>MDTD01027162.1_pt1 | contig 26620 bp, 24 predicted proteins | sample 811221 | NCBI WGS metagenome assembly MDTD01 (sample SAMN05326646, study PRJNA326480) | marine metagenome | isolation source: seawater | place: Pacific Ocean: South West | collected 2011 | reverse complement strand
CCAGAGGCGGCCCCAGAGGCGGTCCCAGAGGCGGTCCCAGAGGCGGTCCCAGAGGCGGTCCCAGAGGAGGTCCCAGAGGCGGTCCCAACAGTGAACTCTTCAAAAGAATTACGTACAGAACACAACCACTGGGCAAATACGATATTAAAAATAATTACAAATGGCAACCGGGGGAAGCGAATAAAAACGCGCATATCACGTTAGATCGTGAGAAATTGGAGAAGAAGGCTACAAATGTATTCATGGAGGTGAAGAACGCAGTTGTTCATGATAAGACTCTGACTCTAACGCTCGATGACGGATATGATTTTGAAAATGGAGAATCGATACAAATCGTATCACTTGACGAAAAACTAGACGGTGTTCATACTGTTCGCGACTGGAACGGAAATTCCTCAACGATGAAAATCGGTAGTATCGAGTTAGACAATGCGACATACGCGACCCAAAACGCAAAGGTGGTGCGCGCCGAAGTTTCTATTTATGTACATTCCATCGATGTTATAGAACGTACATCTGAAAAGAGTGAAGCAAAGAAATTAAAGTTTGCTGCGAAACCCATCGAAACAGAAGAAAAAGAAGAAGAAGAAATTAGTACAGATGAAGAAGAACAAACGGGAAATAACGAGGAATTCAGATCAAGTCTCTCAAACATCATCGCTCAACAAGGCGGTCCTCGCAGCAGTATCAGAGGCGGTGGAAGACCAAAACAAATCTCGATCAAGCTCCGAGTTCCTCTTGTTAAAAGTGTTATGGACCGTAAAACACTTGAAAAGTATGGAAGTCAGGATGTTATTGATCATCTGGATACTATGAAAGAGCTTGGCATGAAAGAAATCACAATGAAAGTAATGGATAATATACCAGTCGCCGATTTAAAGAAAACAATTATCCAATTACTGATTAAAAGGGGGATTATGGAAGAATTTTACGTGTTTGTATCGGATCCAGAATACCAAAAGGCATGGAAAGACTACCTGATTGCGATTTGGAAGTGGAGTGACGAGAATGTACAACAATCTTTAGCGCGCAAAGATGTGGAAACAAAAATGTTGCGAGACTTTGAGTGTGAAGATGAACATTATAAAGCTCCGAAGCACGAATGTGCAATTGTTCGTTCCTGTATGGCGTGGCTTACACCCGAAACAAACTTGGATACCAACATAAATCTACAAGAGTTAAGAAACAAAGTTCGAAAAATGATTTGGCAGACGAAAACAACTAACGAAGATGTACTGAAAGCGTGGTACTTCAATGAACTTGGATTTGAAGATCCAGAGGGAGCTAAAGACGTATCTTCTGGTCTCTTTAATAGTATTTTTGAGATGGACAGTTCAAAGTTTCAACTTAAGCAAGTGGGAAAAGTGAAAAGTTCCACACCACCTTTCTTGCCAACATTTGGAAAATTACAATCATATGATCCGCCTCGTCTTCAATATTACTTTTTAGAATGGGCACTGCGAATTCCAATGCTCCAACCTTTTGTTGAGTATACGCATATCCCCAATGTGATGCGCGAAGGAATCAAATCCGAACCCGATGATGCACAATTTAGTGGTGCTGTTAGAATACGGACTGATGGAACTTCGTATCATGAAACGTATGTCCCAGCAAATAAAGAGATGATCTTTGTTACAGGAAAAATTTCATTCTCCAACAAATTAACGTGGAACATTATGCGTGCTGTTCTAGCAAAGCGCTATCTGAAGAATGAATATGGTGAAAGAGACAATACGATTTTATCCGTGGCTGATTCGAACACATTTAAATTGAAGGTTTTAGAGAATGGTCGGCAAAAAATAGCAGACGCAGTTTTCAAAAGGATTGCAGATGATAATACAGAGATAAGCTACGAAAAATTCACAGAGAAACTTAAGAACGGAGATAATGTCACATATTCAAACATAGGTGAAGAGTTTCCTTTCTTCATAGGCACGTTGCCATGGAAAGATTTGGAAAACAAATTTGGCGTGAAGACACTTTTCGAAAACGGCCCCATCAGTTTCGCTAGCTTTAGAGATTGGTTATACAAATACGTTTTAAACTAATCAACAACAAAAAATACTTTTTTTGTCGCGCCCCTAACAAAAACATTAATGGAGTGCCTACCGAAAACCGAACTGAAGGAGCTGAAGCGGCGCTGGGACGCAGAGGGCGTCGTGTGCGTGCGAAACGCGTTTGACGATCATGCGAACATGCTCGCGGCCGCGCAGAACACGCCCGTCTTCAAAGACGCGCGGGTGCCGTCGCGCAAGAGCCACTGCCTCGACGAGGATCACCCCATTGCCAAGGGCGTTTACGCGGATAAGGGCGTGAACCGTCTCTACGAGCATCTGCACGGCTACAAAATGGTGGGACGTCACTTTCCCGTCGAGTACCGCATCTACCCCGAAAACTCGAGCGGAATGGGTGCACACAGCGACCTGCAAATGTTCGACACGCCGCAGACCGAAATGGTGTACACCACGCACAACGACAGCACGTCCACGTTTTACTGGCACGATTCGAACGAAAGAAAGCATACGATTCGACCGCAGGGCAACGATCTGGTGCTCGTTAGGGCGAGCGGGCCCGTGCACGGCGTCACACGAGTCGAGGGTGGCACGCGCGGCATCGTGAAATTTGTGGGGCACGCCCCCGACGCCACGCCGTCAGAGTCTCTCGCCGTTCAAAAGGCGCACTGCCCCTCGGGACATTGAACAAACAAACCAACAAAAAAAAACGCTACGCGGGAAGTTCGCTTTCTTTTTTTTCCACGTATTTGACACGCACACAGGAGCAGCAGCAGCGGTGCATGCAGCACACGCACACCGTCGCAAAGCCCAACGCAGCCATCGCAACGATTACAACGCTTCGTGGGTCCATGATTCTTTTTCAGTCAAAGGCTCCTATAATGTCGTCGAGCGTCCGGCGAAGCAGTAGTTGAATCCAACGAGAGTGGTCGTCGAGTCGCGTACCGTGTATCTGACGATGTCGCAGGCAAAGTACCACGTTGTGCATTTTCAAAGCGTCATTTTAATTTAGGGCGTTCCATCGAACGCGTAAAATAAAAGCAGTAGACGAAAACAAAGAAAAACATGTCCTCATCTTCATCACTCACGCTCTACGGCATGCACATTTCGGCCGGGTGCAGACTCGCGTTGTGGGCGGCCAGCGTGAACGATGTTCCCGCCGCGTGGCAAGAGATAAATATAATGAAGGGCGATCACAAATCCCCCGAATTTATTCGCATGACGCAGGGCCGGCACTGCATCCCCGCACTCTCGCACACCCTCAAAGACGGAGCGGCGCTCGAAATGACCGAGAGCCGCGCCATTGCGCGGTACCTGTGTCGCATCGGTAACGGGTCCGTGGTCACCGCGTTTCCCGACGCGCCGCACCTGACCGCGCAGCTCGACGAGTTGATGGATTACGACGCCACGTGCCTGTACAAGCGCATCGGCGCCGTCGCCTATCCCCGCATGGGGTTCAGCGACACACCTCCCGCGGAAAAAGATTTCGACGCACTGCGCAAGAGCCTCGGCTACATCGAAGCGCGTCTGTCCGACTCGGGGTTTTTGGTCGGCGGTTCCCTGTCGGTGGTGGACCTGACCATGGCCAACACACTGTCGATGCTGGCGCTCGTGCCGGAAATCGACGTGGAAAATAACTATCCGGCGACGGGAAAATGGTTGGCGCATCTGAAAACACTGGGAGACTACGCCGACATCGCCGCGCCGTTCGAACAGTTTGCCGCGAGCAAAATGGCGTGAAACAAAAAATAAATCGGAAGATTACCGTCCGGCGGCGTCCTTCAAAGCCTCTGTCGTTTCATCGGTCGCGACTTCGCACTCATCCCCGCAATCGGCGCGCATGGGCATGTCGGCCATCGGGCGATCCAGTTTCACGGCGAATTCGTCTGCGCACTGATCCATGCCTTCGGGAACATCGGCCATCTCATCCAGAGGAATGCACAACTCTCTGGACTCGGGCTGGTTCGGGCACGCGGGTTGGCAGCACATTTGGTCCTCTTCTCTCAATGTGAAGGGGCGGGGGCAAGACATATTTTTTTTTTCTTTATGCACAAGAAAAAAAAAGAATGTGGGGTCTTTTGGTGATACTTGTCTTTATTCTCGTGCTGTCGATTCGCTTGCGTCATCGACGCGTCGCGACCACTCGCGCACTGAAAACACGCCGAATCATCGCGGTGTTTCCGATGGTGGGTGGGATGGGCGGAAGGCCGTCCGTGATTCTTCCGAACAAGAAAGTCATGCGAATCACACTTGGGGGTGCGGGCATGCGACTTCGGCGTGAAAAGGCCGCAAGCCTGAAAAAACTTCAATTAATGGATCACATCATTAAAGTCCCCGTACAACTCGCCAGAGAAAACCCGGAGAGTCTTTCGGCACTCAACGTCAGTCCCGACGTGCGCGCCGTGACGTTGGATTTCGGTACACGGCAAATGATTCTGCACGACAAGGAAAAGCACGACGGTGTTCAATTTTCCTACACGCACGACAAAAACGGCGGGATACATTTCAAACCGCTGCGAGGCGAAAATTGGTCCCGCCTCGGCACTGTGGGGATGAATTTAGACACCCCGCACTCGGAAGGAGGCTACGGCAAAGTTCGATGCGGAAACGCCTGCTTTGACGTGCAGTCCAGCACGATGCCGAGTCATCGCACGGTGCTTGGGTGGCGCGATGTGGAGGCTGGAAAACATCGCTTTGTTTTCAATTTGAAATCCCAAACCGCGGTGGTGCAGTGAAAAAAAAAACCAGCAATGACAAAAAATATTCGCGGGTAACAAAGAAAAACACACCATGTCTGGACCAAACAAACGGATCGCCAAAGAGCTACAAGAAATTACCGAAACCCCGATGGTCAATATTGCCGCCTTTCCATCGGAAGACGATAATTTAAGAACATGGACTGCCTCCATTACCGTAGACAACGAAGACTCCGTGTATCACGGGGGAACGTTTTTGCTGGAAATCCGCTTTCCGGACGCCTACCCGTTCAAACCGCCCAAAGTGCGGTTCCTCACGCGAGTCTACCACTCGAACGTGTCCGATAGGACCGGCGCCATTTGCTTGGACCTCCTCAAGGGCCAGTGGTCACCGGTCATTACGGTGCAGAAGCTACTGCTGTCGATTCAAAGTCTGCTCGACGACCCGTGTCCCGAAGACCCGCTCACCCCGGAGATCGCCGAACTCTATTTGACCAACCGCACGGAGCACGACCGCCGTGCTCGCGAGTGGACAGAGAAATACGCAAAATAACAGATTATTCGAAAATCAATATTTTTTTTTGTTTTCGTCGCCAGTTACAATTTCAAATTTCACACCACCACCACCATGGCACAACGCGTGACACAACGCGTGACACAACGCGACATACTCGAAAAAGCGATGTTGGCCATCGAGGAGGCCACGGGTCTAAACACCGAAAGCATGCGAACATCCCTGCACCACGCGGCCCCCGAAATCGTGCCCCGCATGTGGTTTCGACTCCGCGATTTCTGCATCGCGCATTGCTCCGACGACGACACTGTCGCAAAGATTTACAGGAATGCCCTCACGAGTTGGCAAAACCACCATTTGCCCTGACGGATAACAAAAGTCGGGAGGGGGTGTTTAGATGCACACCGAGCAAAACATGAACGTCTCCACGTGATCTTGACCGAGCAAGCGAACATACTCCCCGCGAATGGCCTCGTAGGATTTCGGCATGTTTTTCAAAGTCTCGTAGTAGTCCCGCACGCAGACCGCCTCTTCGCAAAGAATGCACTCCATTGCAGTCGTGTTACAGTACGACTGATCCGGATGGGCCAGTCCACTCTCCCGAGGGTTATAATGCGTGCACGGAAGAGTCCAATGCCCACACTCGCGTTCCACGAGATTCGGCAACGATTTCACGCGATCCGTGCATCGCAGGCACAACGGCTGTTCCTCCTTTTCCCTGTCGTCGGTCTGGCACAACGGACATAATTTTAGAGGTTTCAGACAGACTTCGCATCCCCACTCGAAATCCCAATATTGCGAGGGTTTTCCCGAGTCGCATTGTCGGCAGCTGTCGTCGTCGTCTGCGTCCTCGTCGTCGCGGTTGCCGAAACGTTCGCACCACTCCAAAAAATGGTCTACACGGACCCACGCGAGGCGCGTATCCTCCTCCCCTCTATCTTGTTCGCGAACAAACCCACAGTTGGGGCAAATTCCTTCGCGGGTGTACTCGCCGGTGTGACAGGACTCGCAGCACACCCCGGCCATCTTTGTTGGGTATATAATATTTCCCTTTCAGGGGCAGCGGACGCATCTAAAAATGAGCGCGCGACTTTTTTCGCACCATTCCAAGGCGCCGATTCCGCGAGAGAGGGGCTACTATTTGTACACATTTGAGGCAAAAAAAAGGAACATTTTTCTGTTGTGTTTAACATTTTTTTCCCCTCTCAAAACAAAAAAAAAACACCACGATGAAGCGCGGCATCTTGCTCGAAGAAAAGATGGCCCGAAGGCGCAACACGGTCGGCCGAAGACTGTTCAATCGTTTGTTGCGCGGCGGTTCCGAAGGACCTTACTGGGTGCACCGGGCGAATCCCACCACGCTGCAGATACTAGCCCCGACCATGACGATCACACGTCTTCCCCAACGCAGAACCATGGAGTTAATGGGTTCCGACGGGCAAACGCCCGTGACCTCGAGTTTCGGGAAATTGTACGAGGGCACCACCGCAGAAGGGAATCACGTCGTCGTAAAAATCCCCAAAGATCTGCGTCAACACGACCAGCAGATCAAATGGGCCAAAGAGATCTCCGTTACGCAAAAGTTTGGCGCGGCGGGCGTGGGTCCGCGCGTTCTTCTCTCCAGTCGCAATCCGAGACGCCCGTTCATGATCATGGAGAAGTTTGGCAACGACTTGTTGGAACATTTGATGGACGTGCTCGACCAAGGCGACAAGATACCGGAAGAGCGGCGTGGCGCGTTTCTGAAAGGCGAAGGAGTGCGCATTCGCAAGGCCGTGGACAAGCTCATCGGCAACATTGCGAACCTCGACCACCCCACGACCTGCTTTGGGGATTTTCGATTCGAAAACATCGTGATCGAGGACAAAAGGGCCCTCCAAATCGACTTTGATTTCTGCTACCCTGTCCCAGAAAACGTGGACGTTCGCACCTTGCTGCGGTTGGCCGCTTCGTTTTCACAGAGTGTTTCCAACACACAAGCACTAGTTGACGTGTTCCCACCCGCCGGTCGGCTGTTCGGAAACGAACTGTGGAAACAGCGCAAACAAGTATTGGCACAGTTGCAACGCATATCCGGCGACATGCGCCCCGAATATTTTCGTATTCTGACCAATAAAATGTTCGACAGAAAAGTACCCGCACACTTGTTTGTGACGACACTGCAGCGATACTACGGGGCTGATACGCAACAGGAAGGCGAAACAATGCTACGGACGGGACGAATTTCTCCGGCGAGCATCATGGAAAACCCGCGATAGTGCACAGAACGAAAATGATCTTTTTTTTTCGGAAAATAAATTACCACGCGAACAGATGTTTACCTACGACCAGCACCCACAATTGCAAATACACCCAGCACACTATTTCGCCGACAACATGCAACGCCATGAGCGCGAGGGGATGGCCACGGTTTTTTTTTTTACCGCTCCCACAACAAATTTTTCGGGTGCACTCGGACCAAGAAAGAGATGTTTCCCGTTTCGTCAGAGTCGTCCCACCAGCGAACAAACGACGCAATGAGACGGCAGGGATTCTTGGGAATCAGTCGACAAAACACGTAGGCCGGGCCCATGCCGCTTTGCTTTTTGGCCGCAAAGATCACGGGGCGACGAAGACGCACCGCATATCGCAGAGACCGTTTCTTGGTCGGCTTCGACGGCTTACCGAGCAGGCCGACGCGCCCGTTGAGGTTGGCGCTGTTCGTCAGGCCGTGCAGAATCACTTTGCGCCGCGCCTCGCACAGCCTCTTGTGTGTGGCGGCGTGCTTCTGGCGACAGTACTCGTTGCAGTAGCGCACAAACCCGCACTTGGGGCACCAACCCGTTGTCCCCGTGTCGCGACACGGTGGCGGCGACGGGTGCCCGTTGTGCATCATCTTGAGAAAATAGGTCGAGTCGCAGTGCGCGCACGCCACGCCAATGTTGTGCAGACGACACGCGACCGCGACGCGCTCGCTCAGACCACGCAGAGGAAACGTCAGGCAATGCTTCGTCGCCAGAGGGCGCATGAAAAACGAAAGGTTATTGGCCGCGTGCACGTTGTTTACGTTTTGAAGGTAAAACACCGCCCGCCACACCTCCCCTTCGTCCACCGCGCTCGTCGCGGACACGTACGACAGGGAACGGCCCGCCACATCGATCTCGGACGCAACACCGCTGCGCGAAAAATCTCTTTCGCATTGCCCACTTGTGTGTTTGTCTTTGGCCATATGACGGAACTGGCCAATCAAAAATCCCGCTAAATTGCACCGAGCCATGACAAACCCCGCGTCGGCGCTCTGCTTGAGCAAATTCAGACTTTTCGCGTTGTGCTTGCCGCCGTTGCTGAAAAATACTTGCTCGGCTTCCGCACATTGTGCCGGTGCGGATCCCCCGATGTCCGCCAACGCCTGCTGCCGCTGGCGCACCGGATCCACTGCTCGGGCCACCGCGTCTACTAGACGGGGATCCGCGCCCAACACGCAGACCCCCGGTGGCGGGAACCTACCGCACGCGCCGCAGACGCCGTGTTCCTTTATGCAGGCGCCGCAGATGAACGCGTCGCAGTGTGTGCACTTGTTCATGACCTTCCCATCGCGGTCGTCCGCGAGGCAATGAGCGCACGCCACGATGAATTCACGCAGGTTGGGTAGCACGGGAACCGACATGTATACTTTTATTGTTATACGACAACAATGCGCAGATTTGCGACCCAAGATACTCGAACGGAATACAGTTTAAAAAAATGAGCGCGCGACTTTTTTCTCAAAGAATTTTTCTCAAAGAAAATCTTGCCACCAAACAAAGAAAAATGTCGGAAGGTGACGCCAAATCCGAAGTCAAGCCGGGCATCGGATACGTGGATTGTGCCATCACGGAAGCCATTCGGCCCACACTCCCCTGCTGGCACGCCATCGGCGCCACGCCCAACGTGCTGACCACCTTGGGACTCGTCTCGTCCGGCGCGTGCGTCTACGCGCTGTACCAGCGCAAATTGGGGTGGGCGATTATGTTTCTGGTGTTGCGGTGCTACTTTGACTACGCCGACGGCCTGCTTGCGCGCAAGTACAAACAAACGTCCAACATTGGAGACTGGTACGACCATATCGTGGATGTGACGTTTTCGCTGGGCGTGTTTGGCGTGCTCTTGTTCTCCAAATACCCCGCCAAAACCAAGGCCGCACTGGTGGGGGTCCTCGTCGTGTTCTTCGTACTGTTCCTAGTCCAAATGGGTTGCATCGAGCGGGAATACCGAAAAACACACGCCAAGAAGGAGGAAACGACCATCAGCCGACTGCGGGCACTGTGCCCCCCACCGGGCGTCGGGGTCCAGATCATCAACGCGTTCGACAACGGGACACTGTACATTGTCATGGGTATCGTCTTTGCCATCTTTTGTCGGCAGAAATAAAAAACAAAGCTTTCTTTTTTTTTGTTTATTCAAACATCGCCGTTCCACCACGCGTACACCGCGGACAGAATCGACATACTACCGCCTCCCGCCACCGCCTCGCTCTTCTTCGCGACCCGCTTCGCTTTGTGGTGGCGGAGCGGGGTCTTGGCACGCGTAACCGCGCGCTTCTTGTAAGAAGTTTTCTTGGTTTTTTTCTTCGTCTGGGTGACGGACATTTCGGTGGCCTTGGTGCGGTAGACGTTGCCGTCGGCGGCTTTGACGAACCAAAAGGGACCGCCCACGAGCACCGCAGGCCAAGGACTCCCACTCGCAAGCGCAGTGCGTCGAGGATCGTCCGTGACGTCGAGACTTTCGCCGACCATTTCCGGCACGCACGACATCTCGTGCGGCATCACTTCGCAAGTCTCCCCGTTCTTCTTTTTCTGCACGAGAAACGTGGGTCCGTGCGTGAACTCGTCGGCGCGACAGACGGTGGCGGGCCACGGCGCGTCGTACTCGTTGGGCCCAGACGGTTCACCGTCCACGCGCACACGGGTGCCCACTGGAAAGGCATTCAGCGTGGAGACGAGAACCGGCGTGTCGGGCTCGGCCGTGAGATAACTGTGGCTCGGGAAAGAGGGGCTGTCGTCGTCTTCGTCGGCGGCAAGACGCGTCACTTCGTGGGGATAGACCGACCACGTGCTGCCGTCGACGTCCTCCACTTCCCAAATCTTGTTCGTGCGCATGCCCCTGAACGTGGCGGGCCAGACCTTGCCACCGCACCAATCGCTGGAGACTTCGACGGTTTCACCGAGAGTTGGTATGAACGCGGAGGACACGCGCGGAGGCTCCTCGCCGTTTCCCCAATCGGAGGCGCGGCACACTCCAAATATGACCATGTTCGACGTGTCGCGGTACTCGTACATGTCGACAAAACGGGCGTTGTCGATCTGGTGCAAGGTGTTGACGACAAAGGTCGCCACGTTCGACATGTTGCGCTTGGAAAACGTGAGGAAGATCATGCCTTTGTGGCGAAGGCACTTGGACAGCAGCAACGCCACATCCTCTCTCCAGTCGAACTCCCCGTTGCAAGCCGGAGTCCTGCAGTAGTCCAGAAACACCACGTTGAAACGGCGGCGAGTCTTCGAGAGAAACTCGGTAGAGGTGCCGTGGACGGTCACGCCCTTGGGGCCCAACTTTCTTTTCTTGATCTTGGGGTCGCTGCTCAGCGCCACGACACGCTTTGCGCCCCCGGCGATGGCGGCACGTGCGCTGCGGCACGAAGGCTTGGTGGTCGGGTCGTCGAGCACCATCACGTTGAGGCCCGCGCACAGGGGAGCGAGGCCGCGGGTGTTAAACGTATGCTTGTTGGCCATGTTTCCAACCAACAAAAAAAGTAGCGAGTCGAGGATCCAAAAAAAACCAAAAAAAAAAAGAAAAATGAGCGCGCGACTTTATTTTGTTGGTTTGTACAAGATATCCGTTGCCCACGGCGACACGATTTTGCACTTTTTCTGACGTTCGAGGGCGAGACGCAGGGCTTCGTACTCCGAGTGCGTGCGCACCACCGTGTCTTGGGCTTTGAGGATCTCTTCCGCACAACGACACCGCCTCCGCCCGCACGTGTACACGAACCGACGAGCCGCGTGTTGCAACATGAGGCGGTTTCTACCGTGCCTCAGATTTTTTTTCCGCTACAAGTCGCGCGTTGTACGCGCGGCGTTCTTGCACCCGTCTGCCCACTTGCGTGTTTTCTTTTGCCAGAATGGCGTCTCGAAGGATCCGCAGACCACCCGCGGCAAAACGCCCGTCATGGTAATTGTCGTAGTCATCGCTGCGGCCGTGGCTGGGGTGAAAGCGCGAGGACCGTGCGAACGGAGAAGCCGCCGCGGATGTTGAGGACGAGGACCGACCACGGCCACGACTGCGGCTATGGTGTCCACTGCCGCGCCGGTCACGATCACGGCTGCGGCCACGGCTGCGGCTGTGGTCACGATCACGGCCACGGCTACGGCCGCGGTCATCGTAGTGGCCACGGCCACGGCTACGGTCACGGCTACGGTCATCGTAGCGGCCACGGCTGCGGCCACGGCTGCCGCGCCGGTCACGATCACGGCCACGGCTGCGGCTGTGGTCACGATCACGGCTGCGGCCACGGCTACGGTTGCGGCTGCGGCTGCGGCTGCGGCTGCGGGGAGGAACGCGGGGAGGCGCCACTCGTCGTCGGGCTTCCTCCGCCTCTCGTCGTCGGGCTTCCTCCGCCGCTCGTCGTCGTTCCTCCGCCGCTCGTCGTCGTGCATCTGCCGCTGCTTCCTCCGCCGCTCGTCGTTCTGCGTTTTGGTTGAGGATTCGTTGCCGATCGTCGGGTCGTAGCGTACAGTGTCGTCCCCGCACGTCTTCGGTATACGCACGTTCTAATTTTCTTTTAACCTCCCATTCGGCAGTGTCCTCGATGAGCTGCTCTACTTCGGGAATAACTTTTTTATATTCTCTTCCCTCTGCATTTATGTTGAAACGTTGTCGATTAGTGTTCAAGCAATCTAGATTGCAAAACCTTGTGCAAAACACCGGGTGCAGTGCAATGTCCTCGTAACTTGGATTGCCCTTCTGTCCGTCCCAACCAAAATAGTCGGCCGTGATTTTTCGAGAATTCGTGTCGTTGATCATGCGTTTTATCTCTGCATTTGCACCTTCATACGTATATGGTTCATGTTTCAGGAGACAGAGAACGGTGGGATCAGATCGAATATAATGCCACAAACAACAATGCATACTTGAGGTTGTGAACATAAATGCCGGACCTACTTTGTCACATCTGTCCAAATGTTCCCTTCTGCCATCCTTCGTTGTGATTTTGTATTTCTTTTTATAATAATTTTCCAATTGCCTTCTGTATGCCTCAAGAAGTGGTTGAAACGTTTCTTGGAAAAATAGTGGGCGAGATTTTCTTTCCTTTTGTGCAGGGGTGTCCAAATGTCCTTGCACGGTTTGGACAAACATATCCCGATAGCGCACGTCCTCGGCACAGCATTCGACGACGTTTTTCAAGTAGTTGCGTTTAAAACTGTCCTGATATTCTTCCTCTTTTGGGTATTCGCCTATATCCTCCCATTTGATATTTTTATCCCATTTGATTATTTGGTTATCACACCTCACGTTTCCAGCACCGGTTTCGCAGATAGCGTGTTTAAGACCGATTCGATTTTTGCTTTGTTTGTATGATTCACCCGACGTACGCGAAACCCGGGTCACTTTCCGAATACCAAACATTGGACCCGCAACACTAACACTATGTTTGAAGGACATATGTTTTTTTTCGAACGCACCAGAGAACTGTCGAGCTAAAAGAGCTTTATTCTTTTCTTGTCTGATTCGCTCTGGTTCTCCTTCGGTGTATTCCACGGCCGCGTTCATGTGCTTACGTATTTCTTGACGAATTCGCGCTTCCACCCGTTTGACGTATTCAAACCCCGAGCTCTCGATCCCGAATAGTTTATCGAAGTTCCTTTTTGCAGCGCGATCTGTCAGCGTGCCTCTCCAGCGTTTAACGTCATCGCCGTGCAACTGCGGCAACGAATCCCCGAACGCCAATCCCAATCTTGCGTTATGCCACTGCTTCCCCAATTCAATACATCGGTTGGATAAATCTTCAGGGACAACCGCAACAAGTTCAGCGCGAAGTTCAGCCTTCTCCGGAGACGCTTTGAATCCGTTTGAGAGTTTTGTCATGATACTACGCCTATGTCGGAAATCAGTTCCAAAAATTTGCGGCCAATCTCTTAACGGGCCTGCCCCCAACATGCCTCCACCATCACCATAATAACATTCAACTTTTCCTTTTGGGTAGAATTTTAGCTGGCCAAATGGGAACAAATTCCCCGGTACGGTTTCGGAGCCTTCGCCGACTGGACCCGACGCTTGTATCCATTTTTGGGTGTTAGGGTCCTTACTATCTTTGAATGTACTAGATCCCTCCACTCTTCGACACTGTACTTTTTCTCGAGGAATCACATGGTAACCCTCTGTTCTATTGCCGAACACAAGCGGTTGACGGGCGTTGAACCTTGTACTATCGGTTATCTGTTCGGGAAAAGGGACAATGTTGGCGACCGTTATCGTACAAGTCTTGTTGTCTGAATGGATGACAACACGACGGATCTTGCCGAACGGGAATCGGGGGTATCTGATAACCGTGGCCGACGACGACGAGGCAGAGGAGGAGGAGGACGACGACGAACCGATCGCCACAGCCGCCGCACCTGTAGTCGCTGCTGCACCGGGTTGCATAACGTGCATGCCTTGACGCGGTGACCAGCTCGAACGGCTGCTCGAACTGCTCGAACTGCTCGAACTGCTCGAACTGCCGCTCGGCGGCCACGCGACAGCGTGGGTCAGATTGAAAGTGATCATCGTGTCTCCTCTGTACCCCGGATGGTTCGTGACATAGCTATGCCCCGACGGTTTGAACCATGTCGTTGGGTAACTCAGTAACAGTTGCTTTGGTTCGTTTTTTGTCCACAACTCCCAATACAATCGGCGTGAGAAATCTTTAAACTTAAGTATCCACTTGGTACCATCGGGTGGTTTGTACTTGGACCCCGACGACGACATGTTTTATTCAAAAAAAAACCAAAAAACCCTCTCATCATCTTCTCCTGTACGCGCGAACGCCGACGGTGAAAATCAGGATGACGACGAGCACGATCGTCACGACCGTCATGGCGGACAACATTTTTTGCGAGTCGGTGTACTTTTGCTTAAAGTACCGTGTTTTCTCGCACTCGCAATCCAACTCGTGGCTGTTTTCCGCGTAGTGCCGCCGTACGGCGTCGTACTCGACTGTCGGCAAATTGCGCGATCGGTTGACCTGATTGTGCATCCAACACAACCACCTCGACAGTTTATCCTTGGAGGAGACATCGGGTGGTCTTTGTTTCAAATGCTCGTTGTAATGCCCGCGACACACCGGGCACGGGAGAATATTGCCTAAATTCGAAAACACCAGCCGCGCGGCCTCCTTGTCGTCACTGGTCGGGTTGTCGGGGTAGGCAAACGAACACGAGTGCAAAAAGCCCCACGCCTTTTTGCCCCATTCGGCGGGGGTCATCGGATCCGGGGCTTCTGGTTCTCCCATGCTTTTTTTTTACCTTGCTCACAAGATTTTTTTTTGTCAACAAAGGGGAAAAAAAATCTAGCAGTAGATTTAAAAAAAATGTCCATGTGGACCTACTACCAGTACGGCGGCGAAGCGCTGCTGAGCCTCGGCGTGACCGTGGGTGCGACCATTGGCGCGGGGCTGGGCAGCCTCGTATCGCTCGTGTACACGTCGGGCGAACCACCACCTTCCATGGAAGAGACCGTCGCGCGTTTGGAGCGCGTGCGCGATTCCATGGCCCAGCGAGAGCGCAGTCTGTGGGGTACCATGGAATCCCACCGCGCAAAGGCGATCGAGTACGCCCAGCAAAAAAAGATACGCGAAGCCAAAATGCAAATCAGACTCAGAATGCTGTACGACAGCCAGATCGCGCGCAGCCAACAGACACTGACCGTCATCGAAAGCCACCTCTTGGCCATCCAGTCGGCCGTCATGAACAAAGAGGTGTTTTTGGCGCTCAACGCCGGCAGCAAGGCGCTTGGGGGACGATCCTCTATCGACAAGGTTGATGAGGTTATGGAGGCGCTCGACGAGCAGCACGACACCACTCGCGAGATGATGGATATTATTCAACACACGCAAACGGGGGCCGACGCGTCCACGCTCGACGACGACGCGATCGAAAACGAGTTGGCCGCGCTCATGGGAACGGCGGACCAAGGAGGGGGAGGCGAAGACTTTTTGCAGTTGCCCGTCGCGCCTTCCGGGCCGTTGCCGACCATTATAGAGGCGGCCAAAGAGGAAACGGAGGGCGCTGCCAACGCATTTTAGAGTTTGCTGCGAAGAATGCAGTCTACCCGTTGGTCCACGAGTTGTTCTCTTTCCACCATTTCTCGCACAGCCTGTATCTGCGCCGCAATGGACACGAGTGCGAAAAACACCATGAACTTGAACATTTTTTTTTGTTATTCACGGGTTGATTTGAATCACGCGATCCACGAACGACTTGATGGCCTCCAAGTGCGTGACGCAAATCACAGTCTTACCCTTGCACTCGGCGGTAATCATATTCATGATTTTTCGGCGAGTCTGAGCGTCCAACCCGGCGACGGGTTCGTCGAACAAATACACCTTGACGCCCTTTCTTAAAAGACCGCGGAGCACAATGACTGTTTTGGCCATGCCGAGGGACAGATTAGCTCCTCGCACGCCGGCTTCCGCGTCGATGCCTCCCTGTATGTCTGAGAACACCGCACGCAAATCATACGTGTCCAGCATCGATTCCACCTCTTGTCGACTCGCGTCGTTTCCGTATCGTATATTGTCCAGAATCGTGTCGTTCGACAGGGTCGTTCTTTGATTGATGTATGCCACTTTTTGGCGGAGGGCAGTTTTGTCCACGTTCTTGATATTGGCTCCCCCGATGCGGATTGTACCCGACGTGGGTTTGTACAACCCCACCAGTAACTTCATGAGCGTGGTCTTGCCCGACCCGCTGCGACCGACGATCGCCACTCGCTCTCCCTGACGAATGTCCAAATTCATATCGCGCAGCACGGGTTTATCGGCGGCCGAAGGGTACTCGAAACTCAAATTCGCGACAGACACAGACCCGTCGCGGATGGTGGCTTTGTGGGCCGCGTCGTGCGTTCGATTAAACAGATTTTCAACAAAGGGCATGTTTTGCATCCAGATGCCGACACGCCTGAAAATATAAGGCAGATTATCGAGTATTTTCAGACTCCAACTCATGTACATGATGTACAACGTCGAAATCGCCGCCAAGTCGAAGGATTTTATTTTTTGTTTCCGGACAAGGTGAAACCCGACGATCATCAGCGACGCAAACCCCGCAATTGAAATGGCCGTCGTGGTAAAGCTGGAATTTCGCGTCACCGCCAGTTCCTTTTTGAAAAACCGGGTGTGTTCGTTATTCAGCGTCTGGTTCTCGGCGATCGTGTCCTTCTCCTTGTTATTCACGTACACATTCATCAAATTCGTAAAGGAGTTGTTCATTTTCTCCACCATGTTGACGAATACTCCCTCGCGTTTCTTGCTGGTGTTTGCGATCTCGACGCCCCACAGGAACGCGGCGCCCAGACTGAGCACGAGGCTCGCTGTAATCACCGCCCCAACTGTTTTGTTTTTGCGAAAACTATAAATAATGACTACTAAGAGTCCGACTAGATACGGAAATAGCGTGCCAATGATGTATTCCGATTGATACACGAAAATTTTCGACACGGAAAGCACGCGCGCAATAACTTCGGCCGAGGGGACATCGTCGTACTCTTCGCGATAACGCTCTATCAAATGTTTAAACAGTATTGTGCGGCAGTGTTCAAGGTGCTGCGGCAGAAACGACATTTCAATGTTTCGCTCGGCAAGGTCGACTGCGGAAATGAGCACGTAGGCGCCGATCAGCACCACGAGAAGCCCTCCCACCGACTCGTTACCGACGATGTTCTTCCATATATTTGAGAACAGCGGTTCGTCTGGGGATACTCTCGTTGTGGATAGCACTTTGGTCAACCCGGCCACCTTTTCGGGAAGAAACGCGTACTGTACGTACACTCCAAAAATACTTATCGTGGCATATCCCAAAAAGGCGGGCCATTTTTTCGCCATGAAATCCCATTGCAGCCTCTGGTACACCTCCGAGGACATGACTTACTTTTTCTATAAACCATTGGAAAATAGTCGCGCGCTCATTTTTTTTTATTGAAAATTCAACACATCGTAGAACAGAGATCAACTTGTACGAACCACAGTATACACATAATACACACGTATACAACAACTCCCGCAAACCACCACGCACACCGAAGGGCACCACCACACGGCAGCACCGCACGGCACCGCACGGCACCGCACGGCACTACAGGCACCACCGCAGGCACCCCTCGGGCATCCCGCAGGCACCGAAAGGCCCCGCAGGCACCGAAAGGCCCCGCAGGCACCGCGCGGAGCACCACACGGCACCGTACGGTACTTCGCACGGCGCACCCGACTACCGTCCCCGTCACTCATGAGTTCTCTCGTGAGTCGGGTCATGTCCACGCTCGGATTCGGGCAGGAAGAGCCGCCCGAGGAGTTGGTGTGCCCCATCACGCTGTGCCTGATGAGCGACCCCGTTCTCGCGGTCACCGACGACCCGGACAATTCGCACACGTACGAACGCATCGCTATCGAAAAAGTGGGCGGAGTGGGTGCAGAGTGCCCACTGACCCGTCGCAAGATCACAGCACTGGTGCCCAACCGCACCCTCAAAGATGTCCTTGCCAAGTGGCGGGCCGGAATCGTACCAGCAGCAGCAGCAGCAGCGCCCGCGGCCAGTGTTTCTCCCGGAGACAAGCGTCCCGCACAGCACTCCTCCGCCGCCGCCTATCCGGCGAAGCGCCCCGCGGCAATCCGCGTGGACATCGACGACGCCGCTCGCGTGCCGATCGCTCAGGCCGTCCCGCTCCGGGACGACGGGGCAAGCGCCGCCGTCGACAAGTGGCAGATTTCCTACCGGGGAGGAATACTTTTTGTCGAAATCTTCGCGCTCGGCGACAAGACGCTCGTGAAACTGCACACGAACTCGCTGCCCCTGCCGAAGGACGCGGACACCAACATGGACGCGTCGGGCTCCATGCAACGCGGCTGTCCGGCCAAGTTTGGGGAGTCGGCCGGCCAATGGACGTGGTTTGACGTGGCGGCGCAGCTGCAAATCGCCCAAACGCTGTCGCTCGGCAACAACGATCGGGCCACGGTGCGCAAGTTTGCCACGCAAAGCGAAGTCGTCGCCGCGACGCAAACCATGACCGCGGCCAACCGCGAAAGCGCGGCCGAGAGCATTCGCGCGTCTCGCGTCGGTACGGGTCGGCACAACAAAGAGCAGACGACCAACCTGTACGCCGCGATCAAAAGTCTGACACTGCCGAAAAAAACCGACGTGAACCGTCATCGTCTCTGTTGGGTGGCCTGCGACGGGCACCCAAACGAGACGCCGTACAAGGGCAAGGAAGCCCAGTACATCAAACAGAACATCGCGGCAAGGGGCCAGTGGGTGCCCAGCGTGCACGTGTTCTCGATCGGGGCCGACGCCAACGCCATGCTGCTGCACCACACGGCCAAGGAGCTCGGCGGCACCTTTTGGTACATCAGCGACCCCAGCATGGCGGGTTCGGCGGGGTGCACGGCCATCGCCAATTTCAACACGGTTGCGATGACGGGGGTTCACGTCAACGGCGAGCCCATTGGATCGCTGCGCAGCGGACAGCCCCGCTACGTGCTGCTGCCGTCGAGCAACCAAATCCACCTCTCGGGAGATCAACTCGGCAACGATCCGATTCGCATCGACGCGGTGGAAAAAAAACAGATGGCGCCAGAGCACGCGGCCTCGGTTCAGCTCCGCCTCGACGTGCTCCAGTACATCAACAGTCTGCCCAAGACGCGCGACCCGACGGCAGACAACGATCGAGGCGACCGCCCCGTCTTTGTGTGGGAATCTACGATGCGGCAGCGCCTCGTCTCGATCGTCGAAGCCCACGCCGAACAGGCCAAGGCGCACTCTTTTGGGAAGGCGCTGCTGCAAGATCTCCTGCCAAACAATACGCTGGCACAACTTGGTATTCCGCGCGACGACGGCCGCGAAGCGCAGATCTACATGGCGCTGCAGGACGCCGCCACGCTGGGCGCGTGGGGCACGCCCTACCTGCTCGCCTTTGGGCAGTGCCTCGACAAGGAGATGCCGATCAACGACAAGGACGCCACGTCCAACTACTTGGCGTCGCTGAACGGGCAGTTTCAACAGGCCAAGGGGAGGGCCATGGAAATCTACGCCGAAACGCCGCTGGACCTCAACCGCCACCAAGCCGCGGCGCAGGCTGAAATGGACGCCATGATGCGGGCGCAAGCACGCAGGCGCGGGTCTGTGTACCAACCACCCAGTCGCCCCCGCGTGCGCCGCAACGTGCAAACCATTAGCAGCAACCGCGTCCTGTCCAGCGGCGACTGCATTCTTCAGGGCAGTCGAGTGGCGATGTTCGACGGCACGACCAAACCGGTCGAAGAGCTGTGCATGGGGGATTGCGTCCAAGACCGCCACGGCCACGCGCAGACCGTGCGCTGTTTGGTTGAACGGACGGGCCCGCGCGAGCACATGTACTGCGTCGGCGAGCTGTTCGTCACGGACAATCACCCCGTGCACGTGATGGACGCGGAAGGCAACGAGCAGTGGCAGTGGCCTCGCGTCTGCGGCACCAAGATCGAAGCCACCGTGCTCAACACCCCAGACTTTACCAAGCGCTACAACGTGCTGCTCGAGGAGGGCGACTCGTTCGTGGCCAACGGCGTGGCAGTCATCGCGCTCGGGCATGGCATTGTCGGCGATTCCGTCGCCGAACACGACTACTTTGGCGACCGCGCCAGAGTGTCGTCCGCGCTCAGCACGCTGCCCGGGTGGGCGCAGGGCAAAGTTCGCTCCGTCGGCGTCGTGCGCGACCCCGAGACTGGGTGGATTACAAGCCACGCGGCTCCCGAGACCGTGCTCGACGAGGAGTCCGGTACGATTGTGTCCGTACACTGCGACCTGTACCTCTCGTCCATCGAGTACGACAAAATCACTGCGGTTCTCAACACGTTTTTCGCCGGAAAAATTGCCGTCCAGCACATTGGAAACAATTTCTTCTGGTTGGGCACGGACACCGTCGCGGCGCGCATTCTCTGCGGCAACTCGGCCGCCGCGCACAAGGCACGGGCCTCTCCCGTGTGGTTTAAGATGCCATCGGGGAACACAAAAGCCGCGCCGGACATTATCGCGGATCCGCAGAACAAAAAATCCGCGGACTACTACTGATCACTAACGCGAGGGGGGGGGAGCACGGTTTACACACACGCACATGCAAATTAATAAATTAATACATTACGAAGGCAACAAAAAAAAACACTCAATCCTTTTTTTTCTCTTTTTCGGGAACATTAGGTTTATTAGGCTGCTGCTTCCGCACGGAAGCCTGCCAGTTCAAAAACACAAGACGGCTGCTGACCGCGGCTTGTGCGTGTGACGGTACCTTGTGGTGGCGCATGTACGCTCGGATCGCACCCTCCAATTCGTGCGCCAAGTAAAAACCGCGCCGCATGGGTTTTTTTTTCAAAAAAAAAAAGATTTTTTTTCGAGGGTCCTAGAGCGCGAGAAACCTTGCGCCGTTGCGGCGGGAAAGCAGCATCGTTGGTTTATGACACCCCCTGCCCTTTCCATCGGGTTTGTATCCACTTGCACACTTGTCGCAATAGTGCTTATCGCTGCAAACCAAACACTGAGCCATACCCGGTTCGCCCGTGTAGTTACACCCCTTGCACGCGGGTTTGGCGTCCGCTGCGATTTTACAACTGTGGCAGCAAATGAGATTTCCGGACGCATCCACTTTTGGTGTCTCGCTGCCTGCCTCGTACACCACGGACAATGGACTGTCCGTCTTGCACCATCCTCCCTTCAGACAATTGTTTGCGGCCTTGCTGCACATGTACGACGGACTGCATTCAACCTGTTTACTTCCCTTGTCTCCCCAGTACTTTCCCTCATCACACTCCGCGTGTGCTTTCTTGACACTCGCGCACGCACCGATTCCGCTCGGGGTTGAAGACGAAGGTTGCCCAGCAAACTTACCATCCGGTGGAAGACTATCGGGCGTGGCACACGCTTGTTTGCATTTTTGTGCGTCCAGTTGATTTGTACACGCCGGTTTGCTGCTAAAGTCAATGCATAAATTTTTGATGTCCCCCCACCCCGCACAGCGTCCGTATTTATTGTCATTGGTACACTCGACGAATTTCGCAGTCGGCGGTATGGTCTTGGGTCCCGCGTACACATGTCCACCGCCACCGCCGCACCCTGTACAGTTTGTGGCGTCGTCAAATTTACCGGAGTTCATCCACTGTGGAGGGATGAACTGCGATTCGTAGATGCCCAGCGTCTTTGCGCCAAAATGATCAGAAAACAGAAGCAAGAATTCCATAAACCGAGGCCAGTCCCAGTAACTGAACCCGTCAAACGTCCCACACCCGTTGCCCTTTTCAAACTCTTGCCCTTTGCCGATGAAATGGCGCGCGAGGCACGTGCGATCCGTGTCGAGTACGCCCGATTTGCGCGAACCCGAGAGGTTTTCGAGGCTGAACATGGGCCACGTGCCAGCGGGGTTGTCGGACACGTTTTTTTGCATGGACACGAACGAGTCGAGACCGCACTTGTTCGTGCGAAGCAGATACTCCAAAAAGGCCTTTGGCCGGTTGGCAAAGTACCGGTACGAATTTTCGGTGGTGCAGCTCTTGGGGTAAAAGTGAGGCCAGTCCTCACTGTTCGCATTTTGATCCCCGTCCCCGAGACACGTGTTCATTTCGTCCATGAACCAGTAGGTCTCGGGGAGTGCAAACGACCCGCCGGGTTTGATGGGGGCCGCCTGAATCGCTTTGGCAAATCCAATTTTGATGTCGGTTGTATCTTTTGCATGACGAATCGACGGATCCTTTCCGGCGAGTGCAAGTTGGCAGATCATGCGCCCCGACGCCATCGACCCGGCGTCCTCGCCGTCAAACGACATGAACTGCAGAAGCGACTTGGAGGCCTTTTTGTACTTGTCAATGTACGCCTTGTTGACCGCGCGCATGTAGCTGATGACCTGATACGCAATGTTGGGACACTGATCTCCGCCTTGAGGCTTGCAGTGGTCCGTGTTGTATGCCGAACCCTCCTTGCACAGGCACTGACCTTTGTTCGGTTTATCCTTGTTGGGTGTGGTACCTTTCCTGCAAGGTTTGTTGTCGGAACCGTCGCAGATCATAAATTTTTCCGGGTTATCTTTTATGCAGTTCTCAATGCAGCTCTTGTTGCATGTTTTGCATGTTCTGGGACACGTCCCGGGAAACTTTTGGTTTGATCCCGTGCCAGATGCAGAGTACGAGAGCGGACAAGGATTGCCTACATCCGCTAGTTTTAACAGAGATTTAACCTTGTCACACGTTGGCGATTCGGCGTCCAACCCTAAGTTTTCGTTATTGGTATTTCCACCTTTTAATTGCGCCGCGTACGGATTGGCCCACGAAGGGTCCCACCCGTCGGGCAGCGTTGCTGTTGTGTGCTGGTAATCCCAGTTGCTGTCCGATTCCCGAATGTAGGCCACGACGCCGGTCTCCACCTCGTGACTCAGATCGTTCAGAGGCTTCAGGAAGTGCTCGGCAATAAACGCGGGGTCTTCGTAAAAGGTGAATTGCCCCTTGGCGATGACCGGCATACTCAGAATGATAAACACGCGATCGATTTGTTTCTCCGCCACGAATTTGATCACCTGCTTTAGGTACTGAATGTAACACTTGGGGTTTGTGGACGGACAACCCACCAGTCCTCCGTGATAGAGTACGAGCTTCACATTTTTGTCCTTTTTCTGTTGCAGCAATGCATCTTCATCGAGGAGAGGGCCTTCCTTGGACACGCACATTCCACGAGTACCCGAACGCACTTGGGCCCCTGTCGTTGCATCCACGACAGGGAGAGTATCTTCTGCGACGCAAACCTTTCCGGCGTCGCATGTTTTCGGACAAGTTTGATTCTGAAACGTCAGCTTGTCGTCCGATCCACGTACTAACCTCGTGCCGTACGGCCCGGCGTACACGGGTTTGGTTGGGTTCTTCCCGCTGTTATTAGCCTTCGCGGCCGCGACAGAGTCCGGTGCACTGAGGTAGGTGCCATACTTATCGATTGTTTTTATGGTAAAACTTCGACTGCCGAACAGTTGTCGAACTTCATCGAGCGTTGTCCCATCGGGAAGTTGGGTCTTTTTGAAACATCCTGCTGGTAAATCTTTGTCAGGATTGGCGGGATCGGCAGGCTTGCCGGGATCGTCGCCGCCGCCGGGCGGGTCACTGGGCTTGTCGCTGGGCTTGTCGCTGGGCTTGTCGCTGGGATCGTCGCTGGGATCGTCGCTGGGATCGTCGCTGGGCTTGTCGCCGCTGGGCTTGTCGCTGGGCGGGTCGCTGGGCGGGTCGCTGGGCGGGTCGCTGGGCGGGTCGCTGCTTCCTCCGCTGGGTTCGCCGCTGCTGCCCCCGCTGCTTCCCCCGCTGGGCGCAGGGGGTCTTTTTGCGGAATGCTTGTCGAGAATCTTTGACACACCGACACCGGTACCCACCAAAATACCAAACACCAATACGCCGAGAAGAATTTGGTACACGAGCTGCATTCGTTCTTTTTTACTGTCTGTGGGAAAAAAAAAAGGGACGAATGTTTATCGCTTGTTGGACAATAGTCTTGGTGGGGGCTTGACCGCAAACAACCGTTTTACGGCTGGGTTGGGAATGCTTCGATTCGCGAACGTGGCGCACTCCTTGTAGCCGACAGACGTACCCGAATATTTTCTGTACATGCAGGACTGTTCGTCCTCAATGACCTCGATTTTTCCCGAAGACTCCATCCTTTTGATTTCGTCCGAACGACCGTGCACCATCATGTCGATGACATTTTGGTTTTGCACGTCCGGGACGTGCGTCTTTCCCTCCGCGTTTTCGTTCGGGTAATCGGACATGTCCACCATCGTCGTACCACCTTCGGTCATGGGTTTTGCAGCTGGCTCTGTGGCAGGCTCTGCCACAGGCGGATCGTTGTCGTTCACACGCGCATTGGCCGTCACGTTCAACATTACAGGAGGAGATGCCGCCGTGTTTTGACGAGCCAGACAACGTTGCGTGTCGAACCGGCAGTTGAAAGGCATGATTGTTTTTATTTCACGGTATAGATTTTTTTTTTGAGGGTATCTTTTCTTTTATTTTTTTGTTGGCCCACACAATTTCTCAAACGTGTTTGGCGACAACGAAAACGGTATATGGGGGCGACCGCCTCGAAACTGGCACGCAAACGGGCGCTCGTCTTTGGACACGGTTCCTGTCAAAGGTTTCGGTTTAAAACTCGATTTTTCGCTCAGGTTTTCCGCCACCGGGGCCGGTTTGTAAATATCAGGTTTTTTTTGCAATGCGGTAGGATTGTATCTGCAAGTTTGTTGCTGCAGGTCAACGTTTTTTTTGGGAGCAGCGCACGACATTTTCTTTTTAAATTTACCCGTGCGAAAAAAAAAAACATTTGAAATTGCACACCTTTCAAAACCCATTCGTAATATACACACCCTGCTTCTGAGCGAGCATCATCACCAGCCTTTCCAAATACTGGAGACGCCGACGTGTCTGCGCCGCGGAAAAGAGCGCCCATACGATTATCGCCAACACGACACATCCAGCAGCGATCCAGATCACGTAAGTGGGCACGCGAGGTTCGGGCGTTACATACAGATTATCGTCGTGCGATTTGTGCAGTAAGACGGGTGGCTTGGGGGCAGCGATTTCCGAAGTGGTTTCCCGTTGTTGTTGTTCCCGAAATACTTTGCTGACAGCTTTCGCTCTCTCAACCGCCAGTGATCTGTCGAACGTGTATCCCCGCATTTCGGTTCTTTGAGCAAGGCCGTAGATTTTTTTCTCCGAAGGTCCAATGTCGAGCGATGATGTCGATGTCTCGAACGAACTGACGGGAGAAAGTGATACCGTCGACCAACAACAACTGCAACTAAATATGCCCATGATGGACGAATCCATCCACCGCTTATACAAAGCACGCTGCACGACGCGAACCATGATGCGAGCACGAAACTACGTGCCCATGCAAGAGCAATGGGATCAAAACGCAAATAGTTTTCTGAAAATGCACACCACGATGAGTAACTATACGACTCTCACCATTCGCGCATGGAAAGGAGAAAAACTTCTTCTTGCGTTCTTTCCGTCCGACGCCAAACTACGCGTGACGGTTGTACGCGATATATGTGCTTACGCAAAAGAATGTCGGTGTAATCATTTCATCATCGTGTACCCGGACACCATCACGGCGTTTACCAAAACCATGTAAGTCTGCCCACTGACAGCAATACCGCTCTCTCAATCGTAACTAATCTCTCTCTCTCTTTTTCATTACAGGATTGCCAACTACCGAGCCGACAACAATTGCCGCATCGAGACGTTCAGTACCAACCAACTACAATACAACATCACAGAACATTCACTCGTGCCCCCGCATCGACTGCTCGGCAAAGAGGAACAAATCGAAACGCTGAAACGACTGCGCGCCACGCCAGAACAGCTTCCGAAACTGTTCACTTCCGACCCGGTAGCAAAATGGTACGGAGCGCGTCCCGGACAGGTTATGGAAATTACCCGCGCATCACCCGACGGGCACTTTTACAAGGCACATCGTGTTGTTATTAAATGGACGTACAAAAGAAAGTAAATTCACAACGATTCTAAGTGTAGATCCGCCCATTCCCCATCCAACACGAGTACCTTTTCCTCGGCGAATGGCAGGCTTGTGGAACACGACGCCGACGAGCTTTTCTTACTCACGCCCCACTCCTCGCGCACGAACGTTTCAAGGCGTGCTTCGATGTTGTCACGAACCACCATTTGCCGCACGCGTGCGGCCTTCATTCTTCTGCGCCAAATCGTACCATAGTACCATTCGTATTTAAATATGTGATCGCGCTTCTTTTGCTCGGCGTGTTTGACGCGCAAGTCCCATACACCCGCCCACCATGGGTGGCACCGGGACTGGCCTTCGAGTGCGTCCATAAGGCGACGCTTCGCGATGCGCGCGTCGCGGCGAAGGTGATCCATTCGCGATGTGTTATTTTGTTTCGTCATGGTTAATGAATAAATTTCTAAGATCCTACTAGAAAAAAAACTTTGTTGAAAAATGAGCGCGCGATTTAACGAAAAATCGCGGGCACTTTTGAGCAAAAAAAATTTTTTGAAAAAAATAAAATTTCTGAAAAATCGTCGTATAAACCAGAATTGGCGCGCACGAATTCTATAAACCAGAATTGGCGCGCACGAAATTCAGACCTCAAGGTAACCCTAACTT
>MDTD01018183.1_pt1 | contig 26622 bp, 23 predicted proteins | sample 811221 | NCBI WGS metagenome assembly MDTD01 (sample SAMN05326646, study PRJNA326480) | marine metagenome | isolation source: seawater | place: Pacific Ocean: South West | collected 2011 | reverse complement strand
TGCTCAAGCGTTGCCGGCCTTTTCGACTTCGGCCCAGTCCCGCATGAAGCCCTCGAGTCCACGGTCGGTCAGCGGGTGACTCATGAGTTGGCGGAAGGTCTTGGCGGGCATGGTGGCCGTGTGAGCACCAAGTTGGATGCACTGGAGCACGTGGGTTGGGTGACGAACAGAGGCAGCGAGGACCTTGGTGTCGAGGTTGTAGTTCGCCCAGGTGTTCATGATCTCAGCGATGAGTTCCATGCCGTCGTGGCCGGTGTCGTCGATGCGTCCGATGAACGGTGAAACGTAGGTAGCTCCGGCCTTAGCGGCCATGAGGGCCTGAGAAGCGGAGAAGATGAGGGTGACGTTGGTGTCAATGCCGTCTTCGGTCAGAATTTTGGTCGCTGCGAGACCTTCGGGCGTGCATGGAATCTTGATGATCACGTTATCGGGCAGTTCTGCTTTGAGCGCACGACCCTGCTCCACCATCCCCGCCGTGTCCATGGCGGTCACCTCAGCGGAAATCGGGCCTGAGCAAATCCCAGCGATTTCTCGCACAACTTCTTTGAAATCCCTTCCTGATTTTTTGATGAGGGACGGGTTGGTGGTCACGCCGTCAAGGATACCCCATGCGGCGATTTCTCTGATTTCGTCAACGTCAGCGGTGTCGAGGAAGAACTCCATGAACCCTGTTCATCCAAGAGGTTCTATGAACTCTCCCCTGATGATGTTGAGGTGTTTTCAGGCCTTCCGTGCAATGGCGCGCTTGGCTGCCTCTGCGATATAGGGCGCTGAAATTTTCATGACCTCAAGCATCTCATCGGCCTGGCCAGATTCTCCAAAGCGGTCTTGCACGCCAACTCGCTCCAACGGTGCGAAGGTGTTGCTGGTGAGGTGCTCTGCTACGGCTCCACCCAAACCTCCGATGACACTGTGGTCTTCAGCAGTCACAATGGCGCCACAGGAAGAGACCAAGCGGTCAACGAGCTCACCGTCAAGTGGCTTCAGGGTGTGCATGTCAACAACCGTGGCGTTGATGCCTTCGGCTGTGAGTGCTTCTGCAGCTTCAAGCGACTGGGAGACCATAACACCGCAGGCGATGATGGCAACGTCCGAGCCTTCCTTGAGAACGATGCCTTTGCCGATTTCAATTTCATTTTCCCGTCCTTCGTACAAGACGGGCGTCTTGTTCCTCGCTGTTCGAGTGTAGGAGGGTGAAACGGTTGCGGCCAGTTGCACCGTCAACACCTTGGTTGAGACCACATCACTCGGGTGCATGACGATCACATTGGGCAAGGTGCGGTAAATGGCCAAATCCTCAATTGATTGCGCCGAGGAACCGTCGGTTCCTGTGTGAGTGCCACCGTGGCTTCCACAAACGTGGACGGCGAGGTTAGGCCGTGCGACACCGTTTCGCATCTGCTCAAAGGCTCGCTCGGTGAAGATGGCGAAGGTACTGGCAAACGGGATGTAGCCCGATGCTGCAAGACCTGCGCCCACGAGCAGCATGTTTTGCTCGCCGATGCCGCACGAAACGGTGCGTTCTGGGTGAGCCTTCCTGAAGTGGAGAGACTTGGTGGATTTTCCAAGGTCGGCCTCGAGTACGACAACTTTGGGGTTGGAGGCCAGTTCGAGGAGGGCCTCACCGTAGCCGTCTCGGGTCGCGGCCATTTTGGTCATGCAACCACCTCACCAAGTTCAGCCATGGCTTGGGCATATTGTTCGTCGTTGGGTGCCGCACCGTGGAATGCAGGGTTATCGGCCATGAATGAAACGCCGTGTCCCTTCACGGTATGAGCGATCAAGATGGAGGGGCCGTCGTTTGAATTCTGCAGGAAGTCCAATCCGTCCACGATTTCCTCCATGTTGTGGCCGTCAATTTCCTTCACGTTCCAACCAAAGGCCTTCCATTTTGCAGGGATGTCAAACATCCGCATTTGGGCTTCACAGAAGTCATCGTTTTGGATTCGGTTTCGGTCCAGAATAACGTTGAGGTTGCCCAGTTCGTGGTGCGTTGCAGCCATGGCCGCTTCCCAAACACTTCCCTCTTGGATTTCACCATCACCGAGCATGACGTAGACTTGGCGCTCACTGCCCTCGAGGCGTCCTGCAATGGCTGAGCCCATGCCGAAAGAGAGGCCCATGCCAAGGGAACCGGCCGAGAAATCAACACCCGGGCACCACTTCATGTCCACGTGGCCCTGGCAAATACCACCAAGAACGCGGTAGGATGCGAGGTCGTCGACGCTGATGAACCCCATTTCTGCAAGAATGGCGTACATACCGGGAGATGCATGGCCCTTTGAAAGGATGAACCGGTCTCGGTCATCCCAATCCGGGTCATCTGGACGAACACGAAGGGTGGTCTTGTAGAGCGCAGCCAAGAGGTCAATTTCAGAAAGCGAACCACCGGGATGACCTGCTTGTGCTCGATGAACCATGTTCACGATGTGGATGCGGCATTTGCGTGCAAGTTCTCTTAGTTCATCCGTGCTTGTCATCATCTCACCTGCACTTCAAGGCCTGCATGGATGGCCTTTGATGGTTGTGCCGTTCATTTCTGTTCAAATTGAACGCAGTCAGCGCTTTTTTGGCTGAAGAGCATCGAGCATGTTTCGGAAAGCATCCGCCACGACCATCACGGCATCACCGGCCAAACTTCCACCCTTGGGCAGCGCTCGAGTGGCCAGCCAGATGAAGACGCCCACGAACCAAGCAAAGAAGAGGAGCGACATCGCATTGTTCATTGTCTGAATACCAAATTCGTGAGCCAGGTCCTGCTTTGCGACGATCAAGACGGCGATAAAGACGCCCATGATGGATTCGCCTGCGATGAAGCCAGCACCGATGAGGACACCTCGGCTTTCAACCTCCTTTGCGGCTTCAATCGCCTGTTCTGAGGGATGTTTTCGTAGCACGCCATCGACACGAAGGTGAGCGCTTCGCAAAAGGATGTGGGAGATGATACCACCCGTCATGATGGGGACTGATAGCCCGAGAGGGAGGTAAATGCCGATGGCGACGCTCATCACAGGCATCTGCAGACGAATGAGGGCCACGGCAATGGCCGCACCGAGGACCACCATTTGGATGTTCAAATCGCCACCAAATGCACCTTGAACGATAGCGCCAATCAACTCAGCTTGCGGTGCGAAGAGGGCATTGGAACATGTGGGGTCATTCGGTAGTGGATTGAGTTGGCACGCTGTTTGAGAGATGCGAAACGCTTCATGGAGAAGCGACAAGACGGGGCCAATGACGACTGCACCGGTTAACACACCGATGATTTCTGCGACTTGTTGGCGCTTTGGTGTCGCACCAAGCATGTGGCCTGTTTTCAGGTCCTGCATCACGTCGCCAGCAATGGCAGCGCTGGATGCGACGATGGCGGCGATGAGCAAGGTGGCGAACATGAGGTCTTGTTTGGCCATTCCGAGGAAGACATCACCGATGATGTAAACCAAGCCCACAGTAAACAGGAGCGTGGCGATGGTCATGCCAGAAACGGGTGAATTTGAGGACCCAACCACGCCCGCGATATAGCCGGCAACGGCTGCAAAGAAGAAGGCCACGAAGGCAAGGAAAAGTGCACCTGCCAAGGCCAAGACAAAGGATTCTGTGGCCCACCAGTAGAAGAAGAAGGTGAGGACGACCAAGACGCCGCAGACCATGAAGACCCGATTCATTGGAATGTCCTGCTCGGTTCGTAGCAACTCGCCATCATCATCATCGGTTTTGACAAAGGCTTTGGATAGGCCCGTAATGATGGTTTTCCGCATTGACCACAGCGTGTAAACGCCACCCACCACCATGGCGCCGACACCAACGTAGCGAACTTGTGTCGACCAGATGATGTAAAATCCATCGACCAATGTTTTCGAATCAGGCCATCCATATATCAAGCCGTACATGGGGACGAGCAATCCGAATCCCAACACGCCACCAAAAAAGATGAATGAAGCAATTCGTATGCCAACGATGTACCCAACCGAGAGCAAAGCGATGGACAAATCCATGCCAGCATAGAGTCTGGTGGAAATAAACGAGACAGCGCCTTCAACCGTGTGGTGTGTGACTTCAAAACCCTTCACCATCAATCCGTAAATACCGCCGATAGCCAATGCGTACAGAATAGCAAGGGCTCCATCACCACCCTCCTCTCCGGCGACCAAAACTTCTCTGCACGCCACACCTTCGGGATAAGGAAGAGCTTCCTCAACGATGAATAAACGTCGTAAGGCAATGGTGAACATCGTCCCCAACAGGCCCCCGAGCGTGGCGATGATGAGCGTCTCCATCCATTGAATCTCCGTCCAGATGTTCATAACAAGCAGGGCTGGCACGGTGAAAATGACACCCGCAGCGAGTGATTCACCAGCAGAAGCCATGGTCTGAACAGCGTTGTTTTCCAAAATTGAAACATCTTTGAACATCGTTCTGAGAATGATCATCGACATGACGGCGGCAGGGATGCTCGCAGAGACCGTCATCCCTGCGTACAGCCCAAGATATGCATTGGCTGCGGTCATCAAGATCCCCAACACGATGCCGACGAGGATCACACGTGTTGTGAGTTCAAGAGGGGATTCATGAGCCGGAATGTACGGTTCATTCAGCCCGCTCATGCTCCTTCCAGCGGTTTGGGGTAAGTATAGCCTGCGCTGATGAAATTTGTTGGTCGTAGGGTGAAAATTTCATGGGAATTCCATCATCAGTATTAATAATTGAACTATTTAGGATGTGTTGTTAACAAGGTGTATGCCTTGTTTCGGAGGTTTCTTCATGCAGGAACACTGGCACAACCTATCAACTCATGAAAGCCTCGCCATGCAAGAGAGTTCCGAGAGCGGCATATCGGTTGACGAAGTCGTTCGTCGACAAAAACGGTACGGCATGAATAAACTTGCAGAGGCTGAGAAAACATCTGCTTTTCTTCGGTTCATTTCTCAATACAATGACCCGCTCAATTATCTTCTGATGGGCGCCGCATTGGTCGCTTTGCTCATCAATCCAGACCATCCTGGGGATGCTATTTTCATCTTCATTGTCTTGACGGCCAATGCCTTCTTTGGCTTCTGGCAGGAAAATCAAGCAGAACAAGCCATGGACTCCCTGAAACAAATGTCCATCTCGAATTGTGTGGTCATTCGCGGTGATTTTGAGTGTGAAGTCCCGACATCAGAGTTGGTGCCTGGTGATGTGGTTCGTCTTGAACAGGGCCTCAATGTGCCAGCAGATGTACGATTGCTATGGTCTCAACAGTGCAAAGTCGATGAATCCGCGTTAACGGGTGAATCCTTGACCATCAGCAAGGATATCCAAGCGCTACCTGACGATACCGTGCTCGCTGACCGGAAAAACATGGCCTTCATGGGGACCACGGTCTCCTCGGGCCGTGGATTGGGCTTGGTGGTGGCCACCGGCATGCAAACAGAACTCGGCAAAATTGCGAGCAATATTGCTGAGGCCCAAACACCGAAGACACCGCTCGAACTCAAGCTGGAAAGCCTCGGTAAATTCCTTGGTTTCATTGCGCTCATTGTCGCTGTTTTGCTCGTCTCACTGAACTTGTTGGTTTCGTACGGCAAACCTAACATCGATTTGAGGGAAGTCGTTGTCCAACAATTTATCGTCGCCATCGCCATTTTTGTGGCCATCGTGCCCGAAGGGCTGCCCATCATTTTGGTCATTACACTGTCCCTGGGCATGCGGAACATGGCACGTCATAAGGCCATCATCCGCCGGATGAAAGCTGTTGAAACGCTGGGCTCAACGACGGTTATTTGTTCCGATAAAACCGGCACGCTCACCAAAAATCAGATGACCGTGCGTGAAATTCACACGCTTGACCGTGATTTCAACGTGACTGGAGAAGGGTTTGAGCCAAACGGTAATCTAGTTCGAAACGGTGTTGAACTCTCTGATGCCGACCTCCAATCACGGCAAGCAGACTTGGGTTTCCGTTTGCTTGGCGCCTGTCTTGCGCTCTGCCACAATTCCAACATTGTGAAAACAGACGGGTACTGGCAAGCCATTGGTGATCCCACGGACTCTGCCTGCGCTGTTGCCGGCTGGAAAATTAACGGTGATGTGAAAAAATTCTCACTCCGCCATCCACGTTTGAACGAGTTCTTCTTTGATGCTGTGCGGAAGCGAATGAGTGTTGTTCACGAGTACGAAGGTGAGCAGTGGGTGTTTTCGAAAGGAAGCGCGGGTGGTTACAATGACTTGGCAACATCAAAAATTGTCGACAATAAGATCGTTGAGTTGACCGATGCTGACCGTACTCGTATTTCAGAAATCAACAACGCAATGGGTTCACAAGCGATGCGAGTCATTGCCTTATTTGCACGTCGAGTGGTTGATGGCGAGGACATCGAATCCATTGAATCCATTGAATCAAACTTGATTTTCCTCGGTCTGATTGGTATCATGGACCCGCCTCGGCCCGAGGTTAAGGCCGCCATTGAAACGTGTCAGCGAGCGGGTATCAAAGTCAAGATGATTACCGGCGACCATCAGATGACCGCTGCGGCCATCGGTCGGGAATTGGACATTACCTCGGGTGCAATCGGCCCACTTGATGGCAAAAATCTCGCTCTATTGAGCGATGATGAACTCCGCGAAGCATCAGCCCAGGTCGCTATCTATTCACGCGTCACTCCCGACCAAAAAATGCGAATCGTATCTTCACTCCAAGAACAAGGAGAAATTGTTGCGATGACCGGCGATGGCGTGAACGACGCACCTGCACTCTCGGGTGCGAACATCGGTATTGCCATGGGTGTTGCTGGAACTGACGTAGCGAAGGATGCAGCCGATATGGTCCTTCAAGATGACAACTTTGCAAACATCGTTCACGCTGTAGAGGAAGGCAGGAAAATCTACCAAAACATTCGAAACTTCGTTCGCTACCAAGTCTCAACCAACGTAGCTGCTGTTTCCTTGCTTGTGCTTGCGACCTTGTTCTTCGGTGCAGAAGCACTGCCTTTGACGGCGACACAGATTTTGGTCATCAACATCCTCATGGACGGCCCTCCAGCCGTTGCCTTAGGTGTGGAAAAGAAACACGGAAACGTGATGGAACGTCCACCCCGGCCGGTTGATGAAGGGTTGCCAAACAGCCGTGATATTTCCCTAATTTTTTACCTCGGCGCTGTGATGGTCGTTGGCTCCCTTGCGGTGTTTTGGCTCGCTGGTGGTGGGCTGGCGGGTGCTGATCCGTGCACGTTGCGCCCAACTGAATTGAGCACCACGGCCTTTGACATGGAGGCGTGTCTCGACGGAGAACAATCTGCAATTGATGATTGGCAAACGTATGCAGACGGTCATTTCATGCACGCACAAACGATGACCTTCGCTGTGTTCATCGTCTACCAGTTGTTCAATGTCATGAACTGCAGGTCCAACGAAGAGAGTGTGTTCGAACTGGGTATTTTCTCAAATCGCGCCATCAACTACGCATTGCTCGTATCTTCTGGTTTGCTGCTCTTCTTCGTGCAACTTGCCGATATGTCCATCCCTCTTCTTGGTATTGAAGTCGGTTCACTCCTGAGAACAAATCCGATCACGCAGAACGATTGGACGGTGGTCGTGCTCATCGCATCAAGTGTGTTCATCATTGAAGAGTTTAGAAAATTCATCGTCAAATCTCGCATCTTTGCAGTTCGTCGACGTTGACGGAACAAAGCACATGTTCATGAAGGAATCCGTAGAGGCAGAGGCATGACGTCAGTTGGCCAACCTGCTGCCCTCGCAGGCGAACATGCCGACTGGTTGGCTCGGTTAGAACAGAACATCAGTGCAAGGTCTTGGAGCTCCAACCTCCAATCCATTGCGGGCAAACTGATGGAAAACCAGGCACTGACCCTTGAGGATGGCATGGTGTTGTACACCCATCCTGACTTGCACGAGCTTGGGGCACTAGCCAACTGCGTTCGTGAAGCTAGATTCGGCTCACAGGCATTTTTCAATTCAAACGTTCACATCAACCAAACCAATATCTGTGTACTTGCCTGCAAATTTTGTGCCTTTCGTCGAGGCCCAAAAGCATCCGATGCCTACGCCATGTCAGTGGACCAATACCTCGCTGATTTGGAACAGTATGCGCATGCCGTTGACGAGGTGCACTCGGTCGGTGGACTCCACCCTGATTGGGGTGTTGAGCACTACGAGGGCCTCTTCAGAGCAACGAAGGAACAATTTCCTCATATCTCCATCAAGGCGTTGACCGCTGTGGAAATCAAGCACTTGGCACAAAAATCATCCATCTCAACAAAAGAGGTGCTTCGTCGACTCAACGAGGCCGGCTTGACCTCGCTTCCAGGTGGGGGGGCTGAAATTCTCGACGACGATGTCAGGGCGCACATTTGCAACGGAAAGGAAAGTTCAGAAGAATACCTCCGGATTCATCGTGAAGCCCATGAAGTTGGGCTTCCATCCAATTGCACCATGCTCTTTGGAACTGTGGAACGGCTTGAGCAGCGGCTGCAACACATGATTTCACTCCGAGAACTGAACGACATCACGAGCGGTTTCCAGTGTTTCGTGCCCTATCCGTTTTTGCCAGACCACACGCGACTCCCCGAGGCACAACTTGCGACAGGCACTGAGGTTCTGCGAACCATCGCTGTTTCTCGACTGATGCTGAACAACATACCTCACATCAAAGCCTACCGCATGAACATTGGCGACCACCTTGCTGAGTTGGGGCTGCAATTTGGCGCGGACGACATTGACGGTACGGTCCAAAAGGAATCCATCATGCATCTTGCTGGTTCCACTGCGCCCTTGGACCATGACCGAACAAAACTTGCTCGCCTCATCTACGATGCTGGTTGCGAGCCGGTCCAGCGCAACACGACCTACTCCTCTTTTGAGGTCTACACGCCGCCGCCTCCGCCTTCACGGCGCCCTCTTCCGATGGCTCAGGGATGATTGACATGAGCGAAACATGGACCTCAACGCTTGGACGTGTGGCGTTCATCAATTGCGATCCTTTGTACCACGACCTCAACTCCACCTGGAACGTCTTGTCTGCTCCTCCATCCTGGCTAACAGGCCATGTCTTGAGGAGAGATTGTATTCTCGCTCCGATTCCAGCTGCTGATTATGCAAAACATGCCGATGAATTGGTTCTCCTTCCTGACATCGGCATTGGAAGTCAGGGAGAAGTTGGCAGCGTGTTGCTTTTTGGTGCTGTCCCACTCTCGTCAATGAAAACCATCGCTCTGCCAAGCGATTCTGCGACCTCTGTGGCACTGCTCAAACATCTCATTTCCAAACAGGGAAGGAACATGAAATACGTCTCAACCGGTCCTGATTACGAGTCCATGATGGCCATGGCCGACGGTGCACTGCTGATTGGAGACCGAGCCCTCGAGGCAGCACGTGAATTTCCTGAAATGGTTCAGATGGACCTTGGGACTGCGTGGATGGAACAGGAAGGTTTGCCGATGATTTTTGGTGTCTTCGTGGCGAGGAAAGACACCCCCCTTGAACCCCTGCAGGAAGCGCATGCCGCCCTGCTCGACAATTTGGAATCCTTCGAATCGCAAGGAATGAAGCGAGAGTTGGTGATTCAGTGGTCCATGGAAAAATCCGGTCTCACCCATGCGCGACTTGACCAATATTATGGTGAGGTTTTCAATCGGCTCAATCAACACCACCTGGATGGTTTGTTCCGTTTTCTCGATTCTGCCTGCGCTATGGAAAACCAACCTCAATTTGCTTGGTAGCGTGCTTTCTTCGTTCTTTCCCCAAACGAATGTTCTTGAAGGACATGCTAGTGGAATCAAACATGGTCGTTGAACTACCTGTTGATGCATCGGGAAACAAGATCGTGCGCATCGGCCACAGTCCGGACCCCGATGATGCTTTCATGTTCCACGCCATGACCACTGGGGCCTTTCCCACACCTGGCTACAATTTTGTCCACGAATTGCAAGACATTGAAACATTGAACCATCGGGCGATGAATCAAGAATTGGAAGTCTCAGCCGTCTCCATCCATGCCTATCCTGACATTGCTGAAAATTACGCCCTCATGAACTGTGGTGCCTCCATGGGCGAAGGATATGGCCCGATGATTGTATGTCGTCAAGGCGTATCTGAGGAGGACGCCCGAGGCAATGTCATCGCTGTCCCTGGCCTGAAAACAAGTGCCTACCTCGGTCTCCGTTTGGCATGGGGTGATTGTGAAGTCGCTGTGGTCCCCTTTGACGAAATCATCCCCCGAATTTTAGATGGAACCTACATGAGCGGACTGATCATTCATGAAGGCCAACTCACCTATGTTGACCACGACCTCGATGTTCTCATTGACTTGGGCAAGTGGTGGAACGCTCGAACGCCGAACTGGCCAATGCCCTTGGGCGGCAACGTCGTCCGCAGAGACCTCGGTGAGCAGGTGATGCAGGACATCACGAAATACACCAAGATGAGCATTGAGTTCGCACTTAAATCCCCCGATGAAGCGCTCGAATTCGCAAAGGCGTGGGGCAGAGGAATTGATGATGACACCAACAAGGAATTTGTTGGCATGTACGTCAACGACCGGACCATTGACTACCGAGATGAGGGTCGAGCATCCATTCGCCGCTTCATCAAGGAGGGTCAAGACATTGGCCTCATCCGAGAGGACTTTGATACGGATGCCATGAGATTTATCGGTGCTCCCTGAGGTTAAACCATGTCGGATACAGGCCGCAAACCTCAGGTCAGCCAATACGGGTCGGTGGATCCCGCTCCGCCAGCGAAGACTTCTGCTTTGGCATCATTGAAGGAGCAACTTTGCGACGAGGAACAACCGATGTTTCAACGCATGCGGGCAGTATTTGCCCTTCGAAATCAACGAACCGACGAAGCATGTTTGGCCCTTTGTCGTGGTTTCTCCAGTAAAAGTGCCCTCCTCCGCCACGAAATTGCCTATGTGCTTGGCCAGATGCAGAACCCTGTCGCCTTACCGACGCTCGTGGAACGCTTGGAGGATAGCAACGAGCATGTCATGGTTCGCCATGAAGCTGCAGAAGCCATGGGTGCAATTGGCGATAGAAGTGTGATTCCGTCCCTTCAAAAATTTGTCAAGGACCCGCTGCCCGAAGTAGCAGAATCGTGCATTGTTGCGCTCGACCTTCTGGCTTGGGTCGAAGGTTCTGAGTTTGAAGAAACTGAATGGTAGGCTCCCTCAAGTTCAAAGACTAGACCGCATACCCCGTGTTAGGAAGGATACGTATGCCCCACGATCACATCCAACTCGCTCAAGCACCCAACGGTGAACTTGGCCCGCGTTGCCACGTATGCGGTATTCGGTTGACCTTCGGTAACGCCATGGTCGTTGACAAGTATTACATGTGCTGGACGCATTATGTCGAAGCCACAGGCGCAGATACCGCTACTGAGGTCAGCGATGCTGATGAGCGGTTCTGGATGAAGCAAGAATAACACGGCTTTCTTCAAGAACCCTCAACGCTTGGTGAAAGTAGAGGGGCTTTCATGTCAGGTGGCTGGGCAAGGTTTGCACATCGTTTTGGGCAATACTACCAAAACGCCTCCTTGTGGTCGCCCCCCCGCATCAAAACACGTGAATGGATGTTTATTCCGTTTGGGGGGGCACCACCGCTTCGCCACAAATCCTTTTCTGACGTGAATCAAGTTCAATCCTTTTTGTCACAACGCGCCATGCATTCGTGTTTCTACTCAACGGCATATTGGCGCCGCCCGTATGAACTGAAAATGGCCGACAAATTGTGGCAAGGTGCCGACCTCATCTTTGACTTGGATGGCGACCATCTTCCTGGCGTCACTGACCGTGATTTTCCTGGTATGCTCGCCGTCATTCAAGAACAGGCTTGGTCGTTATGGAATGACTATTTGGAACCTGAATTTGGCTTTTCCCAAGAACACCTTCAAGTGACATTTTCTGGCCATCGTGGATTCCACCTGCACTATCGCGACCCGCGACTGTTCCATTTGGACTCCGAAGCTCGTCGAGAATTGGTCTCTCATATCAGGGGCGAGGGCGTCGATGTCCAGGGTGGACTCGCAAGATATCACGACCAGGATGCAAAAGGTTGGACGCAACGCATACGAGATGGTATGGATGAGATGATCATGACGCTCCGTAATATTCACCGTGGTGCGGAGGGCGGCAATGCGGAATTGAGGCGATTGGAAGCAGCGCTTCAGTCGCTTCAAGACCGAGAAGGCAACACTTCGCAACGTTCGGCTGCAGCCATCAAACGCCTTGCAGAATTGATGGATCATGACAACCGTGTGCAACGATTGAAGGAGGGCAAATTCGAACTCCTCGGCAACTACCAAACACTCTTTTTGAACCTGCTCAAAGCCGACGCTTCGGTCGTGCTCGGTTCGGCTGGTGAAACCGATGAAGTGGTGACCATCGATGTTCGACGGCAAATCCGGTGGCCAACCTCTCTCCACGGAAAATCCGGTATGCGCGTCAGTGAATTTCCGTTGGCACGGCTTGACCCTGATGGAAGTCATGCTTACAACCCACTTCACGAAGCTTTTGTGCTCGGAATGGACGATGCTCATGAGGTTGAATGGGTGGTTGACGATGCCGTTGCACAATTCGGTGAGCGCCGCCTAGAGAGCACGATTGGAGAGCGTTTTCGAATTCATGAATCAGGCGCCACATTCCTTGTCCTCAAAGGGTGGGCGAAACTCGTTTGAGACCAAGTTGGATACAAAAAGAACATCATTCTTCATGGTTCAACATGCGGTAAGGTTCAAGGGTGGTTTCCCATCCCTTGGGACGAGGTGAGTCCATTGGGTCTGCGCAGAGGGAAGAAATCCAAGAATAAGGAAGCCCCTTTGCCCATGCCAGATTTGCCTCCTCCTGCTGGTTTGCCCGCTCCCCTTCCATTGCCGACGGGTGGCGACCTGCCTCCGCTTCCCGGCATGCCTGCGCCGTTGCCCGCACCGGTTCCTGCACCAGCACCTGCTACGCCCGCTGCGCCTGCGCCCGCTCCCATCCCTGTGGCCAACACCACGCCGTTGCCCCAACCGGTGAACAATCCTGAAACCACGCTTTCGGGTATCGCTGAGGAAAAAGGCTACAGTGATTTGTGGGCTAAGCGGTCGGAGAAGCCATTGCAACAAATTTACGGCCACATCGACCGAATCAGCAACAAAGAGGCAGGTTCCCTTCTCGACCGCTATGCTGACCGTTTTGGACATTCACTTGACCGAGAGATCATCGTGATGCGAAAAGCAGCCGTTGACGAGAAAGTTGCAGAAATCCGAGATGCGCCAGTTGTCGAACTTCTTGATGACGAACCTGCCGAAGACGTTGATGAACTCAAGCAGGTGGAAGATGAACTACGCTCGCTGAAGCCCCTCTATCAAGATGCAAAAGCCGTCGGAGACAAGGAAGCCTTGGCCGAACTCACACCCATTCTCCAGGAATTGATGGCTCGTAGGAAGGCGTTGAAGCAAGGCGCCAGCCCTGTTCAAGAATCACCGACCACCGCACAGGCTGCGGAGGATGACGGTTTGGAACTCTTTGCCCATTTCGTCGCCATCGTTGATGACCTGCTGGGTGAACACCTCCCCGAGGCCATTGTGAATGACTTTGTGGCGAGTGAGAATTTTGCAACGTACCGTGCGGTATTGGAATCACCCGAGACGACGGACGATGAAACGCGGGCTTTCTTCTACAACATGGTCGATGACCAACTTGGCAACATGCCCGATGCGTCCATTCAAGCCTTTGTGGCCTCTCCAGATTTTGAAATATACCGCCAAATCGGTGAATTGTACAAGGAAGCGTGAACATCATGGGACTACTCGACAAAGCAGCAGCATCCGGTGGCGAAGAGGCAAAACCTGTCGCCAAAGCTAAACCCGTTGCCAAGGCCAAACCTGTGGCGAAAGCTGCGGCAAAAGCCAAACCAGTCAAGGCACAAAAGCCGGCCAAAGCCAAGAAAGCACGTGCACCTCGGGCACGCCCTGTTGGTCTGGCTGATGATTACGAACTGGCCACCACGATGAATCGACGTATCACGTGGCTCGTCAATTTCATCATCAACTTTGGTGTCCTTTTCGCAGCCATTTTCATCTCGATGTCGGATACAGGAATTGTCACGACGATCCTCTATGCCGTCAGCGCTGGCATCATCATCTTGAACGGTATTTTCATCCCGATGAAATTCGCTCGCAACCTCGGTCAATTTGTTTCACGAACGAAATTCATCCGCGGTGATGGCTCAAACCCGCTGTTCCTTCACGGGATACTGGTTAACATGACGGGCCTCCTCTCGCTGATCGGCGTCATCATCGTCTTCACGCAATTCCAATCGTTGACCGATTCAGACAACACCATGGCCATCATCATGTTCAGCCTAGGTACCATCTTCATTATTCTCTGGTTCGTTGACCGATTCCTCCGCAATGGAAGTGAAATGGGTCAAGGCCTCTATGATTTGGTCTTTGGCGCATACCTCGTCAAGTACGTTCCATCCGATGATGAAAAGGCCACAGGCATCTGGGCTCGATTGGAAAACATGGGCAACTTTGGCGACCAACTGCTCAAGCGTCAAGAAGAGCGCAAGGCAAAGAAAGAGGAAAAGGAAGCCAAAGCCGAGAAAGAAACCGAACTTCAAGAAGATTGAGCCTCATCAGTCAATGAGGTGGACTCGTGCTGACCGCATTGCGAAAGCGTAAACAGGTTCTACCTGCCATGGTTTTTTCGCTCGGTATTGTATGTTCTGTTTTGCTCATTTCAATCAGTGTAATTCTTGGTTTCCTTGGTTTCCTCATCACCCTCTTTTTGACCTATCTCGAACTGGTCACTCAGTGGTCATTTCGCGCACCCCCTCGGCGCAAACCAGCCCTTGAAGACGCACGTTTTGAACGACGTATGGTCGTCGTCAAGGGGCAGCAACTCGCCCACTATATTGCGGCAGGAAGGCCCGGTATGCCCCTTGTGTGGATGTGTCACGGTTGGACATCCGCCTCTTGCAGAATGATTGGCCGTGCAGATTCATTTTTGAATCGTGGTTGGAGTGTTTTGCTCGTTGACCTTCCCGGGCATGGCATCTCGGACGGATTAGAGAAATGGTCTGCGGAAGAGTCCACCTCGTACCTCATTGAGGCTATTAATCAACTTCAGCGATCCCACCCCGAACTCTTTGGAGCAGGAATTATTCACTACGGCCACAGCATCGGCGCCTTTATCGGATTGCGAATCAGCAAACGGCGGAGTGAATTGAACGAGGGCATGAACGTCCAAGGGTGGATAATGGAGTCGCCGATGACAGGCTATACGGAGATTTTCGAGGAGACATGCAACATTTTACGGATTCCATCTGCACTCCGCCCCATCGTTCTCCGAAAGACTCTGCGTCATTTCAATGCACGCAACAAAGGTGTGGCCTTCTTCAATCGACTTGCTGAAGCCGATGTCCCCGCATGGGGGATGCCACGAGAGCGTGCATTGTTGGTCCAGGCCATCCCAGATGAGCGCTTGGGCTCAATCCATCATGAACGCTTGATTCGACTTATTGAAGCTGGAGAAGACCCATCCCTGCTCACCACTTCACTCCTTGATGACCTGACGCATTCAGGCTCTCATGAATCTCCTTCGAGAAAAGCGGCCGTGGATGCGTGGCTGGACGAACATTTCCAAGTTCATTCTTCGGCTTGAGCAGCTTGTTCTCGGGCGAGTTCACGCATGTCTTCCACCGGGTCCAATTCGTCTACGATTTGTTTACCAAGGAGTTTCTCCATCACATCTTCCATGGTGAGGATACCGGAGGTACCGCCGAACTCATCGCGGACGACGGCAAATTGTTGTCGGTTACTCAAGAACACGTCGAGTGCTTGGTCAACCGTGGATCCTTTGTCCAGTTTTAGAATGGGCTTCATGATGTCTTTGAGTTGAACCTCCCATTCATCCCTGCTGGCAGCCATGAGAATTTCGGAACGAATGACCAAACCGCGGATTTTGTCAATGTTTTCTTCATAGACCGGGATGCGTGAAAACCTCAGAATGGTGTTTTCTTTCAAGACTTCAGCAATGGTTTGGTTCATTTCAAACGCTGATACGACGGTGCGTGGTGTCATTTCATCATCGATGATGACATCACGGAGTTCCAAGAGATTGTGGATGATTGTTTCCTCGGCTTCTTCAAGCGCCCCCTCCGTTTCTCCCAGGTCGGCCATAGCTGCGACATCGTCTCGGGTGACCATGGCATTCTTTGATTTGGGTAAAACCGATTTGATGAACTGGATAGGGCCAATCAAGAAAAAGAGTGCTTTGGTGAACCAGGTGAGAAGATATGCCGACGGCGTTGATAATCGCTTCCAGTAAGCAGCGCCCAATGTTTTGGGGATGATCTCTGAAAGGAAGAGCACGGCCAACGTCAATATCGCAGAGGCCGCTGTAAGGACCTCCACTCCCCAAATTTGCTGGACCTGTGAGCCTACACCAGCTGCACCCATGGTGTGAGCAATGGTATTGAGCGTCAGAATTGCTGTTAGTGGCCGCACAGAATCGTCGTCTTTGAGGTGGGCCCACATATCAGCCGTGCGCTTCCCCTCGTTTTGGAGGATATTGACGTAGGTTTGAGGTGTTGAGAGAACGACGGCTTCTAGAATGGAACACAAAAAGGACACACCAAGTGCCAACGTAATGTAGAAAATCAGGAGTGTCATGTCTCCTTCGCCGGTGGCGTTTACAGCAACGCTTGCTGTAGCAATTAGGTCACTGGGCATGTTGTCTCGCAGACCCCTACCCTTTCGGGCGTAGTCTATGCGACGAGCGGAGGGTTCTTGAAAATGACGCTCCATGATGAGAGATACAATATTGAAGAGTTTGGCTTGGGTGAACCTCAAGAAGCATCGGCTGTTGGCGTGGTTGTAGTGGGTTTACATGACCGAAGAACATGTCCTCATTTGTGTCGCTTGGCCGTATGCCAACGGCCCACTCCACCTTGGGCATGTGGCGGGATGCTATCTTCCACCCGACATCCAATATCGGTTCGAACGTGCTATGGGCAACAAGGTTTTGATGGTCTCGGGTTCGGATGAACACGGTACGCCCATCACCGTCACTGCCGAAACACAGGGCATTTCACCTCAACAAGTCGTTGATGAATACCACGGCATCAATTTACAGGCCTTACTCGATCTTGGTTGCAGTTGGTCGATGAATATTGACCCGAGGGGGCCTTCCTTTGGTGGGGCATTGTTCAACCGAACCAGCGATTCAGAACACAAGCGCATGGTTCAAGAGAATTTCAAGGCGCTTGACGAAGCCGGTTTCTTTGAACGCAAGACAACGGAACAGTACTATGAAACAAACGAAGACGGTTCGGGTCGCTTCCTTCCCGATCGCTATGTAGAAGGCACCTGCCCTGCATGTGGAGAGGATGGTGCCCGTGGCGACCAATGCGATGCTTGCGGAGCGACATACGAAGCGGTTGAATTGAAAAATCCTGTTTCGAAAATGAATCCAAATGCGAAGGTGGAGATTAGGGAAACTGACCACCTCTTCTACCGACTTGACCTCTTCCAACATGCACTTGAGCAACATGCTGCATCGCAACAAAAAACATGGAAGCCTAATGTTCGGGCCATGACCAAGCAATGGCTGGACATGGGACTACGCCCTCGAGCAGTAACCCGCGATTTAGAATGGGGCATTCCCGTCCCACTTGATGGCGATGAATGGAGTGGAAAGTGTGTTTATGTTTGGTTTGAAGCTGTACAAGGTTATTCGACCTGCGCCCGTATCTGGGCGCAAAGAAATGCTGAATCACTCCCAGATGGTGCTGAGACCTGGAAACGATGGTGGACCGTCGATGAAGACGGTACAGTTCCTCGACACCTCTACTTCCTCGGGAAAGATAACATTCCGTTCCACACGGTCATTTGGCCGGCGCTGATTCTCGGATTGAATCATGTTCACAAGGGCCTTTCTGCAGATGATCCCGTCTCTTTGCCCGAACCAGGCGATTTCGCTTTGGAATCCAATGTTCCTGCGATGGAGTACCTTATGCTAGCGGGTGGCCAATTTTCCAAATCGAGAAAACACGCCGTTTGGCTACCATCGTTTCTGGAACGCTACGACCCGGATACACTACGGTATTACTTGAGCATCAACATGCCAGAAAACCATGATACGGACTTTAATTGGCCGGATTTCGTGGAGAAGGTCAACAGTGAATTAATCGCCGCTTACGGCAATTTCGTTCATCGCGTGCTGACATTGGGTGCGCGTCTTCCCTGTGAGGCCGGCAGGACGCCATTTTCCAAACACGATGGGCATGCAGTAGTTGAACAACACCAAACCCATCTCCAAGAGGCTTTGACTGAAATTACAACCTCGCTCCAACGCCACCGGTACAAAGAGGCCCTCCGCGGCATCATGAACGTAGCACAGTACGGTAATCAAATCCTTCAAGCAGCCGCCCCATGGAAGCACCTCAAGGAGCCCCAAGATGGCCACGAGGAAAGCCTTGCAACCCTTGCCTTTTGCTGGCGCATTGCGCGATTCCTCTCCATCACAACCCAACCCTTCCTCCCACACAGCGCACAACGCCTCTGGGAGGGACTCGGCCACAACGGTTCGGTCGAGGAGATGAAGTGGGGGGACGCCATTGATTGGACTGCACCATTGACCTGGTGTGATGAAACACCAAAGCCGTTGTTTGAGCGCCTCGAGCTTGAAGAAATCCTGGCTGTTGAACAGGACCTTGTTGAAGACTCAACCGATGACGACGGCGTGCATGCCGTCAAGGGTGGAAAGAAAAAGAAAGGAGGAAAAAACATGAAAACTGAACCAGAAGGAATTACGTATCTTGATTTTGATACATTCCTCAAAGTCAATCTACGTGTAGGGAAAATCAAAACTGTCGAAGACCATCCAGATGCCGATAAATTGTATGTCGTCAAATTGGATGACGGCACGGATGACGACCGCACCATCTGTGCCGGCCTGAAAGAATATTACAAGCCCGAAGAAATGGAAGGAAAACTGGTGGTCTTTGTTGAAAATCTGAAACCGCGACCGCTCCGAGGTGTGACTTCTGAAGGCATGATGCTTGCGGCTGACAACGGAGACGGCACAGTTCGTTTGGTGACGATTGACGGGTCCATTGAACCAGGTAGCCAAGTACGCTGATCAATCAGACATTCGTTCGCGCACGGCGTCCATGACTTCTCGCGACTTCAAACGGATTTCTTCTTTGAGTTCGTCCAATTCTTTCCTCATTTCAACACCGTACTCATCAGGGAGCCCATTCAAATTGATTTCAACGTTGAAGACAGCGCCTTTGGCTGCAGCACTTGCGAGTAACCCTGCAACACCGACGTCGGTGACGGCATTGCCATTGCCATGGCGTGCGAGTTCTGGGAGGTTGTTCAGCAAATTCAGCGCCAATGTTGCCGTCTCATACGGTACTTCTGCTGCTCGTAACGTTGCTGCTCGGATAGCAAGTCGGCGTTGTTGCTTCTCTTCCTCCGTTGACTTGGGCAGTCCAAAACTTCCCATCACTTCATCAAATGCAACGCTATCCTCTGTGGCGAGGTCTCCCGCCCGACTGATCATAGGGATGGCCAACTCCTGAGTTGATTCAGCGATATTCCATCCCGCCTGCCATTTTTCTTTTCCAATGGTGAGGTCACACACCATGATGGCGAGGGAAGCGGCTTGACCCAAGGAAACTGCTGCTGCCGTGCCGCCCCCGGGCGTTGGGGACGAAGATGCAAGTGCGGCCTGAAAATCACGCACGCTCATGTCCATCCAATTCAATTGACCACCTCCTTGGCTAAAGCCCATTCAATGATGTGCTCCCGTGGGTTGAACTCGTGATGTTCATTCAAGCCTAAACATTCCACGGCACTTTCCACCAGTTCCTCATCTGTATCAGCTTCAGGATTGAAAAATCGACCGGCCTCGAGCATGGCAGAAAGCGGCACCAATCCAACAATTTCACTGCCGCACAAGTCAACATCATGATCTGATGCAAGGCTTTCACATGTCTTAAACGCCAAATGAAGAGGGCAGAGCGCTACGTCAAGCAAATTCATGGAAACTTGTGAGATACCTAGTTCATCCACTGGGACGCCCATGCCCTGAACTTTCGGGAGCATGCCGCCCGAGCGAATTTTACCCCCACTCTCCGACTTGAGAAGACGTCCGCTGCTACGAACGATGGAGCCAACTTTCTTGGCCACTGTGGCTCCTTTTTCATTCACGTTCACGTTGTAAGCCACGAGAATTGAACGAGCACCAACTGTAATCCCTCCAGAACGGGCAACCAAGGGCGACCACCGCATGGCACCCTTATCCGGAAATCTGGTAGCATCAGCATGCGTTGTTTCTCCGCCTTCAAGACGTTCTTCCAATCCTTCATATTCACCTCTGCGCAAGTCCGATAGCATGGTTCGTTCAGGTGTTGAGGATGCAGCGCCATAGAGAAACAAGGGCACATCATGGCGTTGTGCGACCTCGTCGACCACTGTACGAGCCAATTCTGCGCATTCCTCCATGGTGATGTTCTGCAGGGGCACAAAGGGGCACACATCCACTACGCCTAAGCGCGGATGCTCACCTTCGTGAGTTTGCATGTCAAGGTGTTCAATACTTGCCTCAATCAAGGCAATAGCACCCGAGACAACATCCGCGGGTGAACCAGCAAATGTGATGACTGTTCGATGGTAATCATGGTCAGGTTCAACGCCGAGGACGGTGCATCCATGGACCCTGCGAACAGCATCGACGATCAGGTCAATCTTTTGCTGGTCCCTGCCTTCAGAGATGTTGGGGACGCATTCAACCAGTTGAGAAACCATGCCCTGTGGCAAGGCCTTGGGTCTTTGAATGTTCTTTGCCGAATATCACGAATACAGCGCTTCAGGGGACCGAACACTCGTGCCCTGGGCTCTTTTCTTGTCCAAACGAGTGATGGCGTCCATCATGTCTTGGTTTGAAACAGAAGAACGCTCATCTCGGATGGCGATCATGCCTGCTTCAACACAGGTTGCTTTGAGTTCAGCTCCGGAGTATCCTTTCGTGCGGTCAACAATACGCCCGATGTTGATTTTCTTCGTGTTTATGTTGCTAAGATGGACGGAAAGAATGGCCTTCCTTGAAGCATCATCGGGGATTGGTATTTCGATCACTCTGTCAAATCGTCCAGGTCGCAAAAGAGCATCATCAAGAATGTCAGGGCGGTTGGTGGCCGCAATGATCTTGACATCCTGCAGCGCATCAAATCCGTCCAATTCTGCAAGTAATTGCATCAGTGTTCGCTGAACTTCTCGGTCACCGCTGGTGGAACCATCAAGTCGCTTGGCACCAATTGCATCTATTTCGTCAAGGAAAATGACGCTGGGCGCCTTTTCCTTCGCAAGAGAAAACAATTCGCGGACCATTCGGCCACCTTCGCCGATGTACTTTTGGGCGAGTTCACTGCCAACCATGCGGATAAACGTGGCTTCAGTGTGGTTGGCCACGGCCTTTGCCAAGAGCGTTTTGCCACAACCTGGCGGCCCGACGAGGAGAACGCCCTTTGGCGGTATAATGCCAACCTTCTCGAACAATTCCGGTTTGACGAGCGGCAATTCAATGGCCTCTCTTACAGATTCGACTTGCTCATCAAGACCAGCAACATTCTCGTATGTGATGGTGGGTTTTTCCACCATTTCAGCGCCACTGACCATCGGGTCCCATGCCTCGTGGAGGAGTTCAACAACCGACAAACTGTCTTGGTTCAAAGCGACCCGTGTGCCTGGTTTGAGTTTATCAGGGTCAAGGCGCTGGTTGAGCGATACTTGGAAGACCGTACCGTTCGATGAGCGGACGATGGCGCGCTCATGGTCGAGAATATCTTGGATGTGACCAACGATGAGGGGCGGCATTTTCAGCAAGTTGACATTTTCTTCAAGGCGTTCAATTTTCTTGCGCAGTGTACGCATTTCAGCTTCCAAACTGGTCCGCTCGTTGATGAGTTGTTGCGTTTCTTCTCGGAGGTCGGAATACGCCTCTTCAAGGGAGCGGAGGTCATCATCCGCATTGTTGGGCAAATTACCATCGGTGCGTTCTACATCCGTACCCATGCCTATCAATTTAACCAAAAGCCGACTGTGTATAAGGTCTGTGTGGTTTGAGCCTGCTTGTTGATGGCAACAAAGGGTTCAAAGAGCGTGACCAAAGGTTCATTTCCATGGGCGAATGTGAACTCTGTGGAGCAGTGAAAGTTGGTGTTAAACGAGTGCCAACTGGAAAAACGGAGGTCGCTGCCTGTGCCCGCTGTATTGAGAAAATGAATCTAGCCCCAAAATCTGAGGCCCCTGGGTTGAAGCGTTCTCGCAGTTTTGCATCTGCTCCATCCCCTCGGAAAAGGAAAAACGACATCATGACACGGGCTGCAACAGAATTGGCGCCTGATTTTCACAAGCGTATTGCCAAAGCTCGCAGCGATCGACAGTGGAGTCAGCAACAATTGGCAAAGAAAATGGCAGAAACGGTCAACATCATCAAAGCTGCAGAATCTGGCAAACATCCAACGGATGCTGTGGTGCGGAAATTTGAACGTGTTTTGAACATCAAACTGATGGTCGAACGCACGGCTGAAGAATCCCGCCACGTCAACGCCGGGCCTTCAAGAGGGATGACATTCGGTGATTACCTTAACGATTTGAGGTGAGGGTTTGCGCCCTGTTTCCGTTCATGCCCTGTGGTTGGCTCAAGACGATCCAAAGAAGAACACGGCTGTCCTCGCATCAAAACGTGGCGATATGCGCCTCCATAAATCCATCAAAACCCTCCCAAAAAGGGGCATCATTCTCGAACCGCTCTGTGGCAAGGTTTTCGGCCCCGAAGATCATGCGCTCCTCAACGAACAAAACGGTGCTTTGGTCGGCCTAGATTGCAGTTGGGCGCATATCGAGGCATCTGTTGAGTCCGTGATGAAACGAACTCGGTTACAACCTCGTATGCTCCCACTTTTGCTTGCAGCCAATCCTGTCAACTGGGGCAAACCTGGCATGTTGACAACCGCTGAAGCAATGGCAGCAGTTCTCTATCTTCTTGGCCGCCGAGAACAATCAGAACAGATTCTTGGTTCCTTTCGGTGGGGTCAACGTTTCTTTGAACTGAACAAGGAACCACTTGATGCGTATTCAAAGGCTACATCCAGCGAAGAGTTGGTCGCTTTACAGTTCGAATTTTTTGACCTTGACCACCTTCGACAGGGGGATGAGGTGTCATGAAGAACACAACTCGTCAATCTGTTCATCGCTTTGAAGATGGAACGATGAGGTTTGACGCTGAAGTTATCGCGGCCGAATGCCTTGTTCACATCCATGTCAATGCGTCGCACGTAACGAGTCTATTGGCATCACCAGAAAATTTAGGAGACCTCGCTACAGGCCATTTGAGGTGTGAATACGACCTTCACCCTCCTGCAGAGGGTCATCGGATTCGTATTGAAGCCAATGAAGCAGAGTATCACATTCATGTTGATGTTAAGGGAGAATTTGTACATTCTCCGCGGAACAGCATCGTCACCACATCGTGCGGTGGGTGTGAGCAAGACCAATTGAGTGCATTAGTTGATGAAACACCGGCGGTCTCTTCGCCTGCGTCAGTTATTGATGTCGAACAATTGATCAATTCATTGGAGAACATGCGTTCTCAACAACCCGGATTTGAGGCTACAGGTGGCATGCATGCGGCGGGGCTCATGCTGAGTGCGAAATCCAAACTTCTGATTCGGGAAGATATTGGTCGGCATAATGCCGTCGACAAAGTCATGGGTGCATGGTTAGAATCCAAGGATTCCAGCCTGCCAGTTGCCCTTCTTTTGTCGGGTCGCTGCGGCTGGGACATCGTTGCAAAAGCGGCCCGAATGAATATACCAATCATTGCATCAATTGGCGCAGCCTCCAGTTTAGCTATCAGAACTGCACGTTCTTCGAACATGACCTTGGTTTCCTTTGCGAAGGCTGGCCGAGCGGTCGTGATTGGGCCTGTTGAGGGGCGGATACAGCGGAACCATTGAGAAGGGCGGCACACGCCATCAGCATGGAGGGGTTATTATTCGACAAGAACCACGTGCGCGAACGCCCCCTGACAGCGTGCGTTTGAAGTTGAAGAAGCCCAAGAAAAAAGCAGCAGGCATCCCTGCTGTGACCTCATCTGCCATTCATGGTTTGTCAAAAATGGGTCCTGTGAAGACCATTAAAACGCTCCGGATGGTGAATCAAAAAGAAGGATTTGATTGTCCGGGTTGTGCTTGGCCAGACCCTGACCACCGTACCGTGTTTGAATTCTGTGAAAACGGTGCAAAAGCAGTCGCGGATGAAGCGATGAAAGCCAATGTGACACCGACCTATCTCGGTCAACATTCTGTTCAAGAACTCGCTGAAATGAGTGATTTTGAATTGAATAATCTTGGACGAATCTCACACCCGGTCTATTTGGCGGCCAATTCTTCAAGATACGAATCTATTTCATGGGAAGACGCTTTTGGAAAAATTTCTTCGGCCTTGCAAGCATGTTCTTCGCCTGACAATGCCGTGTTCTATACCTCTGGCCGCACCAGCAATGAAGCCGCATTTCTCTACCAAGCCTTTGTTCGTGCTTTTGGTACCAATAACTTGCCAGATTGTTCAAACATGTGCCATGAGTCTAGCGGCAAGGGCCTCGGCCAAACCATTGGCATCGGAAAAGGCACCGTATCGCTTGATGATTTTCTTCATGCGGACACCATTCTCGTCATTGGACAAAATCCCGGAACAAATCACCCCCGCATGCTGACCGCGCTCCGAGATGCGAAAAAGCATGGAGCGCGTATCATCCACGTCAATCCGCTTCCAGAGGCAGGGTTGACACGATTCAAGCATCCTCAAGACTACATGAAAGGAGATTTGCGAACCACTACGCTGGCAGATATCCATCTGCCTGTCCGAATTGGAGGTGACGCTGCACTCCTCAAGGGCCTCATCAAGATCCAATTAGAGGCGGGTGCTCTTGACCGTGAATTTATCAACAAAAAAACGCAAGGGTTTGAGGCCATGGCTGAAGCTGCCGGTGACATATCCTGGGAGACGATTACAGAGGATTCGGGCCTCTCAGAGCACGACATTCGAAACGCCGGTCAAATGCTTGCAAATTCCAAAGCCACCATCGCTTGCTGGGCCATGGGATTGACACAACACCGCAACGGCGTTGCCGTGATTCAAGAAGTGGTCAACCTCCTGCTGATGAATGGCCATGTTGGTCGAAAAGGTGCAGGCTTTTGCCCTGTACGCGGCCATTCAAATGTTCAAGGTGACCGAACGGTGGGGATTTGGGAAGCGCCAACAGAAGCCTTCCTTGACCGTATGGAAACAGGGCTCGGGTTTGAATTGCCCCGTAACCATGGATACGATGTCGTTGGGGCCATAGAGGCTATGAAAGATGGAAAAGTGGATGTCTTCTTTTGCATGGGAGGTAATTTCCTCTCGGCAACACCAGACACCGATTTGACGGCCAAAGCCATTCAAAACATTGGCCTCACGATTCAAGTTTCAACCAAATTAAATCGGTCGCACCTCATCACTGGAAAAGAAGCGTTGATTTTGCCGTGCCTTGGACGTACGGAAAGAGACATTCAATCCAAAGGTGAGCAGTTCGTCAGTGTTGAAAATTCAATGGGGCAGGTTCACCGGTCGATGGGTCGTTTGGCCCCTGCATCGCCTGACTTGCGCAGCGAACCTTGGATTGTTGCCAAAATGGCCGCATCAACCCTTGGCCACGAACACCTGGATTGGCTTGACCTGGTCTCAAATTACGACAACATTCGGTCACTCATGGAGCGATCGCTGAACGGCTTTGACAACTACAACGAGCGCGTTCGTGAACCCAATGGTTTTGCTCTTCCAAATCCTCCAAAGGACAGCCAATCCTTCAGCACCGAAAGCGGTCTCGCTCAATTTACTGCACATGCCTTGCCAGATGTCCAAATAAAAGATGACCAATATGTATTGATGACGCTTCGAAGCCACGACCAGTATAACACCACCATCTATGGGTTAAACGACCGATACCGAGGTGTAAGCGGTCATCGAAGGGTGTTGTTCATGAACGCCAAAGACATGGTTGAAAGAGGATGGAAATCTCGCCAGCGTGTGAACATCACCAGTCACTTCAATGATGAGGTCAGGCATTCAAGCGATTGGCTCGTCGTGCCCTATGAAATTCCACGCAAGAACCTCGCTGCGTACTTTCCAGAAGCCAATAGTTTGGTCCCTCTACATTCCACAGCCGATATCTCCAACACACCAACTTCGAAATGGATCGTTTGTACCCTTGCTGACTCCTCCACATCCTTGGAGGAGGAGTGATGACATCCCGGACCTATTCGCAGTTGATTCGTGAGAATCGCGAATTTCGTCGTTTGTGGATTGCTGCAGTCATCTCCATGCTTGGAGAATGGTTCAACACCATTGCCTTGTTTTTCCTCATCCTTGAGTATACAGAGAGCGAATTTTTGCTTGGACTTCTGTTTACGGTTCGAATGGCTGGATTTGCACTTCTCCAGCCCTTGATTGGCCTCATGGCTGACCGGTTTAACCGAAAAATGCTGATGATTGTTTCAAACCTCATGCAAGCGGTGCTGGCCCTGGTGT
>MDTD01128681.1_pt1 | contig 26627 bp, 28 predicted proteins | sample 811221 | NCBI WGS metagenome assembly MDTD01 (sample SAMN05326646, study PRJNA326480) | marine metagenome | isolation source: seawater | place: Pacific Ocean: South West | collected 2011 | reverse complement strand
TAAAAAATTATAAAAATAAATATATTATTAAAAAAATTCCAGTTGTTTCCGAGGTTGTTTATGGAAGAAAAGTTGGTTACAAAATTCGAAAAATTAAATTATCAAAAAAAATTGAAAATATTTCAGCTACACAGATAAGAAAAAAATTAAATAAATGAAAAAAAAAATTATTTGTACAATTGGTCCATCTTCATCAAATAAAAAAGTATTATCTGGTCTAAAAAAATATGGTGTAGATATTTTCAGAATAAACTTATCTCATACAAGCCTTCATCAATTGCCAGGAAAAATAAATTTTTTAAAAAAAAATAAAATTAAAAATATATGCATTGATACTGAAGGGGCTCAAGTTAGAACTACAAAAGTAAAAAAAGGTATTTTTTTTAAAAAGAATAAAAGAATAAAAATTTGTATTAAAGATAAATTTTGTAATAAGAATAATATTTTTCTTTATCCTGACTTTAACTTAATGTCTGTTAAAATAGATAGCAAAATTTTTATTGGTTTTGATAATTTAGAAATTCAAGTTATAAAAAAAAATTTAAAAAAAAATTATCTAATAGGAAAAGTTATAAATGATGGTTTGTTAGAGTCTAATAAATCTGTGCATTTTAGTTGTAACATTAAATTACCTCCTTTAACGGCAAAAGATATTTATGCAATTAAATTTTCAGTTAAAAGAGGAGTAAAAATATTTGCAATGTCTTTTGTGAATGAACTTAAAGATTTGATACAAATAAGGAAACTAATTGGAAAAAGTTCTTTTCTTATATCTAAAATAGAAACTGATAATGCTATTAAAAATTTAAATATGATTATAAGAAAATCAAATGCATTGTTAATTGATAGAGGCGATTTATCCAGATATGTAAGAATAGAAAAAATACCTTTGGCGCAAAGATATATATGCAATATAGCTTTATCAAAAAAAATACCAGTTTATGTTGCAACAAACCTACTTGAGAGTATGGTGAAAAATACTCAACCAACTAGAGCTGAAAGTAATGATATTTTTACTACTTTAGAAAATGGAGCTGCTGGCTTAGTTTTAGCTGCAGAGTCTGCGATTGGAAAATACCCTGTATTGTCAGCAAAATTTTTAAGAGATTGCATTAATGTTTTTCATTTAAAAAAAAAAATATCTAAACTAGATTTTTTATAACTGCTCTCATGCATCATAATGTCTAAAAACATTAAAATTTTAGGGCTCTTTTTGGTGAAACAATTATAGCTTAAATACGAGAGTGATCTAAACTGAGAAGTAAGAAAATGCGCATATTTCAGTCTTTTTAATCAATCTTAATAAAAAAAAACTCTTTACTGTTCAACAATTGAACGATATATTGTTCAAAAGTTGAACAATATGAAAATCAATCAAGAAGATTTCGAAATATTAAGAAAAATACAAAAGAGACCTAACTTTTCTCAGAGAAAATTGGCTGAGGACTTAGGATTTAGCTTAGGTAAATTAAATTATTGTTTGAAAGCATTACAGGATAAAGGGTTATTAAAAATAAATAATTTTCAAAAACAAAAAAATAAAATTAATTATATAAGATATATTCTTACTCCAAAAGGAATAGCCTTAAGAACAAAATTAACCTTAGATTTCATGAAAAAAAAATTAAAAGAGTATGATGAATTGAAATCAGAATTGAAAACCGACAATGTGGATAATAATTAAATTTGATAAAAAAAAACTAAACCTTTTAAAAGAAGACTTTAAAAAGAAATTAGGAGATAAACCAATTATCTATGAGCCCAAAGTTTTAATAAATGTTTTTAAAAATTGCAAAAGAACTTCGAAAGAACTTAATGTTTTAGGAGATTACTTATTCTGTTATCACAAAAAATTTGAAGACAAAACATCCTTAAATAAAGTAAAGTTTTCAAGAGGTTTAAAATATTTTTTAAATGGATGTTTTGAATTTCAAAAAGAAATTGATGAGTTTATAAATAAATGTAAAAAATTAGAAAACCAAAATGGATACATTTCAGCGTCTATTTTTGAATTAAATCTAAATACTAAATATAAATTTTCATCTGGTCCTTTTGCAGATAAAATTTTTAAAATTATAAGTTTACAAAAAAATAAATTAGATATTTTAATGGGAAATATTAAAACCTCAGTTGAAAAAAGTAAGTATTTATTTAATCCCATTTAAAAAAAAAGATGATAATGTTTAAAAATGTAAAAAATTTGCTTTTTGCAAAGTGCGGAGCTATGAAAAATGATTAACAAAATAAATTTAAGAAAACCATTTATTATTGGCGAAATTGGAATAAACCATAACGGATCGATTAAGCTAGCAAAACAATTGATTGATTTAGCTAAGGAAAGTGGTTTTGATGCAGTCAAGTTTCAAAAACGTAATCCGGATATTTCTACTCCAGAAATTCAAAAAAATAAGATGCGAGCAACACCTTGGGGAGAAATGTCATATCTAAAGTATAAATGGAAAATAGAATTTGGAAAAAAAGAATTTGATATAATAAATAATTATTGTAAGAAAAAAAATATTATTTGGTTTGCTTCGGCCTGGGACCTAGAAAGCCAAAGATTCTTATCAAAGTATAAACTTAAATATAACAAGATAGCCTCAGCAATGTTAACTAATTTAAAATTATTAAATAGTGTAGCCAAAGAAAAAAAATTAACTTTTATTTCAACTGGTATGAGCACATTGAAAGATATTTCAGTAGCAATAAAAATTTTTAAAAAATACAAATGTAAATTTGTTTTAATGCATTGTGTTTCTACATATCCTTGTCCTATAGATCAATTAAATTTAAAAACTATTGTCACTCTGAGAAATAAATTTAAATGTGAAGTAGGCTATAGTGGCCATGAAGCAGAAGTTTCCCCGTCTTTATTTGCTTATTTTTTAGGAGCGAATTACATTGAACGACATATAACTTTAGATAGAAGCATGTGGGGTACAGATCAAGCTGCTTCTCTTTCAGAAACAGGAATGAAAAATTTGTCAAATATTCTTAATAAAACTGCTTCGATTATTGGAAATGGAAAAAAAACTATTACTGCACAAGAAAAGCAATTAATTAAAAAATTCAAATATTGGTAAAATTTAAATGATAACTAATTATAGACATACTGGATTAGTTGTAAAAAATCTTAAAAGGTCAGTTAATTTTTATTGCAAACTTTTAAATTTTAAGATTATCCAAAACATTATTGAGGAGGGAGAATACTTTAATAAACTAATCAATGAAAAAAAATTAAGAGCTAATGTAATAAAAGCTAAACTACCGGATAATGTTGTTTTGGAGTTACTTGAATTTAAAAATTTAAAACAAAAAGCTGTTAAAAAACCAAGAAAATACTCACCAGTTGGTACAATTCATATGTGTTTCACTGTTAAAAATATCCACAAAGTTTATAAAAGACTAAAAACAAATAAAGTAAAATTTTTTTCACCTCCACTATCATCAATTTATGATCCAGTTAAAACTTGTTTTTGTTATGATCCTGATTTTAACTTGATACAATTTGTAGAAGGAAAACAAATTCGAAAAAAAATTAAATGAAAAAAAAAATTATAGTTACTGGTTCTAGTAAAGGCATTGGTTTAGCAATCGCAAAAAAATTGTTAGGAGAAGGGCATCAAGTAATAATTACAAGTAGAAAAAAATATGATTTTTCTAAATTAAAGAAAATATTTCATAAGAATGTTAATTTTTTAAATGGTGATTTCTCCAAACCAAAAGATGCTCAAAAAATGATTGGTAAAGGAATAAAGATTCTTAAGGGATTAGATGTGTTGATTTGCAATGTGGGAGAGAGTAAGTCCACACCTCCTAATAAAGAAAATTTCTTAGAATGGAAAAAAATGTTTAATCAAAATTTCTTTACCGCTACCAATGCTATTGAAGCTTCCAAAAAGAAAATTATTGAAAGCAAAGGCTCTATTATTTGTATATCGTCAATTTGCGGTAATGAACTAATCAAAGGAGCACCAATAACTTATTCAACGGCTAAAGCTGCTCTTAATTTTTACTTAAAAAGCTTGTCTCATTATCTATCGTTTTTAGGAGTAAAGATAAATGTCATTTCACCTGGTAATATTTTTTTCGATGGGTCTGTTTGGGATAAGAAAATGAAAAAAAATAAAAAAGCTACAAAAGACCTGATAAGAAAAACAGTTCCTCTTAATAAATTTGGAACAGTCAATGATATTACATCTATGGTAAGCTATTTGGTCTCAAAAAAGTCTGAGTTTATTACAGGAGCGAACTTTGTGATAGATGGCGGACAAACAATTAAATTTTGATGTTATTAAATAAATTTTCATTAAAAAATAAAAATATTTTGATTACAGGGGCCGCAGGTTCCCTAGGTCTAGAGCACTCTATAGCTCTTTTAAATGTTGGAGCTAAAGTTATAATGACAGATATAGATCTTCTAAAACTGAATAAAAATAAAATCAAGTTACTTAAAAAAAATAAAAACTTCGAATTACTTTGTTTAAAAATGGACGTTTCAAGTGAAAGTTCCGTGAAAAAAGTTCTTAAAATTTTAAAAAATAAAAAGTTTAAACTTGATGTTTTGATAAATAATGCATGCTTAAATCCAAAATTTGACAATAAATTTAAGAATAATAATACAGCATTAGAAAAATTTTCTTTAAAAAATTGGGATAGAGAAATTAAAGTTGGTCTAACAGGAGCCTTTATTTGTTCAAAAATATTTGGCAATTACATGAAAAATAATAAGAATGGTGGAGTAATTATCAATATAGCATCAGAGTACTCAGTCGTCACGCCCGATCATCGAATATATTCAAAAAATAATTTTAAGCCAATTACTTATCCAGTTATCAAAACTGGATTAATTGGTTTAACAAAATATTTAGCAACTTACTGGATTGATAAAGGAATCAGATGTAATGCTTTTTCTCCAGGAGGGGTAAAGGAAAATCAAAATAAAGAATTTTTGACGAAAGTCAAAAAATTAATTCCAATGAAGAGAATGGCCAATAAAAATGAATACCATTCTGTTATTCAATTTTTATGTTCTGATGCCTCTAGTTACCTCAATGGGCAAAACATACTAATGGATGGCGGTAGATCTATTTGGTAATGACATATTTATGAAAGTAATTGCTGTAATTCCTGCAAGAGCAAATTCAAAAGGACTAAAAAACAAGAATCTTTTTAAGATAAATGGTCGACCACTTGTTCATTATACATTTAGAGCTTTCCAAAAATCAAAATTGTCATTAGGCTATGTTCTATCTGATTCCAAAAAAATTAGAAATTTAGCTAAGAGGTACTCTATAGATACAAATTATATAAGACCAAAAAAAGTCTCTACAGATAAAACTTCAATGATAGATACTATTCTAGATTTTAGTAAATGGCTTACAAATAAAAATATTTATTTTGATTATTTAATGATTTTACAGCCTACATCGCCTCTTCGCACATACAATGATATAAACAAAGTAAAAAATATTTTAAAAAATCATAAACCTAAAAGTTTATTTAGTATATCCGAGTCCATAGAGCATCCATTTGAAACAATCACAAAATACAAAAATTCTTGGAAAAAAATTTTAGAACCAAAAAAAATATTTACAAGAAGACAAGACTTTGGAGTCGACTCTTTTTTCCAAAATGGTGCTATATTTGCAACTCATAAAAGTTTGCTAAAAAAGAAAATGCTATATTCAAATAAAAATCATTTATTTTATGAGATGAAAAAAAGTAAATCTGTTGAAATTAACGATATAGAGGAGGCAAAAATAGTTTCAGCTTTGTTAAAAAAATGAAAATAAATTGGAGTGGAAGAGCACATAATTATCAGAAATCTGATATAGATTTCTTAGTAAAGATTATAAAAACAGCAGACCCTTTGACACAAGGGGAATATCTAAAAAAATTTGAAAGTGATTTTGCAAAATTTTTAGGAAAAAAAAATGTCTTTGCGGTCAGTTCTGCTGCCGCAGCTTTGGAGATAATTTCTTTATTGTTAAAATTGCAAAAAAATGATGAGGTAATAATACCAGCACATACGTATTGCGCCTCTGCCATCCCTTTTGCCAGAAATAATGCCAAAATAATTTGGTCTGATATTGATTTGAAAACAAGAACGGTTGATATAGACGATATAATTAAAAAGATTAATAAAAAAACAAAGGCAATAGTAATTGTACATTTATACGGTTATGCAGTTGATTTTTCTAAAATTGTAAAAATTTGCAAAAAGAGAAATATAAAAATTATAGAAGACTGTGCTCAGTCTTTAGGAGCAGAGGTTAATGGCAAAAAGGTTGGAAGCATTGGTGATTTCTCATGTTTTTCTTTTCATGCGCAAAAAAATATTACAACCCTGGGTGAGGGTGGAATGGTTTACGTAAAGAGTTCTGCTTTAGCAAAAAAAGTAAAAGGTTTAAGACACAATGGTCATTCAAGTTATTCAAAAAATAGAAAGAATTACTGGTTGCCAGCGATGGGAAATCTTGATTTGGATTTAAAAAATAAATGGCCCTACAAATTTACTTTGAGCGAAATACAGTGCGGGGCAGGAATTGTAATGTTAAAAAAACTTAAAAGTTTGAATAATTTAAGGATAAAACGAGCAAAAAAATTTATTTCTAAACTATCAAATTTTCCTGAAATAATTTTTAATCCATCATTCAAAAAAAACAGACACGTTTATCATCTATTAAGTGCACTTTATAAACCTAAAAAAGGGATTAATAGAAATCATTTGTTTGAAATTTTAAACACAAAATTTAATATTACTTGTGCAACTCAATATTTCCCATTGTATAGATATCCTCTATTTAAAAAAATGGGATTAGGTAAATCTTATCAATGTAAGAACACAGATTATTTTTTTGATAATATGATTTCATTTCCGTTTCATGTTTGGATGTCAGAAAAAGAATTTAATTATCTCTTAAAATCAACAATTAAATCATTAAATATTCTTAGAAGTAAAATATAAAATCTTAAGATAAAAAATTTTAATGAAAAAAAGATATCATCTTGTCTTAGCCTCACTTGAGGATTCAAGGTTAAAAAAAGAAAAAAAATTATTATTTTTAGGAAAATGGTGTGAAGTCGGTTTAAGTAACAAAAAAAAATTAAATTATAAGATATTAAAAAATCCATGGGAGAATAATCTAAGTAAAATTCAAGGAAATAGATTAATTAAAAAAAACTACAAATATTTAAAAAAATTTTTAACTACATATCTCAATAAAATTCATAATAAAAATTTTTCAGAAATGTATTGGGAACAATTATTTGGTCATTGGTTAATTAATTTTATATCCCTCTACCAAGAGAGAGTCTTTTTAATAAAAGCACTAGATAAATTTTCAATTAAAAATTTTACTTTCATTGATTTGAAGGATGATGATTTAACCCCAAAAAATTCTTTGGACGCTCATGAATTATTTCAAAATGATTTTTGGAATGGATATTTTTCATCTTTTTTATTAAAAAAATTTAAACCAAAGATTAAATTTAAGAAAAAAAAATACAAAGTAAAAGCAAAAATTTTAGAAAAAAAAGTTCTTAGATTTAGAATTTTTAATTTTTTAAAAAAAATTTATACCAAAATATATGAAAATTTCGAAATAAAAGATAACATATTCTTAATTTCAACTTATATTGGCACTTTAAATGAAATTAAGCTTCAACATAAAATAAATAAAAATTTTAAAATTTATGAAAATTTATTTTTAAATATATCATCAAATGTAAATAAAAATTTTAGAAATTACAAAATTTCTGATTCTATAAAAAATCCTAGCTCAAAATTTTTGAGAAGATTAGTAGTAAAATTTTTACCAAAAAGCTATTTAGAAGATTATGACAATTACTGTTCTTTTTTAAACAATAAAAAGGTTTGGCCAATTAAACCAAAAGCTATTTTTACCTCTAATTCACATTTTTCTAATGATGTATTTAAAATTTGGCTAGCCAAACAAAGAGAAAATAAAACAAAACTTATTGTTGGACAACATGGAAGCGGTTATTTATTTCCAAAATATAACACTTCATACGATAGAGATGTTTTAAATTGTGATAAATTTCTATTTTGGGGAAACAAAAAATTTGCAAATAAACGAATTAAATCAAATTTTAATTTATTAAATATAAATACAAAAAAAATAAGAAATTTGAAAAAAAATATATTAATGGTTCAAAATTTTCCTAACAAATATCAGAACAAATTAATTTCTACTGAGCACAGTTTGTCTGATATTTATAAAAATATTGAATTACAAAAAAATTTTATTTATTCATTAAAGAATGAATTTAGAAAAAATGTAATAGTACGACTTGGATCAACCGAAAAGTTCTCTAACAAAATATTAGATTATGAGAAAGAACAATGGCATTTTAAAGAAAATGTTTCGCTTGAAACCAGAGACGTTCCAATAACAAAATCTTTAAATAAAGCTAATTTTATTATCGTAAATTCAATAATATCCACTGTATTTTTGGAGTGCTTAGCAAACAACATTCCGTGTTTTGTAATTTCATTATTTGATAGAAAAATGTTCAGTCAGAAATGCTTTAAAGATTTTTATGCACTGAAAAAAATTGGAGTTATTCATAATAATTCTAAAACCTTTGCATCCTTTATCAATAAAAACTTTGAAAATATTGACGAATGGTGGAACACTAAAAGAGTTCAAAATGTAATAAAAAAGTTTAATCATCAGTATAATTTTTCTGTAAAAAATCCGATCTCATCTTTGGCCACTAAAATAAAATAAAAATGAAAAATATATATAGAATAATAGGAACTGACTTTAGAAGTAATTTTTTCTATTTGATTATATTGATGGTAATAGCATCTATACTTGAGATGTTTGGAATAAGTTTAATTATCCCCGTCATGTTAAGTCTATCTAGCCAAAATATTTTTTCTGAATATCCCTTTTTAGAAAAAATAAATATAATGTTAAATTTACCAACCAACAATGAATTAATTTTAATTTCAGTATCAATATTCGGTTTAGTTTATATATTTAAAAATCTATACATGGTTTTATTCTATTATTTAGAGTCTAATTTTCTAGCAAATTTATTAGAAAAAATTTCACAAGATTTATTTTCTACATATATACATCAACCTTATGAATTTTATACCAATGTAAACAAATCTGAATTGATAACTCGTTTTAGGTCCGATTTACCAGCTTTTAGATCATCAATATTAGCCTTTTCAAATATTTTTATTGAAATTTTTATACTCACTGGAATTACTTTCTTTTTGGCAATTTATAATTTTGAAGTTTTTATAATTGTTTTCTTGTTAGTCACTTCTTTTTCAATTGCTTTTTCTTTATTTTTTAAAAAAAAATTTAAATCTCTTGGAATTGAAAAACAAATAGTTGAGACTTCTAGATCCAAATCCTTGCAAGAAAGCTTTGATGCAATTAGAGAAATAAAGATTTCTAAGTTAGAACTCATTTTTATTAATGCTTATAATTTGATTTCAACTAGACTTAAATTTAATTTTGCTGGAACAAGTTTTTTAAGATCGCTACCAAGAGTTTTTTTCGAAATCTTAGCCATAACGATCTTAGTATCAATAATTTACTTTATTTTTTTTATGACAAATTTTGAAATTAGCAATGTGCTGCCGGTGCTGGGAGTTTTTACAGGTGCTGCATTAAAAGTACTTCCTTCAGCCAATAGGTTAATCTCATCTTTCAATTCTATAAAATATAATAATAAATCTATTGAAATGATTATTAAAGACTTAGAAAAACCAAATAATTTTGAATATAGAAATCTTGACAAGCTAAGAAAATTTGAACTTAAGAATATTTCATTTAAATATGATAACAAACATATTTTTGATAATGTAAATATAACTATCAATCATAATGAAAAAATATTTATATATGGCGAAACAGGTTGCGGAAAATCAACTTTACTTGATTTGATCTTAGGTTTAAAAAAGCCTAATGAAGGACAAATATTTATTAATGGAAAAGAAATATCCAACATAAATTACTCTTTCAACAAAATTTTGGGTTATGTTCCACAAAATGTGTTTTTATTCGATGATACATTAAAGAATAATATCACCTTGTTTAAAGAGGTTGATGATAAAAATCTTTTTAACCAATGTCTTAAAATTTCAAGATTAGAGAAACTAATTAATAGTCTAAGTTTAAAAGAAAATAGTTTAGTAGGTCAAAATGGAGTGAAAATATCAGGAGGACAAAAACAAAGAGTTGGTATATCAAGAGAATTATATAAAAATCCAGATATCTATGTCTTTGATGAGAGCACTAATTCATTAGATGAAAAAACTGAGCAAGAATTTTTTGAAAACTTTTTAGATTTTGCAACGAATAAAACAATAATTTTTGTATCTCATAATCAAAAACTTAAGCAATATTTTGATAAGGTTTATAAAATAGAAAATCAGAAAATTTATGAAGAATAGTAAAAATAAAAACAAACCCTTAATAATTATACCTTCAAGAATGGGTTCAAAAAGACTAAAATTTAAAAATATTTTACCCATAAAAAAACTACCGATGTTTGTTTTTGTTGCAAAAAACATGCTTAAATCAAGGTTTTCACCAATCATTTACATATCTTCTGAATCAAAAAAAGTTCAGAAAATTTGCAAGTTATATAATCTTAATTTTATTAAAAGACCTAAAAAACTATCGTCTGATAAAGCAGAAAAACAACTTGCTATTGTTCATGCAGTTAAAGTTTTAACAAAAAGACTGTCATATAAACCAGAAATAGTTATTTCATTACAAGCTAATTCTCCAGAGGTTAATGCTGCAAGTTTGGATAAAGCTATAAAATTATTTAAAAAATCATTTATCAATAAACAGAATAAAGAACTTATTACTGTGGGGGAAAACAACTTACAAAATGCTGCATTTAGAATTATGACGTACTCAGCAGTTTTTCAAAAATCTTTAAGCACAAATATTATCGTATTTAAAAAAAATTATACAGATATTCACAACAAAAATGATTACTTAAAAGTTTTAAAAAAACTGAAATAAAATGAATTGTGCAATATTTATATCAGATGTTGGGTTCGGACATATGGTAAGACAAAGGCAAATAATATTTAATTTAAAAAAAGAATTTAAAAATTTAAAAATAACAATTTTTCATCATAAAAATTTACATATTCTTAAAAAAAATTTTGGCAAGTCATTAAATTATGTAGACAATTTTAATAATATCAAATTACATACAACAAAAAATGGATTTGATAAAAAAAAGGCATTAATTACTCTAAATTCTTGGGAAAAGAAAAAAGACATTTTTTTGAAAAAAAAAAAATAAATCTTTAAAAAAATTTGACTTTTTTATCTCAGATTTAGTTCCAGAAATTTCTTACTATGCAAAAAAAAATAACAAACCTTGTTTTTCTATTTGCCATTTTACATGGGATTGGTTTTTTAAAAAATTATATAAAAGAAACCTTAGAACAATTTCATTAATGAAAAGATATATTAAAATGAGCACTAAAATATATTTTCCACCTTTTACATTCAAAGAAATAAATAATAGTTATAAGAAAAAAAAAAGAGTAAATTTTATAACTAATAAATTAAATATGAAAACTCGCAATCTTTTTAAAAAACCAAAAAAAATTTTAATTATGAATAATGGAACTGGGGCTCTTACTCATTCTATAAATAAGATTATTTTAAATTTATCTTCATTAAAAAAATATAAATTCTATATTTCATCTTCTAATATTTCAAAAAAAAAAGAGGGGAAAATTAAAAAAATTAAAAATGTTTTTTTAATTAATAATTCATTAAAAAAAATGTATTCATATATAAGTAAAGTTGATGTTGTAGTTGCACGGGGAGGTTATAATACTATTTCGGAATGTTTAGTTTTAAGAAAACCATCTATTCTATCTTATGAAAATTTGAACCCCGAGGTTAATGAAAATATTAAAATAATGAAAAAAAATATTTTAAGCTCATCAATGAATTTTAAAGATTGGGAAAAAGTAAAATTTAAAAAAAAGATAGAAAATTTTTTAAAAAAAGACTACTATACTATTTTATCCAACATAATAAAAAAAAAGTTTAAAAATAATGGTGCTAATCAAATTGTGAAAGATATAAAAAAAGAACTTAAATTATATGACAAAAATAATTGCTGAACTTTGCCAGAATCACAACGGAGATTTAAAAATTTTGAAGGAAATGGTTCACGCTGCTTCTGAGGCGGGCGCGGATTACTGTAAAATTCAATCTATCAGCTCTGCAGAACTTACTCATAGAAAAAAATTTGATGAGGGTAATTTTAAAGATGGTAAGACAATTGTAATAAAGAGGCCTTATGATGCAGAGTTGAAAAGGCTAAAGCCCTTGGATTTGAGTGAGGACGATCAATTTAAATTTTTGGAATTTTGTAAAGAATATAAAATTAAACCAACAACGACAATATTTACAAGATCAAGATTAAAATTTATAGAGCAAATGAAGCTAGATCTTATAAAGGTAGCAAGTTTTGATTGTGCGTCACACAAAATGATCGAAGAAGTTTGCTCGTCTAATATTCCAGAAGTAGTTGTTTCTACAGGAACAGCTTACGATGAGGAAATAAAAAAAACTGTTGAAATACTTAAGAAATCTAAAAAAAAATTTTCGATATTACACTGCATTTCAATTTATCCGACCCCAATAGAGTATGCTAATTTGAATAGAATTAATTATTTAAGATCTCTTCATAAATCAGTTGGATTTAGCGATCATTCAAAAACAGAAGACTCAGGAATAAATTTATCAGTGGCATCTTTGCTATTTAATGTAGATTACATAGAGAGACATTTTACAATCATAGACAGAGATTCCACAAAAGATGGTGTAGTATCTTTGAAACCAGGTGAATTAACTCAATTAGTAAAATTAGCAAAAAAAAAAGATAAGAACGAAATTCAAAACTTTATTAATGAAAATTTTAAAGATTACGAAAAATGTCTTGGAGTGGAACAAAGACCATTAACTCACGAAGAGCTTCTAAATCGTGATTATTATAGGGGAAGGTTTGCGAGTTTAAGTTCAAAAAATGAATATATTTATAATTGGGAAGATAAAGAAATAAATTAATTTAAATGAAGTTTTTTAATTATTTTAACTCATGCCCAAATTGTGGCTCTAAAAAAAATAGTCAAACTAAACTAGGTTATTCAAACCGTTACTTAGAGGAGATATCAATATATCTTAAAATTAATGAAAAAGAGTTAAATTTCCAAGCAAGAAACGTAAAATGTAGTAATTGTGATTTAATTTATAAAAATAAATGGTTTAAAAAAAAATATCTAGAAAGTATTTTCAACAAATTAATACCAACTCATCCAAAGGGATGGGAAAAACTAAGCAAATCATTTAACAAATTAAATTTTTCAAAAAAAATAAAAAGTTTAATAAAAATTATTCGAACAAAAAAATATAAGCATCTTCCAAGAAAAGTACGAGAAGTTAATTCATTAGTCGATTCAATTGATAGTAAATTATCAATAAAAAAGTTAAAAAATGATTTCAACAATAGTATTGAAAACAAGGAAATCAATTTGATTTCTAGGTATTCACAAAAAATTAAAAGTAAAATAGATATACCTGCTGAATTTTCTAGGTTTAGAGGATTTGAGTCTTTAGATTTAATTAAACATATTGAAAAAAAAGTTGGTCAAATTTCATCGTATGCAGAAATAGGTTGTCCGCTTTGGGGAAATTTAGATTATTTTAATAAACTAAATAAGGAATGTTTTTTTGTAAGAGGAGAAACCACCGAGTTTTGGGGTAAAAATTGTAAAAAAAATAATATAAAATGTGTAGACAAATTAAATAAAGATATAAAAAAAATTCAAAAATTATCAAACCTAAATTTCAAAATTAAAAAAGATTTTATTGGGATATTTTTATATTTAGATCATGTTGTAGATCCAAAAAAATTTTTTTTCAAAATATTTAAAAATTTTAAATCTTGTGGAATTATCCTTGAAAAGACAAATAGAGGTGTACCTATCCAGCATTTTTCTGGCTGGTCAGTAAAAGCACTAAAAATTTTATCCAAAGAATTTGGTAAAAAGTTGGATTGTACTTACAAAAAATTAGGCAAAACTGGCAAAGACTTTTACTTAATATATTAAACATATTAAAATGATTAAATTTTCTAAAAGCTATTCAAACATTTTTAAAATAAAAGAAGATTATATAAAGAAAAATATTGACGAGCTTAGGCAAGTAAAAAAAATAAATAACTTTTATAAGAAACAAAAAATTAGAAAAAATTGCAAAATTTGTTTTAAAAAACTAAGAGATCCATTAATTAATTCTTTTGGGGTAGATTATTATTTTTGTAAAAACTGTGATCATTTGAATGGTAAATATGAAGATACTCCTAAATTTCACGATTTTCTTTATTCAGGTAAAGGAAAATTAAACTTTGGGAAAATCTATTTAAAAAATTATGATAAAATTTTAAAAAATATTCATCACCCGAAAGTCAAATTTTTAAAAAGTATAATTAAAAAAAAAATTAACTTACTAGATTTTGGTGCTGGAGCGGGGCATTTTGTTAAAGCTTGTTTAAATCAAAAAATTAACGCCTGGGCCTTGGAAGAAAATTATCAATTATATAAATTTTCGAAAATAAAAATTAAAGAAAGATCACTTTACGCAGCACAAAATAATTTAGAAGAAGTGATAAAAAAATTTAACATAAATTGTTTATCCCTAATTTTTGTATTAGAGCATCTGCCAAATCCTCATTATATATTTGAGCTTTTTAAAAAAACTCAACTAGAATACTTATATATTTCAGTACCATTAGCTTCACCATTAATATTTTTTGAAAACATTTTTCAAAATGTTTATCCAAGACACTTAGGCGGTGCCCATACTCACTTATTTACCGAAAATTCAATTTTATATCTTAAGAAGAAATATAAGTTTAAAATAATTGGAGAATGGTGGTTTGGTACAGAATTTGCTGATTTATACAGAAGTTTGATTGTATCCTACAAGGGAAAAAATACTTCTTGTAAAAAAATTTATAAATCAAAAATTGATAAATTTTTTTTAAATACTTTGGATACTTTACAGACTGTATTTGATAAACAAAAATTGTCTTCGGAAGTGCATTTAGTAATTAAGAAATAAATTTCAAAAATCAATTAAATGAAAAAATTTTTAGATATTTTTATATCTTTTTTCAAATCATTTTTTAAATTGAAAAACTGGATAAAACCATACAAAAAAGATGTAATTATTTACGATTCGGCAAGAACCGAAATAATAGAAAAATACTTTTATAAAAAAAATTATTGCATTTTAAACGTAAGATATAAAAATAATGTCTCAATTAATTTCTATATAATTTTTAAGTTAATAGTAAAATTTAAATTAAGTTCAAGAAACTACAGGAATGAAATAATAAAAGAAATTTCACCAAAATTTATTATATCAATGATTGATAATAATTGGGGTTTTTATAGATTAAAGAAAGATTTTCCTAGTATAAAATTTATTCTCATCCAATTTGCGTGGCGCCAACAAATAAAAGAAATTATTCCCAAAGAATTTTTAAAGAAAGATAAAATTAAAGATAACAAGCTAGATTATTTTATCATTTTTAATGAGTCTTTAAAAAAAGAATTCAGTAAATATATTAAAGCAAATTATCTTACATTAGGATCTTTTACATCTAACAGCTTTAATATTAATAAAAAAAACTTTAAATACAAATATCTTTTAATTGGTCAAAACACTGAGTCAAATTTAAAAAAAAAAAGAGATTTCGACCATACGTTGGGTGATTACTTAGCTCCAGATCATGAATTTTACAAAATAATTTCAAAATTTATCTTAAGAGAAAAAAACGACATTTTGAATATCTTAGGGAAAAGTATTGATGACAATGATAATGCTATAGAATTTTATAATAATTTACTCGGTACAAACAAATTTCATTATATAAATAGAAAAGGATACTCTTATGAAATTCTAGATAAAAGTGAGATTATAATCGGAACTACTTCGACACTCCTTTATGAGGGTTTATCTAGGGGGAAGAGAGTAGGTATTTTTTCCCACAAAAGTAAAAATAGTAAATTTAGAAATACAAAATTTGGGTGGCCAGCAACAAAACAATCTAAAGGTTTTTTTTGGACAAATAGTTTGGAAAATAAAGAAATTAGAAGAGTAATTAACAATATTTGTGACGTTGGAGAAAACAAATGGAAAAAGATAATTAAAAACGAATTTGGTGATATTCTTAAATATGACCAAGGAAATAAGAAATTTGTAAAATTTGCAAAAAAAATTAAAATGCCGATCAGAATTCAATAACAATGAAAAGAAATACAAATTTAATATTAAGAAAATTTAATCTTCTTGATTGCACTTTAAGAGATGGTGGATATTATAATAATTGGAATTTTTCAAAATCTGAAATTCAAAAATATATAAACAGCATTCACTCAACAGGAATCAAGTATGTGGAGTTGGGATTTAGGTTTAATGAAAAAAAAAAAATAAAAGGTTTGACTGCTTACACTGATCAGACTCTAATCAATAGTTTAAAATTACCAGCAGAAATGAAATACGGCTTAATGATAAATGCTGGAGACCTTATAAATAATAATAAGATTGATTTAATAACATTAAAAAATTTAATAAATCAAAAAAACACCAATAAAATTAGCTTTGTTCGAATAGCATGTCATGAAAAAGAAATTTTAAAATTAAAAGAGTGCTTTACTTATTTAAGAAAGTTAGGGCTAAAAATATTTGTGAATTTAATGCAAATTTCAGAAATTAGTTTATCATCATTAAATAGAATAGTTATTTTTTTGAGAAAAAGTAATATAAAGTATCTATATCTTGCAGATAGTTTAGGCTGTCTTACGGCGAGCAAGCTCAAAAAGATAATTAATACTTTAAATTTAGAATGGAAAAATGAAATAGGGTTACACGCTCACAATAATCTTAAAAGAGCCCTATCAAACTCTCTATTTGCGGTAAAAAATAATTTTAATTGGATCGACTCAACAATTACTGGAATGGGCAGAGGTCCTGGAAATTTAAAAACTGAGGATATTATTAAACATACAGGTCAATTTAAAAGTACTAAAAAATTTAAGTCAACAAAATCATATTTTGAAAAATTAAAAAAAAAATACAAATGGGGTCCAAATAAATATTACAAATTTGCAGCAGAAAAAAAAATTCATCCAACTTATGTGCAAAAAATTTTATCTGATAATCGATATAAACAAAATGAATATTTTGAAATACTCAATTCTTTATCAAATTTGAATTCAAAAATATTTAATCCTAGTAAACTAGATAACAGCACTTATTTTATTTCGGATATCAAAAAAGAAGGTGCCTGGAATCCTAAAAGTGTTTTTAAAGGAAAAGATATTTTAATATTAGGGCCAGGAAAAAACCTAAAAATTAATAAAAAAAAAATAGAAAAAATTATTAAAGAAAAAAATTTTTTGGTTGTATCCCTGAATACATTTTCTTCAATAAGAGAGGATTTAATTAATCTGAGAGTAATATGTCATCCAATGAGATTATTGTCAGATATAAAAAAAATTAAAAAGTTAAAATCAAAATTTATAATGCCTTTGTCTTCTTTTACGAGTCGCTTTAAAAAAAATATAAAAATAAAAAAAAAGAATATTTTTGATTATGGTCTTAATTTGAAAGATAATCAAATTATTGTTGAAAGTAAATTTTGTTTATTACCTTATCCGTTAGCAATTGGTTATGCAATAAGTTTATCTATCGCGGGAAAATCTAAGTCAATTACTTTAGCTGGCTTTGATGGTTATAACAAGTCAGATTCAGATTTTGATAATAGTGAGGAATTATTAAGTTTATTTGTTAAAAAATATTTTAAGAATAAATTTGCAAGTTTGACAAAATCAAAATTTAATTTCTTAAAATTAATTAAATTAAAATGAAAAAAATTAATATAATTATCCCTGCAAGATTTGGATCATCAAGATTTCCTGGAAAGCCTTTGGTAAAAATTTTAGGAAAGGAACTAATTTTAAGAGTAGCTGATCAATGTGCGAAAGTTTTCACAAAACGAAATGTTTATATCGCAACTGACGATAAAAGAATAAACGATCTTTGTAAAAAACATAATTTTAAAACAATTATTACTCCTAAAAATTGCAAAACTGGAACTGATAGAATATTTTTTGCAGCAAAAGAAATTGGCAAATCAGATTTTTTTATTAATGTACAAGGTGATGAACCATTAGTCTCTGCCTTAGATATTAAGAAGATTATAAAAGCTAAAAAAAAATTTATGAATCATGTGATTTGCGGTTACTCAAGAGTAAATTTTAAAACTGCAAATAATTTAAATATTCCTAAAGTTGTTATTAATAAAGAATCAAATCTTCTTTATATGTCAAGATCATTAATACCAGGAAGTAAAAAAATGCACTTTAAAAATCAATTATCATATTTAAAACAAGTATGTATTTATGCTTACACTTTTTCAGAGTTAAAAGAATTTAATAAATTTAGTGGGAAAAGTTATAATGAGAACTTAGAAGATATAGAAATTCTTAGATTTTTAGATCTAAACAGACCAATCAAAATGGTTGAAGTCTCAGATGGCAGTGTTGCGGTCGACGTAAAAAAAGACATTAAAAAAGTTATAAGGATATTGAAAAAAGATGGATAGTTTATCTTCTGATCAAATAAATTTAGTTAAAAAAGTCCATTTATTTTTTAAAAGAAAAATTTCAAAAGATAATTTAGCTAGGCTTGATTTATTCTACCTTTGTCCTTTTGGATCATGTAAAGGTAGTTCAAAGTTAATTTTTTTTTTCAATCAGTTTTTTGCTTTGAAGATGTATTTTATTACGTCAATAAAAGACTTTATAAAATTATTTTTTTTAGCAGAGCTGAAAGTTAAAAATTTTAATGCAAATAAAAAATATAAGAAAATTGTTGTTAATTGGGGTAAATTTGAAAATTTTTCAAAAAATGGCGAATTTTTTGATAAGCATTTTAATGTTTGGTCAAACAAGTGTCCCGAAGTTCTTTGGTATGTAATTTATATGGATGAGAAGCTACCAAAAAAAATAAACAAAAATATTACTTTAGTACATAAAGGTAGAAATAAATTTAGTTTTAAGACAATTAAAAAGGTAATTAACACAATTATAAAAAAAAAAACTTTAAAATATTTAAATCAAGAAATTTCAGAGCTATCTATTTTTGCTACCTTTGTAAGTGAGAATTTTTCTCATTTGATACATAGAAATTTAAAAAAGGTTTTAATGCCATATGAGGGACAACCATTTCAAAATTCTTTATTTTTAACGATTCACAAAAAAAACAAAAAAACTCAAACTGTAGGATACATTCATTCATTCCCAATTGGTTTGCCGACAAATTTAATGCAAAGATCAGGCTTTCCTAAAAAAATTATAATAAATAGTAAAGCTCAACAATATTGTCTAAGCAAATTTTTTGGCTGGTCAAAAAAACAAATGCATTTATTACCATCATCTAGATTAATTAGGAATTCAAAACTAAAAATGAAAAATATGATTTTTTTACCAATACAATTTAGAAATCAAAGATTTATAATAAGTCAGTTTAAAGAATTAATTCGTATTAAAAATTTAAATTTGTCCAAATTTAAAATTAAAAATCATCCTAGCTGCTTAAGTTCATCAAAACATTTACTTTTAATAAAAAAACTTTCAAATTTAATTTCAAATACAAAACATGAAAAGAATTATCACAAAAATTTATCTATTTTTATAGGGACAACTGGTTCCGTTATTGAAGCATTAGAGAGAAATATTGATGTTTTTCAAATATGTGAAATACCTATACTCGAGGCGTATAGCGATAAAATCTGGAAATATATTAAGTATAAAAATTTGAACAGCTATATTTTTAAATATTTTAAAATAAAGAATTTTTATCTTTTAAACTTTGGAAATAGTACTAATTTATATAAAAAATATATATAAATTTTAAAAATTAAATATGAAAAAAAAATTTAAGTTAAAATGTTTTCTTAATAAAAAAAAATGTAATTTTCCGTTTCTTGGCAAAAATATTAAATTTGCTTTCAAATCAGAAAATCTCAATTATCTTAAATGCGAAACATGTATGCTGTCTTTTCAAAAAATTCTTCAAAATGACATAAATATAATAAATGAAAAAGTTGCTAAATTTTACGATAGAAAATATTTTTATAAATCTTATAAAGAAAACAATGAAATGTATAAAAAAAGGGAGAAACAATATGAAATTGATAAAAAATACTTACTGCAAAATTTTAGAGATAATTCAAAAAAGAAAATTTTAGACTATGGATGTGGAAATGGAGAGTTTTTAAATAAGTTTAAATCAAAAAAGTTTGGATACGAATTTAATGAAACAGTAGATAAGAAGTTAAATATTAAATATCTCCATTTAAAAGAAATTTCAAAATATAAATTTGACGTTATAATAATGAGAGGTGTTATTGAGCATATACCTGAATTTTATAAAGTATTGAAAACATTATTTAAATCTTTAAAGAAAAAAGGAATTTTTTTTATTACAGCAACACCAAATAATTTATGTTTACCTTACTTTAACAAACCTTCAAAATTTCATTTAAATAATCTTAGACATATTTATCATTTTAACCATATTAATTTAGGATCTTTTTTTTTAAAAAATAATTTTTTAAATACTCAGATTGTATTTCAATACCTAGAAACGCCGTATAAAAATTTAAATTCAAATTACCTCGATATGAAAATAACTCAAAAAAAATCACCTTCACATCCAGGAAACATGATGACTTTAGCTTTCAAAAAGATGAAATAAACTTTTTAGTAAACTTTAGTATGATTAAAGAAATAAGAGAAAACCCGCTGGTTTCAGTTTTATTAAATTGTTATAATGCTCAAGATACTATTTCAAAAGCTATTAAAAGTGTTTTAAGTCAAACTTATAAAAATATAGAATTAATAATATGGGATGACGCATCTAAAGATAAAACTTTAGAAATTGTCAAATCTTTCAAAGACAAAAGAGTCAAACTTTTTGAAAATAATTTAAATATTGGTCTTGGTAAAAGTAGATTGAAAGCAATTAAAGAATTGAATGGAGAATTGATATCAATAATAGACGCGGATGACTTCTATGAAAATGAGAAAATTGAGAAACAAGTTTCTGTATTTCAAAAAAATCCAGAAGTATCTATTTGCGCAACTTGGTCAAAAATATTTGATGAAAATTTTAAAAAATTGTATTTTTTTGAGAGTAATGCATCCTCTGAAATCATAAAAAAAAAATTAAAATTTGTTAACATTATTCCACATTCTTCAATTATGTATCGAAAGAAAACTGCCATGGACGTAGGCTGGTATTCAATAAATTTAGAATATTCTCAAGATTATAATCTAACATTAAAACTTATAAATAAAGGTGAAATTTTTGTAATTAAAGAATTTTTATCTAACATGATAAGCGGTAAAAATAACATGTCCAATTCAAAAAAGATGGTTGAAACAGTTTTAAAAGAAAATATTCAAATTTTAGAAAATAACTTAAATATATTTGAAAATACAAAGGGTGATCAAAAAATAATTAATTCTCTTAGAAAATTATATTTAATCAGATTAAACATTATAATGATAAAGAGAAATTTTTTTAAATCATTGTTAAATATTTCTAAGATTTTTTTTTCTGAGCCATCAATTATATTTAAAATAAATATGATTAAGTCGATTAAAAATACATAAATATAAAAGATAATGAAAATAACCTTAATTGTAACAACAGGTAGAACTGGGAGTGATTATTTACAAAGATGTTTGGATGGTTTGAATGGATTAATTGTCTTCACAGACAAATTTAACTATCATCAGTTCTTTGAAAACAACAATCAAAAGATAAATTCAGAAATTCTATTAAAAAGATTTTTAGAAAAATACTCATATTTATTTAAAGAAATAAAAATAGAAAATATTAAGATAAAATTTTCGATAAAAAAATTTAAAAAATATTTTATGCAATTATCGAAAAATAAGCCAATGAATAGAAAACAGTTTTTTTTATTACTTTATAAATCTTATCACTTAACTTGTGGGAAAAAGTTATCAAAAGTAAAAAATATTATACATCATTCTCACGGAGTAAATAATACTATTCAAACCTTAAAGGATTTCCCCAATGCAAAAATATTAATAACTGTTAGACATCCTTTAATGAATTTAAAATCTGGTTTATACAATTGGTTTAGATATAAAAAATCTATAATATCGATGAAACGAGTTTTCTTTTATGTTTATAGAATAAGACAAGATTTAAAATATTTAAATTCATTAAAAAATAGAAAATTTTTTATTAAACTCGAAGAAGCCAATAATAAAGCTGTCAAAAAAAAACTTTGCAATTTTTTAAATATTAAATACCAAAAAAAAATTTATAAAGCTTCAATTCTAGGAAAACCGTGGATTGGAGATAAGGTATCCTCAAAAAATTCTTTACAGGGAAGATATATAAATCCTGGAGATGCTAAAGACGTGTTAAAATTTTTTGAGAAAAGAGAGGTAAAGTTGCTTAATCACATTTTTATAGATTATAAAAAATTTGGATATAGCTTAAAAACAACTAGTAGTATAAATTTTTTTATTACTATGTTTTATCTATGTTCATTTGAAAAATATACTTTTAAAAATGCAAAAAAAAAATTTTTTTTTAGTAATATTTTATATTTATTTTTGAGATATATTTTTTTTATTTTAATTTTGTTTAAATTAGACAAGCTGTTAAAAAAAATTCATTTAACCTAAGTTTATGAAAAAAGTTATTAAAAAATTATTTGAAATTCTAGGCTACACGATTTCTAAGAAAAGTGATGAGAGAGAGGTAAAAATTTTATCACTTGATGAAATCTATAGTCAAAAAATAAAATCTTCGCCGTTAATTTTTGATATTGGGGCTAATAATGGGCAGTCAATTAAAAGGTTTCAAAAATTATTTGATCAACCCGTCATACACGCGTTTGAACCAAATATTAGAGAATTCAAGAAATTAGAAAAAAATTTTTCAAAAAATAATAATATTCAATTAAATAATATTGGAATTGGGGACAAAGAAGAAATAAAAGAATTAAATGTAGCAGCACATTCTGAAAATTCATCATTTGTTAAACCAACGTTAAATACAAAGTGGATTGAATTAAGGAGTGAACAAGCAAAAATTGAACAAAGCCAATATATTTTGTCAAAAGAAAAAGTTAAAATTGATACTATTGATAATTACTGCTTAAAAAATAAAATTAAACACATAGATATTTTAAAAATAGACACCCAACTTTATGAAGATAAAGTTTTGGAAGGTTGCAAAAATATTATAGATAATCAATTGGTTGATGCTATTGAACTTGAAATAGTTTTTAGTAAAGTATATGAAAAATACTTCTCATTTAGTGACATTGAAAAATACCTAGTTCCTAAAAATTATAGATTTTCAGCGATACAAACTCATAACAACAACCTTTTTTCAGGGTCAATATTTTTTGCTGTAGCTCTATATTTAAATAAAAAAAAATTTAATTTAGATTAGTTTACTAATGATAAATTCAATTATCTATAATTTAAAAACTCCACATAAAATTCCTATTAAAATCTTTAAAAAGATAAAGTATATAATTGATAGATTAAATTATGATCAGAAAAAGTATGAAAATGAACAAAATATTAAATTTTCTAATCTGAGTTTAGATAGATTAAAAGGTCTAGAAAAATTAAAAAAAATCAAATCAAAATTAAATTTTTTAAATAGAGATATGTCTTCTGAACATGAAGTTTTGTTTTCATCAATTTCTTTATTAAACAATACAAAAATCTCGAAAATTTTAGAAATTGGTACTTACGATGGAGCCAACGCCTATTTACTATCACAAATTTTCCATAATGCTGAAATAGAAACAATTGATTTAAGTAAAAGTGATGATGATTTTAAAAATTTCTATAACAGAAAAAATAATTTAGATACATTTGTGAAAAATAGAAATACCTTAATTGCAAAAAGTGATAAGATAAATTTTATCGAGATGAATTCAATTGAATTAACAAAAAAAGACAAGCAAAAATATGATTTAATTTGGGTAGATGGTGCTCATGGCTACCCTGTTGCTTGTATTGACTTAGTAAACTCTATAAAACTTCTTAATGATGATGGCTTTATATTAGTTGATGATATTATATTGTCTAATACTGATAATGATAGAATGTATTTTTCAAGCGCTGGTTATGATACCTTAAAAGAGCTTAAAAAAAGCTTGGTAATCGATTTTCATTTAATTTTTAAAAGATTGGATGCCAATAGCAATTGCGATAAATCACAAATAAAATACATAGCTTTTGTAAAAAAAAGAAAAAAAGGATTATAATTATTAATAAATTATGAATTATTTTTTTGGAGTAAATAATAATATTTTTAAGTCGGAAATTCAAATACCTAGATTTAGAAATAGATCTTTGAAAACTTCTAATTTAAAATTATTTAAATCTTTTCCTCAAAATAATAAATGGATTATAGAAGAAGTAAAAGAAGACCTATCAAATAAATATTTTTATTTACTTAAAAAAGATGATGTCACTAATAAGGATATATTTTTTCTTGCTGACAAAAAAATTCTAGCTAGTTTTAATAACTTAAAATTAGAACATTTAAATGACTTCACAGAAACTCTTCCTGCTTATAGATCTAATTTAAAAATTTTTATTGAAGAGGGTGGATTTTCATCTTATCAGTCTGAGTACCCTCATTCAATGACCACAAAAAAAGGCTCAATACTTAGCGCTATAAATTCTCTTGCAAACACAAATGCTGATAATAATTTCATAATAATTAAAAACATATTTGTTGATCCAATAGAAGATAAATTTAAAGCATATATAGTAAATTGTAATTCAAAAAAAATAGAGGAAGAATATGAAATAACTACAAACTATACCAATTTAATTGAAATCAATAAAAAATTAATAAAGCATGATAATTTTTTATATACAAAAGGTTTCTTAGGAGTTCCAATTTATATCTCAACAAAAAATAAATTTGTTTCTTGTGAACATACTCATCCCCCGCATGAATACATTTTGAGTAATAATAAATTTAAAAAAATAAAAGAATTAAAAGACGAAATTAATGAAATTATTAAATAAAATTAATATAAACTCACAATTATTTAAATTATTAAGAAACAAATTAAATATTAAACCTGTACCTTTCTCAGATTTCAATAACGTTAATTCTGTTTCGGTAAGTGATGCCTTCCTTTGGAGAACGGATAATGGATTTACAACAAAATTTAAATATTCTGATATTTTAAATCTTTTTTTTAAAATAAAAAACTCATGGGTTGAGATACATTTTTTTTCAAAAAATAATAAATTTATAAAAAAAGAAAAGTTTTCTAATTTAAATCTTTCAAATGAATTAATCATTAATTCTAAATATTTAAATATTGAGGATTTTGGCTCTTTCTACATTTACCATTATTCTAATAAGAAAATGGAAGAAAAAAATGTAATAAGTAATAGGTGTTATTTAGGATTTTCCCATAAAAATAATTTATATTCTTTTGTACATGGAAACACTCTTGCAAAGTTTACTGAAATTCTTCCTTCAAATAAAATTGAAACAGATATCGTACAAACAACAGCTTTTCAAAATAATAATTATACTATACAAAAATATTTTGATAATTTTGATAAAACTGAGTTATTTTTTACAAACCCGACATCTAAAAAAATTTATTTTTCAATAGAGGACAAAAGCTATTCTTTAAGCCCAGGTTGTACTCAATTATTGTCAATAAATGACAAAATTATAACAATAAGATCAAACTGTTTATTCTTAAGACCAACTGTTTTTAGTTATAAAAATAATTATTATGACGTCCACCATAGTTAGTATTTTAATGACAAAAATGATTTTGGGCGTGTAGTTCAGTGGTAGAACGCTACGTTGACATCGTAGAGGTCATAAGTTCAATTCTTATCACGCCCACCAGAAATTTGCGTCAAAAGTTGTTATTACAATTAAAGATGATAATATTAAATAAACTAAATGACTGATAAAATAAAAGTTGTTATTGCTAATTTAAAACCATTAGATGAAAAATTTGATGATTTAATTAAATTACTTAAAAGAAAACTCCCTGAAGCAAGAGATGTAGACGGATGCAAATCTATGAACGCATGTATTGATCATAAAACAAAATCAATTATTCTGTACGAGGTATGGATTACGGAAGAAGCTCATAAAAAGTACGTCGAGTGGAGAAAAAAAACTGGTGTTCACGATATGATTAGCGACTATCTAAAAGATAGATCTTTTTCGTACTATACTTATCTTGTATAAATTTTTGAAAGTTTTTGAAGATTGTAATATTTGCTGTTTAATAAGAAAATATAGAAAATTTCTTCCCCCATTAACTTTTTTTTAGAGTTTACTTTTGTATTTAAAAATCATATAAAACCATGCCTGGTAATTATTGCGAAGGGGCCACACCCGATCCCATCCCGAACTCGGAAGTTAAGTCCTTCAGCGCCGATGGTACTTTGCCTTAAG
>MDTD01099473.1_pt1 | contig 26632 bp, 25 predicted proteins | sample 811221 | NCBI WGS metagenome assembly MDTD01 (sample SAMN05326646, study PRJNA326480) | marine metagenome | isolation source: seawater | place: Pacific Ocean: South West | collected 2011 | reverse complement strand
ACAGGTAAATTAACTAAATCAATTAATAATTATTCAGGAATGGAAAAAACTTATTATGGAAAAATGATAGTTGGCTCCACAACACCGTCCTTTGACTTGGAAACAAGTCCAAATGTATTTTTTCCTGTTGATCATATAGATGAAAAACTAATTGAGCAAACAAGAAAAGAGTTTGAGGGTGAAATTTTTCAAAAGCCGCCTGTTTTTTCTGCCATCAAAAAAGATGGAGTTAGACTTTACAAGCTAGCCAGGAGAGGTATTAAAGCTTCAATAAAAAAAAGAAAAATTAATGTTGAGTACTTTAGAATAGTTTCTGTTGATTTACCAATAATTTCATTTGAGATTAAATGTAGTAAAGGCACTTATATTAGATCGATTGTGAACGACTTTGGGAAGAAGTTAAATTCAGGAGCACATCTAACAGAGTTAAGAAGGACTTCAATTGGGAATTTTGGTTTAGAGAATGCAATGAAAATAAATAATTTCATTAAAAGAATTAAACCTTAAAAATCAATATTTTTATTATGAATTTCTGTTGATTTATCATAATCAATTGTTTCCAGAATTAGCTTGATTGTCTTGATACGTGCATAAATCTTTCTGTCAGCAATAATTATTTTCCAAGGGGCATAACTTGAATTTGTTAACTCAAACATCTCATCCTTATACTTTGTATATTGCTCCCATAGTTTTTGTGCTTTGCTATCGACTTTTGTAAACTTCCATTTTTTTAAAGCACTATTCTTAATTTCCTTAAATCTTTTATTTTGCGTTTCTTTTGAAATTGAAAAATAAAATTTTAATAAGATAATTCCATTATCAGTAAGCATTTTTTCAAAATCATTAACATGGGCCATAAAATTTTGATATTCATTTTCAGTACAAAAGCCATTTACAGGTTCAACAATTGCTCTATTATACCAACTTCGGTCAAAAAATACAATCTCGCCAGATTTGGGAAAATGATCAATGTATCTTTGAAAATACCACTGCCCCTTTTCATTTTCGGTTGGAGTTTGTAATGCTACAACTTTTAATTTACGGGGATTTAAATTCTGAATAGTTCTTCTAATTGCCCCACCTTTTCCGGCTGCATCCCTTCCCTCAAATAGAATTATTACCTTTTTCCTTTTTTCAGAGACCCAATTTTGCAACTTAATCATTTCAAGCTGCAGAGTTTTTAACTCCCTTTCGTATTTAATGTATCTTAAAGTCTTTGTTAGAGATGTATTTTCTCTTGAAAGTAAGTCAACAAGTGCTTTTTTTCTGTTTAAATATTTAATATCCTTAATTTTAAATTCTCTTGTTCTTTCTTTTTTTTGTAATTGGGGAATTTTCTTAATCTCTTTTCTGGAATTTAAATCGTATTTATTTAAAACATATTGTATCGATTTTATTCTTGCAGTTAACTTATCATTACTATCGATAATTTTCCATGGAGCATGTTTGGAGTCCGTTTTTTTGAACATTGCCTCTTTGTATTTGGTATAAATTTCCCATCTTTTTTGGCCTTCTAAATCAACATTACTAAACTTCCAAGTTTTCAAAGGATTAGAAAGTCTGGCTACAAACCTTGCTTTTTGCTCATCTTTTGAAATTGAAAACCACAACTTTATTAATTCAACTCCATCATCGATCAACATTTTTTCGAAGTTATTTACCTGATTCATAAACAAAGTATATTGATTTTCATCACAGAAACCCATCACGGGCTCAACTATTGCTCTATTATACCAACTTCTATCAAAAAAAATAATCTCACCAGGATTGGGTATCTTTCTTAAATATCTTTGAAAGTACCACTGCCCTTTTTCAGTCTCACTAGGCTCAGGTAATGCAACAACTCTTGAAAATCTTGGGTTTAAATGCTCTATGAACCTTTTTATAGCACCACCTTTTCCAGCAGCATCTCTTCCCTCAAAAACTACACAAATTCTTTTGTTATTTTTTTTTACCCAGTTTTGTAAGTTGACTAAATTTGTTTGTAATTCAATTATTTTTTTATTGTAATTACTTTCTCTAATAATGTTTTCAAATTTTTTTTTTGATAATTTTTCCTTAAGAATTTTCTTAAAGACTACGGGATTATTAAAATTATTTAAATCTTTTATTGATAGCATAAAATCTAAAAGGGTAAATCATCAATATCCTCATCATTTTTTTCACTTGCGGTTTCAAATGGACTGAGATTATCCATTGGTGGCAAATCTTCTTCAGCAGTGGTTTCAGGTTGCATATTTTCAATTCTCCAACCCTGTATTGAATTAAAATATTTTATTTCTTTTGTTTCAGGATTCTGCCATTCTCTTCCTCTTAGATTTATTGAAACCTTTACTTTTTGGTCGATATTTAAACCATCTAGTAAAGAACATTTGTCTTGTACAAATTCAATTGAGATCGTTTGTGGATATTGCTCATCAGTTGTTATAACAAGCTCTCTTTTTTTAAATGTTGGGCTAATTTCTTGAATATCTCCAACCAATTTAATATTTCCTGTTAATTGCATATTATTTTTTATTTTTTATATAATTTATTTCAATTCAAATTTATATATAAACTTACTATATTTATTAGGATTTAATAGCACAGATGACAAATTTTAAATATAAAAACCTAATTATAATAATAATATCATCTCTTCTTGTGTTTGGCATTTTGTGGAACACATATACTTTCATTAAAAATTTTAAACAAGAAGAAAGAAATAAAATGCAATTATGGTCTTTGGCTACTAAGGAGGTAATTAATGATAATCTAGAAGTTTCATATTTAACACTAGAGGTTTTAAAAAAAAATGAGACTACCCCAATGATAAAAGTAGATATTGACGGTTCAATTGAAATTAATAATATAAAGGATTTAAATATTTCAGACACCTCATCTGTAAATCGTCTAATTAGAAAATTTAGTTCAGAAAATGAACCGATAAAGATTTTTTTAGATGATGAACAAATTTCAACACTTTACTATGGAAACTCTAAATTATTGAACAAACTGAAATTTTATCCTACAGCTTTACTTATAATAGCGTCAATCTTTGTTTTTTTTGCTTATTTGTTTTTTAAAAATTCAAAAATAGCTGAGATAAATAAACTCTGGTCTGGAATGGCTAAAGAAACTGCACATCAAATTGGAACTCCCCTTTCATCACTAATGGGTTGGTTGGAGTTATTGAAAGGCAATAACAATAAGAAGAAGTACATAGTGGAAATTGAAAAAGATTTAGAAAGACTAAATACAATTTCAGACCGATTCAACAAAATTGGTTCGAATCCAAATCTTAAAAAATCTGATTTAGTTTATGAAGTAAATAAAACTGTTAAATATCTAAAAGATAGAATTAGTAAAAAAATAACGTTAGAATTAAAGGCTGAAAAAAAACAGGTTTTTGTCAATTTAAATTCACAATTATTTAGTTGGTGTCTCGAAAACTTAATTAAAAATAGTGTTGATTCAATAAAAGATGATGGAAAAGTTGTTATTGAAATTGAAAAAATAGATGAAACAGTAAATATTTATGTTACTGACAATGGAAGTGGCATAAAAAAGAGTTTACAAAATAAAATTTTCAAACCAGGTGTAACAACAAAAGATAGAGGATGGGGGCTTGGTCTTTCTTTGGCCAAAAGAATAATTAAAGAATATCATAATGGGCACATAAAAATTGATGAGTCAAATTTAGGAATTGGTACAAGAATACTAATATCAATGAAGGTTGTTATATGATTCCTCAATTATCTTAGCAGTTCTTACAAACTCGTTTTTAGTCATTTTAACCTTATTAGAAAAACTCGCATCTGCCATTATATTTATTGGAATTAAATGTACGTGAACATGAGGAACCTCAAGACCAATCACGGAGAAAGCAACTTTCTCGCATTTTATAACGTTTCGGATTGATTTAGCAACTTTTCTTGAAAACATCATCAATTCAATAAATGATACTTCATCTAAATCTAATACATTATCAACTTCTTTCTTTGGTATACATAACGTATGCCCAACTGAATTTGGATTAATATCTAAAAAAGCCAGAAAATTTTTATTTTCAGCAACTTTATAACAAGGAATTTCGCCAGAGATAATCTTACTAAAAATTGTTGACATTTATCTAGATATTTCAATAATTTCAAAATTAATAATCCCTGTTGGTACACTAATTTTTGCAATATCACCAACAGACTTACCCAATAAACCTTGTCCAATTGGTGAGTTTACAGAAATTTTTCCTTCGGCTAGATTTGCTTCTCCATCAGCAACAATTGTATAATCCATCATCATACCGTTTGATTGATTTTTAATTTTAACATTAGAAAGTACTAATACCTTGGAACTATCAAGTTGTGATTCATCGATAATCCTCGCATTTGACAAGGTTTGTTCAAGTTTGGAAATTCTCATCTCTAACATTCCTTGAGCTTCTTTAGCTGCATCATATTCAGCATTTTCACTTAGATCTCCCTTATCTCTTGCTTCAGCAATTGCATTAGATGCTTTAGGTCTTTCAACATCCTTTAAGTGATTGAGTTCATCCTTTAGTTTTTTTAAACCATCAGGTGTATAATATGAAATTTTACTCATATATAAAGTTTTTAGTTAGTTTTCCAATAAAAGAAAAATCTCGTCTAAACGAGATTCATATCAAATATACAAAATATTTAAATCAATGTTTTTTATTGTATTTTTAAGATATGAGAGGAATCAATCTTTTTTGTTTGATTATATTGATGCTTTTTGGATGTGAAAAAAATATAAATGATACAAGATGTAATTATCTGCTAGATTTGGACATATACTATGAAATTAACCTTAGCCTTCCACAATATTCAAATCTTAATTTCATTAGTAATTCTGTATACATACCTAATGTTGGTAATGCCGGAATCATTGTTGTGAACTCGGGAACAGGTTTTTTAGCATGGGATGCAGCTGATCCTAACCGACCTAATACACCTTGCTCTGTTTTAACAATTTCTGGGCTAGAGGCATCTTCTAGTTGCACTGACCAAAATACATATAACCTTATAACAGGACAATCAGTTGGAGTTGCTTTAATATGCTCTCTTAAACCCTACAGGGTTGAATCTAATGGAAATATTTTAGTTATAACAAGCTTTTAAAGCCTTAACACAACTCCAAATAAAAAGTTTCTAATAGCTTGTGGATAATAACCCGTTCCTTCAATTGTAGTTACTGCACCAGGTACTGACCAGGTATCATCATAAGTATAATAATAACCATTAGCCACATATTTTTTATTAAAAATATTATTTATCATCGCAGTGATTATAACCTCACTAAAATATTTAGGACTTTCAAACTTATATATGATATTAATATCAGTGGTCATGTAAGAATCAAGTTTAGAAACACTTGACTCAGTATTACTTAGAAATTGCTCTCCAACATATTTGTATAAAAGATTAATATTTAAATTTTGTTTGGGAGTGTAGGATACATTCAAAGATGAAATTAATTCAGGTGAAAATGATATATCTGTATCTCCTAAATTAATTACCTGTCCATCAAAATTGGATATGTAATCAATATTTTTATTTTTACTTAGACTTAAATTTCCTGAAAAAACAAATTTTTTATTAAGACTATATACTGACTCAAATTCTACACCTTTTCTAAAGCTTTTACCACTATTCTCTCTGACAGGTGTTCCAACATCATCTAAAGCACCGGTTAAAACCAATTGATTTTTATAATTCATAAAATAAAAATTCGTACTAAAAATTAAATTTTTATTATTGAATTGCCATCCTAGTTCATAATCAATTAATTCCTCTGGTTGAATATCTAAATTATTTTCAAAGTCGCTTCTGGTTGGTTCACGATATGCTCTTGAGACGGAAAAATATGCTTTATTTTCGTTATTAAAATTATAATTAAATCCTGCCTTTGGATTAAAAAAAGAATAGGATTTATCAACTGCTAATTCATCAACATTAGAAGTACTGCCTGTTGTTACATAATCTATTTTTCTTATTTGAAAATCGGCATAGATACTTAAACCATCTGAAAGTTGATATACTGTTTTAATAAAATTACTGAAGTCCTTTTTTAGACCATTACCATTGTAAAATAAATCGGTGAACTGAATATCTCCTGAATTTTGAGCCCATATTGTTTCACCAAAATGATCACCATCATATTCACTATATGTTGAGCCAAAGGTTAAATTATTGTTAGCGGTTGTGTAATTCAAATTATAATTAAAAACAAAAAACTGGTTATCTAACCATTTTCTTGTAATATAATCCTCATTACCATTTTCATTGTACTGTTCGTAAAACCCTCTTCCATTAGTTAAATTCAAAGCCAAGCTTGAGGTTAGGTTATTAGAAATAGATTGGGTCCAATGAAATTGAAAATGGTCTTGCTTGTAGTTATCAACTTCATTTTCATGAAATTTCTCATTTCCATCCAAATCTAAATAAAGGCCAGATGGATTATAAGTTCGATTGTTTTCTAGGGTCAATAAATCAATTCCATTCCATGCTTGATAGGTAATCTCATGACCACCAAAATTTAAAAATTTTAAAAGAGTTTTATTTTTTTTATAAGAAAACTGTAGAAAATACGATTTTAGATTTGATGAAGCTCTATCAATGTAACCATCTGAGTCAATTTTTGACAATCTGCCGGAAAACTCAAAGGCATTATTTAATAAACCAGTACTGAACTTAAAATTATTTTTTATGGTATTGAAGCTACCTACAGTATTTGAACTTTCAAAAAAAGATTTTTCTGCAATCTTATCAGTTAGAATATTAATACTTGCCCCAAAAGCACTTGATCCATTAACTGAGGTGCCAATTCCTCTTTGAACTTGTAAATTTTCAACAGAGGAGGAGAAATCAGGTAAGTCTACCCAAAACGTACCAAGTGATTCAGCGTCATTATAGGGAATACCATTAATTGTAACATTTGTTGATTGTGAATTAATTCCTCTAATTCTGATTCCTGTATATCCAATACCAGCCCCAGCATCTGAAGTGGTAACAACATTTGGTAAGAAATTCAATAGTATTGGTATATCCTGACCTAAGTTTCTTTTTGAAAGCTCATCTTTGGAAATATTATTAAATGCGATTGGTAAATTTTCTTTTGCTCTTACTGATGATACAATAACCTCCTCCAAATTTTGGGTTTCTAATGTATCTGTAGCTATTTGTTGAGCATTAATTGTAAAGCAAAAAATAAATAATAGGAAAAATATATTTTTCATACGTTCTGTTTAAATTAAAAGTTTGAGGGGGATAAAAAAAATTAATTCTTATGCTACATTTTCCTAAACAGCATTACCTGTTCTAGGTTCAATGGGTATAATCTCAGCTTTATCTAGCACCCCTGTGTTATAATGTAAATTTATAACTTTTTTTTAAATATGTTAAAGCAACTTTTAATAATTGTAACTAACGGAAAGCATAATATTTCTACCCATTTCGTGGGTAAAATATCTGAGTCTGTTTAAATAATTCTTAAATAGATTATTTAATAAGTTTTCAACTCGCAAACGAATTTTATAATTTGCTCCTGTCTTTGTCTTATAGGCTATTGAAGATGAAAAATTAAATAAATGATATGCACCTGGCGGGGTACTTGTATCCAGCATTTGATAAGTTCCATCAGTTGGAATATAAACTTCAAAATTTGTATTTGGGAATTCGTTTTGTCTAAAAAAATACTCACTTTCAAGTGAAAGATTTAAATTATTTAACTTTTCAAAATTATAACTTATTTGATTTTTCAAACTTACTGGGGGCATATTAATCAACGGCTTGTTATTTGATTTTTCATAGCCTTTGACAATGGAAAATTCACTTCCAATAAAAAAATCTTTAAAGAGTTTTCTTTCATATTTTAAATCAAAACCATACAGTTTAGCATCTTGCTGTTTATACTCCCAGTAAGGAAAAACACCTGCAATTGTGGAAGTCAGTGACACTGGAATCATATAAATAAAATTGTCAACCAAATTCACAAATGAGTTTAATACAAGATTTGATTTGTCATTTGCGAAGCTATATGTCAAGGCAATATTATGGCCAACCTCAGATTGAAAACTTAAATCTCCAATTTCTATTCTTGCAGATGAGTGGTGTAATCCCTCACTAAATAACTCTGATGGGTTTGGTTTTCTGGATGAAATTGAATAATTAAAGTACAAATTTTTGTTTTTATCAATATTAAACCTAGTTCCAACATTAGAAGAGATGTTGTTAAAAGTAAATTTAGGGTTAGTAAGTGTATTGATTCCTAAATCTTCGACAAGAAATTGTGGAAATAACTCATCATAATTTCTTAGTTCCCACAAAGATGTTCTATAATATTTATAAGCATTAATATGTGAAAAATCATATCTCAAACCACCTTCAAAAGTCCAGTAGTCATTAAGGCTAACATCATATACAGAGTACAAACTAAAATCATATTTTTTATAGTCTGGGATTATTCTTTTAACTCCTGTTGCTGGATCTGGGAAATTCTTTTGATATCGTACTGAAATTCCTGATTTTAGGTTTGAACCATTTTCAAATTTTGATTCTAAATCTAAAGCTAAAGTGTGTGTTTGAAGACTAAGATCTAGTGCAGGTTTATTTCTATTATTCCCTCTTCTAATATCGTATTCTTTACGATCATTTAGTTGAAAATCATACCTTAAAGATAATCTGCCAAAGTCAAAATTTTTAAAAGCTTTTAATTTTAAAAGATTATGACTAATTTTTTGTCTAGGAATATTAATATTATATGAAAAGTCTTCAATTATATGAGGAATTTCATTGTCAATAGCATTAATAATATCAATTGCTGTGTGAGCATGAGAGGATCTTAGAATACCCAAAAAATTACCAAAATAGGAGTAGTATATATCAAAGCCATAATCAATCCTATTTAGACCTGCTTTTAGAGAAAAATTATTTTCAGAAAAACCAGTATTAGTCATAATATATGAGGGTGTTTCAAAATCACCCATACGTTTGTAAGTACCTTGAAGTTTATAATACCAACCATTACTGTTTGTCTTGGTGAAATTTGCTGAAACTCCACCACCTCTTCCATTTGATTGGAGATTTGTAGTAACATTTCCACGAATAGTATCTAACAGTTTTTCCCTATTTGTTTCTGTAATTATTACTCCACCCACAGCATCACCTGCGTATTTAAGTGCGCTTGCACCTTTAATAACAGAAATTTTATCTATTGAATTTATATCAACACTTGGAGCGTGTTCAATGCCCCACTCTTGGTCCTCTAGCCTAACATCATTATTTATGATAACGATTCTACTACTGTGTAAACCATTTATGACAGGTTTTGATAAATAATTTCCAGAATTTAAGGTGCTAACACCTGTGACTGTTTTTAATATATCTCCTAAAGTTCTACTATTGTAATCTTCCAAAACATCTTCAGAAATTTCATTTTCAAATAATGATTTTGAACTATTTCTGTTATCGGACAGTATCATAACTTCCTCTAACTCGTTCATGTGATGTTCTAGCCTAATTTTTTTGAATGTATCCTTAGTCAGGTTCAATGATAAATTAACGGTTTCACAATCCTCATGAGAAATTCCCAGAGAATATTTTTTTGGACATAAATTTTCAAAAACCAAATTTCCATCCAAATTGGTCATGCCACCAATGTCAAGCTCATTAATCATTACATATGCATCCGCCAATGGTGAACCATCATGTAAATCCAATACTTCAATTGAAAGCTTAAAATTACAATCTTGTGCAAAGCTCTCTGCGCAACATAATGAAAAAAAAGCATAAAAAGCTAGTGCTAATTTCGAAGTGAAACTAGCACCGCATTTTTTATATTTACAACTCATATTACTCTACCGTAACAGGGAAAGATGTTTGAATGTCAATTGATCCGCCAGCTGTGTCTACTGTACCATCATTTGGCTTGGTAGGCTCGTGAATTAATGTAATAGTAACTGTACCTGAACCAGCGTTAGTGGTTGTTAGTGTAAACTGAGTTCCAACAGGAAATCCATTGGAGTCAAAATCAACATAGGCAAAATCAACAGCTAAATCCATTGCACTAAAAAAGACCTGGTGCTCATCCGCCTCTTCAACGATTTCTAATGTTATATCCTCAGCAGGATCTTCCATTTCATTTAACCATACAATTGAACCTGTGTATGTAGTTCCCGCACTTAAAGTACCACCTGAAACAACTGGTTCATTTGGACCATCTCCGTCCAAATCCTGAGTTTGCATTGTCACAACATTACCCATTGCGTCTGTTAAAGTTACTGTCATTGTGGTAATTACTTCCTCTTCATTAATCGGTTCTGGTGTATTGTCGTCATCATCACTACATGAGAAGTATAAAAAAGGTATTGCCAATAAGGCATATTTAAAAATTTTCATAATATTTTATTTAAAAGTTTATTAATATTTGCGATTTGTATCGCTTTACAAATACGAATGTTGAAACTATACCTTAGGCGGGGCTCTTAAGTTAAAAGTTCTTTTAAATTTTGAAATTGGATTTCTAATTAGATCAATATAAAAATCATCATTAGAAAGCGATAAATAATTAATTTTTTTGTCAGTAGTAAAACTATTCTCAACATTTGCTATTACATAACAAACTGAACAGTGATTTTCTGCCTGATGAAAATGAACTTTGGTCTCATTACATACTTCATGATCCTCAAAAAGATGGTGAGCAAAGCTAAATAAACTTGGAAAAATTAACAGAAAAGAAAGTAAAAAGCTCTTAGTTTTTTTCACATATTAAAAATAAAAAATTTATATTAAATCATTAATGTATTTAATAGCAATTTTTAATCTTTTTTCTTTTGTCCCAGAAATTAACCTATAGTTAAGATTATTTTTTTCAAGCTCATCTTTAAATATTTTCATTGAGTATTCTCTTTCATTGGGCTTGTCTCTTAAATCATCCTTTTCCCATGGAATATCAATATCAGTAAGTAAATACAAATCATAATGATTCAGCATTGCATACTTTTTTAATAATGGATCGCATGTTCCACCATAATAATATTTTGAATAAACCATTGTTTCGAAAATATTTGTATCACAAATTAATAAGGTTTCAGAGTTTTTTGCCAACTCGTTTTCAATTTTCATCTGGCCATATGCAATTGGCATAATGTCACTTGGCTGACAGATTCTTTTCTCTTTATCCCAAATATTTTGCAAATATTGCCTTGCAAATTCTGGAACCCATTTTACATTATAATACTTTGCCAATTCAATTGCCAAAGTTGTTTTCCCTGTTGACTCGGGTCCATACAAAACAACTTTTTTACAGCTAGAATTTATTTGCTTAAGCTTTTCTTCCATTCGATGTATCCTTGAATTGCTAAAAATGTAAAAATAATATATTGTAACGATAACATTCCCAATCCTCTGTAAGCATACAAAGGAACTGTGATGATATCACCTATAACCCAAAGAACCCAACTCTCAATCTTTTTGTTTGCCATTAACCACATGGCAGTAAAGAATATCCCAGAAGTAAAGATGTCAATATAGTTAGGTATTTTTATGGTAACTGAACTTAAAATGTAAACTGTGTACGTAATTACAACGGTGATTAAAAATAAAGTAATCGTAATTACAAAATCATCTTTTGAAAATCGGGTTATTTTGAGCAAATATTTATTATCATTCTTTCTTGACCAGTTCCACCAACCATAAAAACTCATTATTGAATAATATATATTCATCATCATATCACCAAAATATTGAGCCCTGTAAAGAATATACACTGTAATCACAGTACATATAATACCAGAAGGGTAAACTAAAATATTTTCCTTTTGTGCATAAATCACACTAAGAATACCGAAGAAAAAAGCTAAAAACTCTAATAAAATGTCAATATTTGAATGGAATTTATATGAGTCAAGAAAAAAATCGAAGAGCTGAGTCATTATTCTTTGATTACATATGCTAAGGTATAATTTTTAGAAACTTTATAATAAGAGCAGAAAGAATAAATTTCATCGTTATTGATGTACCAACTTTTTACTATGTTATTTTCTTTTTCTAGTGGCAAAACAATAATATTTTTTCTAAAATCCATTGGTTTATTTTCTAAAGATTTAAAAATACTCTCTTTGATATTCCAATAAACTAATAAATTACTTGTATTTAAATCAATCGGATAATCTAACTCAATGTCTAAAAACTTTTTCTTAATTTTTTTAATTTTTTCACCAAATTCTTCCAAGTCAATGCCAACTTGTTTATCACTTACAATTAACGCTGCATAACTTCCTGCGTGAGTAACGGAAATATTTTTTTTACTATTTAAATATGGTTTTCCGATCTCAGAATAGGAAACCAAATATTTTTCAGAGGACATTAATTCAAGTATGTTTCTAATAGCTAAAAATTGCTTTTTATGAATGTCCTTCTTTTTTAGATCCAATATTTGCTGTGAAGAATTATCAAGCTGGATTTTAGAAAGGAGAATATCAATAGTTTCTGTGATTTGCCAGATTAATATTCTTGTATTAGGAAACGGGGCAAAGTCTTCTATAATAGGCATATACGATTTTAAATATACGTATTAAGCAATTAATTTATTAGAAAAAATGATTTGTTGTTTATGCAGGGATAACAGAAACAAAAGACTTATTGTCCTTTTTCTTTGTAAATTTCACAGTACCGTCAACTCTAGCATGTAGTGTGTGATCTTTTCCAAGATAAACATTTTCACCTGGATTGTGAACTGTTCCTCTCTGTCTTACAATAATATTGCCGGCCTTAGCTAGCTGGCCACCAAATATTTTTACGCCTAATCGTTTCGATTCAGATTCTCTTCCGTTTTTTGAACTTCCAACTCCTTTTTTATGTGCCATTTTTTATTTTTTAACTTAATGCTTTAATTAAATCAGCTTTTTTCATCGATGAGATTCCAGAAATTCCTTTTTCTTTTGCTAATTCCTTTAATTTTCCAACAGACAAACTAACTAAATCTTTTACTTCTTTCTTTTTGTCAATGGAGTTCTTCTTACTAACAGTTTTAGAAGCTGTTTCTTTTTTAGTAGAAGTTTTCTTTTGGGTTCCTCCAGTAAGAATATCACTGATTTCTATTTCGGTGATTGACTGGCGATGTCCATTCTTGACTTTATAACCTTTTCTTCTTTTTTTCTTGAAAACAATTACTTTGTCTGACTTTAAATGCTTTAAAACTTTTGCATCAACCTGAGCTCCAGAAACTTTTGGAGTTCCAATAGATGATTTGGAACCATCATTTATCATCAGAACATTATCAAAAGAAACTTTTTTACCCTCAGCAACATCAAGTTTATTTACAAAAATTTTTTGTTTTTTTTCAACTTTAAATTGCTTACCAGAAATTTCTACAATCGCGTACATATACTTATTTTGCGTGTGCAAATATAAAGTTAATTCATTAATCAGCAAATTTTTAAAAAAATAATAAATCTACCAGATTAAAATACATTTAATCATTTTTTAACATAATTTTTTAAATCCATCAATTATATTTGCAACTTATTAAACTAATATTATTATCAATATGAAAAAGATATTTTTAGCTTTACTGTTTTTACCAATATCATTTTTTTCCCAACAAGTTGAATTTACTGAATTCAAACTTGATAATGGATTACATGTCATATTACACCAGGACAATACTGCACCAGTTGTAATTACATCTGTTATGTACAACGTTGGCGGGAAAGATCGTGAAAAAGGATTAACCGGATTTGCGCACTTTTTTGAACATTTATTATTTGAAGGTTCCGAAAATATTGAAAGAGGTGAGTTTATGAAGATCATCCCAGCAAATGGTGGAACTTTTAATGCTTATACTTCAAATGACGAAACTTATTATTACGAAATTTTTCCTTCAAACAAATTAGAACTTGGTCTTTGGATGGAATCTGAGAGAATGTTGCACCCTGTTATTGATGAAGTTGGTGTTGAAACACAGAATGAAGTAGTTAAGGAAGAAAAAAGACAAAGTTATGACCGTCCTTATGGGAAAATTTTCAAAGTTTTGGGTGAAAATTTATTTTCAGTTCATCCCTACAAAGATGAAAACATTGGAAGAATGGAAGATTTGGATGCAGCTACCTTAGATGATTTCTATTCATACTTTGAAAAATATTATGGACCCGGTAACGCAGTACTTGTTGTAGCCGGTGATATCAATATTGAAGAAACAAAAGGTTTAGTGGAAAAATACTTTTCTGCAGTTAAACCAAAACCAGAACTTGTTAGATCTTTTCCTCAAGAAGAACCTATAACTGAATTGTCAAGAGTCAAGACTTATGATGCAAATATCCAAGTTCCTGCAATATTAGCAGCATACAGAACACCTGGATACACCGAAAGAGATGCCTATGTTTTAAACATGATTTCAGCGTATTTAAGTGGCGGAAAGAGTTCTGTTCTTTACAAAAAATTAGTTGATAGGCAAAAACAAGCCCTTGAGGTGGCCGCAATTAACATAAGTCAAAAAGACTACAGTATGTTTACTTTTTTAGCATTGCCACTTGGAGATGTTTCGCTGGATTTACTTTTAGAAGAAATGGATGAAGAAATTGCTTTGGTTCAAAGCGATTTAATTTCAGAAAGAGATTATCAAAAGCTTCAAAACCAATTTGAATCACAATTTGTAAATTCTAATGCAAGTGTTGAGGGTATTGCTAACTCATTAGCAAAGTATTATCTTCTTTACAAAGATGTAAATTTAATAAATACAAGTATTGATATTTACAGATCGATTTCTCGTGAGGAAATTAGAGATGTTGCACAAAAATACTTAAGCAAAAATCAAAGAGTTGAAATAGAATATCTTCCTGGCGAAGAATAAAAAAATAAAAAATGAAAAAAATATTATTATTAATTATTAGCTTATTTTTGAGTTTAAATCTTACAGCACAAGTTGACAGGTCAATTCAACCTGTAGGTGGGCCAACTCCAAAGATAAAACTTGATAAACCAAAAGAATTTAAATTAAAAAATGGGATCACTGTGATGGTGGTTGAAAATCATAAATTACCAAGAATTAATTATTCTCTCAGATTTGACAGAAAACCAATTGTTGAAGGGAATAAGGCTGGTGTACTTGCCATATTGGGTGCGATGTTAGGAAACGGAACTGAAAATATGCCCAAAGATGAATTCAATGATGAAGTTGATTTCTTAGGAGCTAGTGTAAATGTAAGTTTTGGTTCTGCATCTGCATTTACATTAACCAAAAATAATTTAAAGGTCTTAAATCTATTCTCTGATGCAATTATTAACCCCTTACTTGTAGAAGAAGAATTTGAAAAGGAAAGAGACAAATTAATAGAAGGCCTAAAAACCCAAGAGAAAAGTATTGATGCTATTTCAGAGAGGGTTGCTAACGCTTTAGCTTTTGGTAAGGACCATGCTTATGGTGAATTTATAACGGAAGAAACTCTAAATAATATTTCTTTTCAAGATGTAATTGATTATAAAAATAAATACATGATTCCTAATAATGTGTATTTAGTAGTTATTGGGGATGTATATTTCAAGGACATAAAATCTTTAATCAAAGAGAAATTTAGTTCGTGGGAAAAAGGTAAGACAATTACTCAGGAGGATCCACAGCTAACTGATAATGTTGAAATGACCGAAATTAATTTTGTTGATTTACCAAATGCTACTCAATCTGCAATTGGTGTAACTAATAATGTTGATTTAAAAATGAGTGACCCTGATTATTTTGCAGCTTTGATGGCAAATGATATTCTAGGTGGTGGTGGTGAAGGCTATTTATTCAAAAATCTTCGTGAAGATAAGGGATACACATATGGGGCTTATTCAAGTTTAGGTTCTAGTAGATATGGTGTTTCGAGTTTCCTTGCTGGAGCAAAAGTACGAAATGCTGTAACAGATAGTGCTGTAATTGAGATATTAAAAGAAATTAAAAGAATTAAAACTGAAAATGTAGATGCTGAACTGTTAAAAAACGCGAAAGCTAAATATGTTGGAAGTTTTATTAGGAGGTCTGAAAATCCTAGCACTATTGCAGGATATGCATTAAATATTAAATTAAATAATTTAGATTCAAATTTTTATGGAGATTATTTAGAGAATATTAATAATGTTAGCATTGAGGATGTAAAAAGAGCTGCAAATAAATACTATAATTATCCAAATGGAAGTAGAATTGTTATTGTGGGTAAAGGTAGTGATGTAGTAGCAGCACTTGAAGAAAATGTAGGTTGGCCTATTAAATATTTTGACAAGTATGCAAATTCAATAGCAAAGCCTGTTTTCAATAAACCAATCCCAGATGGACTAACGGCAATTAACGTTATTGAAAATTATATTGAAAAGATTGGAGGTAGAAAATTATTAGAAGGCGTTCTTACAATCGAAATGAAAGCAGATGTTCCTTTGGAAGGTGCTCCAGTTGCTCCAGAGGCTACAATGAGCCAAATGTTACCTAATCTTTACACACAAAAAATTGAAATGAATATGGGTGGAGGACAAAGGATGACTATTCAAAAATCTACTTTTAATGGTGAAAGAGGTTATAATGAAGTTCAAGGTCAAAGAATTGATTTTACCGATGAAGAAATATTAAAAGCAAGATCAGTTAAAGGTATTTTTGAAGAATTATATTATAAGGCTGAAAACCTAGAATTAATTAGTATCAATCAGATTAATTATGAAGATGCTTACAAGGTAAAAATTACTGATGATGGCGAAGTTTCATATCGTTACTACTCAGTAGAAACAGGTTACCTTTTAAGCACTGAAGATGTTGACGAGAATAATAATATAAGTACGGTTTTCTTTAGTGATTACAGGTCTGTAAACTCAATAATGTTCCCGTTCAAAATGGTTATTCCAAAAAGTGCACAAATGCCTTTTGACTTAGAATTTAATTTTAAAAGTATTGAACCAAATAAACCTTTAAAAACATCTAGCTTCTAGACTTTTTAGAGGTTAAAAGTATTCCTAAAACTATTATTAAGGTTGACAATAATTGGTAGATGGAGAATTTTTCTCCATCTACTATTCCCCATAAAATAGATACAATAAGCATGGAATATGTAACTGAGGAAGCAAAAACTGGGCTTGATATTTGAATTAATTTGTTAAATAAAACCTTTGCAATTGCTGTCGCAAAAAGAGCAAGAATTAAAACATAAAAAATTGATAGTTGAACCTCTGCTGAATGTAAGCTAGTGATTCTAAAATCAGAATAACAAAATATAAGAATCGCTGGGGCAAAAATCACAGAAAAGTGTCCCACTGCTAATGTAACAGCTGACATATGCTGAAGATATTTCTTTATAATATTAACATTTAAGGCATACAAGAAAGAACATATAATAACTAGTCCTGCATACAGATAATTTTGATCAGGATTTATATTAATCCCTGAAATAATCAGTAAAGTTGCTCCAATAAATCCTATAAATACCCCCACAAACTGCTTTGCAGATGACTTAATATTAAATATTAAAACTCCAATAATTAATGTATTAAGAGGCACAATAGAATTCAATACCGATGCAACTGAGCTATCAATTTCTGTCTCTGCAAAGGCAAATAAAAAAGCAGGAAAAAAACTACCTATAAATGCAGATATAATTATCCATTTCCATTCGATATAGTGTATAGTGTAAACCCTTTTCCAATATATTAATAATAGAAATAATGATGAAAAAATTATTCTCAAAGATCCTAACTGCAAAGCACTTAGCCCAACTAACCCTTTCTTAATTAATATAAATGAACTTCCCCAAATCAAAGAGAGCAATGCAAGAAATACCCATTTATTGTTAATTCTTTCCATTCCATCGTAATGACTCGAATAGTACTAAAACATCATTCTTGATATATTGAATAGAAGGGTAAATAGAATCATATACTATTTTAGATTTCGGTTGTAAATTTCCCCTTACAAAATTTGTTGTGCTGTCTGTTAAGAAAAACTGAAGTGGAGTTGCAACATTACCCTTAAATTCATAAAGTCTACCGTAAACTTTGTGTTGTTCATTTTCATAATCTTTTACTGAAAGTGTATTTGACTTCTTTGCATGAGTTTGTACAATATTATAAAAATCATCAAGATTCCTTTTAATATTATCGGCTTTACTAAGTGAGTTAAACTTCAATGTCAAATCCATATTTAATTTTAGATAACTAACCTTTAATACATTATTAATAGAATCAATTTCTGTAGTTTCATTTTTATTAATATAAAAAGTTATATTAGAATCTGTTTTTTTAAATTTATTATAATTTGGTTTATTGAATTCAATTCTAAAATAGCCATCTGGTTTTGGCATAAGAGCCCGTTCTCTACAAGATAGAATTAATAATACAAGTATTAAATACTTTACCTTTTTCATTTTTGAAAGACTTTATAAAAAGTCAAATTATAGCAAAATAAAAATCAAAAATAATAACACTTTTACCAATTTATTAAAAAACTAAAATGGTAAGTCATCTTTAGTCTCAGAAATGTTCTGAGTGTTATTGACTACATCTGTTTTAATATCATTGGATTGTTCATTTTCAGATTTATTTGACAAAAAAGTGAAATCAGTACAATGGATTTCAGTTGTATATCTATCATTACCTTTGTCATCCTGCCATTTTCTACCCTTAATTCTTCCTTCAATATAAACCTTATCACCTTTTGATAGATACTTTTCACATATTTCAGCTGCCTTATTTCTCAGAATAACATTATGCCACTCAGTATTAGATACTTTTTCATTGGTTTGCTTGTTTGTATACGTTTCATTTGTAGCAAGAGGAAACCTTCCAATACAACCTCCATCGTCAAATCTTCTTAATTTAACATCATCACCTAAATGACCAATTAGCATTACTTTATTTAGTGTTCCTGACATAATAATTGTTTAATTTAAATTTACTCAATTTACTCAATCTAATTTCATAATCATTAATAAACTTATACATTAATTTTGACATCGGATACCTATTAAAGTCATTTGTAAAAATTCCCTCTAAAAAATTATTTTCAAAATCGACCAACCAAAATCTACTTTTAATTTTTAAATGTGATAATCTGTGCTCAATGTGCGATTGATTTATCAAATTAAATTTAGTGATATTATTACCAATTTCTTGACTAAAAATTTTTATTAGTTCATTTTTAGTTTGTTTTGTTTTAGAAATAGAAACCGGAAATTGGAATAAATTTTTCCATATTCCATTGTCAATTTTTTTTATCAAAAATTTATTTTCTTTGATCACTATTATGTATTCATAGTAATATGTTTTTAATTTAATTTTTTTCTTTTTTACGGGGTAAAGATGTACTTTGTTTTTTTTAAATGATTTACACATCGTAGAGACTATGCACTCACTGCAAAGTGGATTTGTAGGTTTACATATAATTGAGCCATAATCCATCAAAGCCTGATTATAGTCTCCAAATCTGTTATTTGGCATTATTTCTAATGCTAGCTTTTTGATCTTTGTTTTAAACTTGTTACTGTAAAAGCTTTCTTTGAATTCAAATAATCTAGATAGAATTCTGAAAATATTTCCATCAATTGCAGGAACCTTCTCTTCAAAACAAATTGATGAAATTGCACTTGCAGTGTAATCACCAATACCTTTTAATTTAATTATATCCTGAAATGTATTGGGAAAATTGGAATTCAATTTGTCAACTATATATTTAGCACTGAAATGCAAATTCCTCGCTCTAGAATAATATCCGAGTCCCTGCCAAATAAGTAAAACATCATTTTCATCAGCATTTGCAAGGGAGTGTAGATTAGGGAAATGTTCAATAAATCTGCGATAATAAATTATTCCATTTACTACTCGAGTTTGCTGCAAGATAATTTCAGAAACCCAAATTTTGTAGGGTTCTTTTGTACTTCTCCATGGCAAGTCTCTTTTATTTAGATCATACCATTGCAATATGAGATTATGAAATTCCATCATTAATATTAAAGTAACCAAAATACAGCATTGTCACAAAAAAATTAAATTATTATTAGTATGAAAAATTGATTTAAAAATACATATATTTGCTGGCGTTATAGTAATTTATAATTTTAGATATGACAAAGGCTGAAATCGTCTCGAATATTTCAAAAAAATTAGGCATTGAAAAAGTTGATGTCCAATTAGTTGTTGAATCGCTGATGAATGAAATAACTTCATCATTAGAAAATGGAGAGAATGTATATTTAAGAGGTTTTGGAAGTTTTATTGTAAAAAGAAGAGCTGAGAAAACAGCTAGAAATATAAAGAAAAATACAACCATAAAAATTCCCGCTCACAATATACCTGCCTTTAAACCATCGAAAATTTTTCTTAATGGAGTTAAGAATAAATTAAAAGTTAATTAAAATTTTATTTATGCCAAGCGGTAAAAAACGTAAAAGACATAAGGTAGCGACCCATAAAAGAAAAAAAAGAAGAAGGGCTAATCGTCACAAGAAAAAAGATTAACTCTTTTTTATTATAAATAGAAATGTTCTTTGAAATCAATTCATACTAAAGATACAATTGATGTATTAATTTTAGTTGAATTACCGGACAAATAATAATAAGCATTACAAAATGCAAAAAAAACAATGAAATGAATAAAGAATTACTTATTCGTTCAAGTTCTGATAATATTGATTTTGCGTTACTAAAAGACAAAAAACTAATCGAATTTCACAAAGATAGTAATAATACAAAATTCCTTGTAGGTGATATTTATTTAGCAAAAATTAGGAAAATTATGCCTGCATTAAATGCAGCTTTCATAAATGTTGGATATAAAAAGGATGCCTTTTTACATTATCATGATTTAGGCCCTAAATTTTCAACTCTTAAAAGTTTTGTTAAAGATATTCATAGCGAAAAAATTAAAAACTTTTCTCTAACTAATTACAAATTTAGCGATGATATTAATAAAGATGGTTCTATTTCTGATGTCATAAACACAAATGAACCAATTTTAATACAAATTGTTAAAGAGCCTATTTCAACTAAAGGCCCAAGAGTTACATCTGAAATTTCTTTTGCTGGTAGATTTTTAGTTCTTGTACCGTTTTCATCAAGAATTTCAATTTCACAGAAAATTGAAGATTCAAAAGAAAAGGATAGACTGAAGAGACTAGTAAAAAGTATTACGCCAAAAGGATTTGGGGTAATCATTAGAACAGTGGCAAAAAATAAAAAAGTAGCAGAACTTGACAGAGATTTACAAAATCTTTATGGAAGATGGATTGCAATGTGTAAAAAAATTAAAAAAGCAAATATGCCCTCTAAAGTAATGGATGAAATGACTTTTTCATCTAAAATCTTGAGAGATTTATTTGATGAAAATTTTACCTCCATTCTTGTTAATGATGAGGCTCTCCACATACAAATTAAAGATTATGTTCAAAAGATTGCCCCTAAAAAGGAATCAATTGTAAAACTTTACAAGTCGAATGTTCCAATTTTTGAAAAATTTGGAATTGAACGTCAAATTAAAACTTCATTTGGTAAAAATGTTTCTATGATCAAAGGTTCATATTTAGTTATTGAACATACAGAAGCATTACATGTTATTGATGTAAATAGTGGAAACAGGTCTTTTTCTCAAAAAAGTCAAGAAGATTCTGCACTAGAAGTAAATCTAAATGCTGCTTCTGAAATAGCTAGGCAACTAAGATTAAGAGATATGGGTGGAATTATTGTTGTTGATTTTATCGACCAAAATAAAGCCGAAAATAGAAGAAAACTTTTTAATCATCTTAAATCTGAAATGCAAGAAGACAGAGCAAAACATAAGATATTACCACCAAGTAAATTTGGTTTAATACAAATTACAAGGCAAAGGGTAAGGCCAGAAATGAAAATTAAAACAAGAGAGGCAAACCCAAGCAACACTAATCATAATGAAGTTGAAGCTCCAATTATTTTAATAAATAGATTAGCACAAGAGCTAGATGAACTTGTCAGAAAAGGAAAAGTTGATATTCAATTAAATATACATCCGTTTATTGCTGCATTTCTTGAAAAAGGATATCCATCAATAAGATTAAAATGGTATTTTAAACATAAAAAATGGGTAAAAATAATCCCAAGAGATGCGTATAAATATCTAGAGTATAAGTTTAAAGTTGAATAATATACGACTTTTTAAATGACCCTATCTAAATTTTTAGATAGGGTTTTTTTTTGATAGATTAATTGAAATTGGGCAATGATCGCTGTGTCTAACTTCACTTAAAATAGATGAGGATTCCAAAAGTTCTAGCATTTTATTTGAAATCATTATATAATCAATTCTCCAACCTTTGTTATTTGCTCTCGCATTTGCTCTGTAAGTCCACCAAGAATATTTATGGGGTTGATTATTAAAAACTCTAAAACTATCTGTAAACCCACTGTCTATAAATTTCTGTAACCACTCTCTTTCAACAGGCAAAAAACCTGAAACATTTTTATTTCTTATCGGATCGTGAATATCAATTGCTTTATGACAAATATTAAAATCTCCTGCTATAACTAAATTTTTAATTTTCTTATTCAGCGAAGTAATATAATCTAAAAATTCTTGCATATAATTCAATTTGAACTCCAATCTATTTAGGTTTGTTCCTGAAGGTAAATATAAACTCATAATTGATAGATCTCTAAAATCAATCCTTATATTTCTACCCTCTAAATCCATATAATTAATATTTGTTCCAAACTCAACATTAACAGGCTTGTGCAGGGAAAGAATTGCAACACCACTGTAACCTTTTTTTTCAGCACTGAACCAATAATTATATTTATATCCTATTTTTTCAAACTCTCTTACATCTATTTGTTCTTTCATTGCTTTAATTTCTTGTAAACAAACTACATCAGGTTTTTCAGAAACCAACCAATCAATAAGACCCTTTCTCATCGCAGCCCTTATACCATTGACATTATAGGAGATAATCTTCATAATTGAGCAAATTTTATTATTATAAATATCATAAAATAATTTTTATTTTTTTTAGTTTAATATTTTATATGAATTATAAACAATTAATATTACTATTATTTTTTCTTAAAAATATAATTTGTAATGCTCAAATCGTTGATTCAATTTCTGTTGGAGTTGATTCATTATTAGATTTCAAAATTGAACTAAATAAAATAAAAGACACTTCATTAGAAAATCAGAAAATACCTTCAATTTTTAAAAATTACTCACTTCTTGACGATGAAATAATTATTAAAAATAGAAATAACTTAATCACTCTAAATAAACTTTCAGAATCAAATCGTGAGATAAAATTAGTTGATAATTCTGACCTGACAACAAGAGGAAGCATTTCAAGAGGAGTAAGCATAGGTAATAATCAAAATTCGGTCCTCAATAGTGAGCTTGATCTACAAATATTTGGCAAGCTAAACGATAAGATTTCAATAAAGGCATCAATTCAAGACTCAAAGATACCATTTCAAAATAACGGATACTCTCAAAAAATTGACGAATTCGATGAAATATTTGTTGAACTAAAATCAAGCAATTGGAATATTAGAGGAGGTGATATAGAATTAATTAAGACTAATTCATTTTATGGCAACTTTGAAAAAAAAATTCAAGGCCTTGATATTAATACCGAAATTAATGATGAATTAAATATTCAATTATCAACTGCAATATCAAGGGGTAATTATAAAGAATCAATTATTAGAGTTCAAAATGGTAATCAAGGACCCTATAAATTAATTGGGCTAAAGGGTGAGTTGTATGTATTAATTGTTTCTGGAAGTGAATCAGTTTTTGTTAATGGTATTAAAATTCAGAGAGGAAATGATAAGGATTATATTATCGACTATAACTCAGGTGAAATAAATTTTAATGCTAGCTTCCCCATACTTTCTGACATGAGGGTAAAAGTTGAATATCAAGTAAGTGAAAAAAACTTTAACAATTTTGTGGCCTTTACAAATATAAATTTTGAAAAAAAATTATCTAGTCACAACATATCATTTTATAATGAAAATGATATTAAAAACCAGCCAATTATGCAGAATTTTTCTGAAAATCAAATTGATATTCTAAGCAATGCAGGAGACAATGAAAGTCTAATGTTAAGTCAATCTGATTTTCCTGCAGATTTTAACGAAAATAGAATTTTATACAAAAAGCAGGTTATAAATAATATTCAAGTATTTGTATATTCCAATGATCCAAATGATGAATTATTTGACGTAAGATTTACAAATGTTGGGGATAATGAAGGAGACTATATTCTTTTATCCAATAACACAATCGAAAATATATATGAATATGTAAATCCAATAAATGGAATAAAACAAGGGAATTATGAACCAGTAATATTTTTAATCCCACCAAAAAAACTTCAACTAATTACATATAATTCTGAATTTAAAATATCAAATAACTCAAATTTAAATTTTGAGATTGCAGCAAGTATGAAAGATGAAAACCTATTTTCTAATATAAATGATAATAACAACTATGGTTTGGCATCCAAAATAAATTTTATTTCAATCAATAAGATAAATTCAAAATATAATTTGACAAGTGATTTCAATTTTGATTATATAAATAAGAAATTTGAAACCATTGAAAGAATTTACAATATAGAATTTAATAGGGATTGGAATCTAGAACAAACAACTATTAATAATTATAATCAGACATATTCAAATATAAGTTTAGGTTTTGAAAGAAATGGTGTTGGTTCGTTAATATATAAATTTGATAACTTAAGATTTGAGGATTATTATAATGGTTTTAAAAACTCATTGCTATTAAATATTAATTCTTCGGAGAATCTTAGGCTATCATCATCAAATAGTATTTTGAGCTCTGAAAAAAATAATTACGACAGCGAATTTATACAATCATTTAATGATTTTGAAATCAGACATAAATTAGGATGGACAGTTTTGAATTACAACTACGAAAAGAAAGAATCTAAAAATATATTCCAAAATGGAAACCCTGATTTTGGTCATCAAATTTTTGAGATTACAAATGGGATAGGAAATGTAAAAAAAAGGTTCATTGAAATCGGTTATAAAAAAAAAATAAATGATAGTTTAGTGAACCAAAATTTAAAAACAGTAAACTACTCAGAAAGCTATTTTATAAATTCACAGATTCTAAATAATGTTAAGTCAAAACTGAATATATTCATTAACAAAACACATCTATACTCTAACAATTCAGAAAATGAAAGTTTTTTAAATACAAAATTAATATATAATCTAAAGAAACCAGACGGAATTATTAACTCAAATGTTTTCTTTGAAACAAAGTCTGGTAATCTCCCACAACAAGAATATTCTTTCATTGAGGTGGAACCTGGTTTAGGAAGTTATAAATGGATTGATATTAATGATAATGGAATTCAAGAGCTTGAAGAGTTTGAAATAGCAGTTTTTGAAGACGAGGCAAAATATGTAAGGATTCTTCTACCAAATCAAGTTTATATTAAAACCTTTCACAGTAAACTAAATTATTCCCTTATTATAAGTTTAAATAAGTGGAGTAAATCAAATAAAAAATTTGAGAAATTATTGTCTATTTTTTCAAATAAATTTCAGCTATCAACAGAAAAAAAATCAGGAACTGATGCAAATATATTGGAACGAATAAACCCTTTTAATGATTATGATAATTTATTATCATATGATAACAACATTAAAAATATAATCTATATTAATAAAGGTAAGCAAAGGTTTAATTCAAATTTTCAATATTCGAAAAATAAATCAAAAAGTAATTATTCATATGGTAATTCGAGAAGTACTTTAGAACATAAAAAACTCACTGTAATCCACAAGATAGATGAACTTTACTTGTTTAACTTTGAATATCTGAATGAGGTTAAAACAAGCACCAGTGATAATTTTATTGAAAGAAATTTCACTTTGAAAAAAAAATCTATAAAGCCAAAACTTACATATATAACAGCAGAAAATAATAAGTTAAATTTTATTTACGAAAATTCTATGGTTTCAAATCAGGTTGGTCAAGAAGAAACTTTAAATCAAGACAGGTTTAGTGTTTCTCTTTTTCTAAATAATAGAGAATTAAATAATTTTATTTGTGATTTTAATTATTATAAAAATAACTTCATTGGCAATCAAAATTCAATTGTAAGCTACATAATGATGAATGGTCTTCAAAAAGGGGAAAACTATACGTGGAACTTAAGCTTTCAAAGGAAAATTAGTAAGCTTTTAGATATCAACTTTACTTATAATGGACGCAAAAGCAAAAACATAAAAACAATTCATAATGGCTCAATACAATTAAAAGCTATTTTTTAAAAATTTAAAAGTTATTTTATCTAACTATAATTCTTTCAACTTTATAGCCTGAATTAGGATTTCCTATCTTGACAAAATATACACCAGTATCGTAACCGGTCATATTTAGATTGTAATTATAGCTACTGTAATTGTTCTTTATTATTTCGTTCGTATTTAATACTCTACCACTTACATCCATAATACTTAATATCATCAACTCAGAAAGAGAGGTATAAAGTTTAAGGGTAAAATATTTATTATCTGTTGAATAGATAATCAACTTTGAATCATTTAATTCAAAATCTCCAAAACCAAGAGATGTAACAAGATTTACTGTATAATCTTCAGTCTCACCATATGTT
>MDTD01121600.1_pt1 | contig 26633 bp, 23 predicted proteins | sample 811221 | NCBI WGS metagenome assembly MDTD01 (sample SAMN05326646, study PRJNA326480) | marine metagenome | isolation source: seawater | place: Pacific Ocean: South West | collected 2011 | reverse complement strand
TCTTCGTTGCTGACCTATTGCACATTGCGGCTTGACTACGACATGCGCTACTACATTGTCACCGACCGGAGTCTGCGTATCCGCGAAGGGATCTGGAATATCCGCGAGTCCACATACACCTTTGCCAATGTGCAGAATCTGTCGGTGAACCAGGGCCCGATTGAGCGGATGCTCGGCTTTGCCAATCTGCACATTCATACGGCTGGCGGTTCAGGAGGGGCGACCGAACAGCAGATGCAGGGACGGCAGGATCACATTGGCATCCTGCGCGGTATTTCCAATGTGCAGGAAGTGCGAGACCAGATCCAGGTGCTCCTCCGCAAATATCGCGATGCGGGTCTGGGCGATCATGAAGAACAGACCTCGGCAACCAAGCCGGTGTTTAATCAGGACACCACTCTGGTTCTCACTGAAATACTCAAGGATCTGCGCGCCAGTGCCGACCTGCTGCACACTAGAAACCAGTAACAATCAAGCGTAAAGCCGGTATCCTCAGCCTCGAATCAAAGCTACAGGGCATTGAGTAGAGCGCTGGCTGCAGGAATCTTTGTGCAACTCTTGCATTGCGCCTCAAGGTTTTATATACCGTATACACAGTCGCTGTGCAACTGTTGCACTCGGCTACTAAAACTTCACCCGACTGATCCATCTACAACCCACATATTGTGATAACTATCTTTAATATATTTAAGCGCTTAAATGAACCGAAAGGAATCAGAAACCACCAGATTTATCGATCCATGTTACCTGCACTAAACATCCACCCCTCGGAGAAGCTGTTGATGAAAAAGCCCATGTCATCTTTCATCCTGTTCCTGCTGCTACTCGCAGTATCGCCAAATCTGTGTGCTGAAAGTTTTACCTTTGCAGGGACCGACTGTACTATGGTCGGGGAAAATGGGGTGATCCATCTTCAGGACAGCACCGGAACGGACCTGATGGCACTGAGTGGTCTGGATCTCAGATGGGAATCGCCACTGACCGATGGTGGCACTTTCGAGCAGATCAGCTCCAGACAATTGGCCATAGACTACGCGATAGCCGAAGATCCTTCGGGTGAAGTTGCCGTGCACGCGGATTTTTCCCTGAATGGCAAGACCCTTACCGCGACCTATGTGCTGAAAGTTCCTGCGGGGATGAGTCTGGGCGGAACCATGATCATGCGCCATGCCACAGGCACCACCGGCAATGTCTATTTCTCAGACAGTCAACTGCGCCGTCACGATTATACCGCCACAGTTTCTGTCTTTGAAAGCATTGTCGGCAATTCAAGCTGGAAAGATTCCTGGCTGCAACATATTTACTGGACCAGCATCGGCAACAATACCTACACCTGCACGGTGCAGTTTTCGGTAGCGCCCCATACCGTTGCGGGTGACGGATGTGCGATATTTGCGGATAACGGCGTGGTCTACCTGCAGGATGATTCAGGAGTGAATCGTCTGAAACAGAAGGGGATCGACCTGGTCTGGGAAGATCCTTACACCAGCGGAGGGACCGCCCAACTGATCAGCCCGAATCAGATTGAGGTAGTCTACAACATCGTCAATGATACCAGCGGACAGGTCGCCATCAGTGCGGTTTTCACCCTTGTGGGAAAGACCGTTACAGCAGACTATGATTTGTACGTGCCGTCAGGGCTAAGTGTGGGTGGTACGATGGCTTTCCGGGAAGCGTTGAGTTCGACCGGAAATGTCTATTTTTCAGCAACCAATCAACGACGTTATGACTTTTTAGCGAATGTCTCACTCTTTGAAGCGATCACCGGGAATTCAAATTGGCGGGATTCATGGAAACAGCATGTCTACCTGACTAACCTTGGCAACAACGCCTATAGCTGCACCACTCAATTCACCCTCGCTCCCCATGCTGTCCAGGGCAAGTCATGCACGATGATTGGTGATAATGGAGTCGTCTTTATCCAGGACGCCGATGGAGTCGACCGTATGAAGCTGAGCGGCATGGAGATCGGCTGGGATCCTCCAGTAGCATCGGGTGGAACGCTGGAACTGATCAGCCCGAATCAAATGGCGATCGACTACAATATCCAGAACGATTCGACCGGTCTGATCAGCGTGTATGCGGTCTATACCCTGGAGGACAATACCGTGACGGTGGATCTGTTGCTGAACGCCCCTTCCGGTACCACCCTTGGCGGCACCGAGATTCTGCGGCAGGCCTTGAGTACCACCGGACGGACATATGTCGCGGTCACCGGACTGCGCCGCCATGATTACAATGCGGAGGTCTCGGTGTTCGAAACCTTGAACGGCAACGTGAATTGGAGTGATAGCTCGCACCAGCACATTACCTTTACCAATATCGGTGGAGATGCATATACCTGTTCGATCCAATACACTTTGGCTCCGCATACCATCAGTGGCGATACCATCGCCATGCGCGTCGATAATGGCGAGATCTACGTTCAGGATACCGAGGGCACAGACCTGATGAAACTGAGTGGCATGGCACTCGCCTGGGCTCCTCCTGCCACCTCAGGGGGAACGGCAGAATTCCTTGCTCCTAATCAGTATGGAATCGACTATACCATCATTAACGACACCTCAGGAGAAGTCTCAGTCTACGGAACCTATACCTGCCTGAAGAGAACGGTAGAGGTCGATCTGCAATTGACGGTTCCGGCAGGGACGAGTATTGGTGGCAGCCAGATCTACCGCTACGCAATCAACCAGACCGACAAAACCCTGCACAAGATCGGACGCTGGACCCGGCATCCTGGAGGCGGAGTACCCTATGAGGTAAAATCGTCATACCTGCGTTGCTTTGACTACGGCCAGGCATCGACGGTATTTGAAGACATCAGGGGCAATGCAGGTTGGAATAACAACTCCACTCAAAGTATTTACTTCTCGGATAATGGCGACGGCACCTATTCTGCCAGCACTGCATACATGGTGGACGATTTTGCGCGCAACGCCCAGGCCGCAGCCGAAGCCTTTAATGGCCAGCAGGCAGCCATCACTTTTGCCAATAAGTACCAACCATTCAGTGTCTGGTCCGAGGGTGAGACCCCGGAAGTAACGGTCCAGCTCACCAACATTCAGGATCAGGCACTCACCGGTACCCTCTACGTGGTGGCCCATGATTTCGATGGTAATGTCCGGCTGAATACGCAACAGACAATGACGCTTGCAGCCTGGGAAACCTTCGAAAAAGCCTACAAAGTGCCATTGCTGGGGGTGCCGGACATCGCTTTTGTGGAAGCCTCTTTTATGGATGGAACCACCGAAATCTGCTTTTCCCAGACCAATGTGGGCGTGCTGCATGATTACACCTATCAGTACAAAGAAGACAGCAATATCGGCATCAGTGCCTACTTTGAAATACCGACGGAAGCCGATGCTCACAACATGCTCAAACGCATGGGGGTACGCTGGGACCGCAGCGGCGATACGACTGAGACGCTGACCCAGTTTGATGCCCTGGCCAACCATCATGATAATGTGTCTCCAACCCAATGGAGTACAGACCCGACCGCCAAAACCGCATATTTCCAGGATACGCTGACCGCCTGCGATACTCGCCAGAACCCTTACTGGGAATTCTGCAATGAGTGGAATATGTCGTCGCTGCATACCGGCACCAATGCCGATGTCTATGTCAACGACTGGCTGGTGCCGCTGACTGCTCAGCGCAGTGGACACAATGTCCAGATCATGTCCATGGGTATCGCTGGTGCTGATACCGCTTTCCTTAATGGGATCGCCAGCAATGGTGGCTGGAGCCTGCTGGATGCCATCGCCATGCATCCCGGTCGTGGCAATTTCACCCCGGATTATGCCGGGAGTGGCTGGACCTATCTTGGGGCGATTCATTCCTTCCAGACTGCAATTGCCAGCCATGGCTACAAGCCGCTCTGGCTGACTGAAGTCTACGCAGGGACCAAGCCCAACAGCGGATGGAAAGACTCCTATCGACGGGCGGCGGAAAACATCATTCTGACCTATGCCTATGGGGTTTCAGAAAACATCGCGGGAGTCGAATTCTATCAGATGCATGACGCAGTCTGGCATGATCGTGAGGGCATTGATCCGAACGACAGCGAATATCACTACGGCATTGTCTTCCGTGATGGCACGCTGAAACCTTCCTTGCTGGCATTCTGTGCGATTGCTGAAGCTCTGGATGGCGCGACCTTCAGCAAATACATGACCTTTTCGAATGCGAACATCAAGGGCATCCAGTTCAACACCTCTTATGGTAACATGGCCATCCTCTGGAACCGGGCCGAAGGGTATACCTATGATGACTCGATTGAGCTTGATCCCTGGATCGATCACTGGACGACCCAGACCAATGTCACCGTCAATTCCAGTCAATCCCAATTGACGATGATCGACGCTATTGGCCGGACCTTTTCGGTTCCGGTTTCGGGTGGCCAGGCGACGTTGTCCCTGACTGGTGCTCCAGTCATTGTCTACGGCATGAACGCCCAGTAACGACACCTGATTTTCCAGAAAGGCCGCATGGAGGAGATGCGGCCTTTCGGGCGTTTCTGCCTCGACCGCAACAGGAAAGGAGAGCCTGCACGCACAACAACCGAGTATCCATCTTTTCTCATTATTAATATGCAAACTTCTAAAGGACCCCCTCTCATTATGAAAAAAGCCGCCTCGCTTCTTATACTCATATGGGTATGCATCTTATCCCACCGGGCATCTGCGGAGAGCTTCACCATTCAGGGTGATGACTGCAGTATGGTCGGACTGAATGGCATTGTCTATCTGCGGGATGCTGATGGTGTCGACCGGTTGAAACTCTGGGGACTGGATCTGGTCTGGGAAGACCCGCGTACCAACGGCGGAACCCTGGTACAAACCAGTTCCAACCAGCTCGCCATCGACTACAACATCGCGGATGATCCTTCCGGGGAAGTTGCAGTCAGTGCGGTTTTCACCCTGACCGGCAAGACGATCACGGCAGATTTCACCTTGACGGCACCGACTGGCTTGAGCCTGGGTGGCACCATGGCATATCGGCAGGCCTTGAGTACGACCGGAAATGCCTATTTTTCAGCGACCACGCAGCGTCGGCATGATTATGCGGCGGAGGTCTCGGTCTTTGAGACCATCGTCGGCAATCCAAACTGGAAGGATACCTGGAAGCAACATGTCTACCTGACCAGCGCGGGGAGCAATACTTACACCTTCACCACTGAATTCATTCTGGCACCGCACACGGTAACGGGGACGACGTTGGCGATGCGGGAAGAGGGCGGCAATGTCTATATCCAGGATACCAATGGCAACGATCTAATGCGGCTGGGCGGTCTGGATCTGACCTGGTCTCCTCCGAATACATCGGGCGGCACGATGGAATTGCTGGCCCCGAATCAATTCGGCGTGCAGTATGACATTTTGGAAGATACGTCTGGAGAAGTGACGGTCTACGGCACCTATACCTGCATTGACAAGCGGGTGATTGCGGATCTGCTGTTGACGGTCCCGGTGGGGATGAGCATCGGTGGAGCCAAGATCAAACGTCTGCCTCTGAGTTCAACCAGTAAAACCCTCCATAAGATGGGACGCTGGACCCGGGATATCGATGGCGGGGCAGCATACGAAGTGAAGTCTGCTTATCTGAACCGTTTTGATTATAATCTGCCAGTGGCAGTGCTGGAGGATATCAAGGGCAATTCCCTGTGGCAGGACAGCTGGAGCCAGCATGTTCCTTTCACTGATAATGGTGACGGCACCTATTCGGCACAGACCTCCTACACGGTGGATGACGATACCCGCCCGGAGCAGGCCATCGCGGAATACGTCAACGGGTATGCGGCGGCGATGACTCTGGGCAATACCAGCCAACCATTCAATCTCTGGGCAGAAGGGCAGACACCTCAGGTGACCGTCGAATTGACCAACACGCTGGACCAGTCGCTGAGTGGCACGCTGTACGCCACCGCTTATGATTTTGATGGTACTCTCCGCCTAAATTCCCAGCAAGCCCTTACTCTCTCGGCATGGCAGACCTACAGCCAGACTTACAGTGTGCCGTTGCTGCATACGCCGGATATCGCTTTTGTGGAAACCCGGTTTGTTTCAGGTGGCACGGAGCTCTGCTTTGCGCAGACCAATGTAGCGGTCATCCACGACTACACCTTCCAGCACAAGGAGGAAAGCAATTTCGGCATCGCAGCTTACTTCGATGTCCCGACCAGGACCGATGTTCATGACCTGCTCGCACGGATGGGCGTGCGCTGGAATCGCCGGGGCGATACAACGGAAACCCTGCCAGCTTTTGACGGGATATCCAATCACCATAACAATGTTACACCCACCCAGTGGAGTAACGATCCGACCGCAAAAAGCAATTATTTCCAGAGCACGCTGGCTGACTGTGATGCCCGTCAGAATCCATACTGGGAATTCTGCAATGAATGGAACATGTCCGCCCTCCACACCGGAACCAATGCCGATGTCTATGTCAATGACTGGCTGGTTCCGCTCGATGCGGAGCGGGGCGGCTATAATGTGCAGATCATGTCTGTGGGAATCGCCGGTGCGGATACCACCTTCCTCAATGCCATTGCCAGCAATGGGGGCTGGAGTCTGCTGGATGCCATCGCCATGCACCCCGGACGGGGCAATTATACCCCGGACTATGGCGGCGGTGGCTGGAAGTACCTGGGAGCAATCCGCTCCTTCAAGAATGCGATCGACAATCTCGGTTACAAACCATTGTGGCTGACCGAAGTCTACGCAGGCACCTATCCCAACAGCGGCTGGAAGGATTCCTATCGCCGGGCCGCAGAGAATGTCGTTCTGACTTATGCCCTGGGAGTTTCTGAAGGTGCCGCCGGGGTTGAATTCTACCAGATGCACGATGCCAGAGGCAGTGATGTCGGCGGGGTGAATCACACCGACAGTGAATATCACTATGGTCTGCTTTACCGGGATGGCACGATCAAGCCTTCACTGCTGGCTTTTTGTGCCATTGCTGAAGCACTGGATGGAGCAAGCTTTATCAAATACGAGTCATTCGCTGACCCCACGATCAAGGGCATTCAGTACGACACCCCCAACGGCAACATGACCATCCTCTGGAATCGTGCCGATGGCTATACCTATGATGACGCTATTCCGCTCGATCCCTGGCTCGACCACTGGTCGACTCATACCAACGTCACACTACATTCCAGCCAATCTCAACTGACAGTCATCGACTGCATTGGCCGGGCAACCACAGTGCCGGTTTCAGGTGGCAAGGCGACCCTGTCGGTCTCAGGTGCACCGCTCATTGTCTACGGCATGAGCGATACCCAGACCAGTTACGTGGATTTTTCCCTGGCAAATATCACCACCTATGATCCGCAGCAGGATCTTTCCGGTGGCGGGTCAAGCATCAATAACGGCAGCGGCATTCAGGTTACCGGAAATGCCTGGAAGGCGATTGAGTATCCCTATACAGTCACCGCCAATACCGTGCTGGAGTTTGATCTGACGGCTTCGGCTGTGGAAGAATTTGTGTGTATCGGTATGGATGATGATCACGATTTTGACAACTCCAGTCGGCTTTTCCAACTGGCCGGTTGGCAGGGGACTGCGATCATCAACACCACCTATGACAATGACTACATCGAAGGAAGCACGACGCATTACGTCATTCCCATCGGCCAGCACTTCACCGGTGCGGTCAATTTCCTGACCTTTGTCATGGATGACGATGCCGACTCCAGCGGCTCAGCCATCTTCAGCAATGTGATGGTCCGGGAAAGCACAGGGACGAAAGTGGTCAACTTCAATTCCTATACGGTCAGCAGTTATGTGTCCAGCCAGGATGTCAGCGGCGGAGCGACTATCGTTGATAATGGCGATGGCCTCAACCTGTACGGCAATCCGTGGAAGAAGATCAACCTGAGCTATACTTTGACCAGCAAGAGTGTCCTGGAATTCACCGTTACTGGCAGCGATGTCGGCGAAATCACCTCCATCGGCCTGGATGAAGATACCAACTACAGCAATGCAGCCCGTCATTTCCAGCTTGGCGGCAGCCAGAGCAATGTCTCAGGATTCATTGCCGACTACAAGACCTATGCCGTCGGCACCACCATGCACTATGTCATCCCGATTGGCACTTACTACACTGGTACCAAATCGTACCTGGCCCTGATCGCCGACGATGATGCGAACGCCAGCAGCGACGTCACCATCAGGAATATCGTCATCTACGAAGGTCGCTGAGTTTCCCAGCCACATAAAACGCAAAAGGGAGTCGGCAATTGCTGACTCCCTTTTGCTTTATGGAGAATCAAGAATCTGACTATCGCCTATGCGATGAACCCTTGGCCTGAAAGTCAGCTGGTGCAGATTTGGTGATTCATAAGTTGCCTTGAGTCATAAACATTTGGTAGTCAAGGACTTATGGAAGAGATGGTGGAGGCGGGGGGAGCGCCCTCTCGCCTCCTTTCTTTTGCCTGCAAGTATCTACCCATCAACCACTTGTGGGATGCTGTGTGGTCAATGTAATGCCGTTTGTGGTCAATGGCAAGCCCATTTGGCAGGTGCACAGATGCTGTACTCCCTCCCCATCTCCATGGGAGGCCTTGAATAGCCCTTGACACAGTATTTCATTCAATTTGGTGCTATAGGGCAGCATTTTGACCTGTAACCATAGTAATCCCCAACTTGCCAAGCTGCTTGACAACCCAACATATGAGAATTATTTTCGACAGAAGTTATGTACACGCAACTAGTTTCTGGGATAGAAGAATGGGAAAACGCATTGCCAGCTTGAGGAAAGCGACTATTCGACGTATCAGAAGCACCCCACTCAGTGCAGAAGAAGCAGAACTGCTTTCAACTATTGACTATGAGGGCAGTCCGTACCATAAACGAGTACCAGGCAACTTTAATTTACCAGAACCTCCAAGACCAAGGCATGATAAGACCCTGTGCGATGAAGCAGAAATATTCACTGTAGAGCAGGTTGAGGCTTTGAAAGAAAAGGCACTGGAACAGCACTTAGTAAGCGAAGCTACTACTGTCGAAGGATTCCCTAAGCAAATATGGGTTGTAGATGAAAGTGGAAATGTGTTTGAGGCCATGCATGGTGGTAGCCAGAATAACACATATCATGGATACCCAATCCGCGAAAGTGACCCTCTTGCGGATGAAGTCAGAGCTGCCCTGGAGGGATAATGTCATTCGAATTGGACATCTTGGACTGGATAGGAAGTGGAAGCGATAAATCTCCAGTTTCAAATACGGTTGCATCACTAAAGATTTCGGTAAATGGAAATCTTGTAACGACAGTTAAAGACGATGAGGCGCGAACATATCGCGACCACATTAATGTCTCTGCGTATGCGTTAGCTGAGTGGCTACTTATTAATTGGTGGCGCTTGCGTTGGGAGCCTGAACATAAATCAAAGTCTTATGAATGGAAAATGGCACATTCAATGCCAGCTATTGGCTATGGATATGTGTGGCCAACCCTAATGATTTTTAGTGACGGAGAATATGTTCAGTTTGTACAGACTCAGGAAACACTTAGAGACAAATCCTCAATTCGTTTCACAAATGAATTCCATGAGGAGATTCCAGTAAAGGAGTTTGAAGCTGAAGTTGACAGATTTTTTAATACTGTAATTGACAGAACTTCTTCATTAGGATGTTCAGTGGAAGAATTTATTGACGCCAGAGAAGAACTATCTTCAGAAAGAAGAACTCCAGATTTAATGGAATCATATTCTATCCAGGCAAGAGCCGGATTCTACCCCGGTGAAGTTCCCACAAGCTGGCAATATGCTATCGACGAATTGGGGCGCATATGGGGCGCAACTGCAAAAGGAGAAATGGCAGCAATTCTTCCCGATATCCAATGTGATATTGTCGACGTCCATGAAAGGATTAAGGCAATTGAATCGAGTGATAATTCAGTTAACCTCTCTTGGTTTGAAAATCTTAAACCTTCAGCTGGCGAATCGGAAATTCCATGGAAAATGGGAGCTCGTCTGGCCAGTGAAGTCCGTCATGCCTTAGGCTGCCATTCAGGTCCCATTACCGATAAAACCTTAAACGAACTTTTCGAGATTAAGTTGCCGCTCAAAGACATGAGAAAAACCCCCATTGCTGGTGGAGTTCGTCAAACGGAAGGTTCCAACTTATTCAATTTCGTGAACACAAGTGGTTACATTGAAAACCAGCGGTTCAACTTGGCTCGTTTTGCTGCCAGTAGTCTTCTTTCAGGTAAAAACAACAGTTACCTTCCAGTGACTGATGCAGCGACTGCACTACAGAAAGCGGAACGCTCTTTTGCGCAAGAACTACTTTGCCCGTGGTCTGAGCTTGATGAATTTACTGATGCAAATGGTATTGATGCAGAAGGGGTTGCCGATGCTGCCAAGCACTTTCAGGTTTCGCAATTTACTGTATTAACGACTCTCGCTAATAAGGGCAAGCTTAAGCGAGAGCGGTTGCCAGGTCAACTTCAATATACATAGCTTTCCTCGCATGTAACAAGGCGCAAGCAAGCGTCTTGCATCTGGTCTGCCCAACCTCTCCTAATTCCCCCTTGACGTTCCAGAGTTCTCCTTGTCCTTGTTGCCATGGCGTCGGCTTTTCGACCTATTTGATACGCTCCTGGGATGCCTTTGAATGCCCTGTGGGAGACTTCGCCCCATCATTCCATTGTCTTTGTCTTGGTCCATCCTCCTACTTCCTATCCACTGGACAACTGAAATCAGGGAACTGACGACTGTAGGCTTCTTCCATGACTTGGCGAAGTTCGTCCTCGTATTGGATGGGGACTATGGCGGAGTCGTGGACGGGAAGGCATACAATTCCACGGTTGGTGAAGTGTGTCAGCACGTCCCTCATTATCGCCGCATCCCTGTTCATGAGGCGAAAACAAGCCTGTGTGTAGAATCTGTCAGCTATAGGAGCATGGACTTGGGGCAGCTTTCGGAGTAGCCTTTCGATGTCCGGCTTATGACGGCCCACAGCCTTCAGTAGAGCCCTTTCTCTGTCGTCGAGGTCAGACTTGTGTCTGAGCTTCGTCAGCTCCCATTCAACAGCCTGTATTGCCGATTCCAGAGATACTGCGTTGAATGCCGTGAGCACCAAGAACTTGAGTAGTCCTCGCAGTTCCCGGTTATCACAGACAGCAAGATACGGGTCTTCGACGAGCTGAATCCCTGCTTCTGCGTAGGCTATGTGTGGATGAAGGCTGCTGAAGTCCAATTCAACCGTATCGCACCCGTCAATCTGGATGGTCTTGCGCTCCTCCTGCTTAAGGTTCTGCCATCCTTTTCCTAAGGAATAGAAGCGTCCATGATGGTCAAATCTACCATTGCTAAATTTGCAGCATAAGTGACTGTCAATGAGGGGTTTAACCTCTTGTTGACTTAGTAATGAATGAGAGGGAAGAAGATAGGTGGGAATAGAGGGTGGAAGGTAGGAAAGAGGAGGATAAGAGCTGGAAGGTCGAAGGGACCAGAATGGATGATGATTGCTTTGAACTTCAAACTTTACCTCTGGACTGTACGTCACCTCGCTCTGACTGAGCAGGCAGTTGAACTTCCTCAGGTCTTGGCGTAGCTCGTTCGTAAAACTGGTATCTCTATAGTCAACCTGCTTGCCATCCTCATCCTTGAGAATCACCAGTTCGGGGAACTCCTTGTGGATGTCTTGGACTGGGTCTACTGAGAACAGTGCATCCCCCATTTTGCTGGTTGCCCATATTCGTGTCATTCGGCTCTTTCCTCCCGGGCTTCTATCAATGAAGCCTTTCTTCTGGACAATCCAGTCCTGAGCAATCAGCTCATCGAGCAATCCCAGGATTATTGAGGGCTTCATGAAGAGGCCTCCATACCTGGCAATCGCCTTATGGTCGTTCTTGTTGCGGCTGATGGCTATTGGCTTCTGTTGTTGGATGCTCTCTGACAGGTTGCACAGCATAGAAGTCAAAGCGCTCTTCTTGTCTTCGCGGTTCCTGGCCCTGAACTTCTTGCTGAGAGTGTTCCAGACTCTGTCCCTGGCCCGTAAGACCTCGGCATGGTCAGACACCCTGTAACAGTCGAAAAGTAGTGAATCATCCAAGCTGTCGAAGTACTGGTATGGAAGACCGGAATAGTCGTCCTCAGTTTTGTTATCGAGCAGCCCGAACAGCATATTATGTGTAGAGTTTGTTCTGGAAGGCCCCGCCCACGAAGCGGGGTTTTCTTTTGTAGTCATTGGTCAGTCTCCTTATTGGATTTGTAATGCCTCCAGCACCTCGCTGTAGCGGAAGCGTCTTAGGCCACGAACTTGATAGCCTTTGATTTGCTTGTCTCTGAGCATCCTCTTGATGGTCGAGGCACTCACCCCGAGCAAGCGTTCGAGTTCGCCTTGGGTGACGAGTCTTTCTTGGGTTTCACAGTCCATAATTGGTCTCCTTTCTCGTTGTAGCTGAAGCTTCAAAACAGGTGTCTTGATGCTTATATTGTTAGAAACGTCAGTCAAACATCAATTTTTCTGCCGAGTTCTGCTAGGACACTGCCGAACGATGATGTATAGTGAACTGTAGAGAACCCCGTGTTTCATGAGTCTGGTGAGTCATCCGGTCCGAAATAGGGGTGGGGATGAAGCCTTGAGGCATGTCTTCAGGTGCGACTTCCCCCTCTCTGCTCTGGACTTCCCCTTGCCCCCGGCAATATTAGGGAATCAACTCAAGAGGATTGCCTATCGGTAAGCGCTAAGCACATCTACATCAGTCAGCCAAGTGGCTGGCACTCATATTTGCGCCTCTTTTAGAGGTATTCCCCGGCTCGAAATCCGTCACAATTTCAAAACACACGGGAGGTACCGCTATCTGGGTCGCGCCTATTCGGCGCGGCTCTGGATTAGTGGTCCCGTGTGTGGGCTCGTGACGGAGCCTCGGGCTGGGCTATGAAACAGAGTTCGCGCCCTTTTATTGGGCAGAGGGTACGGACTTCAGATTCAAGCCCATGCTACCTGGAGATTCCAATGAGAATCCTGACCCTCGTCCTCCTGCTGTCCGCCTCGTTCATGGTTCAAGCTTACCATGTGGTGCCACAATCCAAGTCTGAGATTCAGACGCTACAGGCCAAGGCCGAAGCCCAAGTCGTCGGCATCGCCGACACGTACCAAGAAGCCTTCAAGGAGGCTCGGGCAAAGCTCCCGGCTGGTAAGTACCACCACCGTGTCAGCACCAAGAAGCAAGGCACGACCAAGTTCGTCGTTACCCTCTATTACTACGAGTAGGGAGGGTACATCATGTGTGAATCAAGGCTCAAGCGATACTGCTCATGGTGTGGGCTCATTGCTCTCCTGCTTTTGAGTACAGGCTGCGGTGGTCCAAGCAGCAGCACGGAAGAGAACGTCCTGCGGGGTGCCATTTCTGGACTGGAGATAAAGCGTACTGGCGGCGGCATCTCCTACGAGAACGGCAAGTACCACTTGATGACCCCGTCCGATATTACGCTGAAGAGCTATAAGACGACCAACAGCTATTCCAAGAAGATTAAGGGGGAGAAGTTCAAGGTCCGCGAGTACGAGGCAACCTATGAATTCCGTGGCGAGGAGAAACGCGCTCGCGTGTCCATCGGCTGGATTAAGCGCGGGAACAAATGGGGGTATGCAGTGCTATGAGGAAGATTATTCATTGGTGTGGGCTGGTGCTGTTTCTCTCAAGCGTCCTGGTTTCGGCTGGCGAACTCAAGCTAACATCGGGTCAGTCTGTCTCTTATGATAGGCTTACCCATTCAAGCAAAGGTGTTCAGGTCTATTCACCGAGCGGGGTGAAATCCTACTCGTATGCCCAGATTGTGCCTTCGTCGCTTCCTGAGAGCATTCGGGCATACCAGGAGAAGCGGGTGGTTGGCTACATTGGCAAGCTGGTGGGGCTGTATAAGAGTGGACAGTTCCAGGAAGCAAGAGCACGCTTCGCCAAACTCAAGCCATACCTTGGATATGTCAGCCAGGAGAACAGGCAGTCGCCCACCTTTCAGCACTTTGCCAATCCAAGTGAAGCTGTCGTTGCCCAAGAGAAGGAAGTCCACCGTCTCAGGGCTGAGTTGGAGAGCCTGAAGAAGAAGCGCGACAGTGCGGCTGGCCTTCTTGCAGTCAGGAAGATGTGGATAAAGGACGAATCGAAACGTCCTATCCTGGAACCCAAGCCAACCTTTGAGCCAAGCAATGAAGTCAAGGGGTTACTGAACTACGAAGCAGGGCAGTACCCCTACAACAACTACAATGCGGCAAAGAGCATGATAACGGCTGTTCACTCCGCCAAAATCATGGAGGACGTGCAAGATATCTTGGGTAAAATTAAAGCAGCAGAGGACCGAATCGACTTGCATCTTACCGCCCCTAATCGGACTGAGGCGCGACCAAGGGAACAGGCCCCCTTGTTGGCTCAGTTGAGCATCGAGATTAAGGCATGGGCAGAGAAGGTAAAGCCGATAGATGACGCGGAAGTCATGAAGCTGGTTCGAGAAGCGCAAGGTCAGTTGTCTCAAGCAGATAGGGCACTTCAGGCAGTTCTACAGCAGACTTCAAATGCTGAACTGAAGCTTCTCAAGCTTGTAGAACAATCCATAGGGAAAGGTAACGGTCAAGCTCCATCGGCTGTAGCCTTGAGCAAGCCTCAAAATCCTTTCTCCACACAGACTACCAAGTGGTTACGAAAGAACCTTGAGATAGGTAAGGACAGGCATGGTTACTACAACCGGAAGACTGGTGCATATCTGTCCGACAAAGAGATGGCATCTGATTGGTTCAAGCGCCAGTTGTCAATCAATGCTGAATTGGAGCGCAGGTTGGGACCTGGGAAGTTCTGAATGTGGTACCAGTAGTGTCCCCTTCCAATGGACTGTCTACCGTCTATCGTGGGTTCAATATCAGTCCAAGTAGCCCCTGCTGATATTTCAGCTCGTGGGTTCAGGATTCGGCTGCTGACCGTTATGCGTCAACGGCCCTGTGTGTGTTTTGCGTGAGGCTAAAAGTCAAAAACTAAAAGCCGCCTGGTCTGGTCACTCTCCGAAACGGCGAGGAGTGAAGGTGAGTTGTATGGATGACTCACCGAACTCGAAAACCGCAAAGTTCGGAGGGAATGATGACCGCAAAGCAACTGAAGCAACTGTTCAGGCTCAGCCACAAGGTGAGTGTCTACGTGCCGGAACTGACGAAGTCAGGGGAACGGTGCGAGGACTGGAACGACAAGACAGCGGAGCTGTTAGTCAGTCTGTTCGGTGGCTCGACTTCGTCGGATGCCATCGGCTATTGGCACTTGTCCACGGGCAAGCTTCAACGTGAGGCTGTGAAGCTCGTGTTCAGCTATGCTGAGCAGCTGACCGATTCGGCCATTGACGCCATCTATCGCCATGCCGAACGGCTTAAAGCCGCTTGTCAGCAGGATGCAGTTGCAATCGAAATCGACGGCGAACTCTACTTCGTCTGAACCATATCACCCCACTATGCCGACTCTCTCCGAGTCGGTTTTTTTGTGCCCGTTTCAGGTAGGCTGAAAAGCTTGCATGACGGGCATTTTCATTTCCCCATGGAGGATACCTACATGAGCCATGCAGAACTGATTGAACAGTACGAAGAACGAGCCGAAGCCGAGCGCCAGCACGGCGCACACGTCGAAATCAACCCGAGCTATCAGTACGTGGCAATCACGCTGAGCGCTCCCGACTCCGAGTGGTTCTTTCAAGGTGAGGATGCAGACAACTTGCTGGATGATTTCGAGCAGTCTTGTCTGGCTGATTTCCTCGACCCTGAGACCTATCTCTTGGCAGTCGCCCAGAACTGGTGAGGAGGATACCACCATGATTGAAGTGAAGCGTTACAAGCGCAACTGGGCAGTTTACCGCAACGGTGAGCTGCTTGTCGTCACGGTCTACCTGAAAGGTGCACGAGCAGTGAAAGCGGCCCTGGAGGATGCCGCCAGCTGAGATATAACCACGAGCCCCACAAGCCCCGTTTCCGCATCGTCGGAGCGGGGTTTTTCTATGCCCTGAAAACGATAGGAGGATTGCCCCATGATGAGCCTTGCAACTCTGCAATATGTGAACCAGGAAATCGCCGCGAAAGCTGCTGCTGAAGGTCGTACGCCCTACGTGGTTTGGCCCGGTGAGGTTGACGCGTGGCCACCGTTCCCCTTCCCCAATATCGGCGATTACGAGCCTGAGGGCTGGGAGCTGGTCGAATCGTACTTCGTGGATAAGACGGGTCGCGGCTATGACTGGGAACCCGCCTTGTCCCTCAAGCAGTTCAAACAGAAAATCAAGCCCGGCTTCGGCTATGCGGTAATCGAGGAGGGAGAATTCCAGGTCGTTATCGGCCAATTCAAAAAGCTCAGCTGACCTGAACATGAGCCCCTGGCTTCGGCTGGGGGCTCTTTCCTTTTCCCTCACCTCCTGCCAATGGCTTTGCGCCCATACGGTATTGGCGGTTTTCCCTTGACTGTCAACCCGTGTTTCCCCTGGTCTATCAGCTCAGGGAGTGTGGGTTCGACCCCCACCCTACTGCACCAGTGTTCCGGCGCTGTTCTGGCAGTGTTCTGGAGGTATTCCGGCGGTATTCCGCTTCTCTCATTATGTCCCCTTTGGCCTTGTGCTGAAGGGGCTTTTTTATGCCCAAACCATAGGAGGACAATCCAATGGCTGATGTCTATAAAATCGTTACCGACCTCATCCTCGAACGGCTCGAACAGGGCGAAATTCCCTGGAAGCGCCCGTGGGTGGGACAGCATCGAGCTCCCCGAAACCTGAGCGGTCACACGTACCGTGGTATCAACTTCTTTCTCTTGGAATGTCTGGGCTTTCCCGAGCCCTATTTCCTCACCTTCAATCAGGCCAAGAAGCTTGGCGGCAATGTGAAGAAAGGCGAGAAGTCCTGCCCGGTCATCTTCTGGAAGTGGCTGGAAGTCGAGGAGGAGAACGAGGCTGGCGAGCAGGAAAAGAAACGGGTTCCTTTCGCTCGATACTATCGGGTGTTCAATGTCCTCCAGTGTGAGGGCATCGAGTATCCCAAGGAGGAACTGCCCGAGCGTGAGCATTCCCCCATCGAAGCGGCTGAACAGATTGTGGCAGGCTATCCGAATCCGCCTGAAATCGAATATGGCAAGCTTCAAGCCTGCTACATCCCCAGGTTGGACAAAGTCGAGATGCCAGACCCTGAACGGTTCAGCTCTGTTGAAGGCTTTTACTCGGTCTTGATGCATGAACTCACGCATAGCGCTTTCAGCGATTCGAGGCTTGGAAGCAAGGCCGCCGAGAAAGCAGCCCGACACGGAAGTTTCGACTATGGCGTGAACGAGTTGCAAGCTGAATTTGGCGCTGCGTATCTGTGTGCCCACGCGGGTATCGACAACTCTGCCACAGTCGAGAATAGCGCGGCTTATATCCAAGGCTGGAGCAACGCCATTAAGGCTGACAGACGATTGGTCGTAATGTCTGCTTGTGCTGCACAGCGGGCTGCTGACCATATCCTCGGGATTACCTACGACGACAACGACAAATAAGGAGGTGTGCCCATGCACTACGACAAAGCAAACCTTGCAGCGGTGGAATGTGCCAGTACGGACGCAACCCGCTATATCCTCAACGGTGTTCGATTCGAGGAGGACAAGACAGTAGCAACCGATGGGAGAATTCTGGTTCTGGTGGACAATCCAAAGGTGTGCACCCCTCCCAAGGAACTCCCCGAGCCCATCTTCAAAGAGCCCATCGTCATCGACCGCAACGACTGCAAGTCCCTGGCCAAGAGCAGCAAGGCCCGGCGAGGCGCAACGGAAAAGGAACAACTGCACAAGCAACTCCTGGCGCTGCACCACAACGGCAACGGCGTGGAGTTTGCCAGTACAGAGCTGACCATCAAGGCTCTGCCCCTTGATGGTGCTTACCCCAACTATGCGCAATGCATCCCCTCCACGTCTGGTCGGCAAAAGGTGACGCTCAGTCTGAAAAGCCTGAAGCACATCCTGGAGCTGATGAAGCAGTGCGAGGCGGATGAAATTACGCTGCACATTGAAGATGAATACAAACCAATAGTGGCAGAGGCGGAGTTTCGCCTTCGCTACGACCAGGAGGACAGAAAGCTGAAAATCGTCTTCATGCCGAATCGCTAATCCACAACTGAATCCCTCCGAACCAGGGCTTGTCCGACTATCGCAGTCGGGCAGGCCCTTTTCTTTGCCGCTTCTGACGACAAATCGGGAGCGGCCCGTCAGGGACATTATTTAGAGTCCCATAATTGATATTTGAGGACACATCACGATGAACAACCAGATTCAACGGGTGAACGGCCCGAACGAGCTGATTCATCAACATCCCGATGTTTCAGAGCTGCTCGAAGCGTTCCTTTCGGGCAGAAGCCCCAAGACCATCGACGCCTACCGACAAGACCTGGAGTCGTTTCGGCGCTTCACTGATACATGCACGATAGACACGGCGTGTGGTTTTCTCTTTAAAGCCGGGCAAGGCCCAGCAAACCACATCGCTCTCAAGTTCAGGACTTACCTGATTGAGGACGGCAAATCCCCCAACACGGTGAACCGTCGCCTTGCCGCTCTAAGAAGTCTGGTCAAGCTGGCCAGAACGTTAGGCATGGTCTCGTGGTCGCTCGACGTGGAGAACATGAAGGTAGAAGCCTATCGGGATACTCGCGGCCCCGGCACCAATGGGGTCAAGCGAATCCTGGCGGCTGCACAAGCCACACGGAATGAGGACAAGGCGATTCGTGATACGGCTATTGTTCGGCTTCTGCATGACCTGGCATTGCGACGTGGTGAGGTGGTGAAGCTGGACTTGTCAGACCTGGATTTGTCTAACGACCGCCTATCAATCCTCGGCAAAGGCAGAACGCAGAAGTCCTGGCTCACGCTCCCCGCTCCAACCAAGAGCGCATTGGAAGCCTGGATACAGATTCGCGGTGAGGAGGAAGGCCCACTCTTCACCAACTTCGACCGCTCCGGCAAAGGCAACTCCAAGCGTCTATCCGGCAGGAGCGTTCACCGCATCATCAAGCAGCTCGGTGAAGTGGTCGGGCTCGATACTCGACCGCACGGGCTAAGACATACGGCCATCACTGAAGCCATCAAGAAGGCTCAGGAGAACGGAATCGACATAGAGGAGGTACTCGACTTCAGCAGGCACCGGGACATCAAAGTGCTGATGGTTTACCGCGACCGTGAACGGAATGTGCAGGGCAGTCTTGCCCGAATCGTAGCCGACAACCTTTGACACAATCCAAGAAGGAGAAATGCCCAATGAACAACACAGCACCAAAACTCGAAGTCTTGCCCAAACCGTCCATCGTGGACTTCACGCAGCAACCACAACTCACTCAGGAGGAACGAGATGCAGCGTTTGCGTTCGGAAAGAGCCGGAACCTGACTGACAACATTCTGGACTTGTATCAAGCTCGTGGTCTCGTAGTCAGTGATGAAGAAACTGCTCTGCTCTACTATCTGTCGAGCTGTTCGCGGTTGCTGGATGAACCGCTCTGTATCACCAGCATCTCAAGCTCGGGAGCAGGAAAGAGTGCTCTGCAATCAGCAACCTTGGAACTGTCTCCACCCGAAAGCATCGTCAGAGTCTCAAGCCTGAGCCCGAAGTGCCTGTTCTACCAAGACAAGAACGCATTGCGCCACAAGGTGCTTGCCATTGAGGAACTGGCTGGAGCCAATGACGAGACGCTACTCTACAGTCTCAGAACGCTTATCTCGGAAGGTGCTCTTCGGTATCAGACCACATCCAGGCAGAACGGAAAGATTGGTGTCACTGAAATGGTCGTGAACGGCCCTGCTTCCGTATGGGTGACAACCACACAGTGCAACGTGAACTCTGAAACGCTGTCCAGGACGTTCCTTGTCGGCATCGACGAATCGCCCGAAGCCACGGCGCAAATCATTCAGAGTCAACGAGAAGCGGCAAGTCTGGAAGGGATGCTCAGAAAGGTAAGGTGTAAGGAACTGACGGAGCTGAGCAGGAGCTTTCAACGATTGCTCAAACCTTGGACTGTCGTCATTCCCGAGTCTCTCTTCAGTCAATCAGAATGGTCAGACCTCAGGCTCGAAGCACGACGTGGGCACCAGCGTTTCATCAACCTGATAAGGGCAACGGCCCATCTCCGGCAGCTCAACAAGGAGGTGCAGAACTTCGACCAGGAAGGGCTTCGCTTGAGCTATATTCAGGCAGACCAGGAAGACATTGAGTTGGCCAGTCGAATCTATGATAAGCTCTATAGACGGTCGCTGGCAGACTTGAAGCCACCAGCCCGTGAATTGCTCCAGAGACTCCAGGCATGGATTGGTGAGAAGTCACCAGCAGCAACCTGGACGAGGCGGGAAGCCATTGAGGCGACGGGCTACAGTAAGACTCGATTCCACACCTATCTGCAAGAATTGCTGGACTGTGAGTATGTCGCCAAAGTCAGCGGCAAGAAGAACTGCCTGAGCCACTATCGGCTCCTGGAAGTGTCATGAACAACAAATGGGAGGACTGCGTCATGATTACCATCGTCATGTGGGTAAATAGCTTTGAACTGGACTATGCCGGAAAATCCGTTGAGGAAGCAAGCAGACTTCTCAAGCCCATTCTGAACCATCCGCCAGACTGCAAAACTGAGGTCAACGGAGAACCAGTCACCGGGAAGTATATCCTCCAGGAAGGGGATGGACTGGAGTTTCTCGACCCTCGAATTCTTGCCATGCGAGAGGAGAAGGAGGAGTCCGCAGATGTTTTGACCAAACAAATCACCATGAGCTTCAGCACACTGAATTGCGTCACGCCCAAGGTTGAACTTGTACAAGGTACAGCTCCAAAACAGTGGACTGTGTCTATTAGCTATTGAAAGTAGGTGGCCACCGATTCCGCCGATTCCCTTGATGCCTGTCTTGAGTTCTCGAAATTCCCCAAAGAGTTAATTACGTCGAGGGAATCAATGGAATCAACGGATATAGCATCTCTCTGCCGTCACCTACTTCTGAGAAAACTCACAGCGGCAGAAGGAATGTGTTCGCGCTCAAATCATTGTGTGGATTGTATAACAAAACCTCTGGAGGAAAACAATGATTGCCGTTGCATTCGGAGCGAACGAGACCCAATTGTCAAACTATGAGGGCAAGACCCTCGTCAATGCTCGTAGGTCATTGAAACGAATCCTAAGTCTCCCCAAGTATTGCCGAGTCAAGGTGAATGGTGAATTCCAAACAGGCGACTACGTTCTCAGAGAAGAGGATAAGGTGGAGTTCTTTTCGCCCTGGATGATTGCCAACAACTGCCCATACTCGCAATTTATCGCGAAGGAGGAAGACCGCATTAAGCAGTTCAATCCCCAACCGCTTGTGCTCATTTTCAATTCATCAAACCGCCCCGAGATATGTCTTGAGCGAGATACTGCAAGTAGTAACTGCTGGCGCTTAACAATCCAGTGTTTACCAGCGTAAGTCACACCGGAAACAATATGCAAAAACTGGCAGGTGCTATTCTCAGGTCAAATATTCAGTCTTTTGACAGTCTGAGAAATCAACCCTTAGAGTTCCCAAGGTAATGGCGTACCTCTTTGCATCCAGAATCCAGTATGGCATCCGAAATTTCTTCCATCCCGCTGGTTAGTACTTGTTTGACTGTATGAAAGCCTCGAAGACCATCAAGGGTTCCTGGGCAAAGGCATTCTCTAATAAATTTATATTGCCCAGTTCGGTAGCGATGTACTGCGCGAAGAAGATTCCGCAAATCTCGACCTCTCGCCTTCTTGTTGATGACATCCGGATAGCAAAAAGCATCCCAGCAATATGCCGTGATGTCATCACCGCTAAATCGCCGTTCTGCTGCTCGACGTATTAAGCAGGGATAGCAACAACCACAGTTTTTGCCTGGACTCTCGCCAGCCCAGCGATTGGCTCCTGTCTTTGAACAAGACACTGATAGCGGAAGTAACTCTTTCAGCAGGTCCGGATTGCGACATGTTACCATGGTAGTACCTTTGGACATTTCAGCCAAGGGGTTATGAATTTCGTGTTGTACCCCAATCTGTCGAAACATCTTCCTCACCAGTTCCATGAAGTATGGATGTGTGGTTCTTGTGCTGTAGCTTCCGAGGCGCGAAGATGTCAATGGCGGGTTAATGCCAATGAACCCATTTTCAGGCATATAAATGGGAAGCCCCTCTTCGTGGGAACTCGCAACAAGTACAGCCAAACCAATGAAGAGTATTGACCTTGCTCGTGATGATGTTTCACGAGTTCTGCCTGCACAGACCCAATAGCCTGCATGTCGAACTTTCTCAGGGCCATAGTGTTCGGCTAGCCTACTTACCAAGGAAGCTTGCGTATTGCATGTAAACGAGTTCTCATGATGACTGACTAAATAAACCCGTTCGCCAGATTCAAGGAGATTAATAGCTCCAACAAGACTATCAGTGCCGCCTGAGAATAGAGATATTGCCGTCGGAGCAAAACCGGGCAACAAATCGCGCCACTTCACAACAGGAGAGTTTTCTTGCTTAGGATTGACCCTCCAAATATCCCCAGACAAGAAGTCTAATGCCTTCTTTGCTATATGTGCACAAGCATCGAAAGATACTGATGTTGGAAAGATGATATCAAGCTGACGAGTCCAGCTGTCTTCTTGGGCTTGCCGACTAATGGCTTTATCAGCTAGAAATGCAGACAAGGAGAAGATAAAAAAAGCTTCAGCAGCTGGAGAAGGAAAGCGGGGGTATGGGATTGCATCAAGGATGTTGTTGCGAAATCCAGACGTTCTACTGGGCGCAATTGGTCCCAATTGCAGTTTATCTTCACTCTGGCTTCTTTTATGGCCGGATGGTACAAATTCAATCTTCATCATTTATGGCCTCAATCTGTCGCATCGCCGCCTCAAGATTCCTGTCGATGATAGCTTGGGCTTCGGAAGACTTCCAGTCGAATTGCATGACGTTAAGATTCCCTAGTTCAAGGCTAACCATGGAACGAATGAAATCAACCACATCGCGCTCCTTTTGGCTGGCGATATCAGAGTTCACCTCCGGCTTATCGAAGCAATCACCTAATTCCGACAGAAACTTCTCTACGATGTACTGTGAAAGAAACAGTTCCAACAACTGCACTAAGTTGGCACCGTCCATTTCACCATCCCATGCCTCCTGTAGCTCCTCATAGGAGTTGGTTTCTTCGTCACTGAACACCTCCGCGATGACATCCAACAGTGCAGCACGAGCAGCCGCATCGTCAAGTCCGCTTCCGTGCCCACAGATATGGTCTGAAAGCCCTGCCAAGACTTCTTCCGGTGACCGGCCAATAAGGTGTTCTAACCCCTCATCCCTCAGTGTCTGTTCCAGACCATTGGCCGCAATTGATTGAATCACGCCTGCCAGTGCGGAACCGATAACTGCAACAGCTCCACCACCACCGCCTCCACCAGCCCCAGAACCGCTTCCTCGTCGCGCTGCTCTTGCGAAAGCGGATGCCGCACCACCCACGGAACCACCAGAACCACCAACCCAACGACTAGTCGTTCGCTTAGCAGCTGTCCAATTACCACCTGTATTGGAGTGATTTCCTGCCCGTGAGGATGAAGTGCCCATCAGCTCTTCTTCCTTAACGCTGTTAGTGATGATAAAGCAGCGGTCGCCACGGTCTTGGTGTTGCTATCTGAAAGCTTCTTAAGAAGGGAGCACACCTCCTGGGCATGTCCTGGCTGACGCTGAGCTATTTTCGCGACTTGCGGGATAAGATTTCCCGACCAGAGGCTGACAGGTAGTTCGGAACTCCGCGTAAGAAAGTCAGCTGCAACATCGCCGTGTCCGTAGCAAAGCTCCAACCATCCCCTGACGACGAGAGTGTTCTTACTGTTTGAGTGGACTCTTTCTCTCAATGCATCACAAAGCGGTGACAGCTCCTCGAAGCCACGCCCAACCAGTTTCTTTGCCGCCGCACGGCGGTTGCCGTCCGACCTCCCGATAAGCTGAGCAAGTGCTTCTTGGAGTTCACGAGTTAGTCGTCGCCCTGTTGCCGTGTCAACCTTGAGACTGTCTCTGGCCAAGCTGAAATACCGGGATAGATTTACTTCGCCAAGCTTAGGTGGCATCTTCAACCATTTTAACAAAGCAGGTTCAGTTGCCCACGCCTCTGCGCCTTCTGGCAGCGAGTCTGATTTTCCGCCTTCGGCGATTTCCTCAAGCTGAGCCAACTGCGCCGCCAACCCGTCTTCCTCGCTCTGCCAGCGGTAAAGTTGCTGGAACGCTGGTCCGTGCCATCTTTCAAGAATCATAAGCTTAGCAAGCACATTGCGTTGCAGATGAACATCTTCAGTTCGGGCCAACATGCAGCGCAACTCAAAGGCGTTGAGAAAACGCTTCACAAGCCGTGGATTCCCAGCACAATTCCTTGCTAGAACTGGCGATATTAGACCACCAAGAGCAAATGCGTCTTCGGTCTCAACACATGTCCCAACCGCCTCAGTCAAGGTGCCATAATCTAACGGAATTCTCACACTCTCGTCCCGTCTGCGCTCATTGACAACTTGGAGAAGTTTTTGCATTCTCTGTGAATCGAGATACCGATGACAGAACAACAGATAGATAAATGTTTCTGTGTCAGTCAAGTCCATGCGAGGAATAGGTATAGGAACTTGGACAAGCTTGTCCAAATACTCAGTAGCTAAATCTCGTTCGGTAAAAGCCTCCCGAGGATAGCGCCGTGCGACGGCGTCCTTGACGATTTCCTCGTCAGCAGCGATGACGAAGGCCGTCTTATCAACCGACAGGAACAGCTTGATGGCCTCAAGCGTGGAGATGATTGACTCGGGAACACAGCGGTCTAAGTCATCAATGAGGACAACAAGTCGTGCAAATGAAGCACCGTCTACCAGGGACTTGAAGTCTCGCCTGAAATCCCTTATGGCCTGAGGCGAGGGCGAGATAGTCGGCTCGTCAGGAGCATCCTGTATTACATCTTTGACACCCTTAGCTGCGTCTACCAAATCGCCGCCAATGGAGGCCGCAAGCCCTAGGGCAGTAGCTGGAGCGGCAATTGAGAGCACTCCTTTCGCCGCGAGACCTGCCGCTCGAAACCAATCAATCCTTTTTGCGAGACGGATGATTGTGGACCTCTGCTCTTCAGGGGCATTCTGACTGACCACGTCGAGTATTGACGACATAAGCGCAGCTTTGGCGTCGTCATATCCTTCAAACAGCCACCCATCAAACCTGATTACAAGCGACTCATTGTCATCCACTAAGCGGCTCTCTACCATCCGAAGAACACTGGACTTGCCACTTCCCCAATCACCGAAAAGCCCAATAGTGACAGGAAGGACATCCGGTTCTCGTACAAGAGAGACAATAGTATCAGCGAAGCGGGAAAAACCAATGAGGTCTTCGCTTGTCTCGTTGTCGTGCCACATGCAGAAGCGCCTATTGCTAATAGTTGATAAATTTCTCGGATTAGCTGAAGGTGACAGTCACCATCAGTCAACTACTAAGGTAGTGGCTGTATGCGGGGATGCAAATACATCACTTATCATAGCAATTCATGACATGCCTATCAGTGCAGTCAGCAAAAGTGATGAAAAATCTATAGAATAAAGCAGTAGCAATGCTCATGGCAAACTTGCTTAGGAGCACAACAGAATAGGTACTGAGCATGGTTGGCTCACATCTGGACTGTTCACGCTTGCCATTCACCCGACGCCAGTTGAAGGCGAAAGAGCCTTTCATAGTTCAAAGCGATTTGCAATATAGTTGCTTACCTGGCTTACTGAGAGCTCTGTGGTAGATGGCCCTGTTCGTATGTAGAACTTCTCATCGTTCCCGTCTTTGAGGTAGACGGGGCTGTGTGCCTTGTGGCAGTGGATAGCAAGCACCGTATGACCATCAACAGGCTGGAAATCAAGCTTCAGCCTGGACATGTGCTCTGCTCCCATCCTGCTGTTGATGAGATTAACAAGATGGAGCCCCATCTTATCCTCGTTGGGGAAGCCGTCATCTGCAATGCCGTGAATGGTTCCGTCGTCCTTGACACCGACCAACAAGGTTCCGCCAGCTGTATTGAGGAAAGCTGCAATGGTCTTGAGGCAGGCATGTTCCATCTTCTTGTCATGCTGGTTCGTGTGGAGGTTCTTGCGGAGTGTGGACTTGAACTCAACGTTATCGCTTTCGCCCTGCTCGATGATGGACTCAACTGATGGAGTTGTTGCCTCGGTAGCATCCTCCTCTGTGCCGCCCTTTACCAATGCGAGGTAGCCGTCCTTGATGACCTTGGCAATGAGCTTTCGACGCTTTTCGAGGAAGTCCTGATATTGGAGATTTGGCCAGTTTTTGGGAAGACCATGCCAGTAGTAGTACTTATCCAGGAGCGCTGGCGGAAGTCGCTCTTCATACTTGGGAGCGTAGGACTGAGGTGAGGCATTTGAAATGCTGATATTGTCGCTCCACTCAACCAATGCATAGTTAGCAACTTGGTTTGTGTCTCTTGTCGCCTTGATTCCGATTGAAGCGAGGTAGTCCTTGGGAAAAAGGTGATGGCGTTCAGCGAATGCCTTCTTTGCCTTGTGCGAAGGGTCTAATAAGTCATGGACTGTCTTAGCAGAGAAGAGCACCTTGGCTCCCAGCAACACTTGGGCAGCATGATAGGTATGTAGCAAAGGGGTACTTGCAGATGAT
>MDTD01024495.1_pt1 | contig 26639 bp, 26 predicted proteins | sample 811221 | NCBI WGS metagenome assembly MDTD01 (sample SAMN05326646, study PRJNA326480) | marine metagenome | isolation source: seawater | place: Pacific Ocean: South West | collected 2011 | reverse complement strand
TTGAGGGAAGATTGGGAGGTGTCTTAGGAAACGAATTAAAAATCGGACATTTTTATTCAGCTTTTATTCTTTATGCTCTTTATAGTGTTTATGAAATTTCAAATAAAAAAACCGAAAATAATATTTTTTTTTATATTTTTATAATCTTATTTTTATTTATATCACTTATAATTGGCGAAAGATCAAATTTTTTAAAAACTATTTTTATTCTATCATTTTTCGTATTTTTGATAGACAAAAAAAATTTTCTTAAAAAATTTTTATCACTTGGTTTTTTTGTAATCGCTTTATTTATTTTAATTTTTAATAATCCAAATTTTCATCATAGGTTTCTTGGAAAGTTATTAATTCCATTTATTACCAATCCTGTTGAATTGATCTCTGAGTCTAAGTATGGATCACATTATAAAGTAGCTGTTCAAGTTTTTAAAAATAATAAATTGTTTGGTGTAGGTCTCAAAAATTATCGAGAGGAAGTGAAAGACAAAAAGTACGACAGAGATGCATCGATTCACCCTCATCAAGTACACTTTGAGATTCTTTCAGAGCTTGGTTTAATTGGATATATCTTATTCATTTCAATATTTTTTTTTAATGTCTATCATTCAATAAAGTTTTACTTAATTGAGAAGGATGAATTGAAACTTTGTGGAATACTTTTTGTAGTTGCAACTTTAATTCCATTACTTCCATCTGGTAGTTTCTTTACGACTTATGGAGCTGCGCTTTTTTGGTTTAATTTCAGTTTTATGCTTTCAAAAATGCCAAAATAACTTTTTATCCTGTAAAATTATTTAATGCTTTAATTACTTTTATTTGAGCGCTATTTGTTAGTTCTAAATACATTGGAATAGACAAAATTTGTTTTGAAGTTTCGTCTGAAATATCTAATTTTTTTTCAAGTATTCTGCACAAGGTTTCATTTTATTTATCAAATGTGGATAGATAATTTTAGTCTGTATTTTGTTTTTTTTTAAGTGATTTACCAATTAACGATTTATCAAAAATATAATCTTTATTAGTGAAATATTCATCACATAATACCATTAATAATTGTTTTTTTTTAAAATGAATTTTTACCCAATTATTTGGTTCTACTTTTAAAATATCTATGAGCGGTCTCATAATAAATTTTTTTGTTTTTTTTCCGTTGAAAACCTCGATCTGAATTTTGCCGTTTATACTCACAAAAACTTGAGTACACTTTTTATGTCCATGATTTCCTCTAATATCTTTTGTTTTTGCATTGATAAAAAAAACTCTTTTAGTCTTAATTAATTTATCCAGTTTATCCAAAATATATAAACTTGTTGAGTCTGTTTTCTTTTTGTCGCTAATAATTCGATTAATTTTATTTTTAATTTTTTTCATTAATACTTTTTAAATCAAATACTAAATGATTTAAATTTTTTTTTTTTAAAAAAATTATACTTAACCCAAATCTTGACTCTACTTGAAAACGAAAAAGGTTTTACATCTTGACAAAAAACAAACTTAATTTTTTTTAATGTTTTTTTTAAAGCTTTACAATAGGGTAGATATGTCTTATTTATAATTTCTTTTGAAAATCCGTAATTATTATAAACGTAAATTTTGTTAGAATTAATTTTTAATCCATGAAAATGATAAATTATTTTATCTTTGGTTTTAAATCTATCAAATGTCCAGGGTGCTTGAAAAAATTTTTTATTTCGGGATATATGAATTTTATTTTTGAATAATTTTGGCCACTCATCAAGATACTTTTGATCTCCCAATCTTCCATTATCTGGATAATCATGACACCAATCTAAACATTTATCTTGCCACCATTTTAAAATTTTTTCACAATGAACATCATTTTTATAAATCATATATTGAACACAAAACCTTCCGCTTATGTCGCTAATGTCATGATTTGGATGAAAACCATGTTCAGTTAAAAAAATTGATTTTTTTGAATCTTTAAATTCTTTGATAATTTTAAATGGACTTTTATAAAAAAAAATATCTGCATCAACATAAGTTATTTTTCTTAACGATTTATTTCTCTTAAATACGTAATTCGGTAAAAATGGAGTTAGTGTCCAGCAATACTCTACAAATTTTCTTTTTTTTTTTACTTTAATCAAAGGCTTATTTTCTAAATTTCTTAGTGGAATAATTCTAATTTCTTTAAATTTTTTTTTTAAGAAAAAATTTTCTACTTTTTTATCCATACATACTATCCACAAAACAAAATCTTTATAATTTTTTTTGAGAGAAAAGAACATTGTCAATCCTTGTGGTAAATAATTATAATTAAACAATGTGATGTAATGTTCGGTCACTAAACTATGTAGTTTTATAAAATTTTTTTATGATATTAATAACTTGTAAAATATCTCTTTTTTTATGATCCTCAGAAATAGGTAAACTTAAAATTTTTTTTCCCAAATTTTTGGAATTTATTAATTTTGTTCTTTTTATTGAGTGTTTTTTAAATACTTTAAGTTCATCCAACATATATGGATAGTGTATCATAGTTTCAATCTGATTCTTTTTTAAAAATTTTCTTAATTTGTCTCTTTCTTTTACCCTTATCACAAACTGATGATGAGAATTTACAAAATTTTTGTTGTATTTTATAAATGATATTTTCTTTATTTCTTTAAGATTTTTAAGATATAAATTTACATTTCTATTTTTAATTTTAATTGATTTTTTTAATTTTTTTAAATTGTTATTTAAAATTACTGCCTGGATACTATCTAATCTAGAATTCCTTCCTATTACTTCGTGATCATACTTTGATAATGACCCATGATTTTTTATTCTTCTACAAATTATTGAGAGTTTTTTATTATTAGTAATAATAGCTCCACCATCTCCAAAACATCCTAAATTCTTTGATGGATAAAAACTAAATGTTCCAAGATCACCAAAAGTTCCAACATGTTTATTTTTTATATAAGATCCATGTGCCTGAGCACAATCTTCAATAATTTTTATATTATATTTCTTAGATAATTTAATAATCTCATTCATGTTGCTTGGTACACCATAGAGATGAACGGGAATTATGAGCTTTGTTTTTCTATTAATTTTCTTTTTGAGATCATTTAAATCAATCGAGTAATCAAGTAAATTTATATCGCAAAAAACTATTTTTAGATTATTTCGCACAACAGCTTCTGCTGCTGAAATCCAAGTATTTACTGGTATAATTACCTCAGAATCAACAGGTAATTTGAGTGACTCTATTGCTATTTCAAGAGCATCTGTTCCATTAGCAACACTTATGCAATATTTTGAATTTACATATTTTGAAAAGTTGTATTCAAATTTTTCTACTTCAGGTCCACCAATAATTTGATTTTTTTTTAACAGTTTTTTTATATTAGTGATTGAAGTATTAAGGTTTGAAATATTGCTGTAAAGATTTAAAAACTTCATCATGAACCTTTTACTCTCGAAAAAATTATATTGCAATAATATAATTTTGCATTATCAAGTTCAAAATTTTCACCTACATAAGATTTATCTTTTATAACAATTTTCATTTTTTTGAAATATTCCAAAAAAATTTTTTCTGAAAAAATAATTATTGGATATGATGTATTAAAGTATTTTTTTGGATTTTTTTGTATGTAAATTTTATTTTCCTTAGAATTTGATAAAATAACTCTGTCTACAACCACATGTTCAATGAATTTAGTATTTAAAAATAAATTAATAACTTTTTCTGGATTCTCTAAATATTGAAGCACACTGCTAAAAATTAAAATTGTATTATTATTAACTTGTATTTCATCAACATTATTAAAAAAATCTAATTCTTCATTTTTTATTTTTCTTTTGCCCAATTCAACGTAATTTGATTGTTCTAACACTGACCATTTTATTTTCCTAAATAAAAGTTTTGATCTAATTTGAAAATATAAACTGCCTAAAGACCCTCCGAAATCGATAATTTGACCATTTTCGTTTAGGTTCGAATTCAGAAAATTAACGATATTCTCTGGATATTTTAAATCATTTACTAATTCCCCATCTCGCTCATAAACACCTTTCATGTCAAAAGATTTTATCAAACTCTTATATACTTTTTCTAAAATTTTTTTATCAGACCAACCACTTGAAAAAGATTTCGCATCATTCCAATTATCAAATGGACCTTTATATTTTACTGAAGGATTTATCAAGTTAGAGATGATTTTAATAATTTTTTTTGGCAAATAAGGTTTAAAAATTTTTAAAATTTTAAGCATTGGATGTAAATAGATCATCAAAGTTATAAAGACTATAACTTGTATTAATATTCTTTTTTAATTGCATCATAATCTCTTTTCTAATTTTATTTGAAGTATGACAAATAATAATAATCTTATCTTCTTTTATCCTGTTTAATATTTTAATATTCCTTATTTTTTTTTTATTAATTGCTTTTTTTTGAATTAATTTACTATTATCTATTACTTCATATTTTATATTTTTTTTTTCAAAATATTTAGAAATTAAACTTGAATTATGAGTAAATGAAAAAAGGTAAATAGGTTTATCTTTTACTATCAAATTATTAATATTGTTAAAAAAAATATTTTCAATTTTATCAATTGGTCCAATTTTAAAAAAATTCAATAGTATATGATTAAGATCTCTAAAATTTTTTTTACTGATTTGATTTATTAATTTGTTATTAATTTTTTGTTGTATTTTTAAATTTGAAAAAACAAAATTTTTTATAAAAATATCCTTTAGTCGAAAAATTAAAAATTTTTGTTTTAATTTATTAGATAAACCTTTTTTTTTATAGAGCTTAAGAAATTCTACTAGATTGATTTTTGATCCATGAATAATATCATTAATATTACGAGTGACATTCATGCTTCTTGCTGTCATTCCTTTTGAATTATAGTTATATATATAATATCTTAATTTACTTATAAGAAATTTTTTTACATTTAAAATTATTTGAGATACAAAAAGATTATCCTCGTTTACCAAAAGTTCAGTATTAAACTTAATCTTGTTTTTTTTAAGAAATTTTTTTTGAACAATAAACCTCCAGCATGTTAAACTAATTCCATCAAAATCATTTATATTTTTTAAAAAATTTTTTTTATTTTTGAAATTAATGTCATTTGAAAATTTATTTTTTTTAACATTCTTATAGTTGTACGCAATCACTTCAGGGGTATTTTTTTTTATTTCTCTAAAAATAGAATTTAAAGAATTCTTAAAAATCATATCATCACTATCTAAAAAAATTAAATATTTACCCCTTGAAGTGCTTATTCCAAAATTTCTAGCATATGAAATATTATTTTTCTTTTTTGAAACTATTAAATTGATACTTAAATTTGGATAATTAGTTTTTAAATAATTTTCTTTATGAATTTTTCTAATATTTTTATGACTATTGTAAACCAAAATTACTTCAAAATTAGAGTAATTTTGAAAATTTAAACTTTGTAAGCAATTGAATAATTCTTTATCAAATTTAAGAAATGGAATTATTATTGAAAAATATTTCAACTTAAAAAGATATTGGCAACTTAGTTTGGGTTGCGGCTTTAATTGTAGGAGTATTGTGATCTCTTCCTCCGCAATAATTACATGCACTAATAAAATCTTTCCTGTCTTTTCTTGTATATAAACTTTTTAATTGATTCTTTATTTCTTCATCACTTATTTGAGAGTCAGAAATATTTACAATATCTCTTTTGTCATTTGGAATTGCATTTAGATTATGAGCATTAGCTGAAAACGGGCATCTGTAAATTTTACCATTTAATAACGACAAAACATCATTAACACAACAATTCATAAACATGTCTTTTAACTCTTCATCACCTAAGTTTCTGTATTTCACTCTTCCACTGTCAGTCCACAGATTTGCAACATGAGTTACATATTTTATATTGTTTTCTTTCAAAGTTTCTACAAGCCTGTCATGTTTTGCCGATCTATTAACTTTTTTATAATTTGTTATATCAAGCTTGATTTTAGGATTTTTTAAAACTTCAAGAGTATTTCCTCTCGGGATATGTTGAGCATTTGTGTAAATAACTATATTTTGTAAGTGATCATAACTCACCATTAAACTTAAAATTTTATCAAGCTCTTTATTTATAAAAGGTTCTCCACCAATTACTCTGAACTCATAAACACCATCAACAATTTTCATCAACCTCTCAAGAGAAAATTTTAGCTCATTAAAATTTGAGTTTTTTGGGTTCTTGTAATATTGCATTAAATTTGAACAATCTAAGCATTTCATAGAACATCTTTCTGTAACCACAATATCCAAATATTTAATTAAAAATTTATTTTCAAATTCTTTTTTTGAATTTGAGTATGTATTTTGATGTAATTCTATTACTCTTTTAAAGTCTAATAAAGGCTTTAAAGGCCCCAAATGTAAATTATTTTCTTGAATTTTTAAGAGTTCGTTAATTTTAAAATCATGATTAATCAATAGATTGGAAACATCATAAATATTATTAAAATCATATTTTTTTAAAAAATCTAAAGTTGCATCAATATAATTATTACACAGAATAATTATACTTTCCTTATCCATAAGTTTAAATTTTTTCTCATCGAGAATTTTTAGATTGTAAAATATTTTATTTTGTTTTTTTAAGTTATTGTCATAGAAAAAATTTGGCTTAATTTTAAATTTTTTAAGAGCTTCAATTGTTAAAATTCCCAAATTACCTGCACCGAACAGAATTATATTTTTTTCTTTATCAAAATTTTCAACATTAAATTTTTTTATATTCATTTTTTTAACACTTAGTAAATTTAACTTACTAAATTTTTATATTTTTTAATCAACTTTATAACATGATTTTTAAGAGTATTATCACGATTATTAAGCTTGTAAATTTCTTTAGATAGATACGTATCCATAATTTGTGTTAAATTTAGATCCTCTTTGACTATTTTAGGATGTTTTAGTGGAAATTTCAATTTATTAGATTTTATTTCCAGTTTCTTATTTCTTTTTTTCGTATGTGTGGCTGATCTATTAAATCCAATATTATGAATTAGATTTAGTTTTGGGCTAATTGTGTATCCTTTAGATCTCCAAATAAAAAAAACAAATTGATGATCCCAGGTATCTATTCTATTATTAAAAGTAAGTTTAAATTTGCTTTTATATAATTTTCTTAATTCATCGTTATTTTTAAATCTTTTGTTTAATACTTGTTGACCATCTTTAATCCAATTTTTTTTTTCAAAATTAAAATTTTTCCACACCCTTTTCCAAGTTGCCCATCCCCAAACTTCTACATGCTTAGTAAAGAAATAACTGTACTTATAGTTTTTAATATTTAAAAAATTATACCCTGAAATTATTTTGATTTTTTGATTTTTTTTATAAATATTCAGTAATTCATCGCAATATTTAAAAAAAGAAATTGAAGGCAAACAATCATCTTCTAAAATTATTCCTTGTTTATTAATCTTAAAAAACCAATCTATTGCACTTTTTACACCATATTTACATCCTAAGTTCTTATCTGAAATATTTACAGTGTAATTTTTGTTTTTTTTTAAATTAGTTATTAGATTTCTTTGCTTTAACCAGTTTTTATTTTTTCCTTTAAGTCCATCTTGGAAAATAAAAATCTTCCTCTGTTTCATTTTTTTTACTAAATTAATTAATTTAGAAAATTCTTTTGGTCTGTTGTAACAAATAATTAATATTGGTGATTTCATTAAGTTAATAATTTTTTAATTTGTAATAAAAATTCAGGATAGTAATTAAATTTCTCGTTGAAAATTTTTCCCTCAAAATTATTTTTTGGTTTATAAAATTTATATTTATTTCCGTAAGTTGCTCTAAAAAAAGCAAACTTAAGAGCATTATTTTTAGGTTTAGGTTTAATTTTTTTTTTTGTAATTAAATTTTTTAATTCTTTAATACTTTTAGGATGATGTGCGCTTTGTGTAGACCTATATTGAGAGTCTCCTATAACAATAGAGGGTGCACCTAAATAAGTACTCTCCAAGGCTATAGATGAGCTACAGAATGTGAGGGTAATATCTGATTTCTTAATCAAAGCATAACTATCACACTCAGATTTAGAACTTATGAGCAAAAAATTTTTATAGTTATAATTTTTTTTTAGACTATGCCACCATTTGATATCAGTTTTACTTTTATTTAAAAGATTTGGATGGACCCTAAGAACAAAAATTGTATTTTTTTTATTTTTAAAATACTTTATTAGCCAAATAATTGTTTCCCTTTGATTGGAAAAAATAGGATGCTTTAACTCTTGACAATATGCGTACTCCTCATCGCTATGAGAAAAAAACGTTATTATCCTTTTATTTTGTGGAAAATTTGGAATTTTACCTCTTACTTGAAATTTTGTATGATTAAGTCCATCAGCAAACTTATTCTTTTGTCTATCTTCAAACCATTTTTTTCCTATATTTTGTTTTTTCTTTAAACTTATCTTTGAAGTTTTCCATGAATTAGTGGCCATTTTCCTCCAGGCTTGCATATCATGAACGGGTCTTGAATTAAGGTAATATCTATTTTTATTGTCAGATCTTTCATGAAAAAAAATATCAATTTTTTTTTTGTAGCAAAAATTTTTTATGACTGCTGAATGAGCAAATCTTCCGTTAAAAGTTAATATCTTTTTTAAGTTATAGTTTCTAAATAGCTCTTCCATAGTAAGAAAAACTTGAATTGAAGTTTTAATATAAAGGTTAAGAATATTTTTTTTACAATCAATTAAAGATGGATCTCTTTTTTTTAATCTATCAACTAAAGATGATGCAATTCCAAATCCAATATTACATCCTTTCATCTTTAACTTAGAGAGATCACTAAATTTTGAAATCTTAAATTTCTTATTTAAAGCGCTATGTGAAATAATATTTTCTTTTGAAATTTCTATATAATCAATTCTTTTTTTTTTAAGAATTTTTTTTAATTTTTTTTCTATTCTTTTTTTTCCAAAAATTTTAAATCTATTATTTGGAATATCAGGATTATCTGGGTTATCAATATTTAAATAAATAAAAGCTTTTCTTTTAGCTTTATTTCTAATCAAAATTTCCAGGCTAGTTTGAATGTGTGGTGTCCATAAAAAATTTTCAACCGCAACAAAATCATATGTTTTTTTCATTGGTTCTTTTTGATTTGTATAAAATTTCTCCTAATTTGAAATTAAAATAATCGTCTATATCTATTGAATTTTCATCTTTTATTGAAAAAAATAGAGGTTTTTTGCCTACTCTATCTTTTCTTTTTTTATAAATATTTTTATCAAATATGAATATTGCACTATTGATATGATAAATCTCGTCTAAATCTTGTGTTCTTGGCCATTTATTTTTCTTTGTAATTTTATAGTTCAAAGGTCCTGATTTATTCCAGAAGAACTGTTTTATGGGAGTTACAGACATTAGGCTATCAAAACCTCTTTTAATACCTCTTTTGTAATATTTTATAGCTTTTGAATAAATTTTTTCATCTACCAAGGGTGACGAAACCTGAGTCCATAAAATTTTATCATTAGGTATTAAATCTGTTATATGTTTAATCAATTCTTCAGTTCTTGTTTTGAAAGAGCACAATTTTTTTTCACGTTTAAATAATTTTAATTTTTTATGGTATTTATGAAATCTTTTATGAATTTTCTCATCATCTGTTGATATTATTATTTCATTAATTAATTTTACTTTTAATAATTGCTTGATTTTTAATTCTAAGAGTCCAAAATTAAAATTAGCAAATTTTCTTATATTCTTATTTTTAAGTCTTTGACTTTTTTTTTTACAAAGTAATACAGCTTTAATCCTCATTTAATTCTTTCTTAAGAAATTTATAATCCTCTATAAGCCAATCTAAAGATTTTTTTGCTTCACTCGAAATTTCACTGTAGGCTCTATTCTTTAAAATTTCATATTCTTTATTAAGATCATCAGTATCCATCTTTTTCCAGCCTATTCGCCTATATATTTCAATATTTCTTCCATCAGAAATTATTTTTCTTGGAACTTTTTCTCTTTTGCAAATACTATTTGTGCTATTTGAAAAAGAAGTTCCAATCAAATCCTTCATTTTATTCATGTGCTTAAATGGGTTTAAAACAAAAGACTCAAAAGTAAATTCATAATAATTTTTGAATGATTTATTAATATTCTTATTCTTAATAAACTGTTTTCTTGCCCATTCTAAAAAAAAGATAGCTCTTTCTTTGGGCGGTGAACTTAAAAATTTATCCTCCCATCCTAAAGTATAAAACGGTAAATGTTCTTTGTTTCTCTCAAAATAAAGTTGAAAATCTCTGTTAGTTCCATAAAGTTCACTTACATTAAATATATTCTGCTCAATCATAAAAAGAGGATCTCTATGCATTGTTAAAAAAATCACTTTTTCTTTTAATGCTCTTAAAATTGGTTCATTAAATCCAGACATGAGGTGAGTTGCAATATTTAATATTGGTTTGTCTTGAATAATCTTATTAGGAATTGACTGATCACCTTCTTGAAAAATTCTTTTGAAATATCTAAATCTATTTGCCGTCTGAAAAACGGAAGATTGGTCATTAAATCTAAAATTAACCTCTCTTCCCATCATCACATCATAAATCAACTGATCAAATTTTAGCCTTATCATTTTTGACGAGGTATTTAGATCCATTTGATTAAAGAAATTTAACAAACAGTAATACTCCAGCTCATAACAAAACTTATAGAGTTCTACTTTTTTAAAACTTGAAATAATTGAAGATACAAGAGTTTTTCCACAACCGGGTATACCATCCACAATAACAGCTTTATTGAGCATAGTCTTATCTCGTGAGACTGAAATTTTTTCCTCTCTCAAATTGAAAAACCTCCATCAACAAAAATAGTTTGCCCTGTAATGTAAGAGGACAAACTTGATGTAAAGAATATAACAGCATTTACTATATCTTCTTCTTTTGCCATTCTTTTTAGAAGTGTCTTTTTAATATATCTGCTAATAAAAATTTTATTTTGACCCCTTTTAATACCTCCAATAGCCAACTCATTAACTCGAATTCCTGGAGAAAATTCTGCTGCAAACCATCTGGTTAATTGACTTAAACCTGATTTTGAAACTGCATAACCTGCTGGATTTCCCATTTTAAGATTTTTATATAATGAAAATCTGGGAGCAACATGTCCGTAGATTGATCCTAAATTGATAATATTGGCATCTTCCTTGGTATTGAATCTTTCTTTGAGATTTTTGCAAATATCAAATACTGCAGTTACATTAACTTCTAAAGATTTTCTCCAATAATCTATTGATTGATTTTTTGATGAACCTGTCCAATGCCTAGAGTTAAAAGCAGATGACAATACCCCTGCATTATTAACTATTATATCAATTTTTTTAAATTTCATTTTGACAAAATTTATGAGATTTTTTCTTTCAAGATCATTTGATAGATCACATTTAAAAATAGATATTTTTAAACTTTTATTTTTTTTTAAAATCTTATCTTTTAAATATCTTAATTTTGACTCATCTAAATCTGTTAAGATCAAATTAGCTCCTAAATCTGAATAAGCCATTGAAAGGTTTGATCCAATTTTACCAGTAGACCCTGTTATCAATATATTTCTTTTATTATAATTTATTAAAAAATTATTTCTTTTCATAATTTAATTTTGCGAATTTTAAATCAATTTCATCATCAATATCAATTGATCTTGATTTTGGAATAATAACACTAGCTACTTTTCCGTCAAATAAATGTTTTGTTTTTAAAATAAATTCTGGTTTAAAAATGTATACTACGGTGTTCATATCATAAACTTTTGGACAATCCTGTCTTCTAAAAAACTTTTTATTCAAGTTTGAAAATAGACTTACCACATTTTTTTTTTTTCTTACCATATTAAAATATGGATTCCTGTAAGACTCATTGATAGACACTAATGCATCATTGGATTTATTTTTAAGAAATTCCCTAATGCCATTTTCAACATCTTTTAAATTTCTAAGAGGAGAAGTTGGTGATAAAGAAATTAAAAAATCTTTTTTTAAATCAAAGTTCAAATTTTGATCATCATTTAATTTTCTTATAATATGTTTCCAAACAAGCAACTCTGGTGTTTTATCACTTGATAATGATTTGGGTCTCAGTTCACTAACAGTTATACCTAATTTTTTTGCCTTATTTGCTATTTTGATAGAATCAGTTGAAACTATTATTTTTTTTATATTTTTCAATTTTTTTGCAATGATTATCGATTTTTCAACTAAAGTATATTTTCCAATTTTTTTTAAATTTTTATTTGTGATTCCTTTAGAACCGGCTCTGGCACAAATTATAACATATCTATTTCTCATATGTATTATCTCAAAGGAATATTAATATTTTTTTTTAAAATTTTACTTCTCGCTTGTTTTATTCCGTCACCAATAAAATTTAATAAATTAGCAGTTGAAACAGCATCAACTTGTTTGTTACTTAAGCCCTCTACAAAATGGCTGGCATTTCCTACTCCACCTTGAAAGATAATTGGTATTTTATTATTCTTAAAATAGTTAAGAATATCAAAATCTAAACCGGTACCAGTCCCATCTTTATCTATTGAATTTATAAATAGTTCTCCAACATATTTTTGATTAATCTTTTTAATATATTGCTTAGTTGTAGAATTCACTTTTTGTGAACCATTTTTAACATAAATAGAATAATTTAATTTACTCATTTTTTTAAAATCTAAGGAACCAACAATACATTGTCTTCCAAAATCAAGTGCCAATTTTTTTACAAGCTTCATGTTTGTAATTTCAGTATTAAGTATAATTTTATCAGCACCACTATTTAATAATTCCTTAGCATCGTTAATTGACCTAATTCCCCCACCTGCACTCACAGGCATAAAGCATTTTTGAGATAGATATTTTATAGAAAAAATAAATTTTTTTTTATTTAAAGATGACCTATTATTACTTATGTTAAGTATAATCATTTCATCTATATATTTTGATATATTATTAAAATTGTAATTTTTATCTAGCCATTTTAAATCTCCTACTGATTGTCTATTAAAATTTCTACTTAGGATGAAATTTCCATCATCAAATAAAAGACTAAATATCATTCTTTTTTTTTTCATTTATAAATCACAAAAATTTTTTAATACTTTTAATCCATTATAATGACTTTTTTCTGGATGAAATTGAGTTGCAAAAATATTATTTTTTTCAAAGCTAGATATAAATTTGCTTTTATGTTTGCTAAATCCTAATAAACCTTTAAATTTTTTTGAATTTTTTACACAATATGTATGAACAAAATAAAAATCTGAGTTATTTTTTAAACCTTTAAAAAGTTTCATTTTTTCGTTAAATTTAACAGAATTAAATCCTATATGAATATCATGAGAATTTTTATTTAATTTATTAATTTCCTCGACATGGGTTTCTATTAATTCAAGACCTTTTGTAAAACCAAATTCCTTACTAGATTGACACAATAGCTGCATGCCCAAACAAATACCTAGTAATTTGGTATTTTTTTTTTTTAAAGCTTTTTTAAGATAAATGTCAATTTTTTTTTTTTTAATAAATTTCATGGCAACTTTGAATGCTCCAACACCAGGAAGAATAATATTTTTGGATTTTAATATATCTGCAGGCTTATCTGATACTAGTGGTTTAAAACCTAAATATTTTATTGCATTGACAATTGATCCTGTATTATTGATTTTATAATCTACAATTAAAATTTCTTTCATTAAGATAATTTTATTTTAGGTTCTATAAGATTGTTTTTTTTCTTAAATAATGATTTGTTTGCATGTTTAAATAAAGTAGAATAAAATTTACTTTTATTCATTTTAAAATAATCAAGGTAAATATCTATAAACTCCTTTGGAAGTAAACCGTCATATAATCTGACAAGAGTAATAGCTTGATTTCTATCCATTGCACCTCTTCTTACCTCTATACAGGCATCTGCAGTTGCTCTTCCAAAACCAAATTTTAAATACATTAGATATGTATGTAAGGCAACAAGAGCCTGATCATTTTGTGCAAAATTGGTGAATGTTCCAATATTATTTTTTTTTGACTCTTTTAAACCACAAAACTTCTTCGCAATTAGATAATTTCTATAAGGATCCCAATCTTCAAAATATGACCAATGAGTGATTTTCAAATTTTTGGATTTTGAAATATCCGGAAATCTAAAAAATTTATCTTCATTATTTTTAAAATTAATTTTGCTGAATACTTTATTATATCCTTCTTCAAGGTAAATTTTTTTCATATAATTTTGATCATATAGAGGTGTTTTTATGTTTTCAGGGTTCCCGCCATATTCAACTTCACCATCTTCACCGTAAAAAATCAAATCTATGTTAAAATTAACTGCAACTTGTAATACTATTGTATGTATTGCCACTAACCATCCATAATAAGGAAAACCAATCTCAGTAAATCCTGCAGTGTTAATTTTTCTCATAACGGTTGGATTTGCATCGACGCTTACAAGATCATATCCTGAATTGACAAAATTTTTTAAATTTGTAGACCCAACTTCTAATTGCAAAGGAGGAGTAGCTGTTACAGCAAGAGGTCTCATGCCGTATTTATGTTTTAACATGTGAGCAACATATGAACCATCCTTTCCACCACTTACAGGAACCAGAACGTTAAAATCTCTTTTATTTTTTTTTGCATTACTAAGAAATCTTTTAAGTAATTTTGTTCTTGAATTCCAATTAATCCTCTTTTTTTTTAAACTCCATTGACATGCATTACAAATTCCTTGAGAATTAAACTGCATTCTAGGTCTTGAAAGTGGCATTACACAATTAGAACATCGTATAAGATTATTATTCTTAATTATATTTTTTAACATGATTATTGATAATATTAGATATAGTTTTTATTTGACCATAGGTTAAAGAGTAAAAACTAGGTAAGCATAAACCTGATCTATGTATTTTTTGAGAATTAGTAAACTTTTCTTTTTTTTTTTTATATTTTTTATAAGGTTCCATCTCATGAGCAGGAAAAAACGGCTGACGAATTTCTATACCCTTGTTGTTAAGTGCATTTATTAATTTATTTATATCTTTATGACTATAATTTTTTATCAATATTGTATACAGCCAATAAGAATGCTGACAATTATGCGGAGACTGTGGTAAAATAATTCTGTCGTTTTTCGAGAGAAATTTTTCATATAGTTTAGCGATCTGAATCTTTTTATTGATAAATTTTTTTATCTTTTCGACTTGTGCTAAACCTATTGCTGCTTGCATATTTGTAATTCTATAATTAAATCCGACATCTGTATGATAGTATTTAATCTTCTCAGACATTGAGTGGTTCCTCAGGCTTATTGCCTTTTTTAAATGCATTTTATTTTTAAAGACTATTAAACCTCCCTCCCCTGTTGATATAGTTTTATTTCCAAAAAAACTAAATGTTCCTGCATCAGAACTTAAGCCTACATGTTTACCATTTACATAGCTACCAATAGCTTCTGCACAATCTTCGATTATGAAAATTTTTTTATCTTTTATAATTTTTTTGATTTCTTTAACATCGAAGGGGTATCCATAGGTATGAACGATTATTATAGCTTTTGTTTTATTGGTTATTTTATTTTTTAAACTTTCCACATTTAAACAATAATTTTTTGAATCAACATCAACTAAAACTGGCTTTGCTCCACAATAAATTATTGCATTTATAGGAGCTATAAATGTAAAATTTGGCACTATAACTTCGTCATTAGCCTTAATACCTAATGATTTTAAGCAAAGATGAAGTGCAGTAGTGCCACTTGAGCATGAAATGGTATTTTGTGATCCAATGAATTGTGCAAATTTATTTTCGAACATTTCAATATACTTACCTCTAGAGGAAATCCATCCAGTCTTTAAACAGTCAAGTACATAATTTACTTCATTTCCTATCAGGCTAGGTTCAGATATCGGAACTGAATGAAATCTTTTATTACAAACGTAATCAATTAAAATATTATTATTTTTAACTATAGGTACAATTTTAAGACCAGATTTAAATATAGTATTAATTTTTTTTGTTAAAGATCTGTCTTTAATAAATACGAACTTTTTTTTCATTGTTGATGAAATCGGACTATTTAGTCTCTTACCCTTTAATAGACCACGCCTTATATCTCCATCAGTAACGACACCTATTATTTTGTCGTTTTTAACTACAAAACATGAGCCCATTGAAGTCTCATTAATTTTTTTTAAAGTATTTTTAATACTTAAATTAGGGCTAATCTTTAACTGGTCTATAGATGGAAGTTCTGAATTTATTAATTTCATTTAATATGATTTTCTACTAATTTAATTTGTTGTTTTAATATATTTAGATCATTCTTATAAACTTCAATTGTGTAATATTCTAAATTTTTTTTTAGTTTTTTGAGAAACCAGCTTTTTTTATTAATTGATTGATTAGAGTCTACAACAAAATCATTATCACTTAAATGATATGCCAATATATGTTTCTTTAAACTTTCATGCGATTTTTTTAGATTGAAATTGAGAGTTTTTGAACTTACTTTTAAATGGGCTACATCGAGTAAAAGTCCCACATTATATGGAAACATATTAAAAAACTTTAAAATTTCTTTTGGATGAGAAAGAAGGAATGGATCATCTTTAAAATTTTTTAAATTTTTTTTTGTTATCACATTATTCTCTATAAGTATCTTAACATTATATTTTTTTGCATATAAATATATTTTTTTTAAATTTTTGATAAATTTTTCTAATGTTTGATTTCTATTTTGAAGATTTTTTTTGACAAATTTTTTTCCAAGTTCTTTTGGCTTTGGATCTATTCTAAAACCTGCGTGAAAACTATAAATAGGTATGTCAAGTTTATTGCACATTTTTATAGATCTTAAATAATGTTTAATTGTATCTTTTTCAATTTTTTTATCAAATGAAGCTAAATTAAGCACAAAAGGTTTTTTTGGTGGTGGAAAATAGTTATGTAAAAGAAGTTTAATTCTAGGATTTTTTTTTTTTAAATTGATTAAATTTTTAAGAACATTTTTTTCATACGGTCCTCCGGAAAATTCAAGATTAAAAATATCCTTTTTTTTACAAATATTAATTATTTTCTTGGTATTAAAAGTTTTAAAGCCACCAGTTGATAAAAAAACTTTATTTTGCATACTTTTTTAAAAAATTTTTTGTTAAATTTGTATTTGCTTTAATATTTATTTTTGCTGTTTTACCAATATAATTTCTAACATCTTTATAACTTATTCCGTATCCAGGTCTCAAAAGCTTTAACTTATTAAAAGTTATTTTTTCTTTTTTAAAAATATTAACTTTTGTAAATACACTTTTTCTAGAAATTTTATGCATTTGCCTTTCTTCATTTTGTAAATTTTTTTCTTTTTTACCTAAAATTATCTCCGCTTCTCTTATATGTGAAACTAATTTTTTAAATTCTTTTGGATCAGATGATGCTTTTTGATCAGGACCAGGTAGTTTCTTATTTGTTGTAAAATGTTTTTCAATTATTTTTCCTCCAAGAGCGATTGACAGAATAGCTGCTGCAGATCCTGAGCTATGGTCTGAATATCCAGTTGTATAATTAAAACTTTTAATTAATTCCATTGCTCTCATATTTATTGAACTATTTTTACATGGATAATTTGATACACAATGTAGCAATGAAATATTCTTCTTTTTATTTTTTTTATATATTTTTAATACTTCAGATATTTCATTCATATTTGCCATTCCAGTCGATATTATGACTGGTTGTTTTGTTTTCGATAAAAAATTATGTAAAAACAAATCTGTAATATCGGCTGATGCTGTTTTAAATATTTTGATATTTATTTTTTCTAAAAATTTTGCACTTTCAACATCATACGGGGTAGAAATAAATAATATTTTCAATTTTTTACAATATCTAATTATTGAAATATGATCTTTTTTTTTAAACTCTAACTTGCGTATCATATCAAAGTGTGACTCATTTTTTGGTGAATTTAATCTTTGATATGGAACTTTAGGTGTCTTTTTTGATACTAATTTATCTGCTGAAAAAGTCTGAAATTTTACTGCATCAGCCCCGCATAATTTCGCTGCTTTTATCATTTTTTTAGCAAGTATCATATTTCCATTATGATTGACCCCTATTTCAGCGATAATAAAAGTTCTTTTTAATTTATCAAAAAAATTCATCATTTGTTATTTTTAAGTTTTAATTTTCCAACACCTAGATCTAATATCTTATCACAATATGATTTCGCTATATCCCTGTGAGTAACTATTATTTTAGTAATACCATCTTTTTTAGAAAGCAAATTGTCAAGTATTTCAATTTCTGTAGATTTATCCAAAGAGCTTGTCGCTTCATCCAATATTAAAACAGAGGGGCTGTCATACAAGGCTCTTGCTATACATATTCTTTGCTTTTGGCCTGCTGAGATAAGTTTTCCCTCCTCTCCAAGTTTAAAATTTAGGTTGAAATCTATGCTTTTAAGAAATTCTTTTAATCCAGATAATTTGAGACAATTTAATACTTTATCGTTATTAATTTCTTTTTCTTCATATCCTAAAGCTACATTGCTCTTAAGAGTACCATCTATGATAAAATTTGCTTGAGATACATATCCTATTTTTTTAAACCATGAAGGGTTCTCATAATTATCTAAATGATTGTTTATTTTTATTTGCCCAGAAATTGGCTCTAAAAAACCCATAATTAAATTAAGTAGTGTTGACTTTCCAGATCCACTAGGACCTATTATGCAAATACTTTCTCCTTTATTTATCTCTAAATCTAAATTTTTGAATATTAAATCTTTTTTATTTTTATCGTAATCAAATGAAATTTTGTTAAGAGATAAATTGTCAAAATTAAAATCTTGAATAGATGTATCTTTTGGTTTCTTAATTTTATCAAATTCATTAGAAATATTTTCAATTACTGGTTTAAAAAAAGTTATTTGTTGTAAATTAAATACTATTCTATTTATTGAAGGAATTACTCTCAATGAAACGACAGTAAAAAATGATATTATTAGAAATGTCTCATTATAAGACCCATATAAATAATATAGAATAATTGCAAAAATCAATATTCCAAATAACAATATCATCTCAAATAATATTCGAGGTAAACTTTGAATGAAACTTGAATAAAAAACTGATTTAACAATTAAATTATACTCATTTAGAATTTTATTTAAGAAAAATTTTTTCTTATTTGATATTTTTATTTCTTGATAGCTTCTAGATAAATCATTCAATAATTGGATCGATGCACTTTCTGAAATTTGTCTTTTTTTTCCTTGTATAAAAAGTATTTTTTTCGAAAATATGAATATTATATAACCAAAAAAAATAGCACAAATAATAGAATAAAATAAAATCGGTTTGAAAAATGTTATTAAGAAAATTAAGAAAATTAATATTATAATTTCACTATATATACTTAATATATTTATTACTGATCTGCCAAGAATTGATGCCTCACTTTGTATATTTTTTATCAAATTAGATGTACTCTCTTTTTTATATGTAAGATAATTTAAAGATAAATAATTTTGTATAATTATATTTGTAGTAAAATATGAGATATCAGCAGAAAACTTTCCTATCTGCCAATTTGCAAATATCAAAAAAAGATTTTTTGCTAAAAAAATTAAAATAATTAATAAAAAAAATATTAAGAAAAATTGTTCAGGTTTTATAAAATCAAAATATGACAGTATCAAATTTGAAATTTCATTATCTGGATAAATTAATTGACTTAAGATGGGTATAATTAAACTTATTCCAAAAACTTCTAACACTCCTGATAAAAAGATAGCTGTTGTTATTAATATTAAATTAAATTTTTGCCCAATTTTTAAAAATTTAAGTATATTAATTAAAGATTTCATTGATACCTAAGTGAGTTAGAGATATTAGGTTCTTATATTTTAAATAATGAGCAAAAAAAAGGCAAATATAGTTCTCTTGCTTAGAAAAAAAGATCCTTTTTCAATCAAACTAGGGAATTTTATAAAAAATAGATTTGTCAATACAAGAATAATCTGGTCATCAAAAACAGGCGAAAAAAATAAGATGCCTAATAATTTAAAAAGTAACTTTATTTTCTGCTATAGAAGCTATTATATTTTAAAAAAAATAAATATTAAGAATTCTAAATTCCCACCAATAAATTTCCATCCAGGTCCACCAAATTTTAGAGGATTTGGTTGCGCAAACTTTGCGCTTTATAATAAATCAAAATTTTATGGTATTACCACTCATTTAATTAATGAAAAAATAGATAGTGGAAGAATAATTGACGTAAAATATTTTAAAATCAAAAAAAATGATAATTTAGAGAAGATTTTAAAAAAAACACACAAATATCTATATTTAAATGCAAAAAGATTTATTCCTAAGATCATAAAAAATCCTTTATTGATAAATAATCTTAAAAATAAAAATAAAAAAATTAAGTGGAGTGGAAAAGTATATAAAAAAAGCGATTTAGAAAAACTATATTTGATTAAAAAAAAATTTAGTCAAAAAAAAATTAATAACATTTTAAGAGCAACATATTTAAAGAATTCGAAATTTAAACCAAGATTAATAAATTAGTTTTTATTTGTATTACAAATGTTGTTTTTTATATTGATATTGAATACTAAAAGTTACATTATATAAAAATGGAAAGAGATTTAAGAGATAAAATAGTTTTGGTTACAGGAGCTGGCAAAGGTATTGGAAAATCTACTGTAGTAGAATTATTGAATAGAGGAGCTTATGTTTATGCTGCAACAAAATCGAAAAATGATTTAAAGAGTCTTGAAAATAAAAATTTAAAGAAATTTTATGGTGATGTTAGAAATATTAATTTTGTAGAAAAAATTTTTAAATACGCAAAAAAAAACAACAAAGTGATTAATTCTCTAATTAATAATGCGGGCAGAAGGCAAAGAGAGAAATTTGAAAAGATAAACAAAAAAAAATTAGACTATATTCTTGACTCAAATGTAAAGTCGGTTTTTCAAATAATGCAAATTTTTTATAAATATACAAAAAATTTGAAAAATTATAAATCAATCGTGAATATTGGATCAATAGTTGGTATAAAAGGATTTGATAGCTTATCAGGATATGGGATGACTAAAACTGCACTAATTGGATTGACTAATTGTTTTTTTATTGAAAAATCTAGTGAAAAATACAAATGTAATATCATTAATCCTGGTTTTATAAAAACTTCCTATTACAAAAAATTTAAAGAAAAAAAACGAAATTTGTATAATTGGACTTTAAAAAAAACTCCGATGAAAAAATGGGGGGACTCCTCAGATGTAGCAGAACTAATTTGTTTTTTGGTATCCGATACATCTAACTACATTAATGGGCAAACAATTAATTTAGACGGAGGATGGACAACTGGTTAATTTTTTATGAAAACTATAGCATTCATACCTATTACAGAAAGTTCACTTCAATTTTTTTATGAAACAGAAAAAATTATTAAAGAAAAACCAACAATTATAAGAATTTATGAAATAATTAAAAAATCAAATTTTGTAGATGATGTTATTATTTGTTATGAAGGATCAAAATTAGAAAATTTCTTAAAGAAATATAAAATAAAAAAAATAAAAACATCTTCTAATCATAAAACAGGATCTGATAGAATAGGAGAGGCATATATTAAGTTAAGAAAAAAATATGATTTAATTTTAAATTTTTTTGGGTATGATGATAACTTAAGTCCGTACCAAATAAACAAATTAATCAAATTCCATATTAAGAATAAAAGTACAGATATTGTAATCCCAATATATAAAAATTTTTTTCCAGAGAACAACTCTTTAGTAAAAGTAGTAATAAATAAAAAGAAAGAAGTTATGTATTTTTCAAGAAATAAGATTCCTTATGAAACCTCAATAAAAAATAATAAATTTTATATTCATTCAAACATGATTTGTTTTACACATGATGGATTAGAGAGATTTTTAGATTCGAAAAGATCAAAATTAGAATTAGTTGAAAATATTGAGTTAAATAGAGCATTAGAGAACTCTACTAAGATAAAAACTATACCCCTCTCAAGAGACTCGTACACCTCTGTAAAAAAAAGATTAAAATCATTTAAATAAATGAAATATCAAGCATCTAATAAGCTTACCTATAATATACAGAATGAAAATTTTTTTATTCATATAAATAATAAAATTGAGAATACTATCTTAAAAGAAATTGAAAGTATAAATTCTGATAATAAAATTTTTTTTGTTTATGACTCTCACATTAATCCTAAAATTATCAAAAATTTGACTAAATTTTTAAGAAAAACTGGAAATATAATAATAACAAAAAGGTTAAAGGGAAATAAATCAAATAAGAATAGAAAACAACTTTTTGAAATAATTGATAATCTAATAAAAGAAAAATTTACAAAAAAATCTATCCTGTTATCAATGGGTGGAGGTGTGGTTGGAGACTTATCAGCTTTAGCGGCATCATTATACTTACGAGGACTAATTTACTTTCATGTCCCAACAACAATGACATCTATAATAGATAGCTGTATTGGTGGAAAAACTGGAATTAATTATAATAATGTTATTAATTCAATTGGAAATTATTATCACGCAAAAAGTGTGTTTATTGATTTCAATATAATAAAAGATTTACCCGAAAGAGAATATAATGCTGGAATATCCGAAATTTTAAAATGTTGTATCATTAATAAGGGTCTTGATATGAATTTTTTAAAAAAAAATAAAAAATTAATTTTTGAAAAGAATATGTCCTTGATAAAGAAATTAATTTTTTTTGCACTTAAAACCAAAATTAAATATTTTAAAAACGACGTATTCGAAAAGAACAAAAGGTTAAATCTTAATTTTGGTCACACTTTTGCTCATGCAATAGAAATGTCTATGACCAAAAATAAAAAAGAAATATTCCGCCATGGAGAAGCTGTAGGATTAGGGATGTTATGTGAGCTTAGGGTAGCTAACAAATATAAATTGTATAAAAATCTTTCAATAATATTAAAAGAATTAAACCTACCAATTCAGATAAAAGTAAATTCTATTGAGGAAAAAACCCTACTACAAAATAAAATTTATAAAAACGTTTTTTTAGATAAAAAAAGAATCAATAAAAATCCTAGGTATATTCATATTAACAATATCGGTAATTGTTCTATTAAAGAATTAACTAACTATCATAAAATAAATGATGTTATTTTTGATTTAATAAAAGTAGTGGAAAAAAAATAAACTATTAATTTAATGAAAAAAAATTTTTTGTGGAAAACAAATAAAAAGGGGGTTTATTCAATAAATGAAAGTTTAAGAACTTTTAAAAAAAAAGATTCAAAATGGCCGATTTTTTTTCCCTCAAATAATACACTTTAAAAAAACATAATTTAATATTTTAATCAGAGGCAATTTTTAAATTTTTTTACATAAACTAATCTCAAGTTTGACTCATGTAATTTACAATAATCATTATTTTTGAATTCTAAATTTTTAAATTTCTTAGTTTTATTAATCAATATCAAATCTGGCCTAAATTCTTTTTTTAATTCATAATTATGGAATTTGTCTGACAATCTTGACAACTCATCAAGAGGAATAATCGACTGATGAGTGAATGATGGTCCTGAATTTAAAATATAATTAAGTTCATTTGGTGTGAAATTTTTAGACTTGTTAAATGTGGTTAATCTATTTGCTTGATACCTGTGTACGAAATAAGTTTGTAATTCTTTATTTTGAAATTTTTTGATCTGGAATTCGTTTTTGATGAAATTTTCAAACATTTCCTTGCTAAATCCTAGAAATTTCAAAGATTGAATTAAATCATTTTCTTGCTCAATGTTAGTATTGGGTGTGTAAAAACCTCCAATAGGGTAAAAATTTTTTTTTCCTTCAAACTTTAAATAATTGAGTATTGTTCCATCAAAAATCATTAAATCTTTTTTTAAATTTTCAATTAACTTTTCATCTTCTAATTTAGTAACAATTAAATTTAAATCATTTCTATCGTTTATTTTTTCTATTGATCTAAAATCTTTTTGATAGAAAAGATAACCAACATTGTAAAGGGTTGCGAATAAAAAAATAAAAAAATAATAATATATATATTTAATCTTATTTATTAATGGTTTTGCAATGTATAAAAATAAAATTATATTTATGATCAAAAAATTTAAAATAAAAGTGCTTACATAATGATATAAATGATGAATTTTTGGACTCAAAATAATAAAAATAAATATTGAAATTAAATTTATAAGTCCAAAAACTTTTATTAAAGTAATTTTTTTTTCACTTTCCTTTTTTAAGACGAACAGGAAAAAAATAAATAATATAATTAGTAGAATTAATCTTAAATCAAAGAATTTAATTAAATAATGTTTTAAAAGATAAATCTTTATATCATTAGTATTCTCTAAAATACCCAGTCTATCATAATAATCTGGCTCGGCATTGACATAAAGATTAATAAAAAAATAATCAAAAATTACAAATAACAAAATTGTATAAGTTAAAAATTTTAAAAAACCTAAGCTTTTTTGAAAAATTTGTTTATAAAAAATACAAAAGAGACTAATTAACAAAATAATTTCATAATAAAAGATATTATGAAATGACATAAAAGATAATGCTAGGATTATTGAAATTAATAAAGCATTCTTTTTAGAAAGAAAAAAATCATATTCAGAAAAACTTATAATCAAATAAAGAAAGTAAAAATAAAAAATATTTGTAATTAAAGGCCTTGGAAATCTTAGATTAAAAAAAAAATTAGTTAAATCAATCAAATAACTATACTGAAATTCTATTAAAAAAAGAGATGAGTGTATGGAAAATATTATTAATGTTATTAATAAACAAAATAATTCGTTATTTATAAAAAAATTAAAAATTTTAGATAAAATTAGTAAAAAAAAAAATATTGAAATAAGTTCCATAAGGACAAGAGAACCAATGCCAAAAAACTTAAATACAAATGAGTGAAATATTACTGAACCTATCGGAAAAATTATATTTTTTTGTGAATTATAATTATTTGTGCCAAAAAAATTTAATTCAGATAGATCAACTATAAAAGGGAAATAAACTAAACTGTCTAGGTCACTATCTATTATGAATTTTAAATTTAAAATTTCGTCGAATGTGTAGAATGAATATATCCATTTAGGAGAAAATAAGATTAAAGATAATAAAAAATAATGAAGTAGTATTGTTGTTTTATTCAATCTCATTTTTTAAAAAAATATTAATCAAATAATTTAAGTTTTTTATAAAAAGACATGTACATATAAAAAAAATAAACTGCTATAAAAAAAGACAACATTAATGTAGTTAATTGCCATATAAAACTATCCCTTAAAATATTTTGACCGTTAAAACCATAAAACATCCAGATATTCAGAAATGTATAGGAGTTTATAATTAAACATGGAACTTTAAAATTCTTATCAAAGAAATAGACTAATATTGATAAGTAAGAGAGTAAAACTGCGTGATTTTCATGAGTGCCAGTAGCAAGAGCAATATAAGAAAAATATTGAAAAAAAAGCAGTTTCAAAAAATCAGTATATTCCTTTAACTTAAAAACTATTATTAAATTTACCAGTACAAATATAAGAATTAAAATTTTCGAAATCAAACTTTCATGTCCCCATGGACTACTTGATTTCAAATAAGTTATGTTTAGGTTTTCTATTATATCTTTCATACTATAATTTTGACTAAATAAGCTAACTAGTTCATTGTAGCCACTATAAATCCACCATATGTTTAATCCATTAGCACTAATATAATTGTGATTTACCAACCAGTACATATTTCTTAATAGTCCTATAAAAGTATCTTGATAATTAAAATTAATTGAGGAAAGAATTATTGGTATTAAAAATAAAATTATTAATAAAAAAATTAAAACTAAATAAAATAAATTCTTTTTAAAATTATTTATCTTTAAAAAATAAATAAAAATAATTGGCAGCAAAATTAAAGCCAATTGTTTAATAGAACATGCAGCTATAAAAAAAATTGCACTTAAAAGTAAATGATTTTTCTTAATTAATACTAGCGATAAAATTACAAAAAAAATAAATATTGAATCAACGTAGCCCAATGCAGATCCAGTGATCAATATCATTGGATTTAACCAAAAGAAAACTAAAAAAAAAAACTTTTTACTTTTATAATTTAAAAGAAAATATAATAAGAGTGCCAACTCAAAAAAAATAATAGAAATTTTTATTAAATCTTGTGGATCAAAATATTCATTAATAAAATAAAGTTTACTAATTATATATAGTATATACAAGAAGCCTGGTGGATACATAAGAGGTAAATTGTACTCTTTCCAGTTAGTAATATTTTGAAATCCAGGAAAATATAAATAGCTTAAATTTTCGTAATTTTTAAGAACTGTAAGATAATTTGAGTAAAATGATAAATCAATGGTTCCGCTGTTCTTAAAAAAATAAATTCTAAAAATAGAACCAAGAAAAAAAATGAAAAAAAATAAATATTTATTTTCAAGTATTTTTTTTTTTTCAAAATTCATCTTTTAAAATAGATTAATTAAAATGAAATATACTTTCTATAAAAATTTTTTTCAGTGCATAAATCAAGCCAATTGAGCTATTAGTA
>MDTD01161091.1_pt1 | contig 26640 bp, 24 predicted proteins | sample 811221 | NCBI WGS metagenome assembly MDTD01 (sample SAMN05326646, study PRJNA326480) | marine metagenome | isolation source: seawater | place: Pacific Ocean: South West | collected 2011 | reverse complement strand
CCGCCGCAGGCGCTGCTGATCAACCGGATGATGGTCGACACCGTCGTCGAGGCGCCGGGCGGTGCCCACTTCACCACCGCCGAACCCGACTACCGCCGTGACGAGAAGTTCCAGCGGCACTACGCCGAAGCCGCCGGCAGCGACGAGAGTTGGTCGGCGTTCGTGCAGAGGTTCCTGTCCGGCAGCGAGGCGGACTACCAGGCGGCCGTTCGCGCGTTCGCCGAGGAGCAGAAGGAGGCACAGAAGTGATGTCCGCAACCCGCGCCGAGGTGTGCGCAGTCGCCTGTGCCGAATTGTTCCGTGACGCCGGCGAGATCATGGTCAGCCCGATGACCACCATCGTGTCGGTCGGGGCCCGGCTGGCCCGGCTGACCTTCTCCCCCGACATCCTGCTGACCGACGGCGAGGCGCGGCTCATCGCCGACACCCCCGCCATCGGAGCATCCGCGGCGATCGAGGGCTGGATGCCCTTCGGGCGGGTGTTCGAGACGCTGGCCTGGGGCCGTCGTCATGTGGTGATGGGCGCCAACCAGATCGACCGTTACGGCAATCAGAACCTGTCGGCGTTCGGCCCGCTGCAACATCCCACCCGCCAGATGTTCGGGGTCCGGGGCGCACCCGGCAACTCGATCAACCACGCCACCAGCTACTGGGTGGGCAATCACTCCAAGCGGGTGTTCGGTGACTCCGTCGATATCGTGTCCGGAATAGGTTGGGACAAGGTCGATCCCGACAACCCGGCCTACCGCTTCGTCAACGTGTACCGGGTGGTGACCAACCTCGGCGTGTTCGACTTCAACGGCCCGGAGCACCAGATGCGCGCAGTGTCGCTGCATCCCGGCGTGACGGCCGAACAGGTCGCCGAGAACACCTCCTTCGACGTGCACGGGCTCGACGCCGCCGACACCACCCGGCTTCCCACGGGTGACGAGCAGAAATTGCTGCGCGAGGTCATCGACCCCAAGTCGCTGCGTGACAAAGAGGTTCGGTGATGAGCGCTTGCGCGAAGAACAGAGATCCACGATGAGCGCTTGCGCGAAGAACGGAGTTCCAGCGTGACGTCGCGGCTGAAGACCCCACTGACCGAGTTGGTCGGCATCGAACATCCGGTCGTGCAGACCGGCATGGGATGGGTGGCCGGCGCTCGGCTGGTGTCAGCGACGTCCAACGCCGGTGGGCTGGGAATTCTGGCCTCGGCGACCATGACCCTCGACGAACTCAAGATCGCTGTCGGCAAGGTCAAGGCCGCGACCGACAAACCGTTCGGCATCAACATCCGTGCCGACGCCGGCGACGCGAACGACCGCGTCGACCTCCTGATCAGCGAAGGAGTCAAAGTCGCCTCCTTCGCCCTGGCTCCCAAGCCGGACCTCATCGCCAAGCTCAAAGATGCCGGCGTGGTCGTCATCCCCTCGGTCGGGCTGGCCAAGCACGCCAAGAAGGTCGCCGGCTGGGGCGCAGACGCCGTCATCGTGCAGGGCGGCGAAGGCGGCGGCCACACCGGACCGATCGCGACCACACTGCTGCTCCCGTCGGTACTCGATGCGGTGGCCGACACCGGGATGCCGGTGGTCGCTGCGGGCGGCTTCTTCGACGGCCGAGGACTCGCCGCCGCGCTGTCCTACGGGGCCGCGGGTGTCGCCATGGGCACCCGCTTCCTGCTGACGTCGGACTCCACCGTCCCCGACTCGGTCAAGCAGCGGTATCTCGCGTCCGCACTCGACGGGACAGTGGTCTCGACCAAGGTCGACGGCATGCCCCACCGGGTGCTGCGTACCGGGTTGGTCGAGAAGCTCGAGAGCGGCTCACCGCTGCGGGGTCTGTCGGCGGCGGTGCTCAACGCCCAGAAGTTCAAGAAGATGTCGAAGATGTCGTGGCGTTCGATGATCAGCGACGGCATGGAGATGCGCCACGGCAAAGACCTGAGCTGGTCGCAGGTGATCATGGCGGCCAACACACCGATGCTGCTCAAGGCCGGCTTGGTCGAGGGCAACACCGATGCCGGGGTGCTGGCGTCCGGGCAGGTGGCGGGCATGCTCGACGATTTGCCGTCGTGCGCCGAGCTGGTCCCCGCGATCGTGGCCGAGGCTGTCGAGCATCTCCAGAAGGCCTCCGGCTTCATCGCTTGATCCGCGCTGGGGCGAGTCCAGTCGGGGTAAACCCGCCCGCGGCGGACCCGTGTCTTCTTAGACTGCCGAACCATGAAGACCAACGCCGCCATCCTGTGGGAGTACGGGTCCGATTGGACCGTCGAAGAGATCGATCTGGATCCGCCCGGTGACGGCGAGGTGCTGGTGTCGTGGGAGGCTACCGGCCTGTGCCACTCCGACGAACACATCCGCACCGGTGACCTGCCTGCCCCGCTGCCCCTGATCGGTGGCCACGAAGGAGCCGGGGTCGTGCGCGAGGTCGGCGCAGGTGTCGTCGGCCTGGCACCCGGCGATCACGTCGTGGCATCCTTCCTGCCGGCTTGCGGCCGCTGCCGGTTCTGCTCCACCGGCCACCAGAACCTGTGTGATCTGGGCGCCCTGATCATGGCGGGCACCCAGGTCGACGGCACCTACCGGCGACGGGCACGCGGCCAGAACGTGGGAGCGATGGCGTTCGTGGGGACGTTCTCGCAGATGGGTTCCGTACCTGAAGCATCGATCGTCAAGATCGACGACGACATCCCGCTGTCACGCGCCTGCCTGCTGGGCTGCGGCGTCACCACAGGGTGGGGTTCGGCGGTCAACACCGCCGACGTGTCACCCGGCGACACCGTGGTGATCATCGGGTTGGGCGGGATCGGCAGCGGCGCAATCCAAGGCGCCCGGCTGGCCGGAGCCGAGAAGATCGTCGTCGTCGAACCGGTGGAGGCCAAGCGGGAGTTGGCGTTCCGATTCGGCGCCACCCACTTCGTCACGTCGATGGAGGAGGCCACCGCGCTGGTCGCCGACCTGACCCGCGGCGTCATGGCCGATTCCGCCATCCTGACCGTCGGCCTGCTGGAAGGCTCGATGCTCGAGGAGGCCGCGAACATCATCCGCAAGGGCGGCGCGGTGGTGATGACAGCGCTGTCCACCATGGCCGACAATCAACCGACACTGGGCATGATGATGTTCACGCTGTTCCAGAAGCGGCTGCTGGGCAGCCTCTACGGCGAGGCCAACCCGCGCGCCGACATCCCGCGGTTGTTGTCGCTCTACCGCGAGGGCAAGCTGCTACTCGACGAGACCGTCACCCACGAGTACAAGCTGGCCGAGGTCAACGAGGGGTATCAGGACATGCGGGACGGGCGAAACATCCGCGGCGTCATCCTGCACGACCACTGAGGTTCTGGCTCAGAGCCTTTCGATGATCGTGACGTTGGCGGTGCCGCCGCCCTCGCACATCGTCTGCAGGCCGTAGCGGCCACCGGTGCGCTCCAGGTTGTTCAGCATCGTCGCGAACAGCTTGGCGCCGGTGGCGCCCAGCGGGTGCCCGAGCGCGATCGCGCCGCCGCTGGGGTTCACCTTCTCGGGGTCGGCCTTGGTCTCCTTGAGCCAGGCCTGCACGACGGGCGCGAACGCCTCGTTGATCTCGACGGTGTCGATGTCGTCGATGGTCAGGCCGGCCTTGTCCAGCGCATAGCGGGTGGCCGGGATCGGGCCGGTGAGCATGAACACCGGGTCGGCACCGCGCGCACTGATGTGGTGGATCCGGGCACGGGGCGTCAGGCCGTGGTCCTTGACCGCCTGTTCGGACGCCAACAACACGGCGCTGGCGCCGTCGGAGATCTGGCTGGCCATCGCGGCGGTGAGCCGGCCGCCGTCCACGAGGGTCTTCAGGCCCGCCATCTTCTCCAGCGATGTATCCCGTGGGCCTTCGTCGGTGACGAAGCCGTCGACCGGGATGATCTCGTTCTCGAAGTACCCGGCCCGGATGGCGGCCTGGGCGCGCTGGTGGCTGGTCAGCGCGAACTGCTCCATCTCCTCGCGGGAGATGTCCCACTTCTCGGCGATCATCTCCGCGCCGCGGAACTGCGAGATCTCCTGGTCTCCGTAGCGGTGCAGCCAACTCTTGGATTCGTTTGTCGGAGAGGTGAACCCGAACTGCTCGGCAACGGTCATCGCCGAGCTGATCGGGATCTGGCTCATGTTCTGCATGCCGCCGGCAACGATGAGGTCCGCCGTTCCCGACATGATCGCCTGCGCGCCGAATGAGATGGCCTGCTGGCTGGATCCGCACTGCCGGTCGACGGTCACCCCGGGCACCTCCTCCGGGTACCCGGCCGCGAGCCAGGACAGCCGCGCGATGTTGCCGGCCTGCGGGCCGATGGCGTCGACACAGCCCGCGATGACATCGTCGACGGCAGCCGGATCGACGTCGACGCGGTCGAACAGGCCCCGCCAGCCGGCAGCGCCGAGGTCCACGGGGTGCACCCCGGCCAGGGAGCCGTTGCGCTTGCCGATCGCGGTGCGCACGGCATCGATGACGTACGCCTGAGATGTGACAGCCATTGTTCAGTCTCCTTGTGTCGTGGTGATGCCACCGAGAACGATGGAAAGATATTGCTGACCAACCTGTTCGGCGGTCAGCGGCCCCCCGGGCTGATACCAGCGGACCGAAACCCAGGTGGTGTCCCGGATGAAGCGGTACACCAGGTCGACGTCGACGTCGGGACGGAACAGTCCCTGTTCGATGCCCTCGGTGAGCACGTCGACCCACATCTTGCGTTGCTGCCTGTTGCGTTCCTCCACGTAGGCGAACCGCGGTTGCGACGACAGCCGTTTGGCCTCGTCCTGGTAGATCACCACCTCGGCGTGGCGGGTCGCGATCGCCTCGAACGACGCCATGAACAGTCCCTTGAGCCGCTCCAGCGGGTTCGGTTCGGTCGCCACGATCTGCTGATAGCGGTCGAACAGCCAGTCCAAGAAGCCGCGCAGCACCTCGTCGACCATCTCCTCCTTGGACGAGAAGTGGTGATACAGGCTGCCGGACAGAATGCCGGCCGAGTCGGCGATGTCGCGCACCGTCGTCGCCCGCAGGCCCCGTTCGGCGAACATCGCCGCGGCGAGACGCAGGAGCTCGTCACGTCTGGTGTTCGCCGGAGCTGCGGGGCGCTGCGCGGTCATGGGTGCTGGCTCGAGACCGAGATCACCTCGCCGGTCAGGTAACTGGAGTAGTCGCTGGCCAAGAACGCGATGGTGGCTGCCACCTCCCACGGCTCGGCGGCCCGGCCGAACGCCTCACCCTGGGCGAGCTGGTCCAGCAGCTCGGAGCTGCTGGTCTTCTCCAGGAACTTGTGCCGGGCGATGCTGGGCGACACCGCGTTGATCCGCACCCCGAACTCGACCGCCTCGACGGCCGCACAGCGGGTCAGCGCCATGACCCCCGCCTTGGCCGCCGCATAGTGGGATTGCGAATGCTGTGCGCGCCAACCCAGCACGCTGGCGTTGTTGACGATCACGCCGCCGTGCGGTGCGTCGCGGAAATAGCGCAGCGCAGCGCGGGTGGCCCGCATGACCGAGGTGAGCGTGACGTTGAGAACCCGGTCCCACTCGTCGTCGCTCATGTCGACCACCGGGGTCTGGCCGCCCAGACCTGCGTTGTTGACCAGCACGTCCAACCGGCCGGCCCTGTCGACCGTCTGGGTGATCAGTGCGTCGACGGCCTCGGTGGAGGTGACGTCGCAGACGACGGCGTCGACCTTGCCGAGCCCCAGCGCGGCGAGCTCGTCGCGGGTCTCGCCGAGTCGGCGTTCGTGGTAGTCGGAGACCACGACGTCGGCACCCTCGGCAAGTGCGCGGCGGGCCGTCGTCGACCCGATGCCGGTGCCTGCCGCGGCGGTCACCAGCACGACCTTGCCGGTCAGCAGACCGTGGCCGGGGATCTCCTCGGGCGCGATGGACAGGTCGGTCACGGTCGGGCCTCCCGGGGCAGGCCGAGCACGCGCTCGGCGATGATGTTGCGCTGGATCTCGTTGGACCCGCCGTAGATGGTGTCCGATCGCGAGAACAGGTACAGCCGCTGCCACTCGTCGAACTCGCCGTCCGGCAGGGTCAAGCCGGCCATACCCTGGACGTCCATCGCGATCTCGCCGAGCTCGCGGTGCCAGTTGGCCCACAACAATTTCGATACCGAATCCTGGCCCGGCTGTTCCTCGTCCATCGTCGCCAGCGCATACGAGCGCATCGCCCGCAGCCCGGCCCACGACCGGGTCAACCGTTCCCGGATCAGCGGGTCGTCGGCCGCGCCCGTCTTCCTGGCCAGCTCGACGAGGTTGGAATGTTCACGGGCGTAGCGGATCTGCTGCCCCAGCGTGGAGACACCCCGTTCGAAGGTGAGCGTGCCCATCGCCACCCGCCAACCGTCGCCGGGCTCCCCGACAACGAGGTCGGCGTCGGTGCGGGCGTCGGTGAAGAAGACTTCGTTGAACTCCGAGTCTCCGGTCAGCTGGATGATCGGGCGGATCTCGACGCCCGGTTGATCCAGCGGGACCAGCAGATACGACAGACCGGCGTGGCGCTTGGAGCCCTTCTCGCTGCGCGCCACCACGAAACACCATTGCGCCCAGTGCGCCAACGAGGTCCAGACCTTCTGGCCATTGATGACCCAGTGCTCACCCTCTTCGTCGAGTACCGCGGTGGTTGCGACGTTGGCGAGGTCACTGCCCGCGCCGGGCTCGGAATAGCCCTGTGACCACAGCTCGGTGACGTCGAGGATCTTCGGCAGGAACCGCTGCTGCTGCTCGGGGGTGCCGTAGGCGATGAGCGTCGGCCCGACGAGCTCCTCACCGAGGTGGTTGACCTTGTCGGGGGCGTTGGCCTTGGCGTACTCCTCGTAGAACGCCACGCGGTGGGCGACCGACAGGCCGCGGCCGCCATGCTCGGTCGGCCAGCCGAGACAGGTCAGGCCCGCAGCGGCCAGATGCCGGTTCCACGCCAGCCGTTCCTCGAATGCCTCGTGCTCGCGGCCCGGCCCGCCCAGCCCCTTGAGCGCGGCGTATTCACCGACCAGATTCTCGGCGAGCCAGTCGCGGACCTCCGACCGGAACTCCTGGACCTCTATCACCCTTGTAGGCTAACCTACCAAGCACTTGCTCGGGTACCCGATCCCCAGAGGAGTATCGATGACGACCTCTCCGAGAACCACTCCCGCGGTTCTCGACCGGATCGCCCGCGAGCTGCCCGACCACGACGCAGTGGTGACACCGGCGCAGACGTTGACGTTCGCCGTGCTGCGCAGCCACGTCCGGCAGGCCGCCGCGGCGATGATCGACCTGGGTGTCCAGCCCGGCGACCGGGTGGCGATCTGGTCGCCGAACACCTGGCACTGGGTGGTGGCGTGCCTGGCCACCCATTGCGCCGGAGCGGTGCTGGTCCCGTTGAACACCCGTTACACCGCCAGCGAAGCCACCGACATCCTGGCGCGAACCGGCGCTCCGCTGTTGTTCGCCTCCGGCGAGTTCCTGGGCACCGACAAGGCCGCCAGCGTGGACCGCGAGCAGCTGCCCGCGCTGCGGCACATCGTGCGGATCCCGGTGGACTCGGACGACGGAACGTGGGAGGAGTTCGTGGCCCGGGCCGCCAACGTCGAGCTGACCGAGGTCGACGCACGTTCCGCGGCAGTAGGCCCCGACGATGTGTCCGACATCCTGTTCACCTCCGGTACCACCGGGCGCAGTAAGGGAGTGCTCTGTGCGCACCGCCAGTCGCTCGACGCATCGGCAGCCTGGGCGGCCTGCGGTCAGCTGTCGGATGCCGACCGGTACCTGTGCATCAACCCGTTCTTCCACAACTTCGGCTACAAGGCCGGAATCCTGGCCTGCCTGCAGACCGGCGCCACGCTGTTTCCCGAGTTGACGTTCGACCCCCAGGCGGCCATGCAGGCGGTGCAGCAGCACCGGATCACCGTCCTGCCCGGACCTCCGACCATCTATCAGACGCTGCTCGACCACCCCAAACGCGGGGACTACGACCTGTCGTCGCTGCGGTTCGCGGTCACAGGTGCGGCCACCATCCCGGTCGTGCTGATCGAGCGGATGCAGAATGAGCTCGACATCGACATCGTGCTCACCGCATACGGATTGACCGAGGCCAGCGGGTTCGGCACGATGTGCCGCGCCGACGACGACGCCGTCACCGTCGCGACCACCTCGGGTCGCCCGATCGCCGAGTTCGAGCTGCGCATCGGCGACCAGGGCGAAGTGCTGCTCCGCGGACCCAACGTGATGCTGGGCTATCTCGACGACCCCGATGCCACCGCCGCGGCGATCGACGCGCACGGCTGGTTGCACACCGGCGATGTCGGCGAACTCGACGACGCCGGCAACCTGAAGATCACCGACCGCCTGAAGGACATGTACATCTGCGGCGGGTTCAATGTCTATCCCGCCGAGGTGGAACAGGTGTTGGCCCGGCTCGACGGCGTCGCCGAGGCCGCGGTCATCGGGGTCCCCGACGAACGGCTCGGCGAGGTCGGCAAGGCCTTCGTCGTCGTGCTGCCCGGTGCCGACCTGGCCGAACAGTCGGTGATCGACCACACCCGCGAACATCTCGCGAATTTCAAAATCCCCCGCTCGGTGGAGTTCATCGACGCGCTGCCACGCAACCCCGGCGGCAAGGTCGTCAAACCCCTTCTCCGACAGCGAAGTGAAAGGGCCTGACGTGGATCTCACGTTCGACGACGCCACCGACGAATTCCGCGCCGAGGTGCGGCAGTTCCTTGCCGCGAACACCGACGCGTTCCCGACGAAGTCCTACGACACCGCCGACGGTTTCGAACAGCATCGCCGCTGGGACAAGGTGCTCTTCGACGCGGGGCTGTCGGTCATCACCTGGCCGGAACGCTACGGCGGCCGAGACGCGACGCTGCTGCAGTGGGTGGTCTTCGAAGAGGAGTACTTCCGGGCCGGCGCACCGGGTCGAGCCAGCGCCAACGGCACCTCCATGCTGGCGCCGACGCTGTTTGCGCACGCCACCGAAGAACAGCGCGACCGCATCCTGCCGAAAATGGCCAGCGGTCAGGAGATCTGGGCCCAGGCCTGGTCCGAACCCGAATCCGGCAGTGATCTGGCGTCGCTCCGCTCGACGGCCACCAGGACCGACGGCGGGTGGCTGCTCAACGGCCAGAAGATCTGGAGCTCCCGCGCAGTGTTCGGTGAGCGGGCGTTCGGCCTGTTCCGCTCCGACCCCGAAGCGCAGCGCCACAAGGGCCTCACCTACGTGATGTTCGACCTGAAGGCCGACGGTGTCACGGTCCGACCGATCGCCCAGCTGGGCGGCGACACCGGGTTCGGTGAGATCTTCCTCGACGATGTCTTCGTCCCCGACGAAGACGTGATCGGCGAGCCCAACGACGGTTGGCGAGCGGCCATGAGCACGTCCAGCAACGAGCGCGGAATGTCGCTGCGCAGCCCGGCCCGCTTCCTGGCGCCGGCCGAGCGACTGGTGGCCCAGTGGAAGCAGAACCCGGACCCCGCATTCACCGATCGGGTGGCCGATGCGTGGATCAAGGCGCAGGCCTACCGGCTGCACACCTTCGGCACCGTGACCCGCGTCAGCAACGGCGGGGAACTGGGGGCAGAGTCCTCGGTCACCAAGGTGTTCTGGTCCGATCTCGACGTCGCGCTGCATCAGACCGCGCTGGACCTGCGCGGAGCCGACGGCGAGATCGCCGACTCCGTCTCTGACGGCCTGCTCTTTGCACTGGGCGGTCCGATCTATGCCGGTACCAACGAGATTCAGCGCAACATCATCGCCGAGCGGCTGCTGGGCCTGCCCCGAAAGTAGATCGACGTGAATTTTGAGATCGACGAACAGCAGCGCGACTTCGCGGCCAGCATCGACGCTGCCCTCGGCGCCGCCGACCTGCCTACCGCCGTGCGGTCGTGGGCCGACGGCGACACCGCACCCGCCCGCAAGGTGTGGGCCCAGCTGACCGACCTGGGTGTGACCGCACTGATGGTCCCGGAGAAGTTCGACGGCATCGACGCCCATCCGGTCGATCTGGTGGTGGCCATGGAACGGCTGGGCCGCTGGTGTGTGCCCGGCCCGGTCGTCGAATCCGTTGCGGTGGCTCCGATTCTGCTGGGCGACGACGAGCGGGTCGGCGCGCTGGCATCCGGTGAGCTCATCGCCACCGTCGCGCAGCCGCCATGGGTGCCGCGCGCCGTGGACGCCGACACCGCCGGCCTCGTGCTGCTGGCTGGTGACGGCGAGGTCGCCGAGGCGAGCGTCGGCACCGAACACGAGTCGGTTGATCCGAGTCGAAAGGTCTTCGCGGTCCAGGCTTCCGGTGACGGTTGGTCGGCTGACACGGCGTTGGCCTTCGAGTTCGGCGCGCTGGCCACCGCCGCGCAGCTGGTGGGTGCCGCGCAGGGGATGCTCGATGCCGCGGTCGCCTATGCCAAGCAGCGCAGCCAGTTCGGCACGGTGATCGGCACCTACCAGGCCATCAAACACAAGCTGGCCGAGGTGCTCATCGCCGTCGAACTGGCCCGCCCGCTGGTTTACGGTGCGGCGCTGTCGCTGGCCGACCGCTCCCCCGACACCGCCCGCGACGTGAGCGCGGCCAAGGTGGCCGCAGCCGACGCCGCCCTGATGTCCGCCCGGTCCGCCCTGCAGACCCACGGGGCAATCGGCTTCACCGCCGAACACGATCTGTCGCTGCAGTTGCTGCGGGTTCAGGCGTTGCGACCAGCATGGGGTGATCCGACCTGGCATCGACGGCGAGTACTGGAGGCCCTGTAGATGAGCGAAGAACGCGAACTGCTACGCGACACCGTCGCTGCGCTCGTGGAGAAGCACGCCGCTCCGGACGCCGTTCGCGAGGCGATGGCCTCCGAGCGCGGTTACGACGAGGCGCTGTGGACGATGCTGTGCGAGCAGGTGGGCGCCGCGGCGCTGGTGGTTCCCGAAGAGCTGGGCGGCGCGGGCGGCGAACTGGCTGATGCCGCCGTGGTGTTCGAGGAGCTGGGCAAGGCTCTGGTGCCGACCCCGCTGTGGGGCACCACCCTGGCTGAGCTCGCGCTGCTGTCGGTCGACCACCCCGACGGTGAGACCCTGGGAGCTCTCGCCGAGGGGACCGCGATCGGGGCGGCGGTGTTTGATCCGAGCTATGTGGTTCACGGCGACGTCGCCGACGTCATCATCGCGACCGACGGTGAGACGCTGACCCGGTGGACGGAGTTCACCGCAACCCCATCGGTTTCCATGGACCCGACGCGACGGCTGGCTGTGGTCGACGCCAAGGCCACCTCGACGATGGGTACCGACCCCGGGCTGGCCGACACTGCTGCGATCCTGCTGGCCGTCGAGCAGATCGGCGCCGCGACGCGATGCCTGGACCTCACCGTCGCCTACACCAAGGACCGGGTGCAGTTCGGTCGCCCGATCGGGAGCTTCCAGGCCCTGAAGCACCGGATGGCCGACCTCTATGTCGCGGTGCAGTCGGCGCGGGCTGTGGTCGCCGACGCGGTCGCCGACCCGTCACCGACGTCGGCCGCACTGGCCAGGCTGGCGGCCAGCGAGGCGTTCTCCGCGGTGGCCGCCGAAGCGGTGCAGATGCACGGCGGCATCGCGATCACCTGGGAAAGCGACATCCAGCTCTATTTCAAGCGCGCGCACGGCAGCGCTCAGCTGCTCGGACCCCCGAGACAGCAGTTGCGCCGCCTCGAATCCGAGGTGTTCTAGCCTGGCACCGTGACCGTCTCTCTGCGCTCCGGTATCCCGCCGTTCTACGTCATGGACGTGTGGTTGGCTGCGGCCGAGCGTCAGCGCACCCACGGTGATCTGGTCAACCTGTCGGCCGGCCAGCCCAGCGCAGGGGCGCCGTCAGCGGTGCGCGAGGCCGCCGTCGCGGCGTTGACCCGCAACCAGCTCGGCTATTCGGTGGCGCTGGGCATCCCCGAACTGCGCACCGCGATCGCCGAGTCCTACCACGCTCGGCACGGGCTTGCCGTCGACGCCGATGATGTCGTCGTCACCACCGGTTCTTCGGGTGGTTTCCTGTTGGCGTTCCTGGCTTGCTTCGACGTCGGTGACCGGGTGGCCATCGCCAGCCCCGGATACCCTTGTTACCGCAACATTCTCTCCGCCCTCGGATGTGACGTGGTCGAGTTGCCCTGTGGTCCCGAGACCCGGTTCCAGCCCACGGTCGAGATGTTGGCTGCCGTCGATCCACCGGTGTCGGGTGTCATCGTGGCCAGTCCCGCCAATCCGACCGGCACGGTCATTCCCCCGCAGGAGCTCGCCGCGATCGCAACGTGGTGTGACTCGAACGGGGTGCGCCTGATCAGCGACGAGGTCTATCACGGCCTCGTGTACGACGGTGCGCCGGCGACGAGTTGCGCGTGGCAGACGTCGCGGGAATCTGTTGTGGTCAACAGCTTTTCGAAGTATTTTGCGATGACGGGCTGGCGCCTGGGCTGGTTGCTGGTACCGCAGGAACTGCGCCGCGCGGTCGACTGCCTGACCGGCAACTTCACCATCTGCCCACCGGTGCTCCCCCAGTTGGCTGCCGTATCGGCGTTCACGCCGGAGTCGGTGGCTGAGGCCGAAGCGCTGCTCGACGGCTACGGCGCCAACCGCCGACTGCTCCTCGACGGCCTGCGCGCCCTGGGCCTCGACAAACTCGCGCCCACCGACGGTGCGTTCTACGTCTACGCCGACGTCTCCCACCTCACCACCGACTCGCTGACCTTCTGCGAGAAGCTGTTGGCCGACACCGGCGTCGCCATCGCCCCGGGGGTGGATTTCGACACCGTGCGGGGCGGAGCGTTCGTGCGGTTGTCGTTCGCCGGACCGACCTCTGACATCGAGGAGGCGTTGCGCCGACTCGGCGCCTGGCTGACCTGAGCTCGCTGCGGCCCGGTTGGCCTGAGCCGGTCAGCCGGCGTGCGGGGTCAGGTCAGTGCTTCGATCAGTTCTCCGACGGTGTGCGCCGACTCCAGTGGGTGTCGCAGCCGGCCCGACGGGTTGACGGTGTAGCGGTTGCGCCGGCCTTCTTTCGACTTGTCCAGGTAACCGTCGGCGATGAGGTCCGCCACGATCGCTTGGACGGCGCGCTCGGTGATGCCGATCAGCTGACTGAGTTCCCGGGCGGTCAGGGATTCCCCTTGTGCCAGACAGAGCAGCACATGGGCGTGGTTGGTCAGAAACGTCCAGGTGCGCGGCCGCTCGGCACCGGCCTCCGGCAGACGCCCGGCCGATCCGGCGCCCGCTGTGCGCCGGGTCGGCCGGTCCGTGCTCGGCGCGCGCCGCCGCGTCGTCGTCGTTCGCGTTCGCTTCGTCGCAGCCACCGCGCCATGATACTGCCCCGTTCACGAAAGACGTTTCATCAATCGCGGGACGCGACTCCTTTCGCATCGTCGACGGCGTCTCGGTTGCGGGTTGCCACCAGGCTCCAGCCGATCGACACCGCCAGCGTCACCACGATGACCGACAGCGTCAGTGGTATGGGCAGCTTGCCCACCGGCGTTTCCGACAGGATCAGCTTCACCCCGGCGAAGGCGAGCAGGAATGCCAGGCCGTAGTGCAGGTGGATGAACCGGCGCATCAACCCGGACAGGCAGAAATACAGACTGCGCAGACCCAGCACGGCGAACGCGTTCGCCGTCCACACCAGGAAGGTGCTGGTGGTGATCGCCAGCACCGCGGCGACAGAGTCGATCGCGAAGATCAGATCGGTGGCTTCCACGGCGACGAGCACCACCAACAGCAGCGTCGCAACCCGCTTTCCGTCGATCCGCGTGATCAGCCGGTCACCGTGGTAGTTCGGGTCGACCGGAATCACCCGGCGAACCAGCCGCACCAGGAGGTTCTTCTCGGGCTGGAGATCCTCGTCGTGCTTGAAGGCCATCTTGTATGCGGTGTAGATCAGGAATCCACCGAACAGGTAGGCGGTCCAGAAGAACGCGGTGAGCAGTTCGGCGCCGACGAAGATGAACACCAGCCGGAACAGCAGTGCACCGATGACGCCCCAGAACAACACCTTGTGCTGATAACGATCGGGAACGGCGAAGTAGGTGAAGATCAGGGCGAAGACGAACACATTGTCGACCGACAGTGCCTTCTCGATGAGATATCCGGCGTAGTACGTCCCTGCGACCTCGCCACCGTAGGTCCACCACAGCACCGCTCCGAATCCGAGCCCCGCGCCGATCCACAGTATCGACCACACCGCCGCCTCGCGGAATTCGATGACGTGGTTGTCGCGATGCATGAACAGGTCGATCGCCAGCATCACGACGATGGCCGTCATGACCGCTACCCACGCCCACACCGGTACCACCAAGGGTTCGGTCATCACTTCTCCTGACCTGCGGATCCAGCACAAAGAGCGACAGGCTCATCCGTTGTTATTTTCGCGAAGATTGACACACGAGACACAATACACGTACTGTGCTTCGTATGTTAAGCGGAATCGCGCAGGCCGCCCTGGCCACGACCGTATTGGCGCCGCTGACGGCCGCATTGCTCGCCGCGCTGCTCGGTGCGCGGTGGCCCGAGCAGCTCGTGCGACTGGGGGCGGCCGTCGCCTGCATGGGCTTCCTCGCCGGCGTCGGTCTGACGGCAGTGCTGCTGAGCGGAACCGAAACCGTAATCGGAACTGGTGTTTTCAGCCTGCGGGTCGATCCGGTCGCCGCGATCATGGTGCTGCTGATCTTCGGGGTCAGCGCGGTCGCGCAGACCTACGCGGTGCGCTACCTGGCCGGCGACCACCGCGGCGGTTGGTTCGCCGCGGGGGCATCGCTGTTGACGGCGAGCTCGGCGGTGATGGTGACGGCCACCGCACCCGTGGGGATCGGCGTCGGCTGGACCGGGGCCGGGATCGCGCTCTGCGCACTACTGGCCACCTACTGGCATCTGCCCGCTGCGCGCGACGGCGTCCGCCGGACGGCCATCGCCTTCGTCATCGGTGACGTCGCGCTGTGGTCGGCCATCGGCCTGGTCACGCTCGACGCGTCCGCCGACGGAAAGCTCGCCGCGGTGGCGGCTGTTCTCATCGTCACCGCAGCGCTGTCGCGGTCCGCTCAGATACCCTTCCATCGCTGGCTGCCCGCCACCCTGGCCGCACCTACCCCGGTGTCGGCACTGCTCCACGCGGGCGCCGTCAACGCGGGAGCGCTGCTGCTGGTGCGGCTGCACCCGGTCTACGACACCGCTGCGGCCAGCGCTCTCGCGATCGTGGCGGGCACCGCCACGTTGCTCTATGGCGCGGCCGTGATGCTGGCGAAACCGGACGTCAAAGGCGCACTGGCACATTCGACGATGGCGCAGATGGGATTCATGATCCTCACCTGCGGGCTGGGTCTCTGGGCAGCAGCGGTCATCCATCTTGTCGCCCACGGCTTCTACAAGGCCACGCTGTTCCTGTCGTCCGGCTCGGCGATCGCAGGACTGCGCCGTGACGCCGCAGTTCCCCACGACATCGCGGCAACCGGCCGAGGGCGAACACTAGCCGCGACCCTCTCGGCAGCACTGCCCACCGGGGCCCTTCTGACCGCGCTCGCGGTGATCCCGGCGGCACCCGCCGATCACGCCGCCGAGTACGCGCTGCTGATCTTCGCGTGGGTCACCGGCGCGGCCGCCACCTGGGGTTGGCTGCGCCGAAGCCCCGGCCTCGGTGGTGCCGCCGTCGCCGCGTCCTTCCTGGTGCCCGCTGCGGTGGCCTACCTCGGCCTGATTCGGGCGGTGGGTCACTTCCTCGAACCCGCGCTCCCCGCTCCATCGGGGCCGAGCACCACCGTCTGGGTCGTGGTCGCAGCCACGGTCACGCTGCTGGCTGCGGTCGCGACGCTCCGCTACAGGTCCGGCGGCCTGCACGGCGCCATCTACACCCGAGTCCTCACCGCCGGACACGTTCCCACCCCCACGACAGGAGCCCATCGATGACCACAGTCGCAGCAGCGCCGACCGCGGCGGCCCGCCGTGCACAACTACGCAGCGACGTCCGACTGGCTGCCCGGGTGGTTCCCACCCACTACCCGCTGGAGACCTTCATCGCGGTCAACCCGCTCAGCGGCATGCTCGGTATGCCCTTCGAACAGGCCATCCGCCGTGCCGGCGACCTGTACGGAGCACGAGGGACGCTGCCCGAGAGCACTTTCCGGACACTGCACCATCAGGGCCGGATCACCGACGCCGACCTGGACCACGCGCTCGTGCGCCGCCACCCCAACCTCGTCGACGAACCGCCGGTGCTGCTGGGCGGACGGCACGTCGGCGCCACCGAACTGTTGCGTGCGGACCTCCTGACCGGTGTGGAGTACCCGAACCCGCTACGCCGGTACCGCACCCGCGCCGAGCAGTGCGCCCCTCGCGTCGCCGAGCACGTCGACACGCAGGTCGCGAAATGGTGTTCGGCCTTCTTCGGCGCGGCCGCCTGGCCGATGCCGGGCCGCGACAACGGCTTCTACCACGCGTGGCGCACGCTGGCCCCGAAGGATCGCACCCTGCCCCGTGCGGCGCGAACCGCCCTGGCCTCGGCCGCCGAGCGCGCCGACGACGCAGTGTTGTCCGCGCTCGACGCGCTCGAAATCGACGAGGACAACCGGATCACCTACCTGCAGGCGCACCTGACAAAGCTGCCGGGTTGGGCCGCGCACGTGCAGTGGTGCGGGGACCGGGCATCGGGCATCGACCTCGTCGACTACCTGGCGATGCGTCTGCTGTACGAGACCGCGCTGCTGCCCGACGAGTACCCGGGACCGGTTGCACCCGCAGAGCGGCCCACCCCCCCGACCGCGCGAGATCGACTCGCCCATCTGCTGGATCTGTGGAACATCACCCCGGGGGACGAGAGTGAACTGACCGCCGCAGCCCGCATCCTGGCACTGCTGCCGGTCACCACGAGAGAGATGATCTGGCAGAACGCTTTCGAGGGCGCCTACCGGGACCACCTCCTGGCAGACCTGGCGGCCGACCCGCCAGCCGAGATCGAGCCGGCGCACACCCACCTCGTCACCTGCATCGACACCCGGTCCGAAGGATTGCGGAGGCACCTGGAGACGGCGCAGGGTTACGACACCTACGGCTTCGCCGGCTTCTTCGCGGTCGCCATCAGGTACACCGGCCTGCTCGGCGGTGCATCCGCCGACCTGTGCCCGGTGTTGATCTCACCCGCCCACGCGATCAACGAGAACGCCGATCAACCCGAGTCGGCTGCGGTGTGCCGCCACATCCGCGGCAACCAGCAACTGGCGGGAGCAGAGTCGGCGTTCCACGCCGCCAAAGACGCGATGGTCGCGCCCTACGCGCTGGCCGAGGCCGCCGGCTGGATCGCCGGGCCGCTCGCCGCCGCGAAGACCTTCATGCCCGCCGCCGCGGGCCGGATACGCCGCCGGTTGCACGATCTGGTCACGCCCCCGGCTCCGACACACGTCGACGTCAGCGATATGCCGGTGCCGGAACAGATCCTGTTCGCCGAGGTGATGCTCACCGCGATCGGACTGACGCGCGGGTTCGGCCGACTCATCGTCCTGTGTGGCCACGGCAGCACCACGGAGAACAACCCCTACCAAGCGTCTCTGGACTGCGGCGCCTGCGGCGGTCAGGCAGGCGGACCGAACGCCCGAACCGCCGCGCGGGTCCTCAACCGCGCCGAAGTACGACAAGGACTGCGCGAACGCGGGATCGACATTCCGGAGCACACCGTCGCCGTCGCCGCGCTGCACGACACCACGACCGACGTGGTCACCGTCCTGGACACCCACCTGATTTCCGCCGGTCATCATCCCGACGTCGCCCGCCTCACCGCCGACCTGCGCCGCGCCGGCGGCGCGCTCGCCGCCGAGCGGGCCGCGACGCTTCCCGGCACGACGGGGCGCCGGGGAGCGGCCCGCGGTGTCGCCCGACGTTCGGTGGACTGGGCGCAGGTCTATCCCGAATGGGGCCTGGCCGGCAACGCTGCCATGGTCATCGCTCCGCGCACGGTCACCCGTGGAATCGACCTGCAGCGACGGGCATTCCTGCACTCCTACGACGCGGCGGTCGACCCGGACGGTGCGGCACTGGAGACGATTCTCACCGCACCGCTGGTCGTCGCCCACTGGATCAACTCGCAGTACTACTTCTCCACCGTCGCACCTGACGTCTTCGGCGCAGGATCGAAGACCATCCACAACGTGGTCGGCGGGTCCGGTGTCATCGCCGGTCACACCGGTGACCTCAAGCTCGGACTGCCCGCGCAATCGGTCGCTGTCGGCGATCAGCTGGTGCACGAACCGCAACGGCTCCTGGCCGTCATCCAGGCCCCGCTGGAACTGATCGACACCGTGATCGCCCGCAACCCGATCCTTCAGCAACTCTTCGGAAACGGGTGGGTCAGCGCGGCCGCCCGTGCACAGCCCGGCGAACCATGGCAGCGCTGGACCCCGTCGGGCTGGCGACTGTGGCTCGACAACAACTGTCCTGCAAACGATCTGACGGAGGTAACACTGAGATGACATCCACCCTGACGAAAATGACGAAAGTCGAGGTCGTGGTGGCCGGCAAAGACGCCCCGGCGGTGCGTGAACTCATCGGCTCCGTCGGCGCCACCGGCTTCACCAGCCTCTCGGGTGTCTCGGGCCTCGGCCACCACGGCTATCACCAGGGCCGGCTGCTGTTCAACCAGCAGGCCACCCTCGAACTCATCATCACCGTCGTGCCCCAGGAGAGGGCCGACGCACTCCTGGCCGGGCTACGGCCGCTGCTCGACGCATCGTCCGGGGTGATGTTCGTGACCGAAACCTATGTCAGTCGCCCCGAATACTTCAGCTGACCCGAGATGAAAGGAACACCGCACATGTCCAATCCGCAAGAAACCTGGAACCGACTCCGCGCCGGAGCCGACGGACTGCACGCTCCGAATGACACCGACATGGATCGACCCGTCGCCGCGGTGTTGCGCTGCGCGGACGCCAAGATGGACGGCGCCGGCGTATTCGGTCAGCCGGCAGGGTCACTGGTCGACCTGAGTTCGTGGGGCCTGGCCGTGGACACCAGTGTGTTGGCCGGGGTCGACTTCGCCGTCGAAACCGCGGAGGTGCCGCTGATCGTCGTGCTCGGACACGACGACTGCGCCGCGATTCGCGCTGCGGTCAACGCGTGGAATCACGCCGAGCTGCCCGACGGTGCGATGCGTGCCGCGGTCGAGGGAGTGCTGATGTCGCTGGTGGGTCGCGGCGCATCCGTGGAATCCCATGCGCATGTCGCGGCCGCGCATGCGGTCGAAACCGGTCTGTCGCTGCTCAAGCGTTCTCCCGCGCTGACGCATCGGGTGGACAACGGCACGTGCGGAATCGTCTGCGCCACTTACGACGGGGCGGTTCTCCGGGTGCACGCGACCATGGGGGACGTCAGGGACGAAAGTGATGCGCTCGTGGAATGCGTGTGAGGAGGCCGGCGGCCGGAACCTGTCAGCCCATGCCGGTCGACGAACGTCGCCGACGGGAGATCGCGTCCACACTGGCGGCCAGCAGCAGCACACCGCCGGTGACCAGGAAGTTGATGTAGGACGACTGGTTGAGCAGGCCCAGCCCGTTGGCGATGGTGGCCACGACCACGCCGCCGATCACGGCGTCGATGGCCCGGCCCCTGCCGCCGAACAGGCTGGTGCCGCCGATGACCGCGGCGCCGACGGCATAGAGCAGCGTGTTGCCCGCCCCTGAGGACGCCGACACCTTGCCCGCATAGGACGCGGCGATGATTCCGCTCAGCGCCGCCAGCGATGAACAGACCACGAACACCGAAACCCGGATCCGGTCAACCGAGATCCCCGCCCGGCGGGCCGCCTCGGCATTGCCACCGACGGCATAGATGTGGCGTCCGTAGGAAGTCCGGGTGAGCACCACGGTGGCGACGATGAGGAGGACCAGAACCAGCGGCAGCACGTAGGGAATGCCACGGATCTCCACGCTCGGGTTGACGCTGCGGTTGACACTGAGCACAACTGTCACGCCGAAAACGACTGCCGCTACGGCTGACACGCGCGCCAGGATCACCCCGCCCGGCGGGTGCGAAAGCCGCAGCGCCTTCTTGCGCCGAAGCTGGAAGGCTTCCACACCGGCGTAACCCAACACCACTGCCAGCGCGAGCGCCCATCCGACAGGCACGGACAGGTTCTCGATGGTCAGACCCCGGATCACCGGATCGTCCACTCGGACAGAGCCGCCCTCGCCGATCAGCTTGAGCGTAACCCCCTGCAGTCCGAGGAAGAACGCCAACGTCACGACGAACGAGGGAATTCCGAGGCTGGCCCTCAGTACGCCGATCGCCAGCCCGATCAATGCGCCGCACGCCGTACCGACCAGGATCGCGGCCCACCACGGCCAGCTCCAGTTCACCACGGTCAACGCCATGGCACAGGCGGAGACTCCGCCGGCCACCCCGGCCGACAGGTCGATGTCGCCGAGCAGCAGCACGAACACCAGACCCATGGCCAGCACACAGATGGCTCCGGCCTGGGTGATCAGGTTGGCCAGGTTCAGCGCGGACAGGAAACGGTCGTTGGCGAGTCCGAAGACGACGAAGAGCACGACAAGGCCGAGAATCGCAGGCAGCGAACCCATGTCACCGCCACGCACCCGTCGCCAGTACCCGACCATCGCGCTACGGAGTGTCTGTTGTTCGCCAATGTCGCCGGCGAAGTCCGCGTCGGCGAGGCCGACAGCAGGTCGAGAGCGGAAAGTTGTCATCACGGGTTCCTCAGGTGTCTTGTCACGGTTGTGCACGGTGCCGGCGCTCACACCGATTCGGTCAGCGTCGCCAACCCGAGGTCACCCGACCGGCCGGCGGTGATCAGTTCCACGACCTGAGCGTGACTCACCTCGGAAGCCGCGACGTCGGCGGCGACCCGTCCGAGGTAGAGCGCACATATCCGGTCGGCCACGGCAAAGACATCGGACATGTTGTGCGAGATCAGAACCACTCCCAGTCCTTGACCGGCCAGTCGGCGGACCAGATCGATCACCTGGCGGGTCTGCGCCACCCCCAGCGCCGCGGTGGGTTCGTCGAGCAGAACAACCTTGGAGTTCCACAGCACGGACTTGGCGATCGCCACGGTCTGGCGTTGCCCGCCAGACAGGCTCGACACCGTCTGGCGGACCGACTTGACGGTGCGAACCGACAGCGACGCCAGCGCATCCCGGGCCATTGTCTCCATGCGGGCCTCGTCGAGCAGACCTCTGCTCGTGAGTTCTCGGCCGAGGAACATGTTCTCCACGATGTCGAGGTTGTCGCAGAGTGCCAGGTCCTGGTAGACGACCTCGACCCCCAGTGCGGAGACGTCGTTGGGGCTGCGGACGGTCACCGGACGTCCCTCGAACAGATATCCGCCGCTGTCGATGTGATAGATGCCGGCGATCGTCTTGACGAGGGTCGACTTGCCTGCCCCATTGTCGCCGACCAGGGCGGTCACCTGTCCGGGATACACCTGGAAGTCGACGTCATGCAGCACGTGGACGACACCGAAACTCTTGTTCACTCCGCGTAGTTCGAGGATCGGCTGCGTGTCGGCGGTCATCGGCGATCAGGCTCCTGCTTCGGTGCACAGCGACGCGAACTGGCCCGAACACACCTCATCTTTGGACTGCCCGCCGTCGTCGAACACCACGTTGAGGTTGTCCTTGGTGATGGATTTCGGGGTCAGCAGCACCGAGGGGACGTCACGGCCGCCGGTGTCGTCACGTGAGGTGCTCGTCGTGTTCGGCTGCTCACCGTTGGCCAGCGCGATGGCCACGTCGGCGAGTGCATTGGCTTCCTCGGTCGCGGACTTGTAGACAGTCATGCACTGCGATCCGGCCAGGATGTTCTGCAGTCCCTCGACCGTCGCGTCCTGGCCGGTGACGGGTACCTGGCCGGCGCGCTTGTTCTTCTCGAGAATCGAGATGACCGAACCGGCGAGACCGTCGTTGGCGGCGTACACCCCGTCGACGCGACCGTCGGCCGCGGTGTAGAGCTGCTCGAAGATCGTCACCGCTTTGTCGTTGTCCCAGTCCGGCACCGACTGCTCACCGACGATGGTGACGGTGGGAGTCGCGTCGATCACCGAGTGCGCGCCGTCGCTGAACAACGTGGCGTTGTTGTCGGTCGGAGAACCGTTGAGGAACACCACGTTCGCCGGCCGGCCGCCGAGGCAGTCCACCAGACCCTGGCCCTGCAACTCCCCGACCTTCGTGTTGTCGAACGACACGTAGACATCGGCGGAGCCACCCAACGTCAGGCGGTCGTAGTCGATGGTCTTCACGCCCTGGGTTGCGGCCTTCTGCTGGATCGATGCCCCACTGTCGGAATCGAGGTTGACGATGGCCAGGACGGTCACCCCATCGGCGATCATCCCGTCGGCGATGGTGGCCATCGTGTCCGCCGAACCCTCGGCATTCTGGATCGTGTAATCCACCCCGGCGTCCTGGAACGCCGCCTCCAGGGCGGGACGGTCCTTGCTCTCCCAGCGCACCGACGATTTGGTGTCGGGGAGAATGACCCCGACCTTGCCGGCGCCGCTGTCCGAGGAGTCCGAGCCCGAACTGCATGCGGTCAGAGCCAGCCCCACCCCGATGATCACGCCAACTGAAAGTATGCGAAGTCTTCTCACGAGTTCCCTCCCGGTCGATGAATTGGTTGGTGGTCGATATCGGTCCGCATGACCCGTCACCTGGCTCCCATCAGGTGCTCGAGAGCCAACTGTTGGAGTGCGACGAATCCGCAACCCTTTCCGCCGAAGTAGGCGTCCGCGTCGAACTGTTCGTAGGCGGTGTGGTCAGCGATCAGATCGGCGTATGACTCGCCTGCGTCGAGGGTGGGCCTGCGCAACTCGTCCACCTTGGCCGCGGCCATCGCGGCAACGACCTCAGGATCGGCGCGGAATGCGGCCGCGCGTTCGCGCAACAGCAGGTACATCCGCATGTTGGCCGCAGCGGACGCCCAAACGCCGTCGGCATCCTCGGTACGGCTCGGCTTGTAGTCGAAGTGTCGAGGCCCGTCGTAGGCAGGCCCACCGCCGGGGGCACCGTGCTCGAGGAGGTCGACCAGCGCGAAGGCATTGGCCAGATCACCATGGCCGAACACCAGGTCCTGGTCGAACTTGATCCCGCGCTGACCGTTGAGGTCGATGTGGAACAGCTTGTCGCTGTAGAGCGCCTGGCTGATCCCGTGCATGAAATTCAGCCCCGCCATCTGCTCGTGCCCAGTCTCCGGATTCACCCCGACCATGTCGGGGTGGGCGAGGGTCTCGATGAAAGCCAGCGCATGTCCCACCGTGGGCAGCAGAATGTCGCCTCGGGGCTCGTTGGGTTTGGGTTCGATGGCGAAGCGGATTCCGATATCTTGATCGATCACGTACTCGCACAACAGATCAAGCGCTTCTCGATACCGCTCCAGCGCTGCTCGAACGTCCTTGGCCGAATCGTATTCGCTTCCTTCACGACCACCCCACATGACAAAGGTGTGCGCCCCGAGTTCTGCGGCCAGGTCGATGTTGCGCAAGACCTTGCGGAGTGCGAACCGACGCACTGCGCGGTCATTGCTGGTGAACCCGCCGTCCTTGAAGACCGGCTGGGTGAACAGGTTCGTCGTCACCATCGGCACGACCAGACCCGTCGCGCTCAATGCCGACGACAGTCGGTCGATCATCCGGCGCCGCTCGGAATCCGAGCTTCCGAAAGCAAAGAGGTCGTCGTCGTGCAGTGTGACACCGTACGCACCGAGACCCGCGAGCCGTTCCACGGCCTCGGTCACGTCCAGCGCAGGCCGCGTCGCGACGCCGAAAGGATCATTGCCTTGCCAACCGATCGTCCACAGACCGAAGGAGAACTTGTCGGACCGGCGCGGGATGAGGGAGTCCGACGCAGCGCGGGATTCCAGGATGGTCATCGCGGAAGCTCCTCCGAGATCATGAGCTGTCGGTGAAGGCAACGCTGCCCAGAACCGGTTGGTTTTGTTCTCCGTCCGAACATAAGATGTGGCCTGCAACACTGTCAAGGCCGAAAGCAAGGGGTGGTTGTGGCGTTGAAGCCGACCGGAAATGGCAGCACGGCCCGCGCCGGGACCAACACCGATGACGTCCGCCGGCGCAATTTGTCGACTGTGTTGACGCTGGTCCACCGGCATCGCGCCCTGACTCGCGCCGAGCTCACTCGGCACACCGGGCTGTCCCGGTCGACCACCAAGGACCTCGTCGAACAATTGGTCGCGCGGGGACTCGTCGACGAATCGCCTGCCGCGTCACCGTCGCAGGTGGGCAGGCCGAGTCCGGTCGTGCGCCCGGGACACAAGGTGCTGGCCGCGGCAGTGACACCGGAAGTCGACGCGGTCACCGTCGGCCTGGTGGGCATGGGCGGCGCAGTCCTGCGAGTGCTGCGCTGTGCCACTGACCGGGTGCCCACGCCCGAGGACACGGTGGCAATCGTCGTGGACACGCTTGCCGAGATCCGCCGCACGTTGAGCGACGCGCAGTCCATCACCGCCGTGGGGGTCGCGGTCCCTGGTCTGGTACACAGCCGGCAGTCGGCCGTTCAACTCGCACCCAATCTCGATTGGCATGACGCCGATATCGGTCCGATGCTCAGCGCCGCAACCGAATTGCCTGTGTACGCGGCCAACGATGCCAACGCCGGGGCGATCGCCGAGCATCTGTTCGGCAACCATCACAGCACCGAGCACCTCATCTATGTCAACGGCGGCCCGAGCGGCATCGGCGCCGGCTTCGTGGTGGCCGGCGGCCTGCTCGAAGGACTGGCCGGTTATGCCGGCGAATTGGGCCACACGTTTGTGGGGGGCACCGGCGCGTGCCACTGCGGCAGCATCGGCTGCTTGGAGACCGAGGTGACCCAGGCGCCGCTCGCACGCCTGTTGTCCGAATTGGACAGCGAGTCAGGCGGACCCACCGAACAGAGTTCAGCAGAGCCGGACCGCGACGAGCGGGAGGTACTCAGCAAGCAGACTCGGGCCTTGGCGATCGCCCTGGGCAATGCCATCAACATGCTCAACCCCGGTCTTATCGTGCTGGGTGGCTTCCTGCGGGTCTTCCCCCGGTACGCCGCAGAGGCCCTGCGCGCAGAGCTGGCCCGCCACAGCATGACCGCCCCGCGACAGCTGGTGCGTATTGTTCCCGCCACCCTGGGGGCAGACACCCTGATGATCGGCGCCGCCGAACTGGCGTTTGCTCCCGTGCTCGCCGACCCCGGAAGGAACTGACGATGCCCCTTGTCGCCGGTATAGATTCGTCCACACAGTCATGCAAAGTATTGGTGTGCGATGCGGACAGCGGGGAGATCCTGCGCTCGGCGTCCGCCCCGCATCCCGATGGCACCGAGGTTCATCCTGACCGTTGGTGGGATGCGCTGGAGCAGGCCGTCAGCGCGGCCGGTGGCATCGCCGATGTGGCGGCAGTGTCGGTCGGCGCCCAACAGCACGGCATGGTCTGCCTGGACTCGCGTGGTCGCGTCGTTCGAGATGCATTGCTGTGGAACGACACCCGGTCTGCTCACGCGGCCGCGGAATTGACCGACGAACTCGGAGGCCCGCAGGCATGGGCGCGTCGCACCGGGGTGGTGCCGGTCGCGGCTGTCACAGCGACGAAGCTGCGCTGGTTGGCCGACCATGAACCACACCACGCCGACGCGACCGCGGCGGTGTGCTTGCCGCACGACTGGCTGACCTGGCGGCTGAGTGGCTCCTCGGATATCGCCGAGCTGCGCACCGATCGCAGCGACGCGAGCGGAACCGGGTACTTCTCCGCGGAGAGCAACACCGTCCAGACCGACCTGTTGGAACTGGCCTTCCGCGGGCGGCGTCCCGTGGTTCCGCAGGTCCTCGGCCCCCGGGAATCAGCCGGCACCGCTGCCCAGGGGGCGCAGCTGGGTGCCGGCGCGGGCGACAACGCTGCTGCCGCTTTGGGATTGGGAGCAGTTCCCGGTGACTGCATCGTGTCCCTCGGTACTTCCGGGGTGGTGAGCGCAGTGGCCACGACCGCTCCACACGACGCCGACGGCCTCGTCGCGGGTTTTGCTGATGCGACGGGACGTCAGTTGCCCCTGGTGTGCACTCTCAACGGCGCCCCGGTACTGGCCGCCGTGGCGGCGATGCTGCGGGTGGACTTCACCGAGTTCGACCGCCTCGCGCTGTCCGCGCCGCCGGGCGCCGACGGGTTGGTGTTGATTCCCTATTTCGACGGGGAGCGTTCACCCAACCTGCCAGACGCTTCAGGCGCGCTGCACGGCGTCACCTCCCGGAATATGACGTCGGCGAACATCGCCCGTGCCGCTGTGGAGGGCCTGCTCAGTTCGATGGCGTTCTGCGTCGACACCATCGGCGGTCAAGGAGTCGACGTCGAACGAATCATGTTGGTCGGAGGGGGCGCCCGATCCGACGCCGTTCGGCAGATTGCGCCCGCCGTGCTGGGGCTCGACGTTCACGTGCCGCGGCCAACCGAGTACGTCGCACTCGGAGCGGCTCGTCAGGCGGCCTGGGTTCTCGGCGGTCAGTCCTCCCCTCCGTCGTGGTCGGTGGGCAGCCCAGCCGTGTACACGGCCGACGCAACGCCGCACGTACGGGAGCGCTACGACTCCGCACAGAAGCTGACGTTGAGGTGATGTGTCGGCGCCGGGGTGTAGCGTCGGTTTCGTGTTCGAAAGTGTGTTCGATGTCGATGCGGGGGCGTCGGAGGCCGAGTTGCGCGCCGTTGTCGAGCGCT
>MDTD01202184.1_pt1 | contig 26650 bp, 20 predicted proteins | sample 811221 | NCBI WGS metagenome assembly MDTD01 (sample SAMN05326646, study PRJNA326480) | marine metagenome | isolation source: seawater | place: Pacific Ocean: South West | collected 2011 | reverse complement strand
TGCTCGCCGCCGCAAAAGAGATGGTATCTCCGCTTTTGCTAACCTGCGGGCTAAGGTTTTTTATCGCTTGATGGCGGCGGTATCAGAAATTGAGATTCCTGTTGACGTGGGAGACTTTCGTCTGATATCCAAAAGGGTTTGCGACAACCTGAGAGAGCTGCGGGAGCAACATCGATACATAAGAGGTTTGGCTACCTGGGTCGGCTACAAACAAACAATTATTGAGTATGACCGGGAGGAGCGCTTCGCCGGGGTGGCCCAGTACACTCTGCCCAAGCTGATTCACCTCTCCATGGCCGGTTTGACCGGATTCTCCAAGTTTCCGCTACGGCTGGGATTGTTTTTCGCGGCATTCTCAGTTGCTATTGCACTGATTATCGTGCCTTTTGTTTTCGTTTTCCCCGAACAGTTGCTGGGATGGGCACCGTCGGTAGTGGCGATATTTTTAGTTGGCGCCATGATTCTTTTCTGTCTTGGAGTGATCGGAGAGTACCTGGCTCTCGGTCTAGAGCATCACCGGGGCAGACCACTATATATAGTGCAGAGAGAGTACTGATTAGAGATTCAGGACTGCCTCAGATATTCTCATCGTTTGCCTTATTAAAGCTTTCTATTGCATTCTTTCCTTAAAGATTGTCGAAAAATAAGTACTTGAGTCGAAACTGATCGGTAAAATGGGACGCTCGGAGTCGGGAAACTGACTTCAATTAGTTTCGGTTTAGAAATTACTACTTGCAAGCGCGAGATTATCGATGATCAAGGCAGAAGGGTTGACCCGCAAATATGGTGAGATTGTCGCTGTCGATGACGTGACTTTTCAGATTGAGCATGGTGAAATCGTCGGTCTTCTTGGCCACAACGGCGCCGGAAAGACGACGATTATGAAAATGATCACCGGTTATGTGGAGCCCACCTCCGGCAAGTTGAGCGTGGACGGTCTTGATATCAGCCAGGATCGTTTCAAGATTCAACAGAAAATTGGTTATCTGCCCGAAAACTGCCCTCTCTATCCCGATATGACGGTGACCGACTTCTTGCTCTATGCAGCTAGTCTTAAAGGTCTGGAGGGTGATTCGGCAAAAGCTTCTATTGCCCAGGCAATCCACAGAACCAAGCTTACATCTGTCGCTACCCAGAGGATAAATACGTTGTCACGGGGGTATCGCCAGCGACTCGGAGTGGCCCAGGCGATTCTTGGTGAGCCGAAGATTTATATTCTTGACGAGCCGACCAACGGGCTCGACCCTTCTCAAATCCAGGAAATGAGGGCTCTCATAAAGGAGCTATCTAAAAAAGCCACAGTGCTTGTTTCCACCCATATCCTTCAGGAGGTGGAAGCAACCTGTCACCGGGTGATCATCATCCGTGGAGGGCAGGTGGCGCTGGACTCTTCCATGAAAGACTTGAGCCGCTCCAGCATTCTGGAGTTGTGCCTGGAGAACAAAGAAGGAGAAGCGGTAGCCGAAGGCATTGAGTCGGTGAAGCTGATCAGTGAATCCGTCGAGGATGAAAAGCTTCATTGCACCCTGGAGGTGCTTGATGCCGACCGTCAGGACGAAGTAGCGGCTGAGCTTGCCAGCGCCATCATCGGCAAAGGATTGAAGCTATATTCGATGAAACCCCAGGTACGCGACCTGGAAGTGGTTTTCGGTGAGATTTCCCGTGGGAAGGTAGAGGATAGAAAATGAGCAGCGTCCGACAGATTGCCAAGAAGGAATTCTCCGGCTTCTTTTATTCTTTGACCGGACTTATATTCTTCGGCGCATTTTTAGTATCGACCCTTTTCATATTTTTCTGGGTAGAGACATTTTTCGCCCGCAACATAGCCGACGTCAGGCCCATGTTCGAGTGGTTCCCTATCCTTCTTATCTTCTTGGTTCCTGCGCTGACCATGAAAATGTGGAGCGAGGAGAAGTCCTCTGGAACCCTGGAGATTCTTCTTACCTCTTCCATCAGCAATCTGAATTTGGTATTGGGTAAGTTCTTGGCCTGTCTTGGCCTTGTCTCCCTGGCTGTTGCCCTGACATTGCCTTTGCCGATAACGGTATCCATGCTCGGTCCGCTGGATTGGGGACCGGTAATCGGGGGGTACATTGCCACCATATTCCTTGCTGGAGCTTACAGCGCCATAGGCTTATATGTAAGCGCCAAGACCGCGAATCAGATAGTCAGTCTCATTTTTTCCGTGCTACTTTGCGGTGCTTTCTATTTTGTCGGCTCCGATGCGGTGACTGGAATTTTTGATAGCCAGGTCGGTGAAGTGCTCGGACTTATAGGTACGGGCTCACGATTTGAGAGCATCACCCGTGGTGTTGTCGATTTTAGAGATATTTATTACTACTTGAGCATCATTGGTGTTTTCCTCTCGCTCAATGTCCTCGCTCTGGAGAAGATGCGTTGGGCTAATAATCCTCGTAACAGCCGCCATGATGAGTGGTTGATGATTACAGCGCTCTTCGTCGCCAACTTTATTGTCGGCAATTTCTGGATTCAGAAAGTCAACTTTGCCCGGGTCGATATCACTTCCGGCCAGATCTATTCGATATCAGGCACAACCCGAGAATATTTGAAAAGATTGAAGGAACCTCTTTTGATCAGAGGCTACTTCAGCGCCAAGACCCATTCCCTTCTTGCGCCGCTGGTGCCCAGGTTACGAGACCTCCTCAAGGAGTATGAGGTCGCCGGCCATGGAAGGGTGCGGGTGGAGTTTGTCGACCCCATCGGTGATCCTGAACTCGAAAAGGAAGCAAACGAGAAGTACGGAATCAAACCGAAACCATTTCAGTCAAGTGATAAGTACCAGGCATCCATTGCTAACTCCTACTTTGACATTCTAATCAAGTATGGTGACCAGTTTGAGACCCTCACCTTCTCAGATTTGATTGACGTAAAGGCAACCTCCAACGAAGGCGGTCTGGAGATAGATCTTCGTAACCCCGAATACGATATCACCGGAGCTATTAAGAAGGTTTTGTTGAGCTACCAGGGCTCGGGAAATATCTTTGCCAGTCTCGATAAGAACGTTAAGTTCGTAGGCTATATCTCCGGGGACGATGCTCTGCCTCAGCAGTTGGTAGCCCTCAAGAATGAGCTGATTAAAACCCTGGCCGAGCTTAAGAAGAAGTCCGGTGACAAATTCTCCTTTGAACTCAGGGACCCTGCCAGCGGCGATGGCGGACTGGCCAAGACCATAGAGAAAGAGTATGGTTTTCGGCCAATGGTGCTCAGCCTTCTCGATACTAAGCGCTTCTGGTTCTACATGACGCTTAAGAATGACGACCAGGTAGTTCAGATCCCGTTGCCGGAAGACCTTTCAAAGGCAGGACTGGAGCGTTCGATAGAGTCAGGTCTGAAGCGATATTCCAAAGGCTTCTTGAAGACTATCGGACTGGTTTTTCCCCAGCCCAAGCGACAGGCTCCCGGCATGCCCCCGGAAGGCAAGCACTTCAATATATTGATTCAGAAGCTTGCCGAGCAGTATTCTATTAAGCCGCTCAATCTAGATGGCGGTATTCCCGAAGATGTGGACCTTCTCCTGCTTGTGGCACCCGAAAAATTGGATGAGAAGAAGGTTTTTGCCGTTGACCAGTTCTTGATGCAAGGTGGTTCGGTGGTGATAGCTACGTCCCCTTACGACATCAACATGGACAAAGCTCTGAGCTGTCATAAGCTGGAATCCGGACTTTCTGAATGGCTCAAGCACCATGGAATAGAGCTGCAAAATTCGCTGGTTCTCGATAAACAAAATTCCACTTTCCCGATTCCGGTGCAGAGAAGTATCAACGGATTTGAGGTACAGGAGTTGAAGATGGCTCCCTATCCCTATTTTGTAGATGTTCGCGGTGAGAACATGGATCAATCGAGCGGTCTGGTGGCAGGCCTTCCCCAGGTTACGGTAACCTGGGCCTCACCGGTTAAGTCAGTCAAAGAGAAAGTCGGTGAGAGGAAAAGCATCGAGCTGATGAAGAGTTCCTCTCAGTCATGGTTGACTGAGAACTTACAAATACAGCCGGATTTCGCCAAACATGAAGTCGGATTCGAGGTGCCTGGTCCTAAGTCCATGGGAGCGCACACCCTGGCACTTGCCCAGGAAGGGCAGTTTGAATCTTTCTTCAAGGGTAAGTCTAATCCTCTCAAGAGTGAGAAGCCCGGATTGGACAGGCAGAAGGCTGACTTCGTCAATGTGATGGAGAAGTCGGTGGATTCGGCAAAAATTATCCTTTTTGCTTCCAACACTTTCCTCTCGGACGAAATGCTGGAGTTGGCTTCTGCCGGTATGGGGACACGTTATTTAAATCCAGTAGAACTTGTCTTGAATTCCATAGATTGGTCGCTTGGGGATCGTGATCTTTTGTCTATAAGAGGACGGGCCCAGTTTTCGCGAACCCTCCGCAAGCTGGATGATGATGAACATATGTTCTGGGAGTACCTAAACTATGGGCTCGCCGCCCTCGGTCTGGGTCTGGTTTTCTTGCTCCGTCAGAACGCTAGAAAAGCAAGCATCGCAAGAAGTCGCGAGATTTTAGGAGATTCGGTGGCATGAACAAACTGACTCAAATCCTTATTGCCGTCTTGATCCTGCAGATTTGTCTTGCTGCCGTGACACGTACCGATTTATTCAGTGGCAATAAAGGGGGCGCCGATAACTCCAGCATATTGAAGGCAGACCTTTCTAAGGTGGACCTGATCAAAATAGAAGAAAAGGGTGCCGAAGCATTAAGCCTGAAAAAAGGTGATGCTGCCGACAAATGGATTTTGCCTGCGAAGATGAACTTCCCGGCGGCATCTTCTGCCGTAGAAGAGCTAAAGAAGAAGTTTGTCGCAATGAAAGGCGTATGGCCTGTAGCCACTACCGGTGATGCTGCTAAGCGTTTTAAGGTCGACAAGGAAGAGTTTGAGAAAAAACTTTCTTTTCTCTCTGGTGATAAACCGGTAGCTGAAATCTATATCGGCACTGCTCCCAGTTTCAGGAAGAGACATATTAGAGTCGAAGGCGAAAGCGATATTTATTCGGTGGATCTAAATCCCTACGATCTTTCTACCAAGTTGAGAGATTGGATAGATAAGAGCGCCTATACTCTCGATGCAGACGAAGTTTCTAAGTTGGTTACGTCCCAGTTCACGCTTTTAAGAAAGAACGGAAAGTGGGAATTGCAAGGAGTGAATGCCGATCAAGTTACTAATCAGATTAAGGCGAAAGAAACTTTCAACAACTTTTGCGGGATTGTCTTTCAAGAGATTCAAGGTGACAAAGATGATCCGGAATTCGGCCTTGCCGAGCCTGAGGTTAAGTACACAGTGGTCCTGAAAGACGGAAAGGAAGTGGAGTTTAAGCTCGGTCGCCGCACGGTAAATGACGGTTTCATATTGAAGACCTCCGATAAACCTTACTACGTATCTGTTTCGAGCTATGTGATCGATAACATCAAAAAGTCAAATCGAGCCGAACTGATAGCAAGCAAGTCTGAAAAGGAAGAGACCGCAAAAGAAGAGACCGCAAAAGAAGAGACGGCAAGAAAAGCTAAAGTCGGCGAAAATTAGTATTCTCTGTGACTGGGTATAGGATAGATCACCGGGGTGAATATCCATGCAAAGTTACTTTGAAAAGAAGAATCAAACAGAGAAAGTTGCTTCCGAAACGACCTCAAATTTGCACAAATTCGGCACTGGCTTACTGAAAGAACTTGCCGGTCGATTTGAGGGAGAGAATCTGATCTTCTCTCCTTGTAGCATCGTCTGCGCCATGGCTATTCTTTACGGCGGTTCGGAAGGGGACACACGCCAGGAGTTCGAAAAGGTTTTCGGATTTGATGGTTTGGACCAGGTAGGCCGGGAGTACCGGAAGCTGATTAATCATACTCTTTCCATCGGGGATTCCAAGTCGGTAAATCTGGCGAACGGCTTATGGATAGACAAATCTCTTGCCGATGGTCTCAGGGATGACTTTGTCAACCGGGCTGTGGAAGATTTTTCAACCTCTATCTATCCTTCCGATTTTAGCTCTCCCACCTTGCCTGATGAAGTAAATGCCTGGGTGGAGAATGCAACCCAGGGACGTATCAAGAATTTAGTAAATGATCTAGGTGGAACGAATTCACTTGTGGCCAACGCGCTTTATTTTGCCGGCAAATGGAACGCTTCCTTTATTGCAAATGATACAGTGGACGACCGCTTCGATACCATAGTCGATGGCGTGGTGCCCTGCCGTATGATGAATGCGGAGGGGTGGAGAGACTACATTGAGACCGAGAATTCACAGATAGTCTTCCTCGGTTATTCTACCGGAGCCAATCCCACCTGCATGGCTATCTGCTTGCCAAAGAGCGACCGTACGCTTGCCGACAGTCTTGGTGATCTGGAGCAAATTCACGTCCACCGTGCGGCCGCTAAACAGAGTCGGTTGCATCTCCAAATGCCCAGGTTTAAAATCGGGTTCAAAGTATGCCTGAATGAGGCGTTGAATTCTCTTGGTATGGTCCAGGCATTCGACGAGGATGCGGCAAAGTTTGATCTTTTCTGTCCGGGTTTTTTCATCGGCAAAGTGATTCATCAAGCTTCTCTTGAAGTTGACGAAGAGGGAAGTGTGGCTGCTGCCGCCACCGCGATCATGATGTTTGGCGGAGGCATGCCGCCTCATCTCAAGATAGAGCCCATTGTTATGAGAGTAGACAAGCCATTCCTTCTGGCTATCCTGGACAATACTATTAGTTCCACCCTGTTTGCCGGAGCGGTGATAAATCCCAGTAAAGACTGAAACCCTTGAGAGGATCAAAAGACGATAGATAGTTTGCTTCCCGTGAGGGACACCGAATTGTTTGTGGAGAGATTTGCCGGCCCTTTCGAAGATGAGGGCAAGCCGACTCTGGTCATGGTGCATGGTCTCACATCATCAATCGCTCTCAATGACAAGCTGCGATTTCCAGACTGGAGGGAGTTGGCCAGTGGCTACCCACTGGTGCGCTATGACAGTCGCGGTCACGGAAAGTCTAAGCAAGACCACCTTCCGGAGAGTTATAACTGGGAAAATCTAGCGGAGGATTTGCTTTCGCTTTGTCAGGCTTTGACGCTTGATGATATTGTCATTGGTGGTAGTTCTATGGGGGCTGCCACCTGTTTGCACGCTGTTGTGAAAGGTCTAAAGGTCAGGGGTCTGGTGCTTGCAATCCCTCCTTCTCACGGGGAGGATCGCTCAAAGATTGGCAGAGTTTATAAAAAGTTTTCCGATATCCTTGAAGCTGAGGGTCAGAGAGCTTTGACCAGGCACTGGAGCAGATTGCCCCAGACTGAATTTCTTGCCCGGGAATTTCCAGAAAGTCGCGATATTTCTTATCGGGATTTTGAAGAGAACACAGATAGCCTTTCAATGGTAGCGGCCTTTAGAGGGGCAGCCCTGTGCCGATTTCCCGCAGTAGATAAACTCAAGGGGATCTCTGTGCCGGTGCTTATCCTCTGCCGTGAAGATGATCCGACCCACCCGGTGGAATCGGCCAGGTATTTGGCCCAGGTGATAGGAGGGAGTAAACTTCATATCGCAACCAGCGCAGACGACGTCAGGCAGTGGCCTGAATTGGTGCGCTCGTTTCTGGATGAGTTGGAGATGAATCTAGACAGGAATCAATGTGTTGAACAGAAAGAGAGCTTCTAGACCAAGGGCTATGGTTCTAATTGCTATTCTCTTTGCCCTGGGGAATAGCGGAAGTTTGGTGTCGGCTCAGTCTTTATACAATGTTGAAGGCCAGGAGGTGACCAGGGAATATGTTGAATCGATGAATTCGGTCAGCGACCTGCTCAATAGTGGAAGATACAGAGAGGCCTTGCCCGTTGTTCAAGGACTGATTGATAAGTGCCCGAGAATGCCTTCGATGCACTGGAGTCTGGCTAAGATTTACTATAACCAGGGGCTTTATCAGAAGGCCTATATCGAAGCAAAAATGGCCACATCCCTGGGACCGGGTCAGGCCAATTTCTATATCACCCTGGGAAACGCTTCCTTGAAAACAGGTCGGAAGAAGGAGTCTATTGAGGCTCTGAAGACATTTTTAAATCTGGCTCCCAATTCGGCCAACGCAGTCAGTGTAAGGGAATTCATAAAGAATATTGAGTCTGAAGTTGTTGAAGATTCCAGAGAGAAGATAAAGTCCCCTTCCGGAACATATCTGGCGGAAGCCACTGTCAACGGTGTCACGCACTGGGCTCTTTCTGACATGCCTATAAAGGTCTACGTAGATAAAGCCTCAGCCACTCCCGGTCGTTTAGAAGTGATCCGGCAGGCTTTCGCCTCCTGGCAGTCGAGGACCGGAGACTTGGTTCGGTTTAAGTTCGTAGAGACCGCAGTCGATTCGCAAATTGAGCTGCGCTTCAGCGATTTGAGAGAGGCGAGAGTGGAAACCATAGAAGGGGGCCACACCCGTTTTCGAGATGGAGTCAACGGCAGGTTAAAAGCCTGGATTACGATCTATAAGTCCGGTGAAGGCATGGTCCTTTCCGATTCGGAGATAAGGAGCATCGCCCTCCATGAGATTGGTCATGCTCTGGGCATTAACGGACATAGTACCGATGGCGGTGATATCATGTTCCTCTCTCTTGATAGAAGTCGCACCCGTCTATCACAGCGAGACGTCAATACAATGAAAGCTCTCTACGCTTTGAAGCCAGGTTTGCTTAGAAAGTAATCCTTACTTTGTGGGCATGGCCTCGGGCAGGGGCTCTCCTATGGAGCCGGAAGGAGGCTTGATTCCAAGATAGGCGGCGATGGTCGGAGCCACATCGTGGGGACCTACCCTTCTAACGACCCTGCTTTTATTGATGCCGGGACCGGCAAAGAACACCGGGACAAATGAATCATAACTCCAGACAGTTCCGTGCATTCCGGGTTTGCCGTTCCATTCCCAGTGAACCAACATGTTGTATTGCTCTGCCACCAGATGGACATGGCCTGAGCGTTGGGGGTGGTAATTATTCAATATCCTGGCGTACATGGCCTGGTTCGCCGGCAATTCGCCTTCTTTGATGGCACTGGCTGTGGCGGCATAGGCGATGCCGGGAAACTTCATGGCAGCCTTCGCCACCACCTCTTCCACGTCCTCCAAATCAATGTCTTTCTCTTCGATAAGTTCTTCGTTCAAATAAATGTAAGGGTAGAGAAAACGTCTCACGAGCTTAGCGTCGGTTTTGAACTTCTTTTTCACCCTGTCGTTAATATGCGCCATTAATTTGTGGGAGTCTATGACCTTTGAGGGAAAGCCCATGGCTTGCATGTACTCCGCTATTTCGGCGACGCCATGATCGGCGGAGAGAACTATCAGGGTGTTTTTCAAGCCGACGGTTTTAGCCACATGATTGAACAGATCCTCTAGATTTTTGTCCACTCTCAACAAGGTGTCTTCCGACTCCAGGCTCTCTACTCCCCAGGTATGACCGACATAGTCGACTGAAGAGAAACTTATGGAGAGATAGTCCGTGGTATCACGTTGTCCCATTTTCCTGTCGTCGATGAGATGTTTTGCGAAATCCAGAACCAGCTCGTCATTGACATAGCTGTGCAGCAAACCTTTGTAATAGTGTTTGGCTTTCTTGGCGTCAAAGCTTTTCGGCATCTGGCCGTTCAGATGTTTGTAGCCGCCTTCATAGGGTCTTTTGTCCTGATTCTTACGCCAATAGGACTCTCTGGGGTTGAGAAGCTCCCATTTTTTCCCTTTATATGAATCGGCAAGTTTTTTACTATTCCATTTCTCCACCCATTCAGGCGAGTCCTTAAAGTAATAGGAGCTGGTGGTCATTTTGCCTTCCGAGAGCCAGAATGCTTTGCCGATTCTTCCAGCCGGCAGGATAGCACCGCGGTCCTTGCCTGAAACTCCGTATATTCTGGCGTTTTTTTCGGTGGCGATATAAATCTCATCTCCGATTGTGGTGGATTGCAAGTTCGTGGGCGCCCTTCCTTCCGTATCCGAATTTGTCTCCAGGGTAGAGTCTGGATCTTTGCGAATCAGTGGGAAGTTTTTATCCTCCACCGCGTATACCACTTTGTTTTGGCTGTTGTCCCACCATTCACTGGCTATGATCCCGTGCTGGAGAGGCGTCCCTCCGGTGACCAGGGTGGCGTGCCCGGGCGCCGTCTCCGTGTCGGCGTGCTTGTAATGCGCGTTGGCAAAGTAGGCTCCATTATCCATAAGATAGTTGAATCCCTTCTTCCCGAATCTTGAGCGAAAGCGCTGGGGGAGGTCTCCCCTCAACTGGTCGATGGTTATTTGCAGGACCAATTTCACTTTTAAATCCGGTCCGGTCGTGGAACCTTCATTTTTGGCTTCCACTCTGGCGCTGTTTGGGCAGATCAATGACGCAAGCGCGATTGCTGTCGCAAGAGTTAGATGAATAGTTGCTTTTACCAATTTTAGGCGGAGAGTGTTTGTTGCTCTTTTCATTGTCGCTCGAACCGGGAAGGGGTACCAGGGCAGCCCGGGGGCCGCAAAACCGTAAAACATTAGCACGGTTTCAGGTCGAGCTTCTCTATCAAGCCGATGAAGATGCGTTGGATCGGGCGACTCTTCCTTGTTTTGGCGTAACATTAAATTGTGTCGCAGAAGTCAAGGTGGGCAACGGTTTCCCTTCCAACTTGAGAAGAATCAGCTTAACAAGTCGCCGGTCGCCTAATTCTCTTATCGCCGGAGTGGGTATCTATAGTCTGGATGCACGGAATTCTTCTTTCGTTTTTTCTATTTGCTATTTTGAGGATTTGATTATGTCGGCAAGCGCTTCAGAGGCTGGCTTCCCTTCCCTTGGTGAGAATTTTGAAGTTCTCGAACTGGTTGGAAAGGGAGGAATGGGCAGTGTTTATAAGGTGAGGGACCTGAGGCAGGACCGGGTCGTTGCTGTCAAAATATTGCTTGCCGAACTGGCCGATGACACAGCTGCTCTGAAAAGATTCGAGCAAGAAGCCGAGGCTGCCTCCAAGCTTTCCCACCCAAATCTGGTGTCGACCTATGAGCATGGTATTACTCCTGATGGCGCTCCTTGTCTTGTCATGGATTACTTCGAAGGAGAGAGCCTTTCTGACTGTTTGAAGAAAGAGGGTTTATTCAAGCCATCTAGAGCACTTACTTTTATAAAACAAATTTGTGAAGCCCTTGCCCATGCCCATGCCGAAGGGGTGGTTCACCGGGACATAAAGCCCACGAACATAATCATTTCCCGGGACGAATCAGGCGGCGAGCTGGCAAGAGTAGTAGATTTCGGCATAGCCAAGGTGATGCCGAAAGCCAATAGAGAGACCCACAATTTAACGGAGACCGGCGAAGTCTTCGGTAGCCCTCACTATATGAGCCCCGAGCAGTGTCTCGGATTTATGCTCGACAGCCGTTCCGATATTTATTCACTGGGTTGCCTCATGTATGAGCTTCTCACCGGTGACCCTCCCTTTGGTGGCGCGAATCCTATTCAGGTAGTGGTCAAACATATCAACGAAGAGATTGCTCCGTTTCCCGCCTCCGCCAAAAAGGACAAGTTGGCGAAAGGTCTGGAGGCTGTGGTCCTGCGCTGTCTTGAGAAGGATCAAGTCAATCGCTATCAGAGCGTTGAAGCGCTTATTGAAGATTTGAAGCTTCTGGAATCCGGTAAACAGCCATCACGCTATAAGCGCAAAGTTAAGCAGAAAAGAGAGTTCACTAAACGCCAGATGATCGGCTCTATGGTTGGTCTGGCTGCAATCGTTTTCTATGCCGGAGTGTCATCGGCTCTCTTCCAACAATTTTATCTATTGCCTGTGGTTCTGTTATTGGTGCTTAACTTTTTGGTTCTTGGCGGTATCTATATTTGTGCCACTTCCTTTTTCGACAACTACCAGAAGTTCGAAAACTGGAGAAATACCGGTAGCGGTTGGTGGCTGATGCTGGTCTCCTTCTCTTTTGGCATCATCTGCCTGACCATACTGCCGTTTTCTTTGATAGGCGGAACATTGGCTGTTTCGGGTCCGTTTTTGATGCTTATACCGGGAGTTAGCAGCTTTAAAGTTCCAGGTTGGTTAGCCAGTCTGGCTTATATAGACCTTTATATCCATATGGTGGCCGCGCTTTCCTTAGTGGTATCAGGGGTAGGGCTTTTCTTCTTTAGAGGTAAGAAGCGATATGGCATATGGACCGTAGCTTCTCAATTTGTCGGCGTGAGTGCTGTGCTGGTGATAAGCGTTACTCTTGTGTTTGCTTCCCAAATATCTCGCACGGGTTTCTATCTGGCTTCAGCCAGTGGGGAGTATTTGCCTGCGGTGACCAAGACAATGGCCGAAGCGGCTTTCCTTCTGGATAACAAGAACGATGACGCAGCCAGGTTGGCGGCTGAGTTCGAGAGGAAAGAGGGCAGTTATAATGCCGCAATTGATATTTTGGACAAAGCGATTGCGGTGAGCAAAAACGATAAAGCCCTTCTCTTCGATCGAGCCATGGTCCGAATTGATGCCGGCGATTTTGCTGCTGCCTTCAAAGACGCCGATAAGCTAGAGCTTCTTGGAGAAGATGACACGATTAAGCAATCCCACTATTTAAGGGGTCGTGCCCTGGAAGCCCGGGGGCAGTTTGAGGCAGCTTCTGATCAGTATTTGCAATCAGTGACAAACACCTGGAATGATAGCCACAAGTATCAGGCTGTCAGGGTACTTTGCAGAGCCGGCAAATATAAAGAGGCCTTGAAATTAGCCGATAACGCAAGTGAAAACAAAGATAGTCATTGTCGGGGATTGACCAACCTGGTAGCTGCATTGTGCAAAGAGAAGCTGGGTGATACAGACGGAGCGGTCGAAGCATTTGGCCGGGCTGAAGATTCTTATTCTCTCTCCGGCTCTACATTTTTTGAAGCCGAGTATCTCGCTTTCCCCTATTCAATGCATTACTCGAAAGTAAAGCAGGAGGGTGATATGTGTAACCTGGTCAAAGCCTACGCAGCGTCCAAAGGTCATCGACCGAAGAGTGAAGTCGATAAACATCTCAAGGACGCCAAGCCTTTGACCCGGGCCGACTTGAGTAAGCACTCCATATTTCAGGACACCGGTTTTGAGGTGATCTGGTAGAGATAGAGAGAGAGAAGCCGCTCTTCGGCTAAATATAACGAAATCGCCGGGATAATCCCCTGGAATGAAGCAGGTTCGGTTCTCACCTGTTATGATCGGGCACCTTGCCATTTGGTGGACGATGTCAGGAACAAGAGGAGTAAGCCATGCCAGCTCGTACCAAGAGGATTTTCAGTTTAGCCCTAGCCCTTTCTTTCACTGTGGCTACAGGAGCGAATGCCCAGGTGCCCATTCCCGGAGGAGAGAGCCAGGAGTCCGGCTACATACCTCCTCAGACGGAGTTTAAGTCAGAGTCTAAGAAGGGAGTCATGACCGGCCAGATCGCCACCGATGTGGTGCCTGCCCAGAGGCTTCTTTCGAAAGGTCGATACAGTGAAGCGGAAGAGGCTTTTCGTGAGCTGCTCGTCAAAGATCCCCAGGACATGGCGGCCACTGTCGGTCTTGGAATCGCTCTAGCTAAGCAGTTTAAGCTGGACGGTGCTGAAGAGATGTTCGACCGGGTGCTTTTGCAAAATCCCCATAGCGCTCTTGCCTATGCGGGAAAGGCGGAGGTGATTCTAAACCGGCTCCAGTCCTCTTCCATGACTATTCGCAAGAATAAAGAGTCTTATTTGAAGCAGGCGGAAATTTACGCCAAGCAAGCTTCCAGCCTGGCACCGGCTTCCGCTGAGTCGCATTTTGCTCTGGGACGGGTTTATCAGGAGCAGGGGCATCTCGACACAGCCGCCAATGAGCTGCGCACCGCCTCCCAACTCGACCCTAATCATTCTTATGCCTATTCTGCTCTCGGCAAAATCTATTTGAAGCAGAACAGCATCGCCCAGGCTGCCATGAGCTTTAAGAGAGCGATCGAATTGAATTCCGGTAATTCCGGTGCCCATTTCGGTCTGGGTTCGGCATATCTTGCCCAGGGCGACGTGGACGAAGCGATTAAAGAGCTGAATACATCCTTATATCAGTTTCCTAATAGCTGGCCCGTGCGCATGAAGCTTGGCGAGGCTTATCAAAAGCAAGGCAATCTTGTCGCCGCTTTAAAAGAGTATCGCCAATCCATAATGATTAAGCCTGAAAATGCCAGCCCCTATCTCAAGATAGCCGAGATCAGGGAGAGCAAAGGGGACCTTGAACTGGCTCTTGCTGAATTGCATTCAGGGCTTACCCAGATGCCGTACAACATAAATCTGCGTCAGCACATAGCGGAGATCTGTTTGAAGCTTGAGAAAGCGGACCAGGCAATTAGTGAATACAAAACCATCTTGAAAATGGGACCGAACGATACCCAGGCAATTAAAGGACTGAGCAAAGCCCTCTGTCTGAAGGCACAGAAACAGACTGCTTCTGCTCTACTTGCTTCCAATGATTACGAGGAGGCGATGAAGTCCATTGATGAAGCTGTGAAGCTCAGACCCAATGACATGGAGCTGCGCCTTGCTAAGGCTAAATTGATGGCGCTCTCAGGCACCAATCCTGATATCAGCCAACTGGGTGATCCCCAGAATGATGGTGAGCGACTTGCCCAGGCCGAAGCTCTCATGGCGCAAGGTGATTTTGAAAAAGCATCTCAAGATCTGGTCCAGGTTATAGCCAACTTGAAGGATGCTCGTCAGAGTTTCGCTGTTGGTGATGTGGCCATATTGATCAAAGATCTGGACAATGCTGAAGCCGCCTACAAAAAAGCTCAGGCTTTCAGTGGTTCACCCAAGCGTGTCGAGCGAGGACTGAATCAGATTGCCAAGCTCAGGCAGGATTCAAAAGAGAGCACGACCGTGGCCGATGAACTGCTCAAGAAGAAGCAGTACGACGGAGCAATAGATAGATACAGGAAAGCGCTCTCTCTCAATCCCAAGCAGGCCCAGGCAAGAAAAGGTCTGGCTCTCTCCCTTGAGAAGTCAAAGCGCCCTACATCCGTTGAGTTGGCAGAAGCTGCGGTCCAGTACAAAAATTACTTGATTCTGGACAAGTCACTTCCCCAGAAGGATATCGAAAAGTACGAGAAGACGATTTCGAAATTGGAGCAAAAAGCGGCGAAAGAAGCCCAGAAAGAGAATAAGCGCAAGCAAGGTTAGAGCGTTTATTCCTGGACGATGCAGTCAGCTTCTATCTCAACCAGCCATTCGGACTTTAGCAAGTGGCTTACTTCGACCATGGTGCTTGCCGGTTTTATCTCTCCGAATATCTCTCCATGGGCCTGGCTGCATTCTTTCCAGCGGTTGATGTCGGATAGATAGACCCTCGTTCGGATAACGTCTTCTATCTTACCTCCGGCCTCTTCTATGGCGGCTTTGATAATCTCCAGGCATCTCAGCGTCTGTCCGTAAGCGTCTCCGTGGGCAGCTGTCTTGCCGTCTTCCGCTATGGGGGCCGTACCGGATACTGCTATAAAATTACCCGAGCGAACCGCCCTGGAGAAGCCGATCTGGTCTTCATAGGGTGAAGCCGAAGATATGATTTGTCTGGACATGTTTTCGATTATCCCTTGGTTTGAAAGTACGCTCAGCGCTATGGCGATCCGGGATATTATTTCATATCCTGAGCAGAACCATGGAGCGGTATTCTCCATTCCGGCTTTCAAAGTGGTCATCCGTGCCATATAAATAAGAGGTATAATTGTCCGACACAATGGCAAGGAGCGGTGCTGCAATGCATAAAATTCGATCTTTCTCAATACTACCAGCGGTGTACTGTCTGGCTGCAATGGTTTTCCTCTTTTGCGGAGAAGCATATTGTGCCGATGGTGGAAATGTAGCTGTTATGCGCTTTGCCGGACCACAGATTGTTGATGTGGACGCGGATGAGATCTGGAAGATTAAGAACAAGGTCGCCCCTCCAACCAAGGGTGAGCTGACAAAGTTGAATGTATTGCTTCAAGAGAAGTTGATTCAGCAACTTCGTGAGCTGGTCGGGAAGAAAGTATTGCTTAAGAGTGAGCTTGACAAGGCGCTTTCCGCAAGTACTCCGGATGCCGGTGCCGAGCAGAACGAAAAACTGGCAAAAGCTCTTGGAGCCAAGTACCTGGTAACTGGAACCATAGAGCGAGTAGAATTTGATGGCAACACAGTTCTCAAAGATGTGTATGAGATGGTTATTACTACCAAGCTGGTTGATGCAGATAGCGGCAAGCGAGTCTGGCAGCAAGAGAGCAAGAAGTATCGTGTTAAAGCGTTTACTAGAAAGACTGGTGGTACCGTATATGATGTTTTCGCTAAAACTCATGTCCCGGATGTTGCTTCCTCTCTGGCAAGCAGCATAGCTTCAGCTATGGGACGTTAATTGTCTAGCAGTTGAGAAAAGTTCTTTGAAAGATTCAGACTTTTGGTCTCCACTGGCTTTGCCGATAGGGGCATTGTGGTCCCTGATCGCTGCCACTGGTGGCAGTTTCCTCTTCGCCGGATTGTTCCTTATCGTTGGAGAACGTTTAGGGGCATATTCAGAGACCAACGTTTTTCTTCTGCGCAACTTCACCTTTGTTTTTGTCCTGCCCTGCATATTTACCTCCGTTCTTGCCGGAGAGAAGATTGCCCGTCAGGGTGGCAAAGCCTTCGATATTGTTTTCGGCTTATTTTTATTGTTCTTTCTTGTCGCTTATATGCTCGGTCTCTGGCCTCAAAATCCTGTTTTGTTGCCCGATTTTACGGTCCGAGCTTTTCTCTGGTTCGGTGGAAGCGCGGCGCTCTCTGTTGTGAGCTGGCACTACTGTCAATACTATCACCAGCTGCTGGCCGGTGCCATGGATGATGAAGCGGCTATTTCGCCAGTTTACCTTTGTCGAAGAATTCTTCTTCTTCTCTCATCGATATTGGTTGTCGCTCCGCTGATACAAGCGATTTTCTCCGGAGGCACCTTTGAAATTTCGCCGTCTCTACTTCTTGCTCCATTGATGGTGATTGTCTTAAGCGGTGTTTTTGTTGCTTTTCTGTTCGGTAAAGCCAAGTCCACAACTCAGATCTCTGTGTTGATTTTGACCTGGCTTCCCCTGGGATGGGCATTTCTTTTGATGCCCGCTGTCTTTGTGGGAGAGGTGTTCGTGGCAAATACCTGGGCCGGTCTATTTCTAATCGAACCGGGCTCTCTCTATTCGGCATTTGCCGCGTTCATTGTACTCAATTTGCTTTTGGGCTCGGGCCTTCTTTTAGGAAAGATGGCCTTTAAGTTGAAGCTAGCTCTAACAAAAGACTAGACGTGATTCAGTAGTTCGTCATAACGAGCAGCAATCGCTTCCACTATTGGAGGTTGTTTGTTCTCTTCAGTCGGGGAAGTTTCTTCTTCCGTTGCCTTTTCAACCGGCTTGAGGGCTGTGTGAACAAGCTCTTCATATTCGGCTGGAAGATGACTGCCGTAATGGGCCCAGATGAATCTTATCCCTCTCGATGCCGCAACCAGTCCGTCTTTTTTGAGACTGTCTCCGATGAAAAGAGTTTCGTAGGGATAGACTTCGAAGTCTTTTAGCACTAGATCAAGGCCTGAAGGACATGGCTTCTCATAGCTTTTGGGAAGTACACAAAGTCTGGTTTTGAGATTGTCAGTGCTCTTTTTAAGATCCGCAAGTCGTTCTCTGCCGTGTTTCAGTGTGATCGGTTTCCAGACAGCGTCTTCGGGGGGCTCTTCAGTCTCAAGCGCGTAGACTGCGTCTAGAAGTCCATCGAATACTTGCTTGTTACGAATGCGGGCCATATAGTCCGGAGCGTCGCTCAGTGCCACCACTTTTATGCCTTTTGACTTAAGCTCTTCCAGGGTGCTTATCACCTCCGGGAATGGACGCAGATACTTTTCTCTATTTTCGTCCATAGCTTTCCAGAATGGTTTGACGAAGTCGCGAGTAAACTCATCCGGTGAGTCTTTAAAGTGTTTCCAGGCGAATCCTGTCTCTTCCAGAAGCCAGGGATACTCATGGGTGCCATGTCTTTCTATGACGCGACCTATGTCTTCGGCAAGTTCGGAAAGCGGAGTTTTGACTTCCTGGCTCATATGTCTGAGGAAATCCCGAAGAGCCGGTACGAAGTAGTCGAAGAATGAGGCAAGGGTTCCATCGACATCGGTTATTACAAGTTTAGTGCGTTGATCAATACGGCTGGCCAGGCGATATTCTGTGGATGCTGGCTTCGTTTTGACTTTGTATTCCATCATATATAGTGTCTCCTGATAATAAGATTACAGGCATTATCTTTGTTCGGGAATCTGTCTTTTTCTAGATATGGTCTTCGATTGCAGTCATGCCATTCGAGTGTTGATGTCCCTTTTGCTGTAATCGGCAGCGAAGCGCAATTTCGACTGTCATGGCACTAGGTTACGGCCGGTTTTTTGACCTGGCAATACTTTATTAAGCAATCGGATACAATACCGCCACCATGCCCTTCTTCTTAATATGGTGTTATATATGATATCTAAGTCGATTTACTAGAATTGAAACGAACGATTTTCAAGCTTGCCCAGCTCCGACTCTGGAATCTGCAGCCACAAAGGATTCTTTGATCTCTCCAGGGTTGCAATCAAACGGATCATATTCTCCCGAGACATCGATGTACAGCCGGCTGTCGGGCGACCTGGACCCCTTTCCACATGGGCAAAAATGGCGCTGCCACCTTTATATTCGGCTTGTTTTATCGGATAGCCTGTGGACGATTGACCATCGAACATGTCCGCTCCGTTGTAACCCAGCACGAGACCATATTCATAAAGACCTGCCCGGGCTATTTTATGGAGATCTTCTTTGACGGAATGGCTGCCTCCGTCGATCCAACGATTGTAGTTTCCACGAGTGCTCACCCACTGGGAGCCCGGTACAATCTGCCGATAAGGCAGGATATCACCCGGGTCCGCGCCATAGCCATTGAGCTGATCGGCTATTCCGTTCCTGCTCTTCAAACCGAACGCGCCTTCTATGGTAAACATTCCGATAGGTCCGGTTCCATCGCCTTCTCTTTTTCTTGTATCTCTAATGTCTGAGTTCTGGAGCAGATCACCGTCCGTCACCGACCAATTTAAACCGTTTCGACCGACGTTGATCGGAATTCTGTCTCCGCTGTCTACCCAGCCCTGTTCTCCATTGCGATTATATACTCGCAAATAGCCTGTGGTGCTGCCCTTGGATGGGGTGGTCACCACGACCATCTGTTCGTGTCTCTCTGGAATATTGGCGATGGAGTTAATCGTGTCGGTCAACCGGTCACCTGTTTCGCGGGGGCGATCGGTTTTGATTCTGTCATCGGTTCTAACTTCCGGGGCGCGTTCTTGCTCCCTCTCTCTACCGCCCTCTTCATTTTCAAAGAGTAATACAGGGAGCGTATCCGACTTGATCGTAAGTTTGAATCTTTCATTATCTATTGGAGGAATGATCAACTCTTCGGACGCAGTCGGACTGAGGTCGAACTCCTGGAAGTCTGAAGTTCCCTTCTCTTTTACCGGTGCGAACATATCCCGGTTCGGTTCACCAACCCCTAGCGTGTCGAATTCCACAAAAGATGAGCTGTCTGCTACCTTTTGAGGGGCTTCGGAGTTTGTTTCAGGAGAGTCCATAGAGAATCTGTACGCTATCTGTGCAAGGGGTATGTCTTCAAGGATACAAGAAGACTAACACGCCGGTGCAACCGCAACGTGACACTCAGGTTTCTATCAATGACTGACTGGAAATTCTTGGGGCTCAGTCGTTCCAGCCCCGGGCTTTCTCCAGGGAAGGAGCCTTGTTTGTGACCGGAGGAGCGCTCTGGCTCAAGCCATTGGTCAAGCCTCTTCTAGCGCTTGGATTTGGGAGGGTTGATTGTGGTTTGGGGCTGTTGCCACCTATACGCTTGATGCCGTCCACCAGGCCTTTGCCCAGCTTCTCCACGCCTTCAACAGCGCCTTTGCCTACTGTTTCGACTCCCACCACGGCGCCTTTTCCTACTTTTTCCACGCCGACCACGGCACCCTTGCCGACTTTGCCGGCGCCTTTGCCTACAGCCTCAACACCGACCGCTGCGCCTTTTCCGACTTTCTCGACACCTTCTACTGCGCCTTTGCCTACTATGCCAACTCCAGCCACGGCACCTTTACCGACCTTGCCGGCGCCTTTGCCCACAGCTTCCACGCCGACCACGGCACCTTTGCCGACTTTGCCGGCGCCTTTGCCCACGGCTTCCACGCCGACTACAGCGCCTTTGCCGACCTTGCCGGCGCCTTTGCCCACGGCTTCCACGCCGACTACAGCGCCTTTACCGACCTTCTCAATGCCTACCACGGCGCCTTTTCCTACTTTTTCCGCGCCTTTGCCAACTACTTCAGCGCCTTCAACGGCACCTTTGCCGACTGCCCCGACGCCTTTACCGACTACTTTTGCTGTGTCGGTGACAACTCCATGATCTTGTCTGAAGCTGTGCTTTGTTTCGGGCGCAGCTTGCGTGCTTCGATTTTTGGCCTCAGGGTGAACTATCTCTTCGGGCAACGGATTGACTTTTGCCTCTTCTGTTTCAGGGAGGGCCGGGCGCAGCTCCTGAGCCCCGCAATGTAAGGGCTGGCAGATTGAGAGGCTTACGCTTGTGCCGATAGCCAATCCAAGACTCAGTGCTGTGGAGAGAAAGTTGTTCACGGTGGGAGCCTCCTCCTGGAGCGAAGATAAAGATATGTCTGTTAAAAATAGGTGGGCAATTATAACCCTATTGGAGCAAGTTTAGCCGGAGATTTATTTCAGACTGCGTATTTCAGCGTAGAGTTTGTCTGCTTTCTCCGTGTTCTTTGCCCTGTACAAAGTCCTGGCATATTCGGTCAATACTTTCTTTAGCTCTTCTTTGTTCTTCTGGGGGTTCTCCCTTAGCGTGGAGCTTGCTTTCTCGAAGAGAGTAAGGGCTATCTGGTTATCTCCTTTTCTGGCATAGGCTTCTGCGAGTTCCGCTTTCAAGACGGCTTCATTGGCCGAATTCTCGCTTTTATAAATTGTGGAGGCTTTTTCAAATGCTTTTGTAGCGTTTTCATAGTCATTAATTTTGCGATAGTTGCGGCCGATTGTAATCAGGATTTCCGCTTTGCTCTCTTCGGACTTAGCCTTTTCTAGCCGTCCTTGAAGTTCGCTTATCTCGTCTTCCACTTTCCACTTTTGGGCTTGAAGCTTGTTCTCAATCTTCTTGCTGACCTCCAGGGGCTTCAAGGTGCTTCCGCTTCTAGTTACTTGCCATCCCCCTTTTTCAATGGGAACCCCGTTGAACTTATATTCTCTTGCGCTCCCTTTGGCCGGACCGGCGGAGAACATGTAGTTAACCGGCAGACTGGCAAGGCCCTCGGGAAGTGGTCCGAAGGGCGCTGCCCGTCGCACTACTTCCAGAGCTCTTTGATCGACTTCCTCAAATCCGGACTTTTTGCTGATGCTGGCTGATTTTAGAGCGCCGCTTTTGTCCAGGAGAAAGTGAACGGTTACCTGGCAGTCCCGGGACACATCGGGGGCGCTCCAGAGCTGGCCGACCTTCACGGAGAGCTTTTCCATATATGGTCCTGTATCTATTGCTCCCGCCTGGTTGCCCAGGGGGGCTTGAAATTGAAAGGTGTAAGTGAGATTGAGTCCGGTTTTGAAAGCCTCCGGCATAGGTCCGAAAGGCGCGGCTTGTTTTACTCTTTTAAGTGACTCCTGGTCCAGATCATCTCTTCCGGAGGATTGCTTGACCTCTACCGCTTCCAGATTTCCGTTTCCGGCTATTTTAATAAGCACAACGACGCTGGTGTCTTTTGCTACTTTTATGTTGTTAGGAGTGTTCGATATTCTGTCTTGCAAAGCCGTCATGAATTCATCTTCGCTCACGCTTTTAGGTGCTGTCTTTTTTGTGATTGCGCTCTTCGACGGAGCCGCCCAGCCCTCTGCGGAGACCAGAGTAAGAAAGCTGATTCCTGCAAGGGCTAGGGAGTAAGTCTTTTGAAGTTTGCGATTCATTGGTTTTTTTAGAGATTGGATTTGGGATTTGTTTAGCATATCAGTTTTTGGACTGCGACCATAAACCTGGTAAGATTCTGGCCTACTTGATTTATTCGGCACCGAATACGGTTGTTCTTGCAATTGCCGGATTGCTTTATGAAAAATTTGTGGAATTGCAGCAATATCAATTTTGAAATTGTAGAATTGCCTCTGTAGATGTTTTATAAACTGTGGATTGTTGAGTGCGCATCACAATTTCTTTTCTAACTGTTCTTGTTCTTACTCTTGCTCTCTGGTTCGGGGATGCGGTCCAGGGGCGTTCTTTAAGAGGCGGTATCTCCCTGGAGGAGCAGCATCATCAGCTGGATCTAAAGAAGCAGAGCGCCGTGATGAGTACTCAAGAAGGTCTAACTAAAGAAGGCTCTGTCGAAAAGCAGCCGGAGAAGCCCGACTGGATAAAAGGGAACGTGTATACCAATGACCAGATGTACATGTACTCATACTGGCAGTTGTATCCGCTGAAGAAGAGATTCAAGTGGGAAATTCCCACTAACAAGAGATCAAAGATGACTTTCGGTGATGCGGTGGTGAAGAACTGGAAAGGCTATATGCCCCCTCATGCAGGAAAGGTTATTTGCGAACCAATGGAGAAAGGCTCAGATCACTTCCGTTTTTATCATAGAGATAAGAGAGGACCGAGCGGTTATTTCCAACGAGCCGGAGAGAGTTCCGGTGGATTTCACCAGTATCGTATATGGTTCAATGAAGTGAAGCCGGAAAACATGGCTGATTGAATTTAACAATCAATTTGCAAACTGATCGGTAGATGTAAGACCACTTAACAACGGGACTCTAAGATGAAAAGAGTGCCCCGGAGTTTTGAGGACTTAGTCTTGGTCAAACGCATAGTAGCTATATCCATAATCTTCTTATGTACAGCTTTCGCCTGGTTTCTACTTGGTACTACCATCAATATCCGTACCGAAAGTCAGAACATGGCCATGAAGGAGAGAGTCGGCCAGCTCTGGGGCCAGGCCCATAGACAGAACGCGCCTTATTTCTTTTACAAAGAGCCGAAGCAGGTTACTGTGGAAGAGATGGTCGGAGATAAGCAAGTCGAAAGGGTACGGACAGTTTTTGAGAATATTGATCTTCCCATCGACCAAACCGATATAGACGTGGATCTCGGTCTCGATTATCGGCGGAAAGGATTGCTCTGGTACTCCACCTACAAAGTGGATTTTGCCGGTTTATATAAAGTGACCAATCCCACTCAGGAAAAGCAGGAGATCTTTTGCACCTTCACGCTGCCTACATCGGAAGCCATTTATGATGACTTTCAATTTAGTTTCGGTGGCAAGAAGCTAAAGAACATTCGTCCCCAGGGCGGAGCTATAACGGAGTCCCTCAGTATTGAGCCCGGCGAAACCCGAACGGTGAAAGTTGCCTATCGCTCCCAGGGGCAGGATAAGTGGCAGTATTTCTTCGGCAACGGTGTCTCCCAGGTGAAAGACTTCAACCTGGATTTGAAGACTAACTTTATCGGGATCGACTTTCCCGAGGGAAGCATCTCTCCTACCGAAAAGCACAAACTGGCAAGTGGCTGGAGTCTTAACTGGCACTACAATAATCTGCTCACCGGCTACAGTGTCGGCATGGACCTGCCGAAGAAGCTCAATCCCGGTCCCTGGGTCAGTAAGATTACATTCTTCGCCCCGGTATCGCTGTTTCTTTTCTTCTTTATTGTTTTCATGATTGCGACGGTGCGCGGTATTAAAATTCATCCGATGAACTATTTTTTCATGGGAGCCGGATTTTTCAGCTTTCATCTTTTGCTCGCCTATCTTGTTGATCATGTGGCGATCGAACTGGCGTTTGCTATCTGCTCCGTGGTATCAGTGTTTCTTGTCACTTCCTACATGCGACTTGTTGTCCCGGGCTGGTTTGCCTATTTCGAAGTGGCGGTAGCTCAGCTTGTCTATCTTGTGCTCTTTTCTTATACCTTCTTCTTCGAGCACTACACCGGTTTGATCGTAACCACTCTTTGTGTACTGACGCTCTTTGTTATGATGCAATTCACCGGAAGAATAGACTGGGACGAAGTCTTTGCCCGTAAGCCTAAAGCTGAGAGCTAAGCCTCATTCCTTTTGGTCTGGAGCCGGAAGCGGTTTGATTCGGTAGAGGCACTGATTGGACTTTCGGGGATCTCGTTTCAATCCTGTCAGGGTGGAGCCGGCGAAACCTTTGTTAGTGCCGACAAGCTCCTTTTCTTCTCCAACCAATCTTACGAGACGATCAAGCACAGGCAGAACCAGGGTCTTCTTGGCTTTCTTGGCTTTGTTCTTTTGTCCTGTGGCCTTCAAGAGCCCCATATAATTTTCGGTTATGCTGAGGGTAAGCGTACTGTGCGGGCCATGCAGCTTCTCTGCCAATTTTATGGCGGCTTCATAGAGCGGTTCTGCTTTTTCATAGGCTTCCCTGGCATGGAAGAGCATGGCTAGATTTTGCATGATCAGGAGCACATCGGGGTGATCCTCTCCCAGCTCGGCTTTGTTTATCTCCAGGGCTTTGCCGCAGTGCTCTTCCGCTTTTTCAAAGTCGCGGCGCGAGTAGTAGAGCCCCGCCAGAGCGTTGTGAGTGGTCGCCACCTTAAGGTCCTGATTGCCGAAGACGTTCTCTTTCGCTTCCAGAAGCTCCAGCATCAGTGGCTCGGCTTCCTCCAGCTTCTGTTTCTGGCAGAGTAAGTCGGTAAAGTACTCCAGGGTCATAAGTAAACGACCATCGTTTCGCTCCAGGTTTCTAACCTGGGCCCAGGCCCTTCTCCAGTTAGCCTCGGCATAGTCGAGATCGTTCTCTTTTATTGCCTTGCAAGCTTCATTGTAAAATTCCGACCAGAGTTCCTCGTTCACGTTTCTACATCCTCTTTTTGAGAAGATAGGGCTATTGTGATTCCAGAAGCTTTCGCTTACCTCTTAGTTTATTCCACCTTATCGCCCTGCTTCATCTGTCCAGGAGCAATCTTCTCGGACACTGGCAGTTTTTACGTTCCTGTCAAGGAGTGCGGCCCGGTGCTCATCCCTGTAGAATCACTGGCTGGGTGAGGAAGCGCCCAAAATATTAAATCAGGAACGGGCTTTTGATCTTCAACACATACTGGTTTGTTTGTGCGGTGATCCCGTATCTGGTTCTTTATCTGGCAATCCCCGTAGCCCGCCTGCGTTTCTATCTTCTAATACTATTTTGTCTCGTTTTTCACTTTCACTTCGCCGGGCCGGCCGGGGTGATTCCTATCTTAGTCATGGCCTCAGTTACTTATCTCTGTGCTTTGAGCAACAACAGAGTTTTGATTCGGTTGGCAATCTTTTTCTGTGTGGCGGCTCTATGTTTTTATAAATACTCTTTGTTTGTTTCCGAGGAGATTGTCTCCCAGTTCTTTCGCGTTCAGGGGCGGGAACTTGCTTCTATGGCTTCCAGTGCTTTGCCGGCCAGACCTCCCCTGGCGATTAGCTTCTTTACCTTTGAGTTTGTCCATTACCTCTACGAAGTTCTAAAAGGCGGTCGTCCGATTGAGGCTCCTCTCAAATTCGTCTCCTTTGCCATTTTCTTTCCTTCCCTTGTCGCCGGGCCAATAAAGCGATATCAGCAGTTCCTCCCTTCCCTGGAAGAAGCGCTGGGTAGAACCGATTGGCGTCTGGTAGCTTCCGGGGTTTTTCTTGTAGCTGTCGGCTTCTTTAAGAAGCTGGTGGTCGCCGACAATCTCACCCTTTTTACCGAGGCATATTCCAATAAATTCGTCGAGTTGTCTCTTGCCGGGCGCTGGTTCTTTCTTCTTGCATTGAGCTACAGAATTTATATGGATTTCTCCGGTTATTCGGATATCGCCATCGGATTGGCTCGTATCATGGGTGTTTCACTTCCTGCTAATTTCAACTGGCCATACTGCGCTGAGAATATTCGCGATTTCTGGCAGCGCTGGCATATCTCATTGAGTAGTTGGATCAGGGACTATATCTACATTCCTCTGGGCGGTAGTCGTAGTGGTCAGCTACGAACCCTGTTCAATGCCGCCGTCGCTTTTGCCCTCTGTGGTCTATGGCACGGACCTCACTGGCATTTCGTGCTCTGGGGGCTCTACCATGGTTTCGGATTTGCTGTTTGCGCTACTTATAGAAAGGCTCCTTTCGGCTTGGGAGAGTTGTTCTATCGATTTCTAACCATGTTTCCCCTGCTGAAAGTTTTGATTACATTTTTGTTCGTCTCATTCGGCTGGCTGCTCTTTTTCTGTGATCCCCAGGATGCCTTTTTCAAATGCTCCCTCTTATTCTGGGGGAGAAGCCTGTGAGATTTTTTGAGAGAGAGCCTGCAATCTGCCCATTCATATTCCTTCTCTCAATGGGTCTGGCTTTTACTCTGGTTTCAGCGCTGGGATATTTTTTCAGCTCTCGGAATCTATTTGAGAATTTTAAAAGGTTCTCTCCGGCTATATCTGTGGAAAGGCAATTTTATCCAACTTTTTCCGAGATGTTAAATTTGTCCAGGTCGAGGAAGGAGCCTGGTAAAGCACTGGTGGTGGTGGCTGGTGATTCGGTCTTCTATGGGCTTGGTCAGGATGCACAGGGACTTTGGACCGAAGATCTCTCCAGGCACTTGGGCGGAAATGCCACTGTGGTCAATCTCGCTTTTCGTGGTGGTGGTATGTTGGAGGGTGGTTGGAGGTTGGGGTG
>MDTD01147938.1_pt1 | contig 26651 bp, 26 predicted proteins | sample 811221 | NCBI WGS metagenome assembly MDTD01 (sample SAMN05326646, study PRJNA326480) | marine metagenome | isolation source: seawater | place: Pacific Ocean: South West | collected 2011 | reverse complement strand
TATCCCGATGGAAGTGATGAACAAGGAAAGATACCAGTCAATGTCTCTCTTCGTGGATTTGATGAAGACAAAAAAGTAGGAGACTTCCACAATATGCTATCTCAATTTGATAATCTAATCAAAAAGAAATGTATAGAAAATTCGGTTGCTTGGCACAAAAAGAAAGAAATGTCTATGGAAACAGTAGAATCACTCTACACAACCATGGTAAAAGTATCTACGGATCCTGAAACAGGAGAACCAAACGGTAAATATCCACCTCAGTTCCGTTTTAAGATTGCCAAACGAAACAATAAATGGGAATGTCGTGTCTTTGATGAAACCCGAACCGAATTGGAAAATCCAGATATGGAATCTCTATTGAAACGAGGTGCCAAAATCAAAGCTCTGTTGAAATGTACCTCCGTCTGGCTCGCGGGAGGCAAATTTGGATGTTCTTGGAAAGCAGAGCAATTGATTGTCAATACTCCAAAATCATTGGATGATTATGCATTTCGATCGGATGAGGAAGAGGAAGAAGAAGAAGAAACAAAAGAAACTGTTGAATTCGTAGATGATTCTTCTGAGGAAGAGGAAGAGGAAGAGGAAGAAGAAGAAGAAGAAGAGGAAGAAGAGGAAGAAGAAGTAATCAAACCTAAGAAGCGTGGACGTAAACCAAAGAAATAAATAAAAATTCGTTAAAATACTTAAAACTTTATATGTATGTAATTGTGTGGGAGGCGTGTATTGTTTTTTTTTGGTAGCGTTCCCGAGCGGTCAAAGGGGTCAGACTTAAGATCTGATGCAAATGCTTCGTGGGTTCGAATCCCACCGCTATCACACCTGCTCTGTTAGCTCAGCGGTAGAGCGCTTGACTTTTAATCAAGTGGTCATGGGTTCGATCCCCATACAGAGCATATCTAAGATCTTGTAGCTCAGTTGGTTAGAGCGTTGGTCTTATGAGCCAAAGGTCGTGGGTTCAAGTCCCACCTGGATCATAGTCTGATTAGCTCAATTGGATAGAGCGTTCGCCTTCTAAGCGAAAGGTTGCGGGTTCGAGTCCCGTATCAGATAACTCAGCATAGCTCAGTTGGTAGAGCGAGGGACTGTAGTTCCCCAGGTCATCGGTTCGATTCCGGTTGCTGAGACTTTTTTTATAAATCTATCTTTTATTTACAGATTTTTATTACAAATAAGTATTTTATAAACTATTAAAATATATGTAAGTATAAATGTACGATTATGTCATTATTGGTGGTGGACCTTCCGGAATATATTGTGCTGATAAATTATCATTAGTAGGAAAAAAAGTATGTTTGATTGAATCATTAGAAACAATTGGTGGATGTCACCGTGTAAGATATGTCACAGATGAGGAGGGAAATAGAATACATACAGAACATGGACCTCGAGTGTATTTAGGTTCTTATTTAGATTTTTGGAAATGGATTCAAACAATACATGTAGAACGCGAGACTCACTTTCTAAAATACAAATTTGATATGTTTAGTAAAGATTTTGTAAGTTTTATCACTATGTTTAAATTACATGAACTATTGAGTATTCTATTGCTATATATAATCAATTGTATACTACATATTTCTATTTCTGAAAATTATACACTCGAAGAATTTTCCAATGATTTCAAATTTTCAACAAATGGGAAACAAAGACTAAATCGATTAGCAAGATTAATAGATGGAGGTAATGTAGATAAATCCCTTGTAAAAGCATTTATAGAAGGTATAGATACAGGATTTGCATATAATATTTATCAACCCAATGAATCTATGGATACTTTACTATGGAACAAATTTCATAGAAAACTTGTAAATCAAAATGTAGATATACTGTTAAACACAGAAGTTACACGTATTACTAAAAATAAGGTAGATATTGGAGATCGTACCATACATACAGATAGTATTATTTTGACTATTCCTCCTTATGCATTAAATAAAATAAAAAATGCTCCAAGACTGGTTGGTTATGATCCAATTCAATTCAACAAACTATCAAACTATCAACAATATGAACCTTATGTATGTTGTTCAATCAAGTTCAATTCCTATGGTGAAAGTAAATGGGGTATATCTGATTCTCACCCGTGGGGAATTATAGCTATTGATATGGGAAAGTATTTCAAACATGTTGAAGGAAGTTTATTTATTGTGAGTGTAACGCATCCTGAAAAAATTGATCCAAAAACAAATCTATCTGCGAATAGTATGAATAAAGGTGAATTTTTAGATAGAATAGTTGACCTTGTGAAACTACGATTTAAATTAAATGAAGAACCAATTTATAAAACTTTCAGTCCAAATGTTCAAAAAATAAAAGGGAAATGGATAGAAACTGATAGAGCATTTTTGTTTTCTCCTCCTGGGTGGTTGAAACCTGATTTGACTATTTCAAAACAAAATAAAGTATATACAACTGGACATCATATAGGTAATTCTTATCATGATTATAACAGTATGGAATCTGCGATTCAAAATGCGTCTGAATTACTATCTACAATCGAAGAAAACTATACGTATGAAATATCCAAACCCTGGACTCTAAGTACTATGATAAAAATTGTTCTATGTGTTGTATTAGTAGTATTATTGATGTATACATATAGAAAATACGTAATCAAAAAGATTACGATGATAATCAAAACACTTGATTTGTCATAATCTCTAGATTTGACTTTTATAATTGATCAATAGAGGTTAATTTTTTACGTTTCATTTTTGTAATCGTTCTTCCAGCTTTACCCATATTGTATCCTAAATCTAGAAGTTGTCGTTTAATTTCATTCCAATCTACTTCGGTTGAAACAGAAAGTTCTGGTTCAGGTAGATTTTGATTGATATTTGGATCTACGATCTGGACTTGTTGAATGATCGAGTCTTCTGTGACAGGATCCACGCCTAAGGTGTATTTTTGACCTCGAAACATAACTGTAGGTGGAGAAGGTGATACGCCTTCTTTGTAATAGCGTAGTAAATCACTGACAGACCAACGGTGAATACAATCATCATCGGAAAGGTGATCTATGATATCTTTGACTTCATCGATAGATCGATAATTTTCAGGAATTCGTTCCAAAGATCCCCCAATAAGATCCGTTTGGGAAGTTTCTAGTAACTTGAGTATATTTTTGAGTATGAGACCGAAACAATACAAATCATATTTGTACAGGATTGGATCCGGACCGGTCAATCCATTCGAAATAATGTAGAGAAATTCGAATACATTGTAGTTTGTTTGAAATGTTTCATTGTATTTGAGTAAACTATCTATAAACATAGAATTGAGTTTACCTTGTTTGACAATATCGAAATATCCATCTTCTATCGTCGATGTAGATAGAAACAATTCGACTAATCCTGTGAAATCTGAATCCATTTGAAGAATAGATTCAATTACATCGGTACGTAATTCTAATAGCATAGTAGAATGATCGGGACAGATGACAGAAGCCAATGTTGGTGATAGGTAGGCATATCTAACATTGGGATTGAATTCGGGAGCGGAATAATTCGGAGTCGCAACATTGGTCAACACACTGTAAATAGAAGACATCTTATCAAACGCTTGTTTTACAAGAGAGTCATTATTGTAGTATGTTTTGTACATCCGTACTGCAAATTCCATGGGTAACTTTTCTGGAGGAACTTGGGACAATTCATCCATAATAGGTCCATAGACATCAGGACTGTAGATATCCACAGTTTGTTGAAACAAGAAGTCTGGGAAAGATTTGTATTGAAATGTAATTCCTAAATCAATTACTTGGATATTCTCTGGAAAATCCTCTAGATTATCTCCTACGATTAGATTACCGGGTTTGATATCTTTGTGAACAATTTGTTCGAGTCTCAAAATACTGGCAATTTTACCAAAATACAACATCAATTCATTGATACCTTCTAGTAAACTGATTTGACCGTTTCGAGTGAGTAATTGTTCTAATTTATCAGAGTTTTGCAGGTAGTGTTCTAGATCATATCCACTTTTCTGGTATACATACACTTCAATTTTATCTGCTTGTGGATCAATAATATGACTACATTCACCAAAAATGTATTCATCGCGTTCCGATGAATAGTCCCATGTATCTCCTTGTTTGAAACGTTGAAGTATCTCACAATCTTGAGCTACTAAAAACTGGGGATAACGACTGAGTATTTGACCCATAGTAAATTCATTACATGGTTTCACTATATTATATTTATTGAAACGATTCACTTTAGACACTTTCGATTCATCGACGGGACTTTCATAGTCTAAAATATCTCCATTCAACAAACAAAACTCTTCTGTCTTTTTGAATATACGATCCATATATATACTTGTATAGATATTTAAAAAGAATAGGATAGATTTATGATAATCATGATTACATTTCAAATTAAGGATAGAACGATTGAAGTTGAACCCACAATGAAATTGTATGATGTCAAACAATTGTTTATTCAACGATGTGAACTCGATTGTCGTTATGTAGATATCGAAGTTCATTTAGAACGACCGATTCGTAGTTTAGGTAAATTCAATTTAGAATCAGGTATAATGCCAAGAACCTTTGACAACTATACATTAGACCGTTGGGAATTAGACAATCGTACCATTACTGTCACTTTGACACCTTCCAATGATTATGAACATCGTCCCATAGTGAAACGTCAAAAGACAGCGGGTATTTATCGACCCACTGCATCTACTATTTCTTCAGGTGATTCGTATGTACAACCTCACTTTGATTTGTCCAGTGCTCAAGATTTCCCTTCTTTATCCTAATTTTAAATATCTAGTAGTATATAGTTATGCCTCGTTGTCCTAATGGAACACGTCGTAATAAACAAACTGGAAAATGTGAACCTAAAGAGACAACTAAGGTATGTCCTCCGGGAAAACTATTGAATCCTACAACCAATCGGTGTATTAACGATACGACTGCAAATCGTAAAAAAATTGGATTAACGAAAAAAAAAGCGAAAGTAACCAAAGTGTGTCCTCCGGGAAAACTGTTGAATCCCAAAACGAATCGGTGTATTCAAGATACGACTGCAAATCGGAAAAAACTATCCTTAGTTTCCATAAAGACTCAACCTTTTTTATCGAGTTCAATTTGTACAAAAAGCAAACAAAAACGACCGGTTGATTTACAACAAATTACCTACAAGTATATATGGGGAAAAACAATTGACCCAGATGATCCTTTTTTCAAAATGTATACCTTTTCGTATGAAAGAAAACCCTTAACAGAAGTTAAATTTTTGAATCAAGGAGGATATGGATCTGTCTATCGTTTATCGAATGCCAAACATCAGATTGCTTTGAAAACTTACAACGATTACAAAGATGATGAATTAAAAGTCTTACGACTATTGAAACGAAAAAAGATACCTTGTTCGGTTATCAATTCTCGTTTACTTAAATTACAAGATCGACAGTATGTAACCCTGATGGATATCATGGAGGGTTCTTTGGATAAAGCTAAGTTAACATCTAAAAATACGGTACCAGTGTGGAAACGAGTCTGTGAACATTTACAGTGTTTGAATGAACATAAATTATGTTATACAGATTTGAAAATGTTGAACATACTGTTTCGTTGTACAGGAAATCGAACCATGGAAGTTGTATTGGGAGATGTAGGTGGAATCTGTGAACAAAAACATGCCGAACAAAATGCATCTACCTATCCTCCCTGGGAATGGAGAGGAACTCGGGGATTTCCGTTATGTTACGAATCAACCGTTGTATGGCAAACAGGTGTTTTATTATTAGAAATGTTAAAAATTAATATAGAGTTCTTATATTACAAAAATATAATCCAATTTAGAAAGATTCCCTTTCAAGAAAAGTTACAAAACGTGTTAGACGATCCACGAGTACGTAGAGTCAAGTATAAAGGGAAACCGATCCAACCGTTACTCCAAGATATATTTATTTTAGATTGGAAACATAGAATCAAATTGAAAGATATTCTAGATTATTTACAGTAATGTCTCTGTCAGAACTACCTGTCTCAATAGACAGTGTATTCGTCATTGGACATTGTTTTTTGTTTTCAAGCATAAGGTCATTTAGTTCCACCCATCATAGGCTGTGGTTTTTTAGGATGACCCGGGTCAAATCCTCCTCATCCGCCTCCTCCCATGGGTAAATCTAAGAAGCTATGTAACCAATCACTCAGAGAAATAGAGTCTTTAGATTTCTTTCCTCCTTTCAATTTGTATGTCTTTTTTTTCGTTTTAGAACTCTTAGATTGTTTTCGGGGCATCTATATGTATTTCAATTATTTTTTTTTCACTAAAATACTATACTATGTATGATTCATCGAAATGTATCACCAATAAACAATCGAAAGTGACTTGTTTTAGTGAACGATCGTTAACTATACTTTCCGATGTGTTACAAAAACAAGGATACAAGATAAATAAAAAAAAGCCAGTATATCCTCAAATCAAACGAATCATGAAACAAGTGGGTACGTGTCACGATGAAAAATGTTGGTTGACGATGAATTTGATTGTAGACAAACTAACCAAACGAGATATCACGCGTTTGAAAGCAGATTTCAAACCAGATATGCCTGAAAGTTGGAAACAAGACAAAGAAACGTGGTTAACTACCGTAGATATTAATAGTGTTTTGAAGCGATATATGGAAAACGATCCAACACATTTTACCTATGGAGCCTTACCGATTGATAGTTATGATAAAACTGTATGTGTGAATGATTTATGTAAATTTGATTTACAATCACATAGAGATCAAGGAATCCAAAAAATAACCTTAGTGTACAATACAGATGAATATGGAGAATCTGGTCAACATTGGATTTGTTTGTATATAGATATTCGAGGAAAAAACTTGAAATCTCCGTGTATTTACTTTTTTGATAGTTATGGAACCGAACCACCTGAACGAGTCAATCAATTTGTAAGTGAGGTGATTCGTCAAGGATCAGAAATAAATATACCTTTTCTGTATACATACAATGATAAACAACATCAATCAAGTGGTGGTGAATGTGGTGTTTATTGCTTGCATTTTTTGACATACATGTTGCAAGGGGGTTCATTCAATTCCTATATTCACAAGAAAAAAGATGAAGCTTATATGAACAAATTTCGTTTCTTTTTTTATGATTGATACAGTAGATGCTATTGAAACTTGTAGTCTACTACATTGTCTTATCGATTTTGATATACAATATTTTGGAAACCGAAGTTATCATGGAACCTATGTATACAACCAATTTATACAACTATTGCCCTGGATTGTATGAACAAAATATACACAAACTAAGTACTCTACCTAAACAAAAAGAGTATGCAAAACCATATACGTACAGTTTAGATTTGATGATAGCGGATTCCAATCCGAAAGTACCTGTTGGTATCAACATCAACCAATTTAAGTTAATCTAGAGAGAACCTGTTTGTATAGATGAACGGATCCAATTACTAGTAAAATAAATACAATCATTTTATAATTTTGTGGTAGGGTTAGATTCTTTTTCAAGATATCATAGACAAAGTAGAGTATGGATACATATATCAAAAAACTGAGCAGATAATTGAATGTAGTTTGTTTGTGATAATAAGCCATTTTGAAATATGTTGTCCAATCATAGGGTTTTAGTTTGTATAACTCATATCCGCCAATTTGATTGGGACCTACTTTACAATTCATAGATACTTTATGATTATCACAATCACATGGATTGATGCCTTTCCAACCAGAATACACATTGTATTTCGTTTTGTTTCCACAGGCATAATCTCCATCTCCATGTAAATCCACAAGTTCAATGGCTGTATTTCCACATCTCATATCTGTATGACCTAAAAATTGAATTGAATCATACCCTTTTTCTTTTGCTTTTGTAAACATGCTTTGAAAAAAAGACGGACATTCTTCACGAATAGGACACGAAATGTCAATATTCAAAAAATATCTTGCCGCTTCACTATGATCTTGAAACGAGATCGTATTTCCTGTATTGAAATAGATACCACTACCCGTTGCTTTGTACATCCAAGAACCCACGGTTTCTAATTTAGATTGTCCTGGAAACGCATCGGTTACATGAGTCACTTCTATCATTGTATGTTTGGGAATCTGTTTGTAAGGAGGTTTATGATATATCCAAAGTGTATGTTGCATATCGAGAACGTTGGACATATTCCCATACAATTGACCTGTTTGAGTTGGACATACGGTAAAACAGTAAGACCCTTGAATACATTTATCTGTAAGTTGTATATTGTACAAATTTAATAGATTTGTGTAAAATAGATCAAATTGATTCAAATCAACGGGGAAACTTGAGTCGGGTATATCTCCATAGATATGAGTTAAATAATCAAACCAAGGAGTTATTTGGAGTTCGTCTTTACTTTTGAATATGGGAAACTTCATTTACTATAGAAATTATATTAATTTGATATAAAAAGAAATCAGTTTACCTATAGATAAGATATCATGAAATTGAATCGAAACGGATATTCGATACGAAAAAAAGACTTTGCTCCGAAAGAAATTGAACAAATCAGAAATGAACTCACTGTGAAACCTCATGTAGGTGGAGATTTTGGAACAACACAAGAAATTAAATTCAAAGTATTTTTAGAATCTCCCAAAAAGTTGTATTTACCAAGATTTTATGCCCAAGACAAATTTGGGATCCCTGAAACGGTTGATTTGAATGGGGAATCGATTGATATTCAATTCAAAGGAAATTTGAGACCGGTTCAAAAACCGATTTATGAAAAATGTATGACAAGTTTACGAGACACGGGAGGAGGTATTTTATCATTGAAATGTGGAGGAGGTAAAACTATCTTGGCTTTGTATATACTCTGTCAATTAAAAATGAAAGCAATTGTGATTGTTCACAAAGACTTTTTGATGACACAATGGTATGATCGAATTCATGAGTTTATCCCTGGAGCAACTATTGGTAAAATTCAACAAAATACTATTGATACGGATGGAAAAGATATTGTATTAGCTATGGTTCAAAGTTTATCGAAAAAAGACTATCCTGAAGATACATTTGATGAATTTGGATTGGCAATCTTTGATGAATGTCACCATTTAGGTGCGGAAGTTTTTCATCGATGTATGTCTAAAGTCCAAACAAAATACATGTTTGGATTATCGGCAACACCGAATCGTAAAGATGGATGTCGTAAAGTATTTGAATGGTATATTGGTCCCATGGCCTATGTATCGAAAGAGAAAAATACAGATTATGTCAAAGTAGATATTCTAAAATATTCTGTTTCAGATCCAGAATACTGTCGTATCGAAACCGCCTTTCGTGGTAAACCTTGTTGTCCGCGGATGATCAATAATATATGCAATTATCCACCTAGAACACAACTCTTGTTAGACAAAATCATCATTTATCATAAAGAAGGAAGAGATATATTGTATTTGAATGACCGCCGTCAAAATTTAGATACTATGCACAAACTGTTGAAACAGAAAGGAATTGAAAGTGGATTTTATGTGGGTGGAATGAAACCGGATGCCTTACGAGAAGCTCAAACAAAGCAAGTTATCTTGGGAACCTTTTCAATGGCTTCGGAAGGAATGGATATACCCAAACTCAATACAATCTTGTTAGGATCACCCAAATCTGATATCGTTCAATCGGTGGGACGAATTTTGCGTCAAACGAAAGAAACTCGAAAATTTCATCCCTTGATCTTTGATATCAATGATGACTTTTCTATATTTATGAATCAATCGAAGAAACGGTTACAGTTTTACCGAAAACAACGGTATGATATTGACGTATATGATTTGGACGGAAATTGTACCAAAGATCAAAAATCTAAAAAACTAAATCTGAAAGTGTGTATGATTGATTAACTAGATTTATGAACTAAAGTTTAAACAATATAATTTATATATATCTTTCATTATATATATATACAATGACATTTAATTTTTCAAAGTACGATATGTATCAAATGTTTTATTTGAAAAAAGCTATCATAGAACTAATAGAAAAATATCCTTCTTTAGAAAATACAATACAAACTATTCATATTGATCATAAAAAACCTTGTAATTACATAAACAATAAACAGATACCATTAATATTTCCATTGTATCTTAAAAATTATATCGAAAAACTACCTAAAACAAAAACAAAAAATTATCATTTTATAGGAACTATAAATTCGAATCGTAAATGGTTGTACAATTATAGATCAGACTCTTCTTTAATAGAGCTAAATCGAAGAGGTAGAGATCCAGAAAAAAAGTTTCAATTAGATGAACGATATTATAAAACAATGTGTGCATCTAAATTTACATTGACTCCTACTGGTGATTACAATTGGAGTTATCGTTTTTTTGAAGCCATTTTATGTTTTTCTATTCCTGTGTTTGATCCCGAGTCTTTAGATGTTTTCAAGAAAGATTATTTTTATTATACAACTGAAGATAAACATGTATATAACTTAGACAAAGCATTAGAAAACTACAATCGATTTATAAACTCATCTCATTTTTTATCTATGGAGGCGATGTGATTTAGAAGAGAATTGTACTCAAGATCAAAAATCTGAAAGTGTGTATGATTGATTAACTAGATTTATGAACTAAAGTTAAGGAAGGCATATCTCCAATCACTTTCCAATTCATTTGTTTGACATAAGGATTCATGGGAGGTTTATCATATTGTTTCATCCAACAGACTTGATCTCTTAGTTCACTACCTCCTTCCAAAATTACTATACCTCGATCACTTAATCTAGGTAGATAATATGTTTCGACAAATTTATAGACATCTCGATTATTCGCAATATCAATATGAAGTAAATCAATATTGTCTAAGGTTTCATGAAGCTTGTAAAAGTCTCCATACTTGATTGTAACATTGGGATAGGGTTCAAATGTTGATTGAAGCGATTGAAATTCAGCTGAATTTCCATTGAATTCATCAAAGATATCATAGGCTTCAATTTTTGTAGTTGGATCACTCCCTTGAATCAATTTTTGTAAACTATATCCTTCTAAGATACCGATTTCTACAATATAACGTGGACGTTGTACATAGGTGATTGATTGGATCACATCTCCATAATCAATTGGATTCTTGTACGAAGATTTCATTCTATTTATTTAAATAAAAGAAATCATACAATAGAAACATGATTCCCTTATTCAAAGTCGCGATGAGCCCCACTGTGTCCAAACCAATCAACGATGTGTTACAATCGGGTTACATTACTCAAGGAACTCAAGTAAACTTGTTTGAAACGAAATTACAAGAGTATTTCCAAAATCCCTATGTATTAACATTGAATTCAGCGACAGCAGGATTAACATTGGCATTACGTTTATTGAAACAAAGGGATCCCTCGTTTGATTGGCCTGGTTTCGATGTAACCACAGATGTTGTGTTGACACCTGCATTGACTTGTTTTGCAACGACATCGTCTATATTAGCTAATGGAGCGAAGTTACGATGGTTAGATGTAGATCTTAAAACAGCGAATATTAGTTTAGACGATGTGAAACAAAAACTCAATGAACACACCAAAGTGATTTATTTGGTTCATTGGGGTGGAAATCCCGTTGACTTAGACAGACTCGATGATATTTGTAACAAACACAAAGAAATGTATGGATTCAAACCCATGGTGGTTGAAGATTGTGCTCATGCATTTGGAGCAGAATACAATGGACGAAAATTAGGATATCCGCAAAATATCTGTGTGTTTTCATTACAAGCCATAAAATTATTAACAACAGGGGATGGAGGTATTATTACATTACCGAATCAAACTTTGTATGATCGATGTAAATTGTTACGGTGGTATGGAATTGATCGTGATAAACGAAATTACAAACGAACCGATTTTCGTTTAGAAAATGATATCTTAGACTGGGGATACAAGTTTCATATGAATGATATCCACGCCACAATCGGATTGTGTAATTTACCCGAAACAGATACACATTTACATCAAAATCGTAGCCATGCCAAATATTTGACAAATCACTTGAAAGGGATTCAAGGGATTCAATTACTCGAGATGAGTGATTCATCTTCTTTTTGGTTGTATACAATTCGGATTTTAAATGGTAAAAAACAACTATTTATCGATATGATGAAACAAAAAGGGATCATGGTATCACAAGTTCATAATCGAAATGATATCAATTCGTGTGTGAAACCATTTGAAGAACCGTTGCCAAAGTTAGATAGTTTAGAAAAAGACATAGTATGTATTCCAGTGGGATGGTGGTTAGGAGAAAAAGAATTAACTACAATTGTAGATAGTATTCGTACATTTATGTTTTGTGAATGATGATTTTTTTTGGATCTATTTATACATATTTTCTTGAATTCATCGAATAACTTTCGATGGTTGTTTTTCAGAATGCATTTTCGATATGCCTTTCATATAGACATGATTATTTAGTTGTAAATTGTATTGGAACTAATAAATATTTACATGATAGATGTAAATCGTATTTATATACAACTCAATCTTTTGTTTCCTAAAATAGAATCCTATAATTTTTCTACTATCACTGTAATCAGATAGTTGAAGATTATTCAAGTTAGATAACCTTAAAAAATTAAATTGACTACTAATATAAATATGTTATTTTTATATTTAACGCATATTGATGCAACCGATTTATCTAATTCTCATACAGGATTAGGTAATGTGTTATTTCAATTAGCATCTCAATATTGTATATCTAAAATATACAACATTCAAACAAATTACTATTATCTTTATGAATTCATAAAAAAAATAGAAAATTATGGATTAAACAATTACGATACTACAATTTTTAGAAATATCGCTAGTAATAATATAAAACCGATTATTGATATAACATTACATGAAACTAAATGTCATTATTATGATAAACAATTAATTTCTGATATTATTAAAAATAAAAATAAAAATATATTAATTAAAGATAGTTATCTTCAATCTATCAATTATTTTAATGAATATGAAAAAGATATACAAAAATTATTTTCACCAGATAAAACTTCAATCGAGTTAATTTACAATAAATATCCTGAACTAAAAAAAGACAATGTAATTAATGTTTCAATACACTTGAGATTAGAATGGGGTAATCAAATAAAATATAAAGTAGATTATTTTAAGAATAGTATTGAATATATTGAAAATAAATTAAACAATGTAAATACTATAATTAATTATTTTGTATTTTCAGATAATATACATAAAGCAAAAAACATGCTATCATCATTAGATAAAACATTTATATATTGTGAAAATAATTATGATTATATAGATATATGGATTATGTCATTATGTCATCATAATATAATATCTCATTCTACATTTGGATGGTGGGGTGCATATTTAAATAAAAATAAAGATAAATGTGTTTTATACCCTTCTTTTACAAGTTATTTTTATTCAAAAATAACTAGAGCACCCGAAAAAATAATACAAGATAATTATCTACCAAATAATTGGATTTCTATTCATAGTAATTCTATTTCTCGTTAAATTTTAAATATTCGATATTATATTTTTCTATAAATTGTAAATGTTTTATTTTATCGGGTCTAGTTTTAATGTAAGTATCATATTCTAATTGTCTAAGCATCAATTCATGTTCAATAACAGGCACTTTACATTTATAATTATTAAGCGTACTTTTTTTAATTACAATAGTAGTTAATTCAAATGGTATGTTAAATTTTGGATACAATTTTTGTATATTATCACATAAATCAAATTTTATTATAAATTTAGAATTAAAAATTATATCTATATGAACCTTATTATCTATGCTAAATTTTCTGTAATGTAAATTATTGTATTTTGTTTCTAAAATATTTATAATATGATTACATGTTTGTTCCATATTTAAACATAATATATCTATATCATCCTCACCTATATTAAAATTAGGAAAATTTGTATCTATTCTTATTATAGAATAATCTACCATAGTAACTAAAAAATCTAATAAATTAATCATTTATATATATAATGATAACTGATAATTATTTTATAGTCTGGAGTTGTGGATTTGAATATTTAAGTGAAATACTTGATATTATACGTAATCATCCCTCTATTAAAATTACAAGAATATTTAAAAGATCTTTTAGTTTTGATAGTAAATTTTTTCATGAATTATATAAATTAGATAAGAGAGTTTCCAATGAATTAATTGAATTAAAAACAACATATTTGAAAAAATATAAACGTGAAATATATCTAATATTTGTTAAGGATTTAAATAATATATATAAAATTAAAAATGGAGATTTCAAATATTCATATAATGTTACGTTTTTAAAATGGAAAATTAGATTATTATTTAATCCTAGAGAGAAAAATGTACCTTTAAGACCAATAATAACAGATGAACAAGTATCAAAATCCACTATTCAAAAATGGTGGTATGATGGGATTTCTCATAATCATATTATTCATGCGAACGATTTGGAAGAAGAAACTCCTGTAATAATCAAATATTTTAACCTAGAAAACGAAGATTTTACTTTACAAGGAAATTGTTACCATAATTTGCCAAAAAAAAAAACAAATGTTAGTATTGATAATATTTTATGTAATACTTTACATAAAGATGGAGTACATGTTACAGAAACACCACATTATAAATTTTTATTAGGAAAACGTGAAGAATATGAAAACTATATTTTAGAAGGATTTGAAAGAAAAATTATAACTTACGATAATTTAAGTGGAGCATATGATAATTTGATTAGAGAATTTAATTATGGTATTAAAATAGACGACATACCTCAATATATAATAACAAAAAAAGTTAAAAATTCATCTAAATATCAGGCATTGGATGGAGTTCATAGATTATCAATATTATATCATAAAGGTATAAGAAATATTACTATTTGGGAACTTATATAACTATTATTTTATTTCATCAAATACTTTATCCATATCCTTAACTCCTTCATCTAAATTATACTCTTTATGCATTCTATCCCCTAACCTATTTATCATTGTTTGTAATTTTTGTTTATCTTCTAGTGCTTTATCAATAGTAGATAAAATCTCTTCATCTGTCATCCATTCAGTAACTTCAATTATATTATTTTTAAATAAATCATTATAATCACTTGGAATATTACCTAAAATGCCACTATATGATGCAGCGATTTCAAAGTATTTTGACATAGGTATATCCGCTCTAGTACAACATGACAATGTTAACCACGATTGATTTATTAATTTGGATAAATCTTCGTTTGCAACTACAGAATTCATTATACAAGCCGGTGAAAGAATATATGTTTTGTATCTGTCTTTATGTTTAAGAAGTAAATTTTCTATCTTTACGCGAAGAGGATAAAAATTGTAATTAGTAGACAATAACTGATTATTATAGTTTTCCCAAGTTTTTTTGTAATCTTTATCTGCATTATGCTCTTCTATATTATTTTTATACATCCTCGTACCATAAATTAAAATATCATTTTTTTTTTTCAAGTTGTAATTTCTATATCTCTCTGAATTAATAAATCTTCCTTTAAAAGATTTGATTATTTTATTAGGAAAATATTGTTTATAAGAACTTAATAATTTTGTTGCATGACCAAAATGAAGTAATCCAGTAGTTTTTTTTATCCAAGGACAATTAATACAATCATTAAAATAAAAAAAATCTAATGATGATGCAAATGTTTTACAATCTAATTTAAAAACATAACTAAAATTATGAGCAAATCTTAATATATCAGTATCTAAAAAGACTATTACATCAGGTTTTCTATCTATAAACCAAGCTTTATTATATTTAACATATTGATCTGTATATATAATATCTATACTATTCTTTGATTTGTTTCTATAATGAACTAAAATATCATGATAAGTTTTTCCAATCCAGTCGCGATAATGTTTATTTTCTGCGATTAATATTATTTTCATTTGTATGTATATTAGTAATAATATATACTATATTTTTACAACCACTAATCAACAGGAAATACAAACAAACTTTTCTAAACTATCTATGTATAGTAATGGCTCTTAAAATTCTTTTATACAACTATGACTCTAATTACGATTATGTACTTGACTTGTCATTATATTATCTTTTTCATTTTTCCATAAACTCTTGTTTTTATCATTCAATACACACGTATGCTATAAAGTGAATATGTCGAATTACATTTCGGGTTATTAATTAGTAATTGTATTCTTAATATAATTAGTTAAAATATCGCTGCTAACATTTTGATCATTTTTTTTCATAATAAATGAGCTATCACGTTCTAAGCTTATATTATCATAATATGAATTTGATATATATATATTTTTAATATTGTCTGTTTGAATTTTGTATTTATTTGGACCTAAGAAAATATTTATTGTATCAATATCTTCATTTGTCAAAAAATCATTGATTATTTCTTGATAATCATTATATTCATTGATTAATTCCGTAAATACTAATACATTTAAAATTTTATAGTTGCTAGTTTGTATAATATTTTTACTTCTTTCAAATCTTCTTTTGAATTTTTCTAATGCTTCATCACAATTATTTTCATGAATACAATGTATATCTATATTTTCTATCTGTATAATTGGATAAGGAACTGCGATTGATCTATGTTGATAATATTTATTTTGACTCTGTCTTTCAAAAGATGTATTATTTTTTGGATGTAATGTGACATTAATAGGTGAATTTAATATATCTTGGAATTTGTTTACAAATTCTATATATTCATCATCGTTAGGTATTAGTGTTCCTATCAATGGTGATATATATTTTTTATTTAGTCTTTTGTAAATTTCACTACCAACACAAGTATTAGAATTAATTATTAAATGCATATTAAAATTTTCATTGAATAATATACTCATAGAAACACTATTAGTACTAAACTTATTTTTTATATAAAATTTTTCTAATTCTTTATTACAAGTCAAGTCAACTCTGTAACATTTATTTTCTTTAGCTACATTTAGCAAATATTTTACAAGACGTTCCCCTAACCTTTTACCTCTATTGTTGGTATCAATTAAAATATTTTCTATATGACCCATTTTACATCCACCATATGTCATTTTATCTTCTATAAAAAGTGTTCCAGTTCCCAGTATATTCTTATTTTCTTCAATAATAATTATTTGATGATTCACGTGTAATTTCTCATTTATAAATTGGTTGTAATCATCTTTTGATATAGTTGAATCAATCAATTTTACATATTGATCGTAATCATTGCAATTTATATGTCTGAATATCATATATATATATATATAAGATTCATACTACTTTGATTGACCGAAAGAAAAAGCTTAGTTCAAGTTTTACAGAATCCCATTCATTTGTTATAATTTTACTCAACTAAAAAGAAATGATGGTAGAGACTATTGTTTCAAGTAGTATAAATTTTGAAAGTAGAGTATGTACAAAGTTGTAAATTCAGTTTTTTTAAAAAAACTAATATTATATGTTGTATTATTCAATATCTCATTATTATGATATCTCTAAGACAAATGATAAAAGAAAAAAAGAAACCTATAATCATATAATAAAGCATATAGAGGCATTTATTGAAATAAAAGATGATAAAAAAGAATTTATTCTTGTTAGTTTTGTAGATGCACCAAGAGAACAAGATCATTATTATTCATATGTAAAAATTCATTTAGAAGAATTTTGTAATAAATATTTATCCAATTACAAATCCCATGTAATTATCGAGTTTAACTGGGGAGGAACAATTGCTGGATTATGGTATACCTATTTATTTTTGAAATCACAGAATGTAGATGATTCAAGTTATATTGCTCATTTTGAAGAAGACTTTGGTCCTATCGATGATTCATTTTATACAAATAGTAAAAAACTCTTAACAGATGATATAGTATATGTCGGGGAATCTAATACAGGTAGAATCAAAGTAGCAGATCGTATTACGAATCAAAATGATGATAACCGACTTTTTCACGATTCCAAATATACAAGGCTGAATACACCTGAAGTTTGGACCGATGGTGGGTATTATTTTAGTAATTTTTACAAATTGAAAAAAATCGAAAATAAAATAGGTGTTTTTCACAAAGGAGATCAAACTACCAAATATCATCGTTATGAAGATGGAATTAGTATTGGTGAAGTAGGATTTCCAACTTTACTACATCATGCTGATTTTAAATTTACATGTATGTATAGAAACGATTATTTTGTAAATGAATGGCTTGGAGGTCATTAATTTTTCTACAGTTCTAACCACGATTGATTGTCTAATGTCCACTCGACTGTTTTTTGTAAGCTTTCTTCAAAATTTACGGGCAATTTAAATCCCATTGAAAACAACTTGGTTCCATCCAAACCATATCGTAAATCATGGCCCGGTCGATCACTATGAAAATCAACCATTTCATATTGTAATGGTTTATCCATATATTTCGCGATCAATTGAGCCATCTCCAAATTACTCACTTCTCGTTCTCCCGATATATTGTATTTTTCACCAATCGAACCCTTTTGAATCAAAAACAATACAGCGGATGCGATATTTCTTGCATGAATGTAAAATCGTGTTCCCGAGGTTTTCTTGTCTGGATAACTGTGAATCTGAATGACTTCACCTTTCTCTATTTTTTGAATACATTTCGGTATGAATTTCTCCACATGTTGTCTTTCTCCAAATGCGTTCATGACATTGACAATCATCAAAGGTATTTTGTAGGTATTTTCGTAAGCGATACATATTTGTTCAGCGGCTGATTTGGATGCTGAATAAGGATTGGTTGGTTTATGACGATCCCATTCTTTGTATAATGTATCATTCAAAGCGGGTCCAAATACTTCATCGGTTGAAAAGTAAAAGAAGGTTTCTAAATTGGGTAATTCTCTTGCATAATCTAACATAGTAGTTGTACTTTGAATGTTGTTTTTGATAAATAAATGAGGATCTTTGATACTATTGTCTACATGGGTTTCAGCGGCCATGTGAACTACAATATCGACATTTCCTATTTCTCGTTTGATACCCTCAGATAAAGGATGAATCAAATCAATGGTAAACACTTTGACCCGAGGACTGGATAGAGTCTCTGTGCTTCTCAATCGTTCAAATCCATGGCTCGCATAGCTTAGTTTGTCTAATATTACAATCGACCAATCGGTATTTGAATGAACATGTTCTACAAAGTGATGACCAATAAATCCACAACCCCCTGTAATTACAATTGTTTTAGTCATATGTTTACTTGTCTTGTAGTTATTATTTATAGAGTTCAAACTTGGCCTTTTATTTATTCAAAATTGTATATGAAGAAAATTGTAGTTTGTTTGACAGGTGTAGTGAATCGATCGATTCGATATACGTGGCAGTCTATTCAAGACAATTTGATTGAACCTTTACAAAAAGATTATCAAATTCATATTGCCGTATTCAATAACAATGTGGGTGATACTCTAGTAGATGGTGTTTTATTAAACAATCGAGATATGTTACTCATAAATTACAATTATTTATATGAATACAAACAAACGGAAATAGATAGAGAAATCAAACAAATGGATGGATATGAGAAAGACTATCCTCCCTATTTGTGTGGAACCATGAAACAAAATGCCTTTCGATTGATGTATATTGAATCCAAAGTTGCCGAATTTGTAGAAACAAACAAAGATGTGTATGAGTATGTGATCGTGTCAAATGCAGATTATTTTTATCTTAACAAATTAAACGTGAATTATTTACAGAATATAAAAGAAGACACTATCGGTACGTGTCATCATTGGGAAAATGCGGATATGTGTACAGATGGATTCTATATAGGATATCCTAGTTCGATTATCAAACTGATGAATCGAATATTTATGTATGATCAACTTGCGACCACTTACAAAAATAAACCCATAATAAATTATGAGCGCATACTAAATCAATCTATTCTCTATCACAAGTTACAAAGATTGAAACTCGACTTTTATTTTCTAAAAATAAGAGCAAATTTACATTTGAAAAATGCAGCTATGAATAAAGATAAGTTTTACAAAATGTTTGATGATTTTTTGAATACAAATCAAGATAAAGATATCTATATTTATTTACGCAAACATATCGTTATTCACAAAAAACAAACAAAACAAAAACAAACAATTCCTCGTTTACATAGAAACACACTTTTACATCGTATTATTTATATGTAATCAAATCGTTTTTCATTCAAAATATATATGTGTAAATATTTATAATGAAAGAAATCCATGTATTTGCCAGTGTGTTCGATACAAATAGTACTACTGGTAATCTGGGAGACATATTTGGATATGTATTGGCGGATTATTTATGTAAACCTTATTCTATAAAAGTGAATCGTATCGGTATAAATGATAAAATTGTAAATAATACATTTAGTTTAGTTGGTAGTATATGTAATTTATGTAATCAAAAAGCGAAGCAAGATAAAAAAATAATTATACTTGGGTGTGGAATGATTATCAATGATGCAACTATAAGTAAGAATCAAAATATAGTATGGAAAGGTGTTAGAGGTCCATTGACCTTGAAATTTAGTCACCAAAATTGTGCGATATTATCAGATCCCGGTTTGTTGATATCAAATATATATCCAATTATCAAAACTAATCAAAAAAAAATAGGATTTATAATACATAGTGTGGATAGAACCGAATTTTTTAAATTATTCCCTGAAACAAAACAATATTTAATTGACAATTATTCTACCTATGAAGAATTTACAAAACAATTATCGGAATATGAGAAAGTTGTATCCAGTAGTTTACATGGAATCATATTTTGTCATTCTTATTCAATACCTGTATGTTCAATTAAAGTAACAAATCGTATTATAGGAGACAATTTTAAATACATTGATTACTATCATTCAATTGGACATACTGAATTCAAAGGAAGACATACGATTCATAAAAACATAGACTTTCAAACACTTGTAACTAAAGAATGGCAACCTTCTGAAAAAGTTATAGAAAATTTTAAAAGCATACAGGAAAAGTTTATCCTCTCTCAAATTCTAGAGCATATATAAATTCTACAGTTTGTTTAAGAATGAATCTTTCGCAATAAATCATTAATGGATACAGATTTGGTTTCTGGTTTATCTATCAAAAAGTCTTGTGCGAGTTGTATTGTTAATTTTTCGAATAGATCCAATGCAAATAATTCAGGATACTCTGACTTAAGTTTCATGTATTTATCATAATATATTTTTGATGTATGCAATTCCATTTGTTTACCTTTCCCTCGATTAGGAGAAAAATGAATTCCATAAATAGGTCTCATTCTATGATCAAAATTTGGTAATCCGTGAACTTCTTGACACATTTGACCTAAAATAACTTCATCGTTTTTGGGTACATTTTGATCATAATATTTTTTTTGTATTTTCAAAAAATCGTTTGTATAATATTCATCATTTTTTAACATAAATACACCCGTTAACCTAACAGAATTTGGATATCTAATTATATTGTTATAAGGCAAATTGGGTGGCCAAAATTGTTCATATTTTTCAACAAGATCGGTTTCTAAATACATGATATCAATATCAGTTATATAAGCGTATTTCGATTTGATAACAGGTTTTTCAAAAAATCGATATGTATTTGGTATATGTCGGTTATGTTTGATTTGATAGTCACGAATCAAAAAGTCTGTATGATATCTTGATAATACCTTCAATTCTTTTTCATAGGTACGTTTGAACAAGTCTACATCTTCTACTATGATTTCTACATGACTATTTTCATTGTGATGTAATGCAAAAAAGGTAAAGGGTATAATAAATGAATTATATACATGGATATGTTTGTGTTTATCATAAGCATACGCTAAAAAATTAATCGTATACATTCTATACAATTGTAATATATAAAAAATACAATTATGTAACTGTTCGTGTTTTAGGATTCACGTGTGGTTTTTTTGTGACTAATTTTATCTTCTCACTATGAGATAATCTTTCATAATCCACTTTGTATTTCCAAAGTAAATAATCAAAACTTAATTGATCACGGCGACACACTTCAATACAACGAGTCCATTCTTCATTAAACTCTTTGATTTGTTTATGTTTTCGGATCAATACATTAGTTTCTGTCAAACCTATCGTATCAGGAAATTGATCTTTCTTTTGATTAGTTAGTATTGTATCAATATGTCTTTTTGTTTCTAAGTTTTGCTTGAGTACAACATTCGCTTCACTTTGGATAGTTTGTCTATTTGGGTGATGAAAACATATCATAGATTTTTCAGTATGTATGAATTTATCGAGTACTTGTTCTGTAAATTTACCGGATAAATATACATTACCATCAATGTAAATAGACTGTTCATATATAGCGGGTAAATATCGATGGGGACTGGTTTTTACAGTTCGTTGAACTAATTTGGAATCAGACCCTGTAATATAATAAGGTATAATATCGTTTTGAATACATTGATAAACTAGTTCAAATTGATCTGTAAAATACAAATGATCAATAGGTAACGTTGGTTTTAAGTTGATTCTGTCTTTTTCATAATCTCCTGTATTAATCGTATACAAACATGTATTCTTGTAGGATTGATTTTTGCGAAATCTTTCATATTTGTAATGATAAATAAAGGTACGATACACAACTTTAGGTAACCCTCCTTTTTTATGAAATCTTTCAAACCATTCATATTCATTTCCTCCAAAAGGATATTTTGGATTGAAATAGGTTGTTTCATCAAATCGATTGGCAAGCAACACATGTTTGGGAAATACCATAAAAAATCCATTTAAATTCACAAGCGTTCCGTCATAGCAGGTGCAGCTGTTTTTGTATTTCATAACTTCTGTATTTCGATTTTGAGGACATATTCCATATTGAGGTTTATTTTGTGTGGATATTCCTGGATTATTTGTCAAAGGACCGAAATAAACTAATTCATCTGATTTCACTTGACCCGCTTCCCATAAAATAGAATGAATACTTTGATCAAATAATATATCATCATTACTTAGAACAATGATATCACAGTCATTTTCAATACATTTGTCGATTCCAGCATTCCATGTCCCTGTCAATCCTCCAAATTTTGTTTGATCTTCAATTACAATGACTTCAAATTTGGGAAATTTGTCTTTCAATCCTAATGTAATTTCATCCTCTGATTCATTGATATATACAACAACATAAAAATTGGTTAGTTGTCTTTCATAACATTCTAAACATTGACGAACCTGAACACCCCACATTCCATGGGTTGTCACAACGACTCCTATTTTTTTATCTGTTTTCTTTGTGTCTCCCATCCATGGGTTAGCCGATTGTTTTTGCTTTGGAATAATATCATTGACATAAATTTCTCTTTTTTGTTTTGCAAATCTATGAAACATATACATTGTAAATACAAAAAATTTAAAGAAAATTACTGAGATTCATCTACAGATTTATCAGTCTGTTTACGAACAACTCTGTATATATATGTCTCATTTTGACATAGTAAAGGACCCCCTTCAATTCCTCGGACTTGAATGGCTTCTACTTTATCGTCTTCTCCTTGTTTGATATCAAAGGTGACATATTCACCTGGATACAAGTTTTTGTATCCCTCCCATTCAGGACACAATTGACTTATATGACAAAAAATACGATCCTTTGTATCCAATCGTTGGATGAATCCATAGCCATGTCTTTTTGAAAACCAATCGACCGTTCCAGTGACACTCATTATTATAAAATACTTATTATAACTAATCTTTAGATAATGTTGAATTTTATGATCAAATCAATTGTATTGATCGTATTGTTGTTTTCATCTCTGACAAACTATGATTCCCTTCACGAGTTTTCGATTGGGATTTGTATTTACTTACTTACCAAATGGTGGACAGATTATCGTCATTGTACATTCAGTTATATTGAATGTAAATGGATTCGAAAGGTAGATAAAAAACAAGGGTATCTTTATAATTTTTTAGAACCTATTTTTGATATCAATCGCTATCCCTATAAGAATCTAATTTACGTAATTTTTCTATGTATCTTGATCATCAATTGGATTCAATTTTTTAATCCTCATCCTTCACCTGTATGTTTATTTTAGGATTGGTAATTGTTCCATTGATTCCATCTGAGAATCCATATTTGTCTCGTTGCCATTTCACTAATCGTTCTTTCAATGCAGAGATATCCACTCGAATATTTTTACCATATACCTTGTCCAACCACGTCTGATAACAAGAACACAACTCGGAAAAGGGACAGGTTTCATTCGGTTCAGCCACCGTACATTCTTGAAACCATTGTCCAATATAATCATTTTGATTTTTGTAATTTTGAGTTTCCATACGAATCGATTGGGGAACTTCAATATCTAAACAATCCATCTCAGACCAAATTCGTAACAACATTCCCATAAATACAACTCCCCACCCTTTCACCTTTTCTGAGAGTGTTTTATCTGCTTTGTAAATATGTTTGGATTCATCGATTTCCTCGGGTCGATCGACAAAGCGAGAATTGAACGGAGATACAGCCACACGTCTCCATGCACCATTGGTTTTATCTTCTATTTTGGGTTTGTCATTACACATCAACACTAATTCAAATTGAGGTTTGAATTCAAACGGTTCTTGATACAGATTTCTTGCTAATATCATATCACCTCCTGACAATTCTTTCATTTCTCCTGCATTGATGGTTTCGTTTTCATCGGGTTCTTGCATATAACATAACCGAGCCCCTCGAGTTCTCGCCTTTTCTGGACACGCTGCATTGCTCGATTTTCGTTTTTGTGTCAAGATAGTCACCGGTAAATTCATACAATATCCACCCATGGCTTGTCTCAATAAATCAATTAAGATAGATTTACCATTCCCTCCGGAACCTGTCCAAATGGAAAATCGATTCATGACTTCTCCACACAAACGACACGCCATGTATTTCAAACAATACTCTCGAATTTCTCCAGGTTTCTCTTCAATATCTTGTAAATCAGGTAACACCTTTTCCAAAAAGTCTTTGATTCCACGATACGTTTTAACAAAGTGAAGTGACGGTCGTCGAGTTTTCTCCCAATCACAGCCATCAATCCCACTACGAAATTCAATTCGTTTCCACATTTCTTTGACTGATAAAGGAAATTCATTCTTTTCTATAGGTAAACTGTATTTGGTTGTAATGGATAATTTGTCTTCGGGTCGTCCTTCTCTCACAATGTTTTCATTCAAATCATAGACACAATTATCAAAGCATAACAATTTGGTATTCGAATCTAATTCTTCTTGAAACTTGGGATTGAAAAACTTCGTTCGACAAGCTTCCATGATATTTTTCTGAAAAGGAACATCTTTTAATTTGTTATAAATCTTACCCGCAGTTTCTTCCCACTTTTTGATATCTTCCGATTCGGGTTCTCCATTCAAGACACGTTTGTTTTGTTGATCACGAAATCTACCTTGAGAGATCGAATACATTAACTTGATTCTGACAGGTAAATTCATTTGTAATAGATATCCTTGAGGACATTTCTCCCATTTGGTTCCATCAAAATTGTACCATATGTTTGATTTCAAGTCTGCACATACAAATTCATCTTGATATCGTCGATGCACTATTTTGGCAATATCATCATGGGCTCCTCCTTCTTTCACACTACGATCCACTAATTCAGATAACGATTCTTCTTTGATTTTGTGAAACTCGGTTTCATTATCTAATTTAGCCCAATAAATCAAAGTCGCTTTTGTAATTGGATTGGAACAATGTTGAAAAGAATTCCATTTTTGCAAACATTCCTCTCTGGATTGATACGAAGAACTTTGTTGACTGAATGTGTCAAATACATCAAACAATCCAGGATTTGTGTTTTTCAAACCCATTCCAACTTTCAACCATTGATCATAATCATCATATCGTTCTTGACTATAACATCGTGTCACTAATTTTTCAAAAAACTCTATTTCATCTTGTTTCATTGTGTTTTGAATATCTTGTAAGATACATTCTTCATCTGAATCTAAATCATGATCTGTATATTCATAGTCGTCATTTAAAACACTGATTTCACTGACAACAGGTTTCACCGGTTCCATGTCTTTGTTTGAGTAAGTCACGTTTTTTTCAAATTGTTTTGTCAGATAAAAGAGTTCGACGAACTCTTTGTCTGTCAACTTACTATCTATTCGCGTTTCATTTTTAAATCTATATTTCACTTTATAGGGTTCACCATTCGGTTTGGCTGATCCATACACAAACCAACGTTTTACATTGGTATCAAATATCTTGTGAGGATCATTCACGGGTTTTGTCAGAAAACTTGAAAACAAGGTATCTAAGGGTTGTTCACTCATGTAACGAAACAATTGGTTCCAAGATAAACGATCACCAATCAAATCGGGATAAACTACATGAATTCCTTCTTTGATTACAAATCCACCTTCATTGCGTTTTGAATCCGGTTTGACTTGAACATAACATTCTAAATCCTTTTCATAAACTACATTCTCACGAATGGATTGATTGAGAAACGATACCAATGTATCAATAGTAGATTCATTGAATTGACGATTTGTTTGAGTTCCATCAAACTCTAAGTCTAAATCTATATACAAAGGACATATATCAGGTACTTTTTCAGTCACAGATAAAGTTCCTTG
>MDTD01074305.1_pt1 | contig 26656 bp, 27 predicted proteins | sample 811221 | NCBI WGS metagenome assembly MDTD01 (sample SAMN05326646, study PRJNA326480) | marine metagenome | isolation source: seawater | place: Pacific Ocean: South West | collected 2011 | reverse complement strand
TTTTTATCTATAATGGTGGGCGTAGCTCAGTTGGTAGAGCCCCGGATTGTGATTCCGGTCGTCGTGGGTTCGAGCCCCATCGTCCACCCCATAGTTACAGTCATATGAATAAAGGTGTATTTAAAAGTCTAACAAAATCTTTGTTGTATATATTTCTGAGAAATGACTATTCATGGTCTATCTTAACAGACGAAGAGAGACAGTTAATCAAAACCGAGAACTCCAAATACAATGTTTTAAGAGATGATTATTTTGATATCAAGAAATTTGGAATATCAAGGCAGAAAGATGGTGAAAGGTGGGATACTTTTGATTTGGAAGTACTACTGAAAAATAAAGTTAAAGGTGAAGATGCAGTATACTTACTAAATTCTTTAAATAAATTCCAGCCGAGAGATGTACTAGAAATTGGTTCCGGCCCAGGGCTCTTCTCTAAAATGATATATGATTTTAGCTCAGTACAATCTCTAACAATTAACGATATCAACCCCTATTTTATAGAATATATTAGTGCTTGTGAGAAGAGATCATCATCTTCAAAAAATTTAAAAGCAATTATTGGCAATTTGATTGATCAAAATATAAAAGATGATTTTGATATGATAGTGATTATTTCATCTTTGCATCATATCCCTGAGAGAGATCTTCTATTCAAAAAAATGGAGCGCCATTTAAGAAAAGATGGGGTAATAGTAGTATGTGAGCCCTCTTATTATCTTAAAAGAATTTATCATTTATTAAAGAAGGTTCCGATGTTTCTTGATAGGAACTATCGCTTCAATCAATCTAATTACTCAACTCACAGTATGTGCTCTCTCGGTGAATATAGGTCTATAATGCGAAAATGCAGTTTTTTGGAGATAATGGATATTAATTTCAATGAAATAGGTAGAAATAGACCGTTCTTTAAATCATTAAAATCGTTCTTTTTGAGAATGCTTCTGTCTCATAGGATTTTCGTAACATTCCAAAAAAAATCTACTTAATTGCCATATATCCTTCAAAACAATTGAACCTGAATATGGTTTCAATATCTTCAAAGCCAGCTCTTTTTAGCAAACCAAGGTTTCCTTCTCTCGAGAAAGGTTCGAGTACACCTTTTAAACTTCTTGATTTATTAATTATCTCATCAGAACTGAATTTATTATCAATTTTATAGTCTATATAAACATTTTGCATCATCTCTTGAAATCTCGCATCAGAACCTCTTACTTTTTCAAAAAACAAAAAGCCAGCTCCCCAGTCAAGACAGTCATATATTTTATTGATTAGATCTTGTCTATGCTTTGGAGGTATGAACTGTATTGTATACATCGAGATCATCATAGATGATTTTTTAAATTTAACTTTAGTGATATCCCTTTTGAAGTACTTGACATTATTATATCTGCTCTTGGTTTTACTGTGATTAACCATGTTCTGTGATATATCAAGACCGATTAGATTAAGATTTTTTAAATCTTTATGTCTTTTTGCAATTTTTTGAATCAAGGTGCCAGTCGAGCAACCAATGTCATAGATAGTTGAACTCTCATTGATAAAATAATCTGAAAATGAGCATACTAGCTTATGAGTTTCAGCATAAAGAGGAACAGATCTTTTTACATGTGAGTCAAAGTATTTGTTCACGTCTCCATCAAAATTCCATTTATTAGATTTTAGAGTTAATTTTTTATCTACTTTTTTCATTTAGACTCTTTTTTTGATCAAGCAATTATAATGAAATTATCAAGAATTTAAAAAATATTTTATCTGTCTAAAATTGCTATAATCATACCTTAATAAGAATTACGGTGACTTGAGATCGAAAAAAAATATATCCATTGGTACTTATTGCGCACGAAATTCAAACAGGAGGATCGAGCAGAAAGAGAGCTTACTCAACAGGGTATAGAGTGTTTCCTCCCAAAATATAAAATAGAGAAGCTTGCACAAAGAAAAAAGATAATACGTGAAGAACCTCTGTTTTCTCAGTATATATTCGTATTAGTAGACTCAAGGAGAAATTGCTGGACTTCAATTAAGTCAACAAGGGGGGTATCAGGGGTTGTTGTATTTGGTTCTGGTCCCTCAGTTATTCATGATGATGTAATATCAGAGATTCGTAAATTAGAATTATTACCACCAGAGCCTCTGATGAAGGTTGGTCAGACAATAAAAATAATTGAAGGTCCTTTCAGAGGCCTCGATGCGATATATGAAGCGCCCGATGGTGAAACTCGATCATCAATCCTAATTAATTTTATTCAGAATAATTTAAAAATTACCGTTAATAATGAATCACTTGAACCAATTTAATTCTAAATAATAAATATTTAATCTATGTCTAAAAGAATAAGCAAAACACTCGGAATAGTTAGCCATGATGCTGGCGGCGCAGAAATTCTGAGTAACTGGGTCAAACGAAATAATAAAGATACTAAATTTACGTTTTTTTTACGAGGGCCAGCAAAAAAAATTTTCCGTAGGAATTTAGATATAAATTTAGTTGATCAGAATGAACAAACAATTCAAAATTTTTTGGATGAAATAGATTTATTGATATGTGGTACGAGCTGGCAGTCGTCACTAGAAAGAGAATTTATTTTTGAAGCTAAAAAGTCAAAGATTAAGGTAATTTCTATTCTTGATCATTGGGTTAACTACAGAGAGAGATTCATAGTCAATAAATCACTAGTATTACCGGATGAAATCTGGGTATGCGATGAGTTTGCATATAAAAAGGCAAAAGATGAATTTGAAGGGGTAACTATAAAGAAAGTTAAAAATTATTACTTCGAGTCAATCAGGAGAAAAATTACAGTCATAAGAAAAAAAAATCTGCTAGATGACTCGAAAAATATTCTTTATGTGTGCGAACCAGTTAGCCAGCATGCTAAATTGAAGTATGGTGACGAATACTACCTTGGTTATAATGAGAAAACAGCATTATTGTTTTTTTTGAGAAATATAAAAAAACTCAATTTTGATCCAAAAACTATAGTTATTAGACCGCATCCCACAGAAGAATTTGAAAAATACTTATGGGTGAAAGATTATTATGATGGTTCAGTTGAGTTTGGAGGAGATAAGGATCTTATTGAGGAAATTATGTGTGCATCTGTTGTAGCTGGCTGTGAATCAATGGCGATGATCATAGGTTTAATAGCAAAAAAAAGGGTAATTTCAACAATTCCTCATGGAGGAAGAGACTGTGTACTTCCTTTTAAATCTATTGAGATTATGAAGGAAATCATTAGTGAGGATGATTAATTTGCTCGAGAGATGCTTGATAATTGGGCTCGGAAATATAGGGTTAAAATATGATTTAAATCTTAGTGATGATCAAATACTCACTCACTCAAAGGCTTTTTTTCATCATCCTGATTTTGAATTAATAGGTGCAGTAGATAAAAATCGAGTTAACAGAAACTCATTCGAAAAAAAGTATAATAAACCTGCATATAAGAATGTTAGGGATGGAGTTTTAAAGGAAAACCCATCAATTGTTGTAATTTCCACTCCTACCTCGACACATTCAATTATATTGGATGAGGTTTTAGAGTATATTTCTCCAAAATTGATTTTGTGCGAAAAACCTCTTGATTATGACTTATCAAGAGCAAAATTTATGATCGATAAATGTAAAAAAAATAAAATAGAATTACTTGTTAATTACATTAGAAGAAGTGATCCAGGATCCATTGAGATAAAAAAAAGAATACTAAGTGGTAAAATAAAACAACCATTAAAAGGATTCGTTTATTATTCAAAAGGAATAATGAACAACGGAAGCCATTATCTGAATATTCTTGAAGATTGGCTTGGAAAGTGCACATCCGTGAATTGCATATCCAAAAAAAGCCAGTATACAAAGAATGATTTCAATTATGATTTCAATGCATATTTTGGAAAAAATAAAATCTCCTTTATATCAACAGAGTCAAATAAAACTGAATCCGACTTCATTAAAATAGAGAGTTCATCTGGACAATTATTTTATGAGCATGGAGGAAGATCAATTTACTGGAAAAATAAAGAAAAAAATAAAACAAGAGAGATTTCCAAGAAAAATGAAATTATTCAAATAAACATGGATCAATATCAATATAATGTTGTTCGAGAAATTAATAACTCATTGAATAATCTACATTCCAATCTTAGTAAATGTGATGATGCATATGAAACAATGCGAAGTATCAACAATATAATCTGTGAAATATAAAATGAAAAGAAAGCTATTAGCAATAAATGGTGGAGAAAGGATTATAAAAACCCCTCTTGCGAGATATAACTCTATTGGGAATGAAGAGGTTTACGCGGCAAGTCAGGTCATAAAATCTGGAGTATTGTCAAAATATATTGGAGCAGATAGCGAAGATTTTTTTGGCGGCCCAAAAGTTAAAGAATTCGAAAAACTTTGCTGTGATTACTTTAGGGTTAAACACGCAATAACTGTCAACTCATGGACATCAGGATTAATTGCGGCAGTGGGAGCTCTCAATATTAATCCAGGAGATGAAATCATTGTGCCGACATGGACAATGTGTGCGTCTGCAACTGCAATTCTTCACTGGAATGCTATTCCAGTTTTTGCAGATATCGAAAAGGAAACTTTCAATATCGATCCTATTTCTATTGTGAGAAATATATCAAAAAGGACAAAAGCAATAATGGCTGTAGATATATTTGGTCATTCCTGCGACATGTCTGCATTGAAAAAAATAGCAAAGGAAAATAATTTAAAAATAATATCTGACGCTGCGCAATCTCCAGGGGCAATCTATCAAGGAGAGTTCGCAGGTACCTTATCAGATATCGGTGGTTTTAGCTTAAACTATCATAAACATATTCATACAGGCGAGGGTGGGATATTGGTAACAAATGATGATGATCTCGCTCTAAGAATGCAGTTGATAAGAAATCATGCAGAGGCAGCAGTTAATGGTATGAAAATTAGTAATATTTCAAATATGGTTGGTTATAACTTTCGTTTGGGAGAGATAGAATGCGCAATTGGCATTGAGCAGTTAAAAAAATTAAAAACTTTTATAAGCTCAAGAATAGAGGCTGCTGAAATTATTTCAAACGGAATAAGAGATCTCCAAGGACTTAGAATTCCAACAGTGAAAAAAGGATCAAGTCATGTTTATTATGTTTACCCAATGCTATTAGATACCGATCAAATTGGAGTCTCAAGACGAGTCATTATCGAAGCAATGCAAGCTGAAGGTTTAGATGGGTTAATGGATGGGTACGCAAATATCCACATGCAGCCAATTTATCAGAAAAAAATAGCATATGGAGAGAGAGGTTTTCCATGGAGCTCCGACATTTGTGACAGAGAAATTAATTATGAAAAAGGCATATGCCCTGTAGCTGAGGATTTGCATGAAAGATCATTTTTGGGTTACCAGATGTGCCTTCATGAGTTATCAATAAATGATGCAAAAAAAATAGTCGCCGTGTTCCAAAAGGTATGGAAAAATCTTGATGAATTAAAATGATCACCAAGAGATATTTATAAGTGAATTATACAAATGTATCACCCAATTATTATGTTAAAAGCATGAGGTATTATGAAAGAAGATAGAAAAATGATTTCTTTTAACGATATTGGAAAGTATTCTGATTGGCCCTCTCGCTTGTTATCAAATAATGAATTCTCTTTTAGGAAAAAAACTACCTCCGAGGTAATTAGAGAATTTGATAAAGATAAATGGGGTAATTTACTTAGCAAACTCAATACCAAAAAATCTTTTAAATTTGATGATGTAGAAATAATGGAGAGAGATCAAAATGAGTTAATTCCATGTTTTGATAAAGAGGTTGGTTTTTATTTGACTACTATAAAGCGAGCTGAACAAAGACTTCTTAAGTTGTATCAAGAAACTATCCAAACTCACCTCAAGAATGCAAGTTGTCTTGTTGAATTTGGCGCAGGATATGGGTCAAAAATAATAAAATTGTCTGATGCTCTCGAGATAAATGGTCTGAAGCTGTTTGCCGCAGAATACACTAATTCTGGTTGTGAACTGATCAAGCTAATATCTGGGATGCTCAATAAGCAAATATCCGTCGGTAAATGTGATTTTAATTCAATGACATTAGAAGGAATTGATATACCTGAGAATTCGATAATCTTTACATCCTATGCTTTGCATTACACGCAGAAACTAAACACAGGTATTGTTGACTATTTTTTTAAATTTAATCCTAAGGCTGTTATTCATTTTGAACCCTGCTACGAATATCTAGATAAGAGAACCATTCATGGAATGATGTCTAGACGATATATAGAAATGAACGATTATACAAAAAACATCGCTTCATCATTAGACGATGGATGCAAAAAAAATAACTTGGAGTTCAAAGTTAATAAGAATATTTTTGGTTCTAACCCATTTCTTCCGATCTCTGTTATTGAATGTTTACCATGAAGTGATACGCGTTCTAATAAAGATCAAAACTATATATTTGATATAGATTAGTAAAAATGAAATCAAGTCCAAATAATCCAACTAAAGAAATTGATTACCTTATTATCGGGACAAGTATAATAGCATCTTTTGAAGCTTGTTATTTGGCTCAACAGGGAAAGTCAGTGCTTATGATAGATAGAGATTCCAGCATTGGAGGTGCCTGGAAAACAATAGAATTGGCAGGTGTGAGCAATATTGAAAATGCAATCCATTATTTTCTCCCTGACGAAAAAGGAATCAATTTCATGAAGAATCATCTCAATTGGCCAATAGAGACATCTGTGAAGAAATATCGATTTTTCAGTTTTTTTGGATTAATTTGTTTCAAAATCCATTATGACTCATCATTTGGAAGATTCATACATAAGTTATTCTTTTCAAGGAAGACAATTGGTCTGCAATCGTTCACAAATCATCTTATCGAATGCATAAAAACAACTCTTCAAAATAGAGGTATAAGATCATACTATATAGCACATGGGTCTGCATGGATGCTTGATTATGTAGAAAAATTAATAGCTAGAAATTCTGTAGAAATAAAACTAAATACGAATATTTCTGAAATTTTTATTGATACCGAAAAAAAAGAAATAATATGTAAAACTGAGAAATTAAAAATTATTTCCAAATCATTAGTATTGGGTCATGGCGCAAGACTACCTGAGCTTAAGTCAAATTTGGGAGTATTAAAGATTAATGAAAAATTTCACTCACGACCGGCTTTCCACCTTGTAATAGAAGATTGCAAGAGAGCTGACTCTTTTGAAATAATCATGACAAGCGATTCGCATATTAAGTATGTCCATGACGTAACCCGATTTTCATCACTAGCAAAAAATATGAAAAACGATAAAAAAATATTTGTCTTTGCTCTTCATCATAATATTCGTGACTCTGAGGATTTAGAAGCAATTTTGCATCACAAACTAAAAAAAATAGGACAAATTGAAAAAGAATCAAAAATTATTGAAAGTTTATACTCACATAAGATTTTACCAACACTGGATAACAATGATTTGACAAAGATCGAAGAATTTTATGGTGATAATGTGAATACACTTAGAACGGAGAACTTTTCGAGCGCATTTGGTTTCTATTCTGAAAGGTGGCGATCAATCGAAATCCCTCCATTAAAATCTTAAGAAAACAAAAAACTAATTTTTATAGATACATGTTCATTAAATGAACAACATATGTTATAATGTGTTCAATAAATGAACATATTTTTTTTATAAAGAAAATTATATATTCAGGATTAAAAAGCGTTAAAAAGAGAAGGCTATTTTTTATGGTCTTGCGGTAGCTATTGTCTATGCAAAGATTTGAGTTAGAATACAGAATATTAAAAAAGTTAGAGGAGAATCCAAAACTAACGCAGCGTCAAATTGCTACTGAATTGGGTCTCAGTCTTGGAAAAACTAATTACGTCATAAGGGCGCTCATCGATCGCGGGTTTGTAAAACTAAATAATTTTAGAACATCAAATAATAAAATTAACTATGTGTATTTACTTACAATTAATGGTTTATCTGAAAAAGCAGAATTGGCAAAGAGATTTTTAGAATACAAATCAAAAGAGTACGATAAACTAAAAAAAGAAATATCAATGATTGAAAAAGACTTACTATTAAATAAGGATCAACATGACTAGGTTTGATATTGGGGTGATTGGAAAGGGATTTGTTGGTAATGCAGTCGCTCTGGGATTTTCTGCTGGGACTGGCTATAAATCGAAAGTCAGAATTTATGATAAAGATCCTACGAGATCAACTCATTCACTTGAGGATGTTGTGATTAAATCTCAATTTATATTTTTATCCGTTCCAACCCCATCTAATAAGGATGGCTCTATCAATCTTGACATCTTGAGAGCTTGTATTAAAGATGTCGACCAAGTCTCTAAGGAAAATAATAGGCCTGATAACATAATACTTGTCAGATCAACAGTCACCCCTGGAACAACAAGAGATCTCCAAAATAACTTTCCAGATTTAAAGATTGTATTTAATCCAGAATTCCTTACTGAGCGTTCAGCTGTATTTGATTTTATCAATCAAACAAGATTTATAATTGGAGGTGAAAAACAAAATACAAAGAAAGTTGCCGAGCTCTTTATTGACAGATTTGGAGAAACATTACCAATAATCCAAACTGATTATGAAACTGCTGAATTAACTAAATACGTATGTAATACTTTTTTCGCAACAAAGATATCTTTTCTTAATGAAATGAAATTATTATCAAAAGAGGTAAATGCAAATTGGGATGATGTTATTGAAGGGTTTTTAAGAGATGGAAGAATCGGTCATTCTCATGTACAAGTTCCAGGACACGACGGAAAGTTAGGTTTTGGAGGTAGTTGTTTTCCAAAGGATGTTCAGGCCCTTATCAAATTCGGAGATTCGCTCGATATAGATTTATCAGTTTTAAAGGCTACTTGGAAAACAAACCTAAAAGTTCGACCTGAAAAAGATTGGGAAAAATTAAAAGGAAGGGCTGTAACTTCAGATGATTAATGATTATGAAAATAAATTGAATTCGAATGATGATTACGTTATCGATTTATTCGGCTTGGTCAAATTATTTTGGAGTCAAAGAAATTTTATTATCATATTCACCTCGCTTTCAGCGATCTTATCTATTTTTATAGCACTATCACTGCCAATTTTATACAAATCAACTGCCAAGGTATTCCCAAATTCAGATTCAATGACACAATCGAGCTCGCTAGGATCTCAGTTTGGTGGTTTAGCAAGTTTAGCGGGAATTGAAATTGGCGCATCATCAACTGAAGTTACGCTCGCGATTGAAACAATGAAATCATATAATTTTTTCAAAGAATATATATATGATGAAATACTACCAGAGCTCTCTGCTCAAAAAGGATGGTCACCCGAAAATGGTCTTGAGTATGATGAGACAATATACAACTCGGAAACTAATGAGTGGATCAAGGGTAAACCAAGCTTTCAGGATGCTTATAGATCATATAATGGATTAGTAGAAATAGTTGAGGATAAATTGACAAAAATCATTTCTATTACAGTTATAAATGGATCACCTCATGTCGCAAAAAATTGGGTTGACCTCATAATAAAGCAAATAAATATGATTACCGAGAAAGAAGAGATAAAGAGAGCTTCAAAAGCATTGGCATATTATGAGGAAAAACTTGGTTCAACTTCACTTCTTTCATTAAATGAAATGTTTGCAAAATTAACTGAAGACCAGCATAAAAGATTGATGTTAGCAGAAGTTGAGGATGAGTATATATTGCGGACATTAGAGCCTGCTGTTGCTCCTGAGAGAAGGTACAAGCCATCTCGAGCTAAATTTTGTATCGTTTTCACATTTATTGCAGGAGTTATCAGCCTCATTTTAGTATTTCTATGGGATTCGTTTAGAAAGAGTATGAGTGACACATAGCTTTGTTGCTACTATTAATATGCTGACTGAAAAGACAATATTAGTTACAGGTGGTACAGGATCTTTTGGGAAAAAGTTTATTGAGATTCTCCTTGGTAAAGTAAATCCAAAAAAGATTATCGTATACAGTAGAGATGAGCTGAAGCAATATGAAATGCAGCAAAAATATTCAGATGAAAAAAACATAAGATATTTTTTAGGCGATGTCAGAGACATGAATCGTCTGCAAATGGCTATGGAAGGAGTAGATATAGTTGTTCATGCGGCTGCTCTTAAGCAAGTTCCTGCAGCGGAATATAATCCTTTTGAAGCAGTAAAGACGAATATTATAGGTGCGCAAAATGTAATTGATGCAGCGCTTTCTAAGGGTGTGAATAAGGTGATTGCTCTGAGTACAGACAAAGCTGCAGCTCCTATTAATTTATATGGAGCTACGAAACTCACTTCAGATAAGCTATTTGTAGCTGCGAATAATTATAAAGGATGGAATGACATAAAATTTTCTGTCGTGAGATACGGAAATGTAATGGGTAGCAGGGGCTCTGTGATTCCATATTTTCTCGATCAAATAACAAAAGGATTCCTTACTATTACAGATGAACGAATGACGAGATTTAATATAACCTTGGATGAAGGCGTAAGCTTCGTAATAAAATGTTTGGAAATGATGTGGGGTGGGGAAATATTTGTCCCCAAGATACCAAGTTATAAAATTTTAGATGTTGCAGATGCAGTTGCACCGAAAATTAAAAAAAAGATTATTGGTATAAGGCCGGGAGAAAAATTACATGAAGAGATGATCACTGTTGATGATGCTAGAAATACAGTTGAATTCGATGACTACTATGCCATCCTTCCATCATCAAATTGCCTTTCTTGGACGATTGATGATTTTGCAAAAGAAAGTAATAAAAAAACAGGAAAATTTTGTAGTGAGGGATTTAGCTACAACAGCTATTCTAATGAGGACTTTCTATCTGTCAGTGAGATAGCACAATTAATCAAAACAAAAATTTAACGATGATCTCATACGGGAAACAAAGCATCGACCAGTCGGATATCGATGCAGTAATTAGTGTATTAAAAAGTGACTGGCTGACTCAAGGCCCCGTAGTAGAAATCTTTGAAAATAGACTGGGCAGATATTTCAATGCTAAGCATGTGTGTGCAGTCTCAAATGGAACAGCAGCACTTCACTTATGTGCTATTGCACTCGGATGGAAGAAAGGTGATATTGTAATTACTAGCCCAATATCGTTTGTTGCGTCTGCGAATTGTATTTCTTATGTTGGCGCCACTCCAGACTTTGTCGACATAGATAATGAAACATACAATATTGATATTCATAAATTAGAAGAAAAAATATGCTTCTATCGTTCAATTGGAAAAAAAATTAAAGCTGTCATTGGAGTTGATTTTGCAGGAAATCCATGTGACTGGAAAACACTCAGGAGTCTTGCGAATAAATATGAATTTAACCTAATAAATGATAATTGTCATGCGATTGGAGCTTCTTATGAAAATGATATCGGATATGCTGTTAAATATGCAGATTTGGTGACACAGAGCTATCATCCAGTAAAAAATATTACTACTGGTGAAGGTGGTGCAATTCTCAGTAATAATCCTGACTTAATTAAATGTGTCCGTAAATTAAGATCCCATGGAATTGAAAAGAAGGAAAATAATCAAAAATCAAAACCCTGGTTCTACGAGATGAATGATTTAGGTTACAACTATCGAATTACGGACTTCCAGTGTGCATTAGGTTTGAGTCAAATAAACAAGTTAGAAAATTTCATAATCAAAAGAAATGAAATAGCCAGAATCTATGATAATTACCTCTCGGGCTTGGAGCACATAAAAACTAATGACACTCAAAAAGATGTTCGCCATGCTTATCATCTTTATCCACTATTGATTGAATATAATGCTCTGAATATAACAAAAGAATATTTTTTTGAGAAACTTCGCGAAGAAAATATCAACCTTCAAGTGCACTATATACCTATTCATCTTCAACCTTATTACAAAAATAATTTTAATTTTAAAGAAGGTGATTTTCCATGTGCTGAAAATTTTTACGAGCAAGAAGTATCTTTACCTATATTTCCTGATTTAGATCCGAAAAGACAAAAATTTATAATTTCATTAATTTTAGATATTTTGAAACAATAATCGTAAGTCACTAACATCAATTCATTCTGCCATGTTAAAAAAAGATATCGCATTAGTTTTCTGTTTGCATGCTAATCCTTCATTAGGTCAAAGTTCAATCATATCAACACTTTTGCAAGATTTATCGGATTTGACATATGATTTTCATTTTATCTATCAAGTGGATCCCGCGAGGGAATATGATATCCCCAACCAATCAATGATGAACAGACAGTTAAGTCCGTTCGATAATAGAATTTATGATATTACAGATTTGTCTGGATTTAACATTTTTAAGTGGCACTTTCAAAATGATCATGCTTTAGATTCTGGCGCATGGTGGAAATGGATTCTTAATAAAGATGATGTATGGAAAAGTTATAAATTTGTTTGGTTTATCGGGGAGGGAGCAATATTTACAGAGACAACTTCGATAAGAGACACCATTAAATTTGCCACAAAAAATAATGCTCATTTCATTGCTCCCGGACATGAAAAAAGACGACTGAATAGTAAATTTTTCCTTAACTCGTATGAGAGGCAGAAGAATGGTGATCAATCAGAAGCAGATGTATTTCATAATAAAATGATAAGGGATGTATTCAAGATCTTCCGTAGAAATAAGAATTTTAATAATCTGATTAGTGATTGGTCTATAAAGGATAACTCAAATGAAGAAATAATAATGAAGCATAAAAGGGGTAATAAAATACAATTCACAGAAGAGCCCAACGCCGAATGGTACGGATGTTCAACATGTAATTTTATGAGTACGAAGTTTATTAAAAAAATAAGAGAAAAAAATGATTGTTTTAAATTTGAAGATGCCTTGGTATTGCCATATGCAGGAACCGCGTTGGAAGTGATCTGGGGATTTTTACCTCAGATGCTCAACTATAATAAATATTTTAGTGATGCTATTTTTCGTCCTCGTAAAAATAAACCATATAATCCCGGAAGAATGAGGGTTGATACACCTGTGGGATATTTTAGATTTTTAACTGAATACTACAAAAATAATATAGTAATAAAACCATATGAAGATATGATCAAAATAGTAAAAACTAAGAGCAAAGCTGATATTTTGAGAAATTTTCTACCTGATATTTATTTTTTGAGAAAATCAGAATTGAATTTTCTGGATAGAATGGGTTTAACAACAAAATCAATCTATTCTTATGAAGACTTCCTTTTTTTGACGGGGAAAATTGACTTTATGCTTCGAAAATACTTAAAAAAAATATTAAGAAAATAATGAAAATTGTTTTTATTATAAAGAGAAATAACTATTTTAGGATTTTCAATGGGCTAATTAGAGAAGCACTATCACAAGATTGTGAAGTTGAATGCTGGCATGATTGTAACGGTGATGAAAATCACAATTTATTTCCATCTATCTCTGATGCCCCTACTTTCAATGTTCAAGGCAATAAGACTGAACATATTCCATACTCTGGAGATGCTGAACTAAAAAATAAGATCAAAGATTCAACTGATATAGATATAATCGTTTCCCTTCATAGAATACTTACTCATTTTAATGGCCTGTATCCTAATTTTCATAAAAAATTGATTTGGGCAACGATCTATCACAGTCCAGACAGTTTTTGGGAGCTCACAAAGATTAAATCCTCATGCTCAAGCGTACCAAAGACAAGAGAAATTTTTTGTGTTTACAGTAAAGAGTGGCTCATGTTGGGTAAAAATTTTTTGTATCAATATTATCCTGAAAAGACTTGGCTATTGGATGAAAGTTTGATTGAGCACAAATTTATAGGCAACCCAGAATATGATGACTTTAAACATATAAGATCAGTGGATATTAAAAAAAAATATAAGATACCAAAGAATAAAGAAATATTTTTATATCTCCCTTTCCCAAATTATGGCGTTGGTAGATCTGGTTCATACTGGGAAATTGCATTTTCGGGCTTTTTTGTAAATACATTGAGAAAAAAGAATGGATTATTGGATCATTCTAAAAAAGAAAATTTTGTAAAGAATATCGCAAGGAAATTGAAGTATATGTCAAATATATTCTTTGAACTTCCTGCAAGAGATACTTTTTTGTCAGGATCAAATGAAGTCAGTCTATTTAGAGAAATCAAGAGATTTTGTAGAAAAAATAATTTATATCTTGTCGTAAAACCAAGATTAAAATTCCCAGTGCCAGAAATCATCAAGAAAGAATCTGACCTTGTAATATGGGATGATGAGATAGTGGATTCCGCTCCTATATTCAAGGAATTACTGACTGTATCGCGAGTTTCACTTGGATTTTGTAGTTATGCTGTGACATCTGCCGTATTTTCCTCTGTGTTTCATATAAACGTGAAGTTACCAAAAATCTTTTTTGTTAGCGATGCAAGTAGATTCTGGTTTCCATTTAAGGAAAATTGGTTATTAAATTTCAAGGGATGCGCGAAAAGCATGAGTATTCAAGAAGTTATCAGTGGATTTTCAAATGCTGATCTAAAAGATTTCCAAACAGATATAGAAAAAAGAAAAATTTACTTAGAAAGATTTAATAAGTTAACAAACTTTGGATCAGGAAAAATATTTTTAAAGATATTGAGAAATGAGATGGAGGCAAGATGAAAATAGGAGTAATCTTGGCAAGGGGTGGGAGTAAAAGAATTCCAAGAAAAAATATAAAAGAGTTTTGTGGTAGACCCATAATTTGTTGGACAATAAGTTCTCTTATTGAATCAAGGATATTTGATAAAGTAATTGTTTCAACTGATGATGAGGAAATAGCTGAGATATCAAAAATAAGTGGAGCAAGCGTTCCCTTCATGAGGTCAAAAGAACTCTCAGATGACTTTGTTGGAACATCTGAGGTTATGTCTAATATTGCAACCTGGATGAGCAAAAAAAAATGGGATGTAGAAGCATTATGTTGTGTATATGCCACTTCTGTTTTTATAAAAAAAGAACAATTAAAGGCAGGTTTGGACGCCATTGTATCCAGTGAATGGTCATTTGCATTTTCAGCCGCAAGGTACGATAAACCCGTTTTTCGATCATTTATACAATGTCATGATGGAGGTGTGGAAATGTTATTTCCTGAGAATTATGATGTACGTTCTCAGGATCTTTCATCAGTAATGTATGATGCAGCTCAGTTTTATTGGGGTTCATTTGAAGCTTGGTTGGAAGGTAAAAAAATCTTTGCTAATTATTCTCTGCCCATCATATTCCCGAATAAATCTATTCAAGATATAGATACCCACGACGATTGGTTAGAAGCTGAGAGAATTTTCAGAGAACAAAAAAAAATTGAAGATTTTAATAAGAGTTGATTCATCTATTGATATTGGAAATGGACACCTATATCGGTGCCTCTCAATTTCTGAATCTCTTCATGAGAGAGGTCACAAGATCTATTTTATATGCAAATCTCTATCAGGAGATCTGTCAGATACTTTGATCCCAAGAAAATACGATGTAATAAAAATGCCGGTCAATATATCTTCTGAAATGGATGATGCAAAATGGACGGCAGATGCCATAAGAGATTTAGATCTAGATTTTGATTGGCTAATAATAGATCACTATAAGCTCTCATCTAAATGGGAAAGTTTTATGAGAGGCTATGTAAAAAATATTTTTGCGATAGATGATTATGTTGATCGTGAACATCACTGTGATATTTTGCTAAATCAAAATATTTTTGATTTTAATAATAACCCTAATCTAACTCATAGATTCGCATCAATTGATTGCATAAAACTGTTCGGTCCCAAGTACGCCTTATTAAGTTCAAAGTTTTTCAAACTTAGAAATAAAACCAGATTTAATAAATTCAATATCAAGAATATTCTTGTTTTTTTTAGTGGCAGTGATCCGCATGATCTGACTTGCCTAACCATAAAATCGCTCTCTTGTGATGAATTTCTCGATAAAAATATAATTGTTGTCATTGGATTGAACAATACAAAAAAAGAAAAGATAAGAAAATTAGTTAGTTCACGAAAAAACTTTTCTCTTCATGAGCAGATTAATAATATGCCAGAAATGATGAGTAATTGTGATTTATCAATAGGCTCCGGTGGTGTGAGCAATCTGGAGAGAATGTGTCTGGGGTTACCGTCAATTACACTTAGTTTCGCTGAAAATCATAGGAATATATTAATATCTTTAGATAAATTAGGCTTTATTAGCCATCTAGGAGATTTTAAAGATTATGATCATCGGATGCTGAGATCTGAGATTAAGAAAAAAATTACACAGAAAGAAAAGCTCATTCGTCAAGCAAGACTAGCATATGATTTTGTTGATGGTAGAGGCTGTGAGAGAGTCACATTATGGCTGACTGAGAGTATACAAAATATGAATTTAAGTATTAGGGAGGCTGATTATGATGACTGCGACCTATATTTTGCTTGGGTCAATGAAAATCGAGTAAGAGAAAACTCAATTAATAGCAATGAAATACCTTATATCGAGCATAAGAAATGGTTTAAGAAAAAACTGAATGAACAAACCAGTAAATTATTCATCCTTATGATTGAAGGTCAGCCAATAGGACAAGTAAGATTTGATAAAATAAGAAATAATGTATCAATTGATTATTCCATCCATCGCTCATTTAGAGGAAAGAATTTAGGTAAAAAAGTACTTAAGTTGGCAATCAGAGAGTATAAAATAATAATGAATAATCAGAATTTGAATTTAATAGGTGAAGTGATGCCCAGTAACCTCGCGTCATCAAGAGTATTCGAAGGCTTGGGGTTTAAAAAAGAGGAAAAGAAACATCTGATGGTATATAACTTACAAATATAAAGGGAAAACAGATAAATGGCTAAGGAAAAAATTTTGGTAGTTGCATCTCATCCGGATGATGAAGTGATTGGGTGTGGCGGATCAATGGTTAAATGGCAAGAATTGGGTCATGAAGTCAGAATTTTGATATTAGCTGATGGAGTTTCAGCAAGACAGTTAATTGATTCATTCCCCAAAGAAGAATTAATAAAACGCCGCGAAGCGGCAATGAAATCAGCTGATATCATGGGTATTGATCATATCGAATTTTTAGACTTTCCTGATAACAGAATGGATACGATCGATTTATTAGACATCATTACTGAAATTGAAGATCGGATAAATTCTTTTATACCAGATACAATTGTCACTCACTGGTCTAGCGACTTGAACATCGATCATCGAATTACTCAGCAAGCTGTTGTGACTGCTTCTCGTCCGCAACCAAACAGTTCAGTAAAAAAGATACTGTCATTTGAGGTTCCATCGGCTACAAATTGGCAATTAAATTCTGAATCATTCGATCCAAATTTCCATGTAGACATCACAGAAACATTGAGCACCAAAATTAAAGCTTTAAATGCTTACAAATATGAAATGAGAAAATGGCCTCATTCAAGATCTATCGAATCAATTGAAAACCTTGCAAAATATAGAGGTTCATCAATTGGTGTTGAAGCAGCTGAATCCTTTGTCCTACTCAGGCAAATCATCTAAAAAGGCAATCATGGAAAATTTCTTGTTAATCTCAGACAAAGATTGGTGCTCTAAAATGACAACGGATCTCAAAAAAAACAGTGATTATAAATTCCATAGCATTCAGGAAAACAATGAGCTTAATATGGAAAATATCAAAAGTATAAAACCAAAGATGATTTTTGTTCCTCATTGGTCGAAAATTATACCTGAAGAAATATACAGTAACTATCAAACAGTGATATTCCATATGACAGATCTTCCTTATGGAAGGGGGGGGAGCCCACTTCAAAATCTCATAGTCAGAGGTCACAAAGAAACATTCATCTCGGCACTCAAGTGCGCTAAAAAAATCGATGCAGGACCAATTTATCTAAAAAAATTCCTAAGCTTAAAAGGTACCGCTGATGATATATTTAGAAGAGCTTATCATGTCATAATGGAAATGATAATTGAGATAATTAAGTCAAATCCAAAACCCCAGAAACAAGAAGGTGCTGCGACATATTTTGAGAGAAGGTCACCAGAGGATGGAAACTTAATCAATGCAAGTTCAATAAATCAAATATATGATTTTATCAGAATGCTTGATTCAGATGAGTATCCTCCGGCATATCTCAAATTTGGTAAATATTTTGCTACCTTTCAAGAGGCAGATATTGAAAATGAATGTGTAATTGCAAAAGTAAAAATAAAAAGATTGAAAAATGAATGATATAAAAATCGAAAATTTAATCATAGGTCAAAACCGTGAACCTCTGATAATAGCTGAGATGTCTGGAAATCATAATCAGTCAATAGATAAAGCGATGGAGATACTAGAAGCGGCCGCTGTTGCTGGCGTTAATTTTTTAAAACTTCAGACTTATACAGCAGATACAATGACATTAGATCTAAAGCATGGTGAATTTTTTATTGATGATGAAGAAAGCCTTTGGAGTGGAAATTCCCTGTATGATTTGTACAAGATTGCTCATACGCCATGGGAATGGCATGAGCCATTGATGAAGAGAGCAAGAGAGCTTGGAATGATTTGTTTTAGCACACCCTTCGATGAATCTGCAGTAGACTTTCTCGAGGATCTTGATACTCCAATATATAAAGTTGCATCTTTTGAGAATAGAGATTTAAATTTGATCAGCAAAGTAGCCTCAACTGGAAAACCCATGATCATTTCAACTGGAATGGCATCTATTGCAGAAATAAGTGATATGGTTGATACGGCTAGAAATTTTGGGTGCAAAGATCTAATTTTACTGAAGTGTACGAGTGCTTATCCATCCTCAACGAATGAATCTAACATAGTAACAATCCCGCATATGAGAAAACTATTCAAATGTCATATCGGATTATCAGACCATACAATGGGAATAGGAGCTGCGATTGCAGCAGTATCACATGGTGCGGTGATAATTGAAAAGCATTTTACTATTGATAGGACAGAGGGTGGAGTGGATTCAGATTTTTCTCTTGAACCAAATGAAATGACTGAGCTGGTCGCTGAAACAAAGCAAGCCCATAGTTCACTTGGTCAAATAAAATATGGAGCGACATCAAATGAAAAAAATTCGCTAATATTTAGGCGTTCACTCTATATTTGTGAAGATATGAAAAAAGGAGATACTTTAAATAAAAAAAATCTCAGAATTATAAGGCCAGGGCTAGGGCTACCTCCGAAATATTTTAAGATTCTTCTGGGTAAACAGGTTAAAAGTGATATAAAAAAAGGAACAGCAGTAACCTGGGATATAATCTAAGCTCCTCTTCTGAGAAGTGAGCATCCTTTTTATTTCATCGACAGTCATGATAAATCTAAAGAATAAGCATAAAGGAAAGGATGCACTTTTAATTTCTGGCGGACCTTCAGCTTTGGAATCCATACATGAGTTACACAAAATTAATCGTGATAGGATCAAAATTTTTTTAGAAGCCAAAGCTCTCACACCTCTTTATCAAGAGAAAGGAGTCGAGCCAGATTATTACTTACTTCCATATCCAGAGAAATCTAAAGATAATACGTTGCAAAATCTTATTCTTCAGGCAATGAAAGTTGATGTGCCAGTTAAACCTTTTTTTAGAAAAAAATTTCATTTTGTTATTGATGAGCTTACTAAAAATAAATCAAAATTCTTTATTCCATGGAACCCAAAAAAAGGACCACATAAAAATCTCAAACATAGACCGAATATATACTTTAAGGATTCACCATATGACCTAATTAGAAAATACGATAATATGAAAATAATTACCGATAAAGATGCCTTCAAGAATGAGTATCCAGATTCTGAAATCAAGAATGAAATGCACTATTTTCGTTTTGATGATTACAAGGTAGATAAATCTTACGAAAATTACATAAATCCTATCGAGAGAAATGATGAAATATTCATAAATACAAAATCTTTCACAAACACCGCAGCTATCTCCACATTTCCAATAATCAATTACATGGGAATAAAGAGAATATTCTTTCTAGGATATGACATGAATATGATGGGAACATTTGAATATAATGCAACGTCGATTTTTAAATCTTCATTCCATCATGCCCTATTTATATTCTTGATAAGGCATGCAATAAGATATTTTATCAACCCATTAGAATTTCAACCTCTCCATTTAAGACCAAAAAAAGAATTTATAGATTTAGAAAATTTCATAGAGATAACTCACCTCAGCATGCAAAGAATAAATGGAAAGAAAAGAAAAGTTGGACAAATTAAAAACTTCGAGTCAATTTTATTTGAAGACATACTTTAATAAGATCACACGGATTACTAATGAGAAAAAAAATTTCGAATATGCTACTATTCATACTTGAGTTATTTGCTTGAATATATCCAATTAGAAAATGTTAATTTCAATTAAGAATTTCATAAAGAATTACATTGTATATACAGAATGGAAGGATAATGATAAATATCCTTCTCTTATTTATAACAATCTTTATTTTCAGAGAGCTTCAGAATTTCTAGGATTTTCAAATTTTAGAGTTAAATTTTGGAATTATTTTGCAAGAAAATATCCACCTTTCAGTGGTTTTTATTCATATAAAGGAAATAACACAAAACCTGAGTTTGATGACTTGTACTCTAAAGGTTTTATTTTGCGTGAAAATTTTTTGTCTCAAAATATTCATAAAAAATACTCAAAAATATTTCAATCTGAAGTTACAAAATTTCTCGAATCAGAGGAATTTAATAATGATGAAAAGAAGCAGGTAAGAATCAATGTTAATTTGAAAGGCCATGATCTCAAACCATTTGAGGACGAGGTGACAAAGAGATTGTTGTCAACAATTGAATATTTTTATAAAAAACCTGTACGACCAATATTTAGGTATGAGCTCGAGGTTTCAAAGGATGGAACAGATTATGTATCTGCTCTTGCAAAATGGCATATCGATAGATTTATGCCGTCTCTTAAATGTTTATATTTTCCTCTAGGAGTTAACATTGCCCCATTCTCGTTTATTGAGGGTTCTCACATCATTGATGAAGAATACTACCAAAATGCTAAGTTTTTTAGATCTATAAATAATTATCAACAAAACTCAAAAAAAGGGGTAATGCTCCGAGATGATTTAAAATTTCAGTTAAATGAAAAGTTAAAAAATAAAGTTAGAGAGCTGAATAATCTTAATCCAAATACAATGTATCTTGGTGCACATCAGGGTCTTCATAGAAAGAAACCATTTGATAGTAAGGGTTATAGATTCCATATTTCAATTGAGTTCACACATTCATTCTCAAAGTTTGACTTAATTAAACATGCATTATTTTCTTGAGTAAGAACTATAAATAAAGAGAGTATTGCATTTTTCAAAGCTTAATAATTTATTAGTATAGGTAAAATTATGAAAGAAAATGAAAATTACAATTATCAAAGAAATACTGATGAAATCAGAGATGAATCCAGATATACAAAAGATGAGGCTCAAAACTTTTGGAAAGATCCAATAAAATCAGATGAACAGGATAAAGGAAAAAATGATCCGAAAGATTATCTAAGTTTTAAGGATAGAAGGTCACCACTTCTTCTAGAGATATTAGATCACTATGTAAAAGACAGAGATCTCAAGATTCTGGAATTAGGTCCCAATGCTGGTAGGAATCTTAATTATTTGTATGTAAATGGTTACAAAAAATTATCAGGCATTGAAATCAATCCAAATGCAGTCTCATTATTGAAAAAAGAGTTTCCTTTCCTTTCAGAGAATATTGAGCTTTCTTCGCTTGAAGATAGCCTTCCTAGGAAAAAATCAGATGAGTATGATGTTGTTTTTTCAATGGCTGTGTTAGAACACATATCAAAAGAGAGCGAATTTATCTTCAATGAAATTCAAAGAATTTCATCCTCTTTCATAATAACAATAGAGGATGAGACTACTAACTGGAGTATTAGACACTTCCCAAGGAATTATAGAGAAGTATTTGAATCAGAATCCTGGAAAGAGATCTTTTCGGCAAATTGCAAAGAATATGATTGCTTGGATGATAGATTCTTTATAAGGGTATTTAGAAAACAAACATAAGCTATAGTTTCAAGAAATTAACATATAGAGAAATAAATTATGAATAGAATAAAAATTGGAAATAAGCATGTTGGCCCAAAAGATCCTTGCTTAATAATGGTTGATGCAGGTGTAAATCATAATAATGATCCAAAAAGAGCACTAGACTTGATCAAAAAAGCCGCGGAATCAGGTGCAGATGTTGTTAAGTTTCAAACTTATAAAGCTAAGTCCATGGCTACAAGAGTAGCTGAAAGATATTGGAATCCTAAACTCGATACTGATGGTGGAGGTACGCAATTTGAAACATTTGCAAGAATTGATGGTTTACCGCAAGAGTCTTATAAAGAAATGAGAGAATTGGCGAATGAGTTGAATGTAATTTTGAGTTCGACGCCATTTGGGCTCGATGATGTTGATGTGCTTGATGAAATTGATATGGACATGTTCAAAATCGCCTCTGCCGATTTAGTGTTTGATGATTTACTTGCGAAAGTTGGAGAAAGAGGAAAACCTGTGATCTTGTCAACAGGATGTAGTTCATTGTCTGAGATTGAGCATGCAATGAACATACTTACTAAGAAAAACTGCCATGATATCATTTTGCAGCATTGTATTTTAAGTTACCCATGTGATGATGAAGATGCTAATTTAGTTAAAATGGTAAAAATACAAGAAGTATTTTGTGATACACCCGTTGGCTACTCTGATCACACTTATGGGCTCACCGTGCCGCTTGCTGCTATTGCTATGGGCGCACGCTCAATAGAGAAACATTATACCGTAGATAAGGGTTTGCCTGACTCACCAGATCATTCTTTTTCAATGGATCCAGATGAACTGGCTTCTCTTGTTCATCAGAGAGATAGAATAGAGGCTTCGTTCGGTCATTTCTTCAGTGGACCATATCCTGCCGAGGGCAAAGCGGTCCGTTTGGCAAGGAAAAGTGTTGTATCAGATATAAATATAAAAAAAGGAGTGCAGATAACAAAAGATATGATCACATGGAAGAGACCAGGAACGGGAATTAGCCCGAAAGAGACAAATTATATTATAGGAAGGGTAGCTAAACAGGATATTCCAGAAGATACAACTCTGACTTGGGAAATGTTTGTATAATAGTGAAATGCAGTATCATACTTACCTCATTTAATTATGGGAGATATTTAGATAGAGCGATAAAAAGCGCATTAAATCAGAGATTTCCTAGTGAGAATTTCGAAGTGATAGTGGTCGATGGTGGAAGTACAGACAATTCGTTCGAAATATTAAAAAAATACAAATCGAAAATAAGGATAATTAATCAGCTTGCTTTTCCAGATCGAAAAGGTCTAGCTGCAGCATGCAATATTGGTATTGAATCCAGTAAGGGTGAATACATTGTTCGTTTAGATGCCGATGATTATTTTGAGGAGAATCTTCTTCATGAAACATCTACTTATCTTGATCGAAATCCTGAAATTGCATTTGTTTACAGTGATTATTATTGTGTATTCGATGATAAAAAGAAAATTAGAAAGAAACTTCCATCTTTCGATGCAAAGGAAATCCACCAGAGAGGAGATTTCTTGCCACTCGGAACTCTTTATCGAGTCAACTGCCTTCACTCTATTAGATTTTATAATGAGGGCTTAAGAACACTTGAAAACTTTGATTTGATTTTAAGAATGATTGAAAACAATTTCATAGGAAAACATATTGCAAGGCCACTCTTCAATTATTTTATTCATGATAGTAGTATGAGCTCAGATAAGGATCTTATGATCAAAACTGGAGCTATCTTAGGAAAAAAATATGGCTTTGAATATATGCAAAATGAAAACCATCCAAGAAAATTTTAAATTTATTTTTTTAGGAAATGAAGAATTCGGATTACCGGTAATATCTGAATTGCTTCCAAAACATCCTGGAAATTTTGATTTGATAGTAACATCACAAGATTCATCAAGCGCTTTTGATAATTTATGTTTGAATAATAATGTCCCTCTTTGCAGAGTTGATAATATAAATAACTTTGATAACGAGATATCAAAATATAAATCTGATTCCCTTCTTGTGTGCGGATGGTCCCAGATTATAAAGCCACATTTATTAAACAAGATTAAATGTATTGGTATGCACCCGACCCTTCTCCCAGAGCGAAGAGGTCGATGCCCGATTACATGGACGTTGATTGATGGTCTTAATGAGAGCGGTGTTACGATATTCCATTTAGATGAAGGTGTTGACAGTGGTGACATTATTTTTCAGGAGAAATTTAAAATAAGTGAAACAGATAAGTCAATTGATCTTATTAATCAAATAAACAAACTTCTTATTAACATGTTCTCAGATGTAATCAAAAGTTTTCCTGATTTGCCCAAAATAAAGCAAGATGAAGAGAAATCTACATACAAAAGATTGCGAACTGAAATTGATGATGAGATAGATTTAAATAAATCAAAAGAAAGCATTCTTCGTCATATAAGAGCAAATTCTCCTCCATATCCCTATGCATACATAAGAAATAAATCTGGAGAAAAGATATATATAAAGGAGGTATTAGAAAAATAATGAACATCTTAGCAATTGGAGCTCATTTTGATGATATTGAAATTGGATGTGGTGGAACTATAGCGCGCGCAAAAGCACTGGGACATAGTGTTTTTGGTTATGTAGCTTCTGCATCTGGGTATAATTCACTCGATAGCTCTATCCAAAGAAGTAATGAAACTGCACTAGAAGAAGGAAAAAAATCAGCCTCTTTCCTAGGTTATGAGCTGATTTATGACGAATTTGAGACAACCAAATTAAAAAACTGTGATGATCTAGTTCAGATTATTGAAAAGCTGATTATAAGTAAGAAAATTGATTTAATTTTCACGCATTGGATAAATGATGTTACCGAAGATCACAGAGCTATTGCGAGTGCTACTGCGATAGCGACAAGAAAAGGTTTCAATGTTCTAATGTATAAAAGTAATTTTTACAGACTGAATAGTCCTTTTAACGCAACTGTTTTTATTGATATTTCTGAATTCATGGACAAGAAGAAGCAAGCAATTTTAATTCACCAGAGTGAAGTTGAAAAATTTGGTCAGGAATGGTGTGACGCAATTCTCTCTCAAAATAGAATTTATGGGCAAAAATCAAATTGCAAGTTTGCAGAGGGTTTTGAGCCAATAAAATTGATCTATTAACAGAAACATACTTACCTCATAAAAAAATAAGAAAATGAAAGCTGTGCTTATGTCGGGTGGGAAGGGAGTTAGACTTCGACCATTTACCTATGTTCAACCAAAACCACTTCTTCCAGTTGGTCCAATGTGCCCAGTTGAATATTCATTCAGATATCTTAAAGAGTTTGGTGTGGAGGAAATAATTATTTCAATCAATTATCTGAAAGAGAAATTCAATATTTGTAATGAATTTTCAAAAAAATATAATATTCCTGTCCGGTTAGTTGAAGAGGATCAGGAGATGGGCACAATAGGTTCGCTTTATCTAATGAAGGATATGCTTGATAAGCCATTCATAATGCTGAATGGCGATTTAATTTCGGAACCACCATATAAGAGTATGCTGTCTTATTTCGAAGAAGAAAATGCCACTCTATTAATTGGTGTAAAGCAACATCATGAGATCTCACAATATGGTGTTATAAAGTTTAACAAAGATGGAAAATTTTCCGAGATTGTTGAAAAACCAAAAAGAAAAGATTGGATAAGTACTGGTATTTATATAATTGATCCATCAGTAATCAATTTAATGCGAGGTTTACCGATGGATACTCCTGATTTAATAAAGTTACTCTCAGAGAGGCACAAGCCAATTTTAACATATGATATCGGTGAAAAATGGCTAGATATTGGGAATCTTGATGACTACGACAGAGCCTATGGTTTAATCAAAAGATGGCAAAGAAGTTGAAAGTACTAATAACTGGAAGTCGAGGCTTTATTGGAGGTCACTTACATGATTCCTTGAAAAAAGAGAATATTATCGTTGAAGATGAACCTAATTATGGAAAAGAAGGGATCAGCAGTAACAGTTTTCACAGTTTAGATGGAGTTAATATGCTTATTCATCTTGCTTCAAGATCTTTTGTTCCTGAATCTTTTGATAATCCAAAAAAAATTTACTCCGAAAATTATCTAGCAACACTCTCAGTATTGGAATTTTGCAGAAAAAAAAATATAAAAAAAATAATATTTCTAAGTTCATACGTTTATGGTGATCCTAGTTATCTCCCAATTGATGAAAAACATCAAACTTTGATAAGGAACCCTTATGGACGGAGTAAGCTCCATTGCGAGAGTCTCTGTAAAGCTTATTCGCAAGATTATGGGATAGATGCTCTCATCCTGAGACCATTTAATATATATGGAAATGGGCAAAAGAAAAAATTTTTACTTCCTACCATAATAGAGCAATTGCTGGATCCTCATAAAGATCAAATAACAATCGAGAATTCTTTCCCAAAAAGAGATTATCTGTATATTAATGATCTTATTACCGCCCTAAAGAGGATAATTCTTTATTATGAATTTGACGGATTTTCAATAATGAATATAGGAAATGGCACAAGTCATTCAGTCATTGAGGTCATCCAAACGGTTATGGATGTATTCGGTATAAAGAAGGAGATTTGTGATAAGAA
>MDTD01130057.1_pt1 | contig 26667 bp, 24 predicted proteins | sample 811221 | NCBI WGS metagenome assembly MDTD01 (sample SAMN05326646, study PRJNA326480) | marine metagenome | isolation source: seawater | place: Pacific Ocean: South West | collected 2011 | reverse complement strand
GTTCACTCACCCTTTCGACAGTTGTCGACAAACCTGGTTGGACGTGGTGCAATTGCCTCCATTTGCTCCCCGCGGGGTGAGCCGCGGTCGGCAACTTTCTGACATCCTCACCGACGCGCTTCCCGCACCCGCTCCGACGGGAGCACCGCGGCTGCAGCGGCGACGATGCGATCGACCTCGTCACGATCGCGCACGTGGCCGGCCAGTCGGTCACCACCGGGCGAGCGGGATAGCGTGCTCGCCAATCAGACTGCGCCCTCTGCGATTCCGTGGGATCGTCCACCACGGGCGCGCCATCGATGAGATGTTGCGGTCGGATCTGGATGTCCCGAAAGAGCAACGCCCCACCGCGCGAAAGGTTTTGGCACGTCTGGTCGATGAGCATGACGCGGACGGCTTGTCGTATTCGACGGTGTGCGACCACGTTCGGAAACGTCGCCCGCAGATCGCGGCGGAGGCGGGTCGGCCGTTGGAAGCAAGGGTTTGTGCCCCAGACGTATCGGCCCGGTACTGAGGCCGAGGTCGATTTCCATGATCTGTGGGTGGTGCTGGCCGGGGTGAAGACCACGACCGCGCTGTTCACCATGCGGCTGTCGTTCTCCGGGTGGGCAGCGCACCGACCCAAGGCCAGGAGGCGTTCTTGGAAGGCCACGTCTACGGGTTCGCCCGCCTGGGCAGGGTACCGGTCGACAAGATCCGCTACGACAACCTCAACAGCGCGGTCAAGCAGGTGCTGTTCGGGCGGTCTGCTGGGCGGATTATGCACCCGCAACCGTTTCGCGGGATGTGAGCTTTGCGCTTCCCGCCCACCACCCGGCTCGGACTTCCCCGCAGGCGGTCGCTGACTGAGCACATCCGCCGATACTGCGATAGGCTTATTCCACGTCGTGCACGCTCGGTTAAGCGGACAGCCCGAGAACGCGGCGGACGGTCGGCGCGGCCCGCCTCACTCGTGGTAAACACCATGTCGTCTAACTGATCGGTCCTCTAATGAGCGTTGCAGCCAGTGCTGACCCGTCTCCTATCGGCTATGTCATCGAATGCCGCGGCGCATGGGTGCGGGCCCAGATCCGCAGTGTCGCCTCGGTCATCTCTGTCACGGGAGGTCTTGATGGGGCCAACGTCGAGGCCGTGCTGGGCCACCTCAGTCGATTCACCACCCTGGGCAGCCCGTTGATCGTCGATGTCGACAGCGCCGACATCGGTGACAGCGCGGCCTTCGAGCATCTGCTGGCGACCTTCGGCGCCCAGTGCCGCCGCCACAGCATCGAGTGGGTGCTGGTCGCCAAGGCTGACCGTTGCCACCTGTCACCGACCGATGAGCAGCACGTCCTGCACGCCGATTCGGTAGCTGAGGGCTTGCAGCACTTCGTCTGGGCCAGCCACGCACGCCGAAACATTCCCCAGGCCCGAAAAACGAGGGGCTCGGGTCGGGGTCGCTGATGCTGCGGGTGCGGAGCCACTGCCTCGGGCCACGGATCCGACGATTGCCTGCAGCGTTAGACGGCGCCTCTCTGTGTCAAGAGCCTGGTATCGGGGTCGGTTGTAGGGTGGCTGCTGGTAGGCCCGGGAAGTGACTTGTCCGAAGCGTGAGTGTGCGGGGTTTGAGCTGGCCGCGCTGGATGTTGGAGTTGCCCCCGAGTGTCCTCCCGGGCCTGCCCCAAGTCTGGCTGCGTCGCGGATGAGCTGTCGGTAGACGACGTCGGAGAGGCGTCGTTTGAGGCAGCGCAACGCTTCTCGGTGGCACTTTCCGGCAGCGCGTTTTCTTCGGTAGTAGGCCCGCCCCGGGGTCTCACGGGCGATCTGAGTGATGGCCATCGTGTGCAGGCAGCAGTTGTTCTCGACGCGCTATAACGGGGAATCAGTTGGGGCGGTGCTGTATTGGTCGACGGCCCCTATCGTTGATGGGTATGTTTGCCGCGGAGGCGAAGGCGCGGTCTACGGGCGGTGTCGCTGGGTACCGATATGAAGGATTGCGGTCCCGAGGACGTCTGCGGCTTTGAAAGCCACGCTGGCTCCCGCGAGAACCGGCGCGGCGGCTTGAAATCCTGGAACTAGGGCTGCCCCGTAGGCTGCGAGTGAGGCACCACCGGAGGCCACCTCGAGTAACCCGCTGACGGGATGGCCGTGAGACGCCGAATTCACTCCTGTCTGGAGGTTGGTAATCGCCCCCGTCGGGGTGGCCGCGCCACTTAGCTGGACCAATTGCCTGCCGACGGATACCACTTCGCTGATGGCAGCGCTGACAGACGGCACTGCGGCGGTGCTGACAGACCGTCGTGCGCCCGACATAGTGGCAAGCGCGGGTGAGGTAGACGGCGAGCTTACCGTGTTCGCGCTCAGGACAGTACGGATCGTGGTGAGTCCTCCGGGCGCCTTATGGGCAGCAGCAGTGAGTGAGTCAATGTGGACAGCAGTGGGTGTGGCATTTGATGATTTGCTGGCAGCGGCTGGGTTGCTGGTGTTGCTGCTTGACGACGGTTCGGAGTTGGGAGCACCGACTTTCACCGATGTGATGTGAGAGCTGCTTGATTGTTTACTAGGTGACGAGTTGCCGGGCGCGGCGTCCGCGTGCGCTACCCCCGACCCGCTGGCCAGCGTGGCGGCACCCACACCCAGCGTGACTGCGCCTGTGAACCGTCCCGGGTTTCGTGCGCACCTTCTTCTGAGGGAAGGATGGCACGATGCCGAGCAAGTACGACGAGAACACCAAGGCCAAGGCGGTGCGGCTGGTCCGAGAGCATCGCGATGACTACGAGACCGAGTGGGCGGCGATGCGCGCGATCTCGGCGCGGTTGGGGATGAGCGCGGAGACGCTGCGCAAGTGGGTGCGCCAGGCCGAGGTGGACGACGGTGAGGCTGCGGGTGTGCCGACTGAGACCGCACGCGAGCTGCGGGAGCTGCGCCGCAAAACCAAGGAACTTGAGCAAACGATCGAAATACTAAAGGCCGCAACAACTTTCTTCGCGCGGGAGTGCGACCCGCTACACCGCTGATCTGCGAGTTCATCGACGAACACAAGGACCGGTTCGGGGTCGTACCGATCTGCCGCGCCCTGGTTATCCAGGGCGTGGCGATCGCCCCGCGCACCTACTGGGCGCACCGGTCGTCGGCGCCGTCGAAACGGGCCCTGTGGGACACCACGATCACCGAGATCCTGGCCGGCGTCTACGAGCCCGACGAGCACGGCAAACGCCCACCGGAGTGCCTGTACGGCAGCCTGAAGATGTGGGCGCACCTGCAGCGCCAGGGCATCCCGGTGGCGCGCTGCACGGTCGAACGGATCATGCGCACCCACGGCTGGCGCGGGGCCACGCGCGCCCGGACGCTACGCACCACCGAGCGCGATCCGGCCGCCGCGAGAGCGCCGGACCTGGTGCGGCGGCGCTTTCATGCCTCGCGGCCCAACCTGCTGGACGTGGCCGACTTCACCTACGTGCCGCTCGATGGCGGCGGGTTCGGCTACACCGCATTCGTCATCGACGCCTATGCCGGGCTGATCGCGGGCTGGGAGTGCTCGTTGACGAAGAACACCGCCTTCGTCGAGCGGTCGATCCGCCAAGCCACGGCCTACCGGGCGCGGCAGGGACATCCGCTTACCGGTGACACGATTCATCACAGCGATGCCGGATCGCAATACACCGCAACACATTTCACTGAGACACTGATGCTGGCCGGACTCGTCCCGTCGATCGGGACCGTCGGGGACGCCCTCGATAACGCGTTGGCCGAAACCACGATCGGGCTCTATAAAACCGAGTGCGTGCGCGAGGGCTCCCCGTTCCGTACCGGACCGATCCGCACCCTCGCCGACCTGGAAAACATCACCTCGGCGTGGGTGCACTGGTATAACACCGCCAGGCTCATGCACCGCCTTGGCCGCCGCCCGCCAGCCGAAGCCGAGGCCGAGTACTACGCCCGGCTGCAAGCCGGTGACCCCATCAGCAGTGCGTAGGCGCGGGTCGCGACGGGGCTGTCACCGAACACCGATGGCAGACTCGGGACTTGTGACGGAGTTGTTGATCGCGGTCAACCCGGACGACGACTCCCGGTTGCGGTTGCTGCTGAGGGTCCCGCTCGCTGGCGGTGACCTGCTGTTTCGCACGTCGGGGACCTGGCCGCGGGAAAAAGCTTTGTTCGCCTACCCGGTAGGGCTGGACGAGTGGCCCGACAATCCGGTGATCGTCGAACGAGTGCCGCTTCGGTCGTGCAGTCGGCGCGGCGCGGCGATCGACGTGATCGCCGACCGGTCCCGGCACAACCGCTCCCAGCTCGTGTTCACCCAGGCTCGTGGCCGCGACGTGGTGTTTTGGCAGTCGCCGCGCACCCGCAAGCAGGCGCGCCCGAACGTGCGCACCCCGACCGCCCGCGCCCACGGCATCGAGGAGCTGCAGATCGTTGTCGACAGCCACGAGCAGTACGCCTACCGGTTCGCAACCCAGCAGGTCACCACGGTCAAGCGGGCGCTGCCGTGCGGGGACTACGGGATCGTCGTCGATGGTCAGCTCGTCGCCAGCGTGGAACGCAAGTCACTGGTCGATCTGGTAGCCAGCCTCACCGGCGGCAAGCTGCGCTACCAGGTCGGTGACCTAGCCGCGCTCCCGCGCGCGGCGGTGGTCATCGAGGATCGCTACTCACAGCTGTTCAAGCTTGACCGCGTCCGTCCCGCGATGGTCGCCGACGGACTCGCCGAGCTCCAGATCCGCTGGCCGAACGTGCCCGTCGTGTTCTGCGAGACCCGCCAGCTCGCCGAGGAATGGACCTACCGGTTCCTCGCCGCCGCCAACGCCTGGGCGACCACTGAACACGCTGCCATGCAACGTATTTCGCCGGTCAGAGTCGACATCGCCCACCTCGACCAGGCACCCGCAGCGCCGACGCCATCCACCGCGGAAGTCCGCGCCTGGGCTCGCAGTACCGGCTTACCGGTACCCGACCGCGGCCGGCTCCGCCCCGAGATCTGGGCTGCTTGGTACGACACCAACTCGTCGAACCGAACCTAAACTCTACCGCCGCGTACTACCCTCACCACCAGATCGGGAAGCACACCGGTCACACGAAACGAGGTGTGCATCAAACCCGGGATGCTTCACCTGCTCCCAGCCACACGTACCCCTGGGTGCGGGCGCGATGCTCGTTCATTGCCCGGTGTCGACCCGTCATCTCTCAATTCCCGTCTCACGTCTTCACGTCACCAATCTGACCTTGACCCTATCGAAGACCCTATCGAATTAATACCCCAGGAAGGGACGCGGCGGCCAGCTGACACTGAACCATCCCGCGTTTGATGCACGTTTGATGCACGTTTGATGAACACTTCTTTTCGTAGGAAGGTGCATTTCATGACGAGCAAGTACGATGTCGCTTGCCAGGATGAGATCCCCCCTCCCGAGACCGTGGAGGCACGATCTCGGGGCGCCGCTTAGTCTTACTTAGCACTGCGCCGATGCCGGTCGCCGCCGCCAACCCCGTCCACCACGGGCAGGTGGCGGTGCAACAGCAGCACCTCGACCAGCTCACGGGTTCCCCGGGCCATCACCGTGAGCACGTCGCGCCGCGGCCCAGAACGCCTCATGGGCGGCGGTGAACACACTCGCGCCGTGTGGCTCACGATGCCATTTCTCGCAGAGAAAACGGCTTGCAATCATGTTTTACTGTCAGTAAATGCGATGTAGCTGAAACCTCGGCATGCGCGACTGTCCTTGCCTGGTGTCAGGAGGAGGGTTGATGAAATGAGTTGCTAGGCAGCAACAAATCTAAACAGCGCGACGAATCGTTGACTGGAATGCTGCTGCTGTTGCGCAGTTCACATTGTTGCTAAAGCCGTGCTGAAGTCACTCTGGCGGGCAGGAATTTGACCGCGGGAGTGCAGAGGACGCCATGGCCGCCGCTTGACCGTCCTGCCCACGCCGGGCCGCACCCACGTGGGCAGCCCGCTTCCTTCGATACCGACGGAGGTCACACCATGACCGTGGACATCACCACCGACCCGCCCGCTCAATTGACCGCTCCACGCGCGACCACCGGCACGTTGGGAGAACTGGACGTCGACATGGTGGCGGCGCTCTGCCGGGCGAGTACTCGGCGGGGATTCAATCCGTTCATCGACATCGACTGGGACGCACCCGAGAACCTGTTGGATGCGAACGATCCGCGCTGGCAGCTCGATCCCGCCGTCGCTCCGCTCGCGACGACGTCTTGGTATGCGCAGCAACCACTTCAGCGGCGCATCGAGATGAGTCGCTGGATCACCGCGAACATCCTCAAGGTCACCCTCCAGTTCGAAATGATGTTGATCCGTGGCGTGATTCACTACGCCGGGACCTTGCCGAACGGCTCTGTGGTGTTTCGGTATCTGCTGCACGAGCTGACCGATGAATGCCATCACATCCAAATGTTCCAGGAATTTGTCAACCGCTCGGGCGACGACGTTCCCGGGATGCGGCGAGGCTCACGGATCTTCGGGCCAATCCTGGGCTTTATTGGCGGCTACGCCAACATCTTTCTGTTCATCGGAGTTCTGTGCGGGGAGCAGCCTCTGCACTTCCAGCAGACGCTGCAACATCGTGGCTCGACTGCGGTGCCCCCGCTGCTGAACAAGATCACCTCCATTCACCTGGCGGAGGAAGCCCGGCACATCTCGTTCGCCAACCAGTATCTGGCGCAGCGCGTTGCCGCGGCGGGACGGTGCCGGCGGATGTTGTACGCCTTGGCATTCCCTGTCTACCTTCGGTGGTTGATCGGCGAAATGATCGCACCACCACGCGCGTTCGCCCGGCAGTTCGGCATTCCCCGGCGCGTGTTCAAGGCCGCCTATTGGCGTAGCGCCCGATCGCGGCAGATGTTGGCTGAATCGGCCGCTGACGTGCGGCGCGTCGCCGAAGACCTTGGGCTACGCACGGTCTGGTCACGGTGGCTGTGGTCGCTGCTGGGTATCGACGGGCGGTTACCGCGGTACCGCGGTGAACCCGATCGGAGTCAACCGTTCATCCGTATGGCAGGGCTGCCAGCAGTGATGTGGCGGCGTGTAGCGGCCGCGGCGATGATGGCGGGCGTTGCTCTTGCGGCGACACCGGTCGGGTTGCGGATCATCGCGGTGGCCGCGGCCGCAGCAGCAGTGTGGGCGTCCTACCATCTGCTGCGGGCCCGTCGCGGTGGTGTGGTGGGCAACCAGCCTTTTGAGTGGCCCAGGCTGGTTGTCTGGGTGGTGGTCTGCGTGGCCATGGTTCCCGCCGGTGGGTTGATCGGACTGGCGTTGGTGGTGTTCATGATCCTTGCACTCGCCGAATTCATGCCGACGTTATGACCGAATTGCCATCCTTACTATGCACGCGCCGGTCGGCTGACATCGGTTAGCCTAGCTGGCGGTCGCCGGTGCGGGAAAGACGATGGCGGGTGACATCGCCGGAGGAGGCTGCGATGGGCGCGGCGCCGGTGTAGGTGGCGAACGCGTCGGCTGAGCGGAAGCGGGTGAACGGTGCCGACTCGGGCCACGATTTTGGCGGCGTTGAGGACCCCGATTCCGGTGAGCTCGGTCAGGGTGGTTCCGGATGCTTCGACGGCAGCTGCGATGTCGCCGGCGGCTTTGGCGATGCGACGGTCGAGTGCGCGGATCTCGGCGACGAGGTCAGCGGCCAGGCTGCGCAGCGTTTGAGGGCGACTTCGCGGGACCGGATCTGGCGCAGGATGTCGGCGGCGCGGTCAGCAGTCAGGCCACGCGCAGCGCCTGACGGTGTGAGGTGGGTCAGCAGGACGTGCAACCGGTTGAATGGTTTGAGTGCGCGTCTTGACCAGGTCCCCGCGGTGTTCCACCACGGCGCGCAGGGCGGTGATGGCCGTGTCGACCGAAGCAGCGTGAAGCCGAGTGGCAGTCCCCCTACCTTCAGCGGTTCCGCCCCGCGTGTTTTCGTGGCATCGGAACAACGACGTTGGTTCCGTAGGTTTCGTGCGTGAGTTCGGTGATCACCGCGGAAAGCGTTCTGATCTTGCTTCTCAGCTGAGCGTTTTCGGCAGCCAATTCCTGGTGGTGATGACGGGCCTGTGCAAGTTGTCGTTGCAGTGCCTCGGCATTCGGAGCGACGGGTCCGCACCCGACCGATGCCTTGAACTCGTTCAGCAGGTCGCTGTGATGTTCGTAGAGTCTCTGCCGTGATATTCCGGATTCGTCAGCCAAGGCCACAATAGTGTGCGCTCCGTTGCTGCGCTCGGCTTGGTTTTCTCGGAGGCGGATCATGGCGGCCTGGACCAGCAGTCGTTCCTCATCGTTACGGGTGGCTTTGCGCACGAGAGTCATTCGTTCTCTCCGCCCTGTTGTGGCGTCGGCGGTCGGCTGGATTCGTGTTCTGCGAGTGCCTTTCGGTGCTCGGTCAGGCGAGTCTGAATTCGTTGCCGCAGCGGTTCGGGGAGTGCGGGGGTAGCCAGGTCTTGTTGGAGTGCGTTGACATGCTGGCGAAGGTTGGCCGCGTCGCGGTCGGTACGGGCAGCATTGACGCAGCCAAGACGGCACCGACCCCAGGAGGGTTCAGCGGAGCTGTCAGTAGGGTCAAGACACGCCGCAGTGGCGCGCCGGAACACGCACGTCACGACCGCGCCGTGGTGGATCTGCAAGTCGGGGTTTGATAGTGCGGTGTTGATCTGACTCTTGGTGGTGATTGTCAAACCCGCAAATTTCCTTGCTCTGGTGACGCGGGCCCGGTACTCATCGGCAGCCGGACCGGAGACGTGCTCGCCGCGCTCGAGCCTTTGGGAATCGTCGTGGATGGTCTCAGCGCGGTGGAGAAACTGTTCGAACGTGATCTCGTCGAGAAATCCCGAGTCTGCTCCGCCGGCGTAACCTTGAATCAGTTGTGTGTGCAGGTGGCCGTATTGCGTTGCGCCGGCGATCGTTCCGCCAGGCCGCCGCACGATGTGCCAGGCCAGTGTGCGCCGCAGGCGCGGCACTTGGATCTTGCCCTGCGGATCGGCAGCGATCAGCGGATGGCTGATTGCTGGACAGAGCTCGCGGTTGAACCATTCAATGAATCGTGTGATGTCGGTGTTAATGGACCCTGGCGTCCTGGTACGGGTGGAGCCGTAGAGGAATCGCTCCTGGGAGCACAAATTGAAGGCTGGGAAGAGGAGGTCGCTGACTGTGATCTGCCCAAGGACGCTGACGGCATGAGCGGTTTCGTCGGTCACGACCCACGGGACCGTGGCAGGGGATCGGTCCCGGCGCCGGTCATCGGCCTTCAACTGGTGGCCGGACATGAATGTCAACGCCAGCTTCGAGTCTCGGGTTATGCAGCCGCGCCGCAGGTTGAGCGCCTCGCCGGTGCGAACACCCGAGAGGTAGGCGATCACGATGAAACAGGCTGCTGTGACGTGGCGAAGCAGTTCAACGAGTTCCATCGCATCGACGGGGTCTTCACGCCAGGGGCGCGTGCCGATGGCGCTGAATGTGTTGACGCGCAACATGTCAACTTCGATCGGCAATCCATACTCGGTCAACATGACCGAAGTTTCTTTCATACGTTTCAGTTCGCCGTGGTTCAGCCATCCGCCCACGGCCAAACCCATCAGATCGACACTGGTAGTTTCGCCCGTCCGGACACCCGGAAGTGAGGCGTCGTTGCGGTCAAGCGCGGCAAGCACGCAATCGAGTTGCTGCTTGGCGGTCTCGAATACCGACACCGTACGAGCAGGAGCACGGCGGATGTCGGGTGCGATCTGATGGGCTAAGTGACGCATCGCGAGAAGGTTGCGCGCTGCGGGAAGCAGATCGGCAGCGACCGAATTGGTAACCACCAACGCCGCCGAGAGCAGCGGTTCCATGACGTCGGGATGAATACGAGGGGTCGTGTTCGGCTTGCCCCAGGATGACTCATAGTTGGCAAGCCCTCGCGCACTCGCACCACCCCACAACGCGCCCGCGGGAAGCCGGCAATGCGCAGGCAGGACCTCCCGGTACAAGTGCAGACGCTTGATCGCCTGTAGCGCCGAGCGTTTGGATCCGGCGCTGACACCTCTCATTTCGGTGACATGGCGCAGATAGCCGTTGAGGTGTTCGGTGCTGACCTGCCCGAAGGATGTCACCCCCATCTCCACCAGCCACATCGTGAACCTTCGCAACGGCACCAGCTCACCCCAGATTGTCTTGATATGCGGATAGAGTGACCGGGCGCCGTCAAGCCGGGGTGCATCGTCAACCACGTTGAGCAAGGCGAACAGGTAGAGCTTGCAGGCGTGGCGAAAAGGCGTCGGGAACCCATCCCAGTGCACGGCTTGTCCGGCACTGTGCCGGTCCTCGATCGCCGCGGACAGGTCCCACACCGGGTCGCCAAATCGGCACCGGCTCCCATCGACGTGAAGGGTGCGGTTCAACAAGACCTCGGTGTCGGGGGCGACGTCGACACCGGCCACCAGGTCGAGTGCTACAACTGTTTGCGTCATGACGCTTCCAGGTTTCCCGACAGCAAGAGATTGACTGTGCGGTGATCGCTGTCGGTGATCTCGGCTCGCGCGGCGGGCAGCTGGGCCTGCTCGTACTCGGCGAAAATGTCGTCCAGTTGCGCGAGGGGACCCGCGTGATCGGTGATCCACTGCCCGATGGGCATCTCCTTGCGCAAGTCACGGAGCCGGTCAGCAACGACCAATTGAACGGGCAAGTGGCGCGGGAAGGCGCGGGCGTTGCTGCAGTCAAGGCATGCCATAAACGACTGGCGACACCGTTTACCGTCGATCGGCGAGTGCTCAAAATCGGCGCAATTGCCCAGCACAGCGTCCTGGGCGGATCCGTTGTCGTGGTTGTCCGGATGCACCGTCATCGAGCGCCGGGCCAGCGCTTGTGCTACCTGCTCATCGAGCGCCTCGGCCACGATCTGGAACCCCTCGTTCCTCACCGACTCCATTCGGCCCAGATAACGAGCCAACGTGGCCGGCGTGTGGGCCGTGGGCTTTCGGACCTGCTCCAGGTAGGTTTTGCGCAGCCGATCCATACTGATCCCGAGGAGCAAGTCGTCATGCCCGGGATCGCCGGTGAGCCACGGTGCCATCCAACGCCGTCGAGCGCTGACGCCGGACGCAGTTCTGCTGATGCCGTATCCGAAGGGTTTCTGTTCGACATTGTCTGGCTGGGCACTGTAGTAGACGAAGGCGTGCTGGCACCCGGTCAGCGTGCGGGCCGGTTCGGTCAGTTCCAGCAGCAGCATGAAGACCCCGTAAGCGGTAGTCAGCGACGTGTTGGCCACGGCGGCGCGCCGATTGTCGCCACCGTGCGGCATTGGTTCAGGGCGCAGCGCGGTCACTGGCACCGTCATGGCCGACCGGTTCCCACGGCGGGGCTTGTCGGCGTTGACGAACACGATGCCGGGCTCGTCTGGGCTGCTGGCTTGTCGGTGTGGGGCGGGCAGCGATTCGAGCGTTGACAGGTTCAGGCCGGTCAGTCCGGATAGGAGAACAGCGAACGCCCATGCTTCTCCCGGGCTCAAGTGCAGCAACGATTGAAGTCGGCATCCGCCAGCTGCGGTCACCGCGCGCCGCGTCACGAAAGCCCTTGCACCTGAGGCAGTGCGGGGGAAGTCGCCCTCACGGGCGCAGTGATCAAGCACTTCGGCCAGACTGCGCCCGGGGTGGGCACGGGGTTGATGATCGAACTGTCCCGCACGATAGTCAGCGACCATCCCCCAATGAGTCCGCAATCGTGCGCGCGCCCGCCGAACTATTCCCCGTGCCACCACGTTGATTCGGCGCATCTCGTCGGCGGAGTACGGTTGTCGCGCCTTCGCGTTCTTCTGGTGACGCACGCGCGCGAACGCCTGACGTGCCTCATCGGAGACGACAGGACTGCAGCGCAGCAGCGTCTTGAGGCTCGGTGCGGGGCCAGGGCCGCTGGGTACCCGACACGATAGGGCGAGCAGCCGGGCATCCGAGGCTGACAAATCTGCCAGTCCCCCTATTCCTGGACGGTTTTCGGCGAGCCAGCAGCAGGCATGCCGGGCAGCCTGCCACAGCGCCCCAGCCCCCCGCAATCGCTTGGATACGCCCAGCACACCGGTGGCATCCTCGAACGCGATCGCGAAATCGTGGCGGATTCCGCTGTTGCCCGGCAGGGAACCGAAGTCGAAATCCTTCGACTGAGCACCATCCTCGCTGACGAACGTCACGATGAGCCCGCGTCGCCGCAATACCGGTCGCCACGCCGGATCCGGCTGCGCCGCGCGGCGACCCGTCATATTCCGACCGTCAACACACGAGACTCACCGACGCCAGCTGCTTCGACGAGACGCTCAAGGGATTGCCGATCGTCAGCATCCATCAGCGCGATCAGCTCCTCAACCTGCAACGCCTGAAACGGCTCAAGATAAACGCTGCGTGTCACCTCAGCACTACGATGTCCAAGAAGTGTTGCCATGAGAAACCAGACATCACCAAGCTGATTGCGGAAGTCCCGCTGCTCCTGCTTCGTCAACATATCGGTACGGCGCCACGCCACGAAAGTGGCAATGCAATACCACCGCAGCGCAAAGGAATGCCTCAGCATGTGGGGACGGCACCACAACGGCGTACCTCCCACTTGCACAATCGCTTTCGCGACCCTGGCGTTCGCGCGGTCGAATGTCTTGTACCAGGAGTGTTTAGGGCGAGGTATCCCGTCGTGATTCAGCCACATCCACATCGGCTCCAGGCCATCGGGTCCCCTGCGGAACAACTTCATTCGTGTCGACGGCCCGAGTGCGTCCAGGAGGACCGTACGACGCGATCCCGTCGCATCAACAACCTCCAGTTGCCCATCCCGCCGAACGCGCTGAACAATCCAATGATCCGCAATGTGCTCATACCGACCAGCACCTTGCGCGCGGGCGATCGCAGCAGTGCGACTGCCTTCCTGCAGATAGAAGTGAACTTGTTGGGCGACGCGGCGCCGCATCCAGAACGGTCGCCCGCTACCACCCTTCGCGCAACAAGGCGCCACGCGCGAACGCACAAGCCCCTCAGACCCCGGCTTGGGCACCTCGATGGTTAACATGCTGGCCCACTCGCCGATTCGCAAACCCGTCCCGAACAACCCCTCAACGAACGCGACATCGCGGTCCTCAGTCACTCCGAGCCAATCCGGACGCGGCACGCCCTCCACCGTGAAACCACGCAACCCCAGGTTCCGCCACAACCGAAATGCCTGCGGGGTAAGCCACTTCACGTCGGCCCTGCGTATCCCGGAGGGAGTGCTCTCCAACACGACTTTGCCCCCAACCACCCGCGATGTGGCAATCACACGGGCTCGGACCGGGTTGTCGATTCCGTGCTGCTCGGCGGCCCACAAGTAAAAGCTGCGGATCGCGGCACGATCGACACAGAAACTATTGGCACTCACATGCTGAGGGTTTTCCTCAGCCGACAACCGCCACTCCTTGAACGCAGCCAGTTCCGATCGCGACGCCTGACCCCATCGAACGCCCATCGCGTGCAGAAAATCCAGCCACACCTTCAACGACAAGGCATAACGACGCAAAGTCCCCGTTGCTCGTCCCCTCACCAGCGGATCCCGCCAGTAGGCGTTCACCAACGCATCCGCACGCCCCCACGGATCAACAAAGAACGGAGTGCCATCACGCGCACCGTTTCGCCTCGCCCAGGTCTCGACATCACCCAAACCCGGAACCACTTCGTCCACCGATACGAACGGCTGGCGGAAATCGTAGAAATGAAGAGTCCAACCATCAGCCGAAGCACCAGCCATCCCCGGCCCCCTCGCCTCACGAACATTGCCCCCATCATCACCGACATACTTCCCCGAACGTCTTCGACACGCCTGTCGGGCAGAGAACGGGGGACTGGATGTTGCCCGGGCAGTCGACCACCGCCAGAGCGTCGAGGACCTCGGCGAACATCACCTCGAGCGCTTCCTCGTCGGTGGCCAGCGTGTACGTCGCCGACAGCGGGCCCCCGGGATCCTGGTTCTTCTGACACCTGATCGCGGCCGAGGCGCCGTCGCGCGGGGCCACCGCCTCGCAGGCACCTGGGGGATAGCCGCGCGGAAGAATCCCGCGCAGGCGCTCGGCCGCCGTGTCGGACGCCTCCGTCTCCGGAACCTCGGAGCCCGGAGGCGCCCCGGAGGCGATCGAACCCGTCGGGGTGTCCTCGGAATCCTGCGACGGCCAGAACAGCCAGGCGAGCACACCGAGCGCCAGCACCGCGACCGTGGCCACGGCCACCAGCAGCACGGGGCGCCGGTCCTTGTGCACCGGCCGTGGATTCACCGACAGCGGCGCATCGAAGCGGCGCTCCCCCGCAGCACCGGTCGCCGGCGCTCTCTTGTCGACCGGTAGTGGCCCGGTGTCGTCGTCGGGCGCCGGCTCGTCGGAGCTCATCGGGCCAAGCCTAGTTGGCCCCACGGTCCAGACGGGTGAGCCACACCTTCGTGGCGATCCCGGCTCAACCCAGGATCAGGCCGGAGGTCGGCACCCCGGTACCCGCGGTGACCAGAACGTGCTCCACGTCCGGAACCGGGTTGACCGACGTACCTCGCAGCTGCCGAACCCCTTCGGCGATGCCGTTCATACCGTGGATGTAGGCCTCACCGAGCTGCCCGCCGTGGGTGTTGATCGGCAACCGCCCACCGACCTCGATCGCTCCCCCGGCGATGAAGTCCTTCGCCTCCCCTTTGCCGCAGAAGCCGAGCTCCTCGAGCTGGATCAGAGTGTAGGGAGTGAAGTGGTCGTAGAGGACCGCGGTCTGGATATCGGCCGGCGACAGTCCGCTCTGTTCCCACAGCTGGCGGCCCACCAGGCCCATCTCCGGCAGGCCGAGCTCTTCGCGGTAGTACGAGTACATGGTGAACTGATCGGCACCTGCGGCCTGGGCCGCCGCTTCGATGGTGACCGGGCGGTGCTTGAGGTCTTTGGCCCGCTCCGGTGTGGTGACGACGATGGCGACACCACCGTCGGTCTCCTGGCAGCAGTCGAGCAGCCGCAGCGGTTCGGCGATCCATCGCGAGTTCTGGTGGTCCTCGATGGTGATCGGCTTGCCGTAGAAGTGCGCCTTCGGGTTGTTTGCGGCGTGTCTGCGGTCAGCGACCGACACGGCACCGAAATCCGCGCTGGTGGCGCCGTATTCGTGCATGTAGCGCTGGGCGATCATCGCCACCGACGCCGCCGGGGTGCTCAGACCGTGCGGGTAGGACCAGCTGTACTCGACGCCGCGCGAATCGGCGTTGACGGTCAGACCCGTCATCACCTGCCCGAACCGGTGTTCCGAGCGCTCGTTGAAGGCCCGATAGGCGACCACCACTTCGGCGACTCCGGTGGCCACGGCCAGCGCCGCCTGCTGGACGGTGGCAGCCGCCGCACCACCGCCGTAACCGATCTGGCTGAAGAACGTCAGATCACCGATTCCGGTGGCCCGCGCCACGGCGGTCTCCAGGTTGGAGTCCATGGTGAAGGTGACCAGCCCGTCGACATCCGACGGCGCGAGCCCAGCGTCGTCCAACGCGTCGAGCACCGCCTCGGCCGCCAGACGAAGCTCGCTTCGACCGGAGTTCTTGGAGAAGTCGGTGGCACCGATACCGGCGATCGCGGCCTTGCCCGAGAGCATCAGCGGTCCCCCAAACTCAGTGTTGCGGTGGCGATGACGTGGTTGCCGAGACTGTTGGCGCCGACGACCTTCACGGTGGCGACACCGTCGTCGACGGCGGTGACCTCACCGGTGAAGGTGATGGTGTCGTAGGCGTACCACGGCACCCCGAGGCGCAGCCCGATCGAGATGATCCGTGCCGTGGGGCCCGCCCAGTCGGTGACGTAGCGCTGCACCAGGCCGGTATCGGTCAGGATGTTGACGAAGATGTCCTTGGAGCCCTTGGCCTGCGCCTTGTCCCGGTCGTGGTGCACGTCCTGGTAGTCGCGGGTCGCGATGGCCGTCGACACGATGAACGTCGGGTCGCCGTAGATCTTGAGTTCGGGCAGGGTGGCGCCCACCTCGAGAACCGGAGCCGCGCCAGCGGCGGTCATCGGGCCGGCTCCCATGCGTACAGGGTCCACGCGGGGCTGATGTCGCTGTCGGGGAAATCGATATACGTTGCGCGCACCGGCATTCCGATCTGAACTTCGCTGGGTTCGACGCCACGCAGTTCGCCGAGCATCCGCACACCCTCGTCCAGCTCGACGAGGGCGATCACAAAGGGCAGGCTCCGGCCGGGCACCTTCGGTGCGTGGTGCACCACATAGCTGTAGACCGTGCCGTTGCCCGAGGAGACGACATAGTCGATCGGCGCATTTTTGTCCTGCCATACCGCAGGTACCGGCGGATGCTGCAGGGAACCGTCTGGGCGACGCTGGATCCGCAACTCATGGGCGTTGACTCCGTCCCAGAAGAACTGGGTGTCCTTGGAGGAGGCCGGCCGCATCAGCTTGTCCGGGTCCAGATCGTCCGGGACTTCCGACTTCGCCTCGGCCCGTGGCTTGAACTTCATGATGCGCCAGTTCATCTCGGCGACCGTCTCGTCGTCGGTCGAACCGTTGGGCACCGTCCACGTGATGAGCTGGTTGATGAAGAAACCCTCGCCCAGCGCGGTCTGCTTGGGTCCCACCACATCGGTGATCTCGGCGTGAACGGTGAGCTGCTCACCCGGGGCCAGGTACCGGTGGTAGGTCTGCTCACAGTTGGTCGCCACCACTCCGACGTACCCGGCGTCGTCGAACAGGTTCATCATCTTCGACAGCGGGTCGTCGTCCGAGCGGCCCTGTCCGAGGCCGCCCATCGTCCACACCTGGATCATCGCCGGCGGCGCCACGATGCCGGGATGCCCGGCGGCCTTGGCAGCCTCCTCGTCGACGTAGATCGGATTTTTGTCGCCGATGGCGTCCACCCAGTGATGGATCATCGGCTGGTTCACCGGATCCCGGCCGGTCCGCGGCTCGCTCTTCCCGTCCGTCTTGATCGCGTCGATGTCCTGCTGGAGATCTGCGCTCACCGGATCACCCTCGGCACCTTCAGACCCGAGGCGGAGATCATCTCCCGCATCACTTCGTTGACCCCGCCGCCGAAGGTGATGACCAGATTGCGTTTGGTCATCTTGTCCAGCCAGTCGAGCAGTTCGGCGGTCTCGGTGTCGGCCGGGTTCCCGTAACCTCCGACGATCTCCTCGGCCAGCCGGCCCACTTCCTGGATCCGTTCGGTGGAAAAGACTTTGGTGGCCGCGGCGTCGGCGACGGCGATGGTCTCTCCGGAGGCGGCCACCTGCCAGTTCAGCAGTTCGTTGACGCGCCAGATCGCCTTGATCTGCGCCAGCAGCCGTTGCACCGCGGGCTGGTCGATCGGGGTGACCCCATCAGAACCCGGCTTCGAGGCCCACGTGTGCACCTGGTCGTAGATGCCGGCGATGCGTCCGGCCGGCCCCAGCCCGACCCGCTCGTGGTTGAGCTGGGTGGTGATCAGCTTCCAGCCGCCGTTCTCCTCACCGACCAGCATGTCGGCGGGCACCCGCACGTCGTTGTAGTAGGAGGCGTTGGTGTGGTGCGCCCCGTCCGACAGGATGATCGGCGTCCAGGAGTAGCCCGGATCCTTGGTGTCGACGATGAGGATCGAGATGCCCTTGTGTTTCGGCGCATCCGGGTCGGTGCGGCACGCCAGCCAGATGTAGTCGGCGTCGTGGGCGCCCGTGGTCCACATCTTCTGCCCGTTGACGATGAACTCGTCACCATGACGGACCGCTGTGGTGCGCAGCGAGGCCAAGTCGGTGCCGGCCTCCGGCTCGGAGTAACCGATGGCGAAATGGATGTCACCGGAGAGGATCCCGGGCAGAAACTTCTTCTTCTGCTCGTCGGTGCCGTACACCTGCAGCGTGGGTCCCACGGTCTGCAGCGTGACCAGCGGCAGCGGCACGTCGGCGCGGTTGGCCTCGTTGACGAAGATCTGCTGTTCGACCGGGCCGAAGCCGAGCCCGCCGTACTCCTTGGGCCAGCCGACACCCAGCTTGCCGTCGGAACCCATCCGCTTGATGACCGTGCGATAGGCCTCGTTGTGCCGGTCGGATTCCATCGCCGCGGCTTCTTCGGGCGTGATGAGCGTCGAGAAGTACTGGCGCAGTTCAGCTTGCAGCTGGCGCTGTTCAGGGGTGAGTTCGATGTACATCAGGCTCCCACCAGATCGAGGCGATGCGTCGGACCACCCAGCAGCCGGGTGAGATCCTTGATGGAGGAGTAGTAGCGGTCCATCGGGTAGGTGATGTCCATTCCCATGCCGCCATGCAGGTGGTGGCACAGCCGCATCGCCGGCGGCGCCTGCGAGGCCAGCCAGTACCCCAGGATCGCGAGATCGTCGTCGGCGTCGAGTCCCTCGGACAGCCGCCACGCCACCGAGTCGGCGAGCAGCGAGATCGTGCGCGAGGCGATGTACACCTCGGAGAGTTGGGCAGCCACGGTCTGGAACGTCGACAGCGGCCTGCCGAACTGCTCGCGGGTAGCGACGTAATCGGCCGTCAGCCGCAAGGCACCGGCCACCAGACCGGCCGCAAGCGCCCCGGTGACAGCGAGCACCAGCTGGTTGACCCGCGTCACCGACGCGCCGGCGAGGACATCGGCCCCGTCGACGGTGACGCCGTCGAAGGTGACCACATACTCGTCGGAGCCGTTGGACGCCGGCGTCTTCGCAGCGTTGACGCCGTCCGCGCCGGCGGGGACGACCACGACGCCGCTGTCGGTGGTGACGAGCAGCCAGTCCGCCTGCTGCGCATACCCGACCGCGACCTTGGTGCCGGTGAGCTTGCCGTCAGCCAGCGCGACGCCAGGGTGCTCGGGCAGTGCTCGCCCGGGTTCACTCAGCGCCAGCGACAGCACCGACCCCTTACCCACGCCGGCCAGATAGCGGTCCTGCTGGGCGTCGTCGGCGAGATCCAGCAGCACCGCCGTCGCACCGAGCGTCATCAACGCCGGGCTGACGGTGCCGTGTCTGCCGATCTCGGTCAACGCCGCGGTGATCTCGGCGAGACCGACGCCGTCACCGCCCAGGCGTTCCGGGACGGCCAGTGCGGTGACCCCACCGCTGACCAGCGCGTCCCAGCTGTTGTCGCGACCGAGCACCGACGTCACCACGTCGGCGACCGCCTGCTGCCCTTCGTCTGGACTGAAGTCCACCCGAATCCTCCTTGATCCCGGGAAAGGTCAGTTACCTCGTCAGCTGGTGACCGGACATTTGCCGGTGAAGTCCCCCTGCCAGTGCTTGATGCCGTTGAGCCACCCCGACCGTAGCCGCTCGGGCTCGCCGATCGGCTTCAGGTCAGGCATGTGGTCGGCGACGGCGTTGAAGATCAGGTTGATCGTCATGCGGGCCAGGTTCGCGCCGATGCAGTAGTGGGCTCCGGTGCCGCCGAACCCGACGTGCGGATTCGGGTCGCGCAGGATGTTGAATGTGTGCGGATCGTCGAAGACCTCTTCGTCGAAGTTGGCCGAGCGGTAGGACATCACCACCCGCTCGCCCTTCTTGATCTGCACGCCCGACAGCTCGGTGTCCTCCAGCGCGGTGCGCTGGAACGCCGATACCGGGGTGGCCCAACGGATGATCTCGTCGGCGGCGGTCTCCGGACGGTCCTTCTTGTACAGCTCCCACTGCTGCGGGTTGTTCGCCAGCGCGACCATGCCGTGGGTGATCGAGTTGCGGGTCGTCTCGTTGCCGGCCACCGCCAGCATGATGACGAAGAACCCGAACTCGTCGTCGGAGAGCTTCTCGCCCTCGATGTCGGCCTCGATCAGCTTCGTGACGATGTCCTCGGTTGGATTCTTGCTGCGCTCCTCGGCCATCTTCATCGCGTAGGTGATCAGCTCGAAGGACGACATGGCCGGGTCGATGTCGGCGTACTCCGGGTCTTCGCCGCCGGTCATCTCGTTGGACCAGCGGAAGAGCTTGTCGCGATCGTCCTGCGGGACGCCGAGCAGTTCGGCGATGGCCTGCAGCGGCAGCTCGCAGGAAACCCGCTCCACGAAGTCGCCCGTGCCCGCGGCCACGGCCTCGCGGGCGATGTTCTGAGCCCGTTCGTTCAGCTCATCCCGCAACCGGCCGATGGCGCGCGGGGTGAAACCACGCGAGATGATCTTGCGCAGCCGGGTGTGCTGTGGCGCGTCCATGTTCAGCAGCACGTTCTTCTGCAGGTCGATCGCGTCGCGGGTCATCTCCTGCGGCCACACCGGGATGGCGCCGTCGGGTGAACTGCCGAAGATGTCACTGCGCTTGGACACCTCCTTGACGTCGGCGTGCTTGGTGACCAACCAGTAGCCTTTGTCTCCGAAGCCACCCGTGCCACCGGGCACGTCAACCCAGTGGATGGGCTCGGACTTGCGCAGTTCGGCGAGTTCGGCGACGGGCAGGGCTTTGAGGTTGACGTCCGGATCGAGGAAGTCGAAGTCCGACGAGATCGGGCATGAGGACGGTCCTGGCATACGTGCGCACTCCTGTAGTTGCAACGTGTTCTAGTGCCAGTAAAACATGCCTCCACCGCAGATCAAAGGCGTGCGTGCATCGTCGCTTGTCAGAGTAATGAAACGTGTTCTAGCCTGGCGGAATGGGTAACCCTGTCATCGTCGAAGCCACTCGCAGCCCGATCGGCAAGCGCAACGGTTGGTTGTCAGGTCTGCACGCGACCGAATTGCTGGGCTCGGTGCAGAAGGCACTGGTCGAGAAGGCCGGCATCGATCCCGGCACCGTGGAGCAGGTCATCGGCGGATGTGTCACGCAGTTCGGCGAGCAGTCCAACAACATCACCCGGGTGGGATGGCTGGTGGCCGGGCTACCCGACCACGTCGGCGCGGCCACCGTCGACTGCCAGTGCGGCAGCGGTCAGCAGGCCAACGGGTTGATCGCCGGCCTGATCGCCGCCGGCGCCATCGACGTCGGCATCGCCTGCGGCATCGAGGCGATGAGCCGTGTCGGCCTCGGCGCCAATGCCGGCCCCGACCGCAGCATCATCCGCCCGTCGTCCTGGGACATCGACCTGCCCGACCAGTTCACCGCCGCCGAGCGGATCGCCAAGCGGCGCGGCATCACCCGTGAGGACATCGACCGCTTCGGCCTGGATTCGCAGCGCAAGGCGCAGCAGGCCTGGGCCGAGGGTCGATTCGACCGCGAGATCAGCCCGATCGAGGCCCCGGTGCTCGACGAGAACAAGCAGCCCACCGCCGAGCGGGCGCCGGTCACCCGCGATCAGGGTCTGCGCGACACCACGCTGGAGGGCCTGGCATCGCTGAAGCCCGTGATGGAGGGTGGAATCCACACCGCCGGAACGTCATCGCAGATCTCCGACGGTGCCGCGGCGGTGCTGTGGATGGACGAGGACAAAGCCAAAGCGCTCGGCCTCACGCCCCGCGCCCGCATCGTCAGCCAGGCGCTGGTCGGAGCCGAGCCGTACTACCACCTCGACGGCCCCGTGCAGTCGACGGCAAAGGTGCTCGAGAAGGCCGGCATGAAGATCGGCGACATCGACATCACCGAGATCAACGAGGCATTCGCATCAGTGGTGCTGTCCTGGGCCCGGGTGCACGAGCCCGACATGGACACCGTCAACGTCAACGGTGGCGCCATCGCGCTCGGCCATCCGGTTGGCAGCACCGGCAGCCGGCTGATCACCACCGCGCTGCACGAACTCGAGCGCACGGACAAGACCACCGCGCTGATCACGATGTGCGCCGGCGGGGCGCTGTCGACCGGGACGATCATCGAGCGGATCTAGCGTGCCCGTGATCGCCGACACCGACCGCATCGCGGCGGCACAGGCTTACATCAGCGCCCTGGCCAGCCACGACGCCGACGCCGTGCCGTTCGCCCCCGGCTGCACCAGGGTGGAGATGGGCCTCAAGACCGGGTTCTCCGGAAACCATCTGCGCCGCAGCCTGAATCGAGGACTGCAGTACCGCGTGATCGAGTCGGTCAGCACTCCCGAGTTCAGCGTCGACGGGGACACGGTGCGGGCGCGATTCGATCTGTCGACCAAGCCGTCGCTCGCAGGCCGCAAGGTCGGCGCGCACATCGACGAGACGTTCCTCATCCCCGCCGACGACCCGTCGGGGCGCGCACAGATCCACCACATCAACGCGTCCATCCGACCGTTCCTGACCAGATAAGGTCTCTGCCGTGGCCACTGCACCCAAGGGCTTGAACTCCAAGCAGACCGGAACCGTCATCAAATGGATGTCGCGTTTCAACACGTGGATCTACAAGGCGACCGGTGGCCGGCTCGGCTACAGCTGGCGCGGCGGGTCCAACCGATTCTCCGCTCCGCCACCAGTGGGCATCCTGACGACGACCGGGCGCAAGTCGGGACAGCCCCGAGACAGCCCGCTGCTTTTCCTGCGGGAGGGCAACCGCATTGTTCTCGTCGCCTCGCAGGGCGGTCGGGCCACCAATCCGATGTGGTACCTGAACATCCAGGCCAATCCGCGAGTGAAGTTCCAGATCAAGAACGAGGTGCTCGAGTTGACGGCACGCGACGCGACAGACGCCGAGCGTGACGAGTACTGGCCCAAGCTGGACGCCATCTATCCCGACTTCGCCAACTACCGGTCCTGGACCGACCGGAAGATCCCGATCATCCTCTGCGATCCGGTCTGAGAACGCGCGCACCTAGACTGGCGTCATGGCGACGCCTGCGCAGCAGCGCGAGTTCGATCTGCACTTCTACTTCGACCCGGTGTGCCCGTTTGCATGGATGACCAGCAAGTGGGTGCGGATGGTGGCGGCGCAGCGGGACTACCGGGTGGACTGGCGCTTCATCTCATTGCGAATCCTCAACGCGCACATCGATTATGCCAGTCATTTCCCGCCGGAGTACGAGGCCGGACACACGGCGGGGTTGCGGCTGCTGCGGATGATGACGCGCGTGCGTTCCGAGCACGGCCGGGCTGCGGTGGGCAGCCTCTACGAAGCGATCGGCGCGCACATCTTCGACACCCACCACGACGTCGACCCGCTCACGGCGGCCGCGCAGGGGGCCGAGCGCCTCGTTGCCCCGCTACTGGCCGACGCCCGCCTTCCGGCTGACCTGGTCCGCGCGCTCGACGATGACACTCTCGACGAGCAGGTGCGCGCCGAGACCGACGAAGCTCTTTCCCTCACCGGACGCGACGTGGGCACCCCCATCCTGCATTTCCAGCCGCCGGAGGGCACCGCGTTCTTCGGGCCGGTGATCAGCCGCCTCCCCGATCCGGACGACGCGATCACGCTGTGGGACCACGTGATCGGGCTCGCCACGTTCGCGGGATTCGCCGAACTCAAACGCTCGCTGCGCGAGCTGCCGCAGCTGGCCGGTCTCGGGGTCGACGTCGGCGAGGTCGGCAAGCAGGAGGACTGGCACGCCGGAAGCCGCCGGCTGAAGAGGTGACGCCGCTCAGGCGCCGTAGACCGGCACCGGCGGCCGTGCCTTGGCCAGCAGGTCGCTGACCACCGGACCGAGTTCGGCCGGATCCCAGCGGGCGCCCTTGTCGATCTCGGGGCCGTGTGCCCATCCCTCGGCGACGCGGATCTTGCCGCCCTCGACCTCGAACACCTTGCCGGTGACCTCGCGCGCCTCGGCGCTGCCCAGCCACACCACCAGCGGGGACACGTTCTCCGGTGCCATCGCATCGAACTCGGCGTCCTGGGTGGACATCATCTCGGCGAACACCGTCTCGGTCATGCGGGTACGCGCCGACGGGGCGATGGCGTTGACCGTCACCCCGTAGCGGCCCATCTCGGCCGCAGCCACCAGGGTCAACGCGGCGATGCCCGCCTTGGACGCGCTGTAGTTGGCCTGCCCGACGCTGCCCTGCAGCCCGGCGCCGGAGCTGGTGTTGATGATGCGCGCGTCGACGGTGTCCCCGGCCTTGGACTTGGCCCGCCAGTAGGCACCGGCGTGCCTCATCGTGGCGAAGTGTCCCTTGAGGTGCACCGCGGTGACCGCGTCGAACTCCTCTTCACTGGTGTTGGCGAACATCCGGTCCCGCACGATCCCGGCGTTGTTCACCAGGATGTCGAGCCCACCGAAGTTCTCCACGGCGGTCTGGATCAGCCCCTCGGCCTGTGCCCAGTCGGCGACGTTGGCACCGCTGGTGACCGCTTCTCCGCCGCCGGCGACGATTTCGTCCACGACGCCCTGCGCGGCGCTGCCGCCCCCGGCGGGTGATCCGTCGAGGCCCACCCCGATGTCGTTGACCACCACGCGGGCACCTTCGGCGGCGAAGGCCAGCGCGTGCGCCCGGCCGATCCCGCCACCTGCACCCGTCACGATGACCACACGGCCGTCAAGCAGTCCCATTGCCAGAGTCTCCTTCTACTTTTTGATATCGGCGGTGGTGGTCGACAGGTAGTGCGGCGGCTCGCCCCCGCCGTGCACCTCGAGCGACGCACCACTGATGTACGACGCCGCGTCGGACGCCAGAAACGCGGTGGCCCAGCCGACGTCGGCCGGTTTGGCGAGCCTGCCCAACGGAACGTTCTGCGAGATCGCTGCGATGGAGTCGGCGTCGCCGTAGAACAGGTCGGCCTGTTCGGTCTCGACCATGCCGACGATGACGCTGTTCACCCGGACCTTCGGCGCCCACTCGACGGCCAGCGTGGCGGTGATGTTCTCCATGCCGGCCTTCGCCGCACCGTAGGCCACCGTGCCCGGAGTGGGACGCCGTCCGCTGACGCTGCCGATGTTGACGATCGCGCCACCCGACTCCTGGCCCTGCATGACTTCGTTGGCGTGGGTCGACACCGACAGGGCGCCAAGCAGATTCAGCTCGAGGATCTTGCGGCTGAACTTTGCCGACGCTTCGGCAGCAGGCACGTGCGGTGAACCGCCGGCGTTGTTGACCACGACGTCGAGGCGGCCGTGATCGGCGACGATCGTGTCGATGAGCGTCTTGACGGCGTCGTCGTCGCGGATGTCGCAGGAATGGAAGTCCCACGGCGACCCTTCCACGGGGCGCCGCGCGCAGGTCACGACGGTCGCGCCCTGGCCGGCGAACACCGCGCTGATGCCGGCCCCGACGCCGCGGACACCCCCCGTCACGAGCACGACGCGACCCTGCAGGCCCAGCTTGACAGCACTGTCGACGGCGTCAGTCACTGTGCTAGCGTACCAAGCAAGTGCTTGCTTAGGTAGCCGCCCCAGCAGACCCAGGAGTTCAGCGATGAGCATCGCCACGAAAACCGTGGAACCGGGCATCGTCTCGGTCACCGTCGACTACCCGCCCGTGAACGCCATCCCGTCGCGCGGCTGGTTCGAGCTCGCCGACACGATCACCGCGGCCGGACGCGACCTCAGTACCCATGTCGTCGTGCTGCGCGCCGAAGGGCGCGGTTTCAATGCCGGCGTCGACATCAAGGAGATGCAGAACACCGAAGGCTTCACTGCCCTGATCGACGCCAACCGCGGCTGCTACGAAGCGTTCCGGGCGGTGTACGAATGCGCGGTGCCGGTCGTCGCGGCCGTCAACGGGTTCTGCGTCGGCGGCGGCATCGGTCTGGTCGGCAACGCCGACGTGATCGTCGCCTCGGACGACGCGAAGTTCGGGCTGCCCGAGGTCGAGCGCGGCGCCCTCGGCGCGGCCACCCATTTGTCCCGCCTGGTCCCCCAGCACATGATGCGTCGGCTGTTCTTCACCGCCGCGACCGTGGATGCAGAAACGCTGCGACATCACGGTTCGGTGCACGAGGTCGTGCCGCGTGCCGATCTCGACGAGGCGGCGTTGCGCGTCGCGCGCGACATCGCCGCCAAGGACACCCGGGTGATCCGGGCCGCCAAGGAGGCGCTGAACTTCATCGACGTGCAGCGGGTCAACTCGAGCTACCGCATGGAGCAGGGCTTCACGTTCGAGCTGAACCTGGCCGGCGTCGCCGACGAGCACCGGGACGCGTTCGCGGGAACGTCGAAGGGGGAAAAGGCGTGATTCGGCGGGTAGGAGCGATGGGGCCACGCGCGCAGCGCAGGGGACGACTGGGGAAAATATGAGCGACAAGAGAAGCACGATCGATGAGGCGGTCGCCTCCATCGAAAGCGGCATGACCATCGGCATCGGCGGATGGGGCTCACGGCGCAAGCCGATGGCGTTCGTGCGGGCACTGCTGCGCACCGATGTCACCGACCTGACCGTGGTCACCTACGGTGGCCCCGATCTGGGTCTGCTCTGCTCGGCCGGCAAGGTCAAACGCGCGTACTACGGCTTCGTGTCGCTGGATTCGCCGCCGTTCTACGATCCGTGGTTCGCCAAGGCGCGCACGTCCGGCACGATCGAAGCCCGCGAGATGGACGAGGGCATGCTGCGGTGCGGGTTGCAGGCCGCCGCCCAACGACTTCCGTTCCTGCCGATCCGGGCCGGCCTCGGCAGCGACGTGCGGACCTTCTGGGGGGACGAACTCAAGACCGTGCGCTCGCCTTACCAGACCGGTTCCGGCTACGAGGAACTCATCGCGATGCCGGCGCTGAACCTCGACGCTGCCTTCGTGCACATGAACCTCGGCGACGCGGCCGGCAACGCGGCCTACACCGGTATCGACCCGTACTTCGACGATCTGTTCTTGATGTCGGCACAACGCCGCCTGCTGTCGGTGGAGAAAGTGGTCAGCACCGAGGAGCTGGTCAAATCGGTCCCGCCGCAGGCGCTGCTGATCAACCGGATGATGGTCGACACCGTCGTCGAGGCGCCGGGCGGTGCCCACTTCACCACCGCCGAACCCGACTACCGCCGT
>MDTD01193869.1_pt1 | contig 26677 bp, 26 predicted proteins | sample 811221 | NCBI WGS metagenome assembly MDTD01 (sample SAMN05326646, study PRJNA326480) | marine metagenome | isolation source: seawater | place: Pacific Ocean: South West | collected 2011 | reverse complement strand
TGATTCTGCAAACTTTTTTCTGAAGCATTCATTGGAGAATGAAAGGGCATGATTTCGTAAAACAGAACGATCAAACTTAATTGTTTGGCACTTCGCAATAGCAATCTTCATAGATTCAACGGTTTGTTCGCCGAAATAAACCCCTGTTTTCTGATCCACAACAGTTTCTAAAGCCCCACCACGGGCGTACGCAACCACAGGTGTGCCACAAGCTTGCGCCTCTAGAGGAGTTATACCGAAATCCTCCTCACCAGGAAACAAAAATCCCGCAGCTTTTTGATAAAGCTCTACAGCCTCTGAATTTCCAACCCTCCCGAGAAATTCTACCTGTCCTGAACCAGCTAATTCGCGTAGCTTTGACTCTTCCGGTCCAACTCCTGCGAGCTTCAATGGAACCCCCAATTCCACGCAAGCTCTAACTGCCAAATCTACTCTCTTATATGGCACGAGGGCAGCTAAAATAAAAAAATAATTCTCGCGCTTACTGCCTACCATAAAACGCTCAGTATCCACCGGTGGATAAATGACCTCAGACTCCCTGTTATAAATTTTTTGTATCCTGCGTGCCACATTTCTTGCATTACATGTGTAATGGTCAACTCGAGGAACTGCCGCGGTATCCCACATCCTCAAATAGTGCATAAACATGGGCCAAATTAAATCAACCAGAAGACGAGGCTTTAAACTTGCCTGATAAACCTTACTGAAATCCCATGCATACCGAACTGGTGTATGCAAATAACTAAAATGAAATGTATGCGAACGAGTAATAGCTCCTCGTGCCACACAATGAGAAGTACTCACCACTAAATCGTATTCGCTGAAATCAAAAGACTCAATTGCCAAGGGGAATAATGGCAGAAAAAGCTGATGTTTACTTTTTGCAAGGGGAAAGTTATTTAGAAAAGATGGGATGATTTTACAAGAGCGAATCGTATCGGATAGCTTATCTTCAATGGAAACTAAAGTGTATAGGTCCCTAGGCCCTAATACTTCTATCATCTGCTCAAGGACATTCTCTCCCCCACGCATCCCAGTCAACCAATCATGCACATAAGCAATTCTAAGCTTTTTCAGTTCTTCAAGCTTCAAAGTTCCCTCCTTTTTTTGCGAGAAATTTTCTGAGCCCCTTAAAAAGCTCTGTGGCTCTTTGCCTTGTTTTATCTCTATCAAGCTCAAAATCTTTGAATCGATTGAAATGCAACCAAGGTGATAATTTAAAGTCTGGATCATCTGAATAACGAGGGAAAATATGCCAATGGATATGAGGTACGGCATTACCCAGACAGGAGTAATTTATCTTACTACACCCCGTCAAATCCTCTAAAAAGGCACCTGCGGTAAACACCTCTTCCATTAGCTTGTGACGTAAATTAGGAGTCAAATGATGAATTTCACGAACACATTTCTTTGCAAGAACCATACAGTAATACCTGTGAAACTGATGTTCTCCAAGGACCATAATACTATTCTCAAACTCAAAAATACTGGAGCAATTCAATCCACGGTAATGATTTTCCAATTTTTGACATATAGCGCAAGTCATAACATTAGACGTTGAATCGGAAATGCACCACATCTCCGTCTTTAAGAATGTATTCTTTGCCTTCTATACGCAAGAGACCTTTCTCTTTAGCCAACTGCTCACTTCCACATTCAACATAATCTGAATAAGAGATAACCTCTGCTTTAATAAAACCTTTTTCAAAGTCGGTATGAATAACCCCTGCCGCCTGCGGCGCTCTCGCGCCTTTAGGAATAGTCCAAGCACGAACTTCTTTCTCACCAGCCGTAAAGTATGTCTGAAGGTCCAACAAATCGTAACCGGTTCGAATTAAGGCATTTAATCCAGATTCTTCAAGACCAACGCTTTCCAAAAACTCTGTTCGCTCCTCTTGTGTCTCCAGCTCAGCGATTTCGGCTTCAATTTTAGAGCAAATTTTTACCAGTAAACTCCCATCTTGCTTAGCTTTCGAACGTAAAGCTTGCACATGATGACCATCTTCACCTAATAATTCGTCTTCTGAAACATTCGCTACATAGAGCACTCTTTTGGCACTGATTAAAAATAAAGGCTTCATCCATTCGTATTCTTCTTCACTAAAATTCTCATGAGCTAACCACTTACCATCTTCCAAGAGATCTTTCAGTCGAAACATAAAATCATTTTCTTCTTTTTCCTTACCTTTTGCCCCTCGGTTATATTTTTTGGTTCGGTTTTCGACGGTCTCTAAATCACGCATAATAAGTTCGGTTTCTATTACACTGACATCCTCTAATGGATCCACGCCACCATGCACGTGTGTGATATCATCATCTTCGAAGCATCGCACGACATGTACTATGGTATCCACTTCTTTGATATGACCCAAGAACTTATTACCAAGTCCCTCGCCATCTGCAGCACCTTTTACAAGCCCTGCTATATCAACAAATTCAACTACTGCCGGAATTGTTTTCTGTGGATTGACCAAGGCCACCAACTTATCTAACCTTAAATCGGGAACTTTTACGATTCCTTGGTTCGGCTCAATCGTACAAAACGGATAATTAGATGCTTCAGCCTTAGCAGCTGTAAGCGCATTGAAAAGTGTCGATTTCCCGACATTTGGAAGCCCCACGATGCCACATTTCAAACCCATATTTTACCTCACTTAACGAGTCAAAAGATTTACATTCAAATATTTATTTGAGTTATACATTGGAAAGGGTCTAAAGTTCTGTAGAACTGGATAAGCCGCATACACCTTTGTTTTATACCAAAGAAGAATTCTTGATGCATCGTTCCTAGCCAATTGAGCTGCCTGGCGCAACAATTCACTTCGTTGAAAAGTATCTGTTTGGCGTCGAGAACGCTCTACTAAACTATCAAAATTCTTACTCGCATAACCCGGATAATTACCCTTTAAACCAGTAGATGAAGAATGGAAAAGTGGAAATAAGAAATTATCCCCATCAGGAAAGTCTGCAATCCAATTCCTGTAAAATAGATCATAATCCATTTTTACCAACGCACTACTGAAACTATTCCAGTCTCTCGGGACTAGTTTGACATCGATTCCAAGAGATTTAAGATTTTGTTGAATCACCTGACAGACGGCCATACTTCGAGATTCATTTCTCAATAACAATCGTAACGGTTTGCCATCAAATTTACTTTTCGAAAATAGTAATTTGGCCTTAGCTAGATCATAATTAAAAAAATCCCTTTCCAAGTAACCTTTCAAACCCTTTGGAACCGGTCCCGTTGCAACATCTGCTAAACCATGTTGCAAATTTTTAACAATGCCTTCTCTATCTACAGCGAAATTGATTGCTTGCCTAAAATTGCGATCTGCAAAACGCCCAGATTTCATATTCATACCAACAAAATAAAGGTTGAATTGATTCACAGGATACAACCTTGCCCGAGTTGATTTTAGAGCCTGAACCTCAGTCGGCGGGACCTCGATCATATGTAAACCCTGAGCCTTAAATTCCGAAATTAAACTCAATGGATCTTTTATTATCTTGTAATAAACAGCATTCAAATTTCCGGACTTTCTATAATGAGGGTTACTTAAAAGCAAAATATCCTGTTCACGCCTCCAACTTTTCAGATAATAGGGTCCTGCTCCCATTGTAGATTCACCCAACTCTCCTCCAGCTTCAACGTAAGATTTTGAAACAATAGACATCTGTGGCATAGCAAATAGCGATAAGAAAGGCGCGTATGCTCTTTTAAGTGTGATTCTAATACGACTGCTATCAATGACTTGAACTCCTGCCAACGTTTGAGTTTTACCAGATTGTAGATCTTCAAAACCAGCAACTTGATTGAGTAACCAGGCTCTGGGGGATTTGAGTCGGGGGGAAGCCAATCGATTCAGACTGAAAGCCACATCCTCAGCAGTCATAACATCACCATTAACGAATCTTTGATTATCCTTAAGCAAAAAATCGTAACGTCTTCCCTTTTCTGTAATTCGATAATGTTTCGCTGCATCAAGAACCAGTTCACCATTTTCATCGAACCGCAATAAATTAGAATAGGTGAGCCCCAGAATAACCCCAGAATAAGTATCTGTCGAATGTACTGGATCTAAAGTTTTTGGAGACGCTTCCAAGCTTAATCGGAGAGTCTTGTCTGGCAAGATCAAACCGGAAGTACAGGAGTCACCGAACACTCCAACCATTATTAAAATAGCAACTATAATGGCCACATATGATGATACTCTGCCTCGCATTAAGGATACGGACTTCGTTTGATTTATTTCTGACATTTTAATACCCAGAGTAAATGAAATAAGCGGCACATTGTATGAAGATCATTAATCTTGGGCAAGGACTAAATAAAAAATTGAAAATTAGTCGTCAAGGTCTAGCTTTTCATACAAGGATTCTGCTTTTTCAATCCAGAATTCATCATCAATATTTTGAACTATTTGATTCAAAATCTGACCAGCTAAATGAATTTCTCCCAACTGCCAATGACATTCTGCCTTAAACAGGAGAGCGTGACCATCATTAGGCACAAGATCCAATGATTTCTGATAGCTTATCACAGCCTCACGCAATCGACCTTGGCACCTACAAACATCCCCAATACCATTGAGAGCATATAAATCTTCGGGGTCTATCTGGATAGCATTTTCGAAATGTGTTTGAGCTTTATTAAATAGCTCCTGCTCTAGATAAAGTTTTCCTATGGTGTAATGCGCAAATGCGTAGGACGGGTCTATTTCAATCGCTTTTTTAAGATTTCCCCATGCTTTTAATATTAAGTTCTTACGTTTCTGACATGCCGCCAAGTCCGTAAGTAATCCACAATCTTTATTTTCTAAAATTATCGCTTTTTCATAATTTGAAATCGCCTCATCTACATTACCTAATTCTTGCTGAACTGATGCAAGTGCTGCTTTTATCTTCCACGAATTCTTATCCAATGTTTCGGCCTTCTTGAAATAAAGAAGCGCATTACCCAGATTACCTTCTTCAACTTCAAGGTTACCTAAGCTGTAGTGCCCAATAGATTTATCAGGATACGTTTTGGCAATTTTTGTGAACGTACGTCGAGCCCCTTTAAAGTCTTCCTCCCGTATTTGTATTTCACCTAAATTACCAAGTAATAAATGATTTTCAGGAGTTGAAAGCAAAGCTTGCTCAATTACAAATTTAGCATCCTCCAACTGCCCCCTCTGAAAAAGTATAATTGCTTTGGAGTTATAGTTATAAATATCCTTCGGATCAATAAATATAGCTTTGTCCAGACATTCCAAAGCCATGTCAAACTCTCCGGATAATTTGTAAGCTAACGCCAAGGAGTTCCATGAATAGACATCCTTCGAATCTATTTGAACAGCCTTATTAAACTCCTTAATCGCGCTAGCATAATCCCCCTTGTCCAAATAGGTATTCCCAAGCAGATAATGTGAAAATAGATCTCCACCCTTTACTTTTATCGCTTTTTTAAGAATCTGTACTGCTTTTTCAAATTTGTTACGCTCGTTGTATACAAAAGCTAGCTTATTGTAAGAGTAAACGTCATCTGGAAATGCCTCTATAGACTGCAAAAACCACTTTTCCGCCGACTCAAGATCACCCTTCTGTAAACTTTCTAAACCTTCTTCATAAAATTGGTTGGCAGACATAGCTCCCTTTCAACACAATTATCTCTAAATGTTGTGATTAATTATTATAAACTCTAAAACTAGTTTACGCACTGCTTAGGCAATGAAGCGTCAGACATAAACATTAAGAAGTAAATAACCCTCTAGTACTACCAATTGAATCGACAAAACGAAGTGAGTCTGAACATGATTCCTCTTGAAATAAAGTTCTAGCCCTAGAAGGAAGCATAATGTCATTAAAACCTTGTTTGACGGCTTCTCGCACTCTATAGTCTGCACGAGGTACCAACCTGACTTCTCCCCCAAGACCAACTTCGCCGAAAACTAAAACTCCGTTAGGTAAAGCTTGATTCCTCAAAGAGGATAGAATTGCCGCTACTACCGCCAAATCTAAACCGGGGTCTGAAGTTTTAATACCTCCCGCTACATTTACGTAAACATCATACTGGCCTAGATTAAGCCCCATTCGCTTTTCCATTACCGCTAGCAGCAATTGAACACGGTTCAAATCATAGCCCATAACAGTGCGTTTGGGATGAGTAAAGTGATTATCACTAAGTAAAGCCTGAACCTCCACGAGAAAAGCCTGACTACCATCTAAAATGACACTTAAACACGAACCCGACTCTAAACTTTCGTCCTCTAAAAAAAACTTTGAGGGATTGCAAACAGATTGTAGACCTTGATTGCTCATCTCAAATATACCAACCTCATCGGTTGCACCATAGCGGTTTTTGTGACCACGAAGAAGGCGAAATACTTGATTACGATCGCCCTCAAAATGTAAAACCACATCCACCATGTGCTCGAGCATTCTAGGGCCTGCCAAGTCTCCCCCCTTAGTTACATGCCCAACTAAAAGACAAGTCAGACCTCGAGGTTTACAAAAGTCAAGTAGCTTTACAGTACATTCTCTTACCTGAGAAACTGTACCGGGCGTGGATTCCAAGTCCTGAGTACGAATCGTTTGTATTGAATCCAGAATCAGAATATCCGGCTTGATATCAAGCACATGTCTTTGAATCGACTCTAACAGAGTTTCCGAGACAAGGTACATTTCACCGCTCTCAAAGCCCAAACGTTTAGCCCTCAATTTAACTTGTGATTCAGACTCTTCTCCAGAAGCATAAAGAACTCTAGATTTTGATTGAGCTAGGCTTTTACATAATTGTAATAATAAGGTCGACTTTCCAATACCGGGCTCGCCACCTATCAGAACCATTGCACCTGGAACCAAACCTCCTCCCAAAACCTGATTTAACTCAGTAATACCGGTATTGATCCGATCCTCATTTTCAAAGCTAATATCTTCTAGCTTCACCGCATGACTACCACGTGATAAAGCCTCCGCTTTTTTCTGCTCATTTTTTTTAAATACCGCCGTTACCTCTTCCTGCAAGGTATTCCACTGACCGCATTCTGAACAACTTCCTTGCCATCGACTATGTTGATGTCCACAAGCAGTACAGATATAAAGAGTTTTCTTTTTCAATTTTGCTCCTCATAAGCCTGCAAAAAATCTCCCTCACGAATTACGGACCCTTTAAGAAACTGTTTCACGGGCATTCGTCTTTTACCTTCCAATTGGATCTCCAAGAAATTAAAAAATCCACCATTGAGTTCTAGACTAAGATGGTCCTTGGAATCAGTTAAAATCTTCCCCGGCTTGGTATTTGAATTAGTGGGTATCCACTTGAGGTCCCATACAATCAATTTTTTTCCCTTCCAACCAAATACTAATCCATAATGATCTCTTAGAGCTCGCCATTGATTGAATATTTGATCCCCGCTCTGCTCAAAATTCACATAAGCATCTTTACGGTTTAGCTTAGCCGCATAACTAATGCCTAAATCTGATTGTTTGACTCTAGTTTCATCAAAACGACCTTTTTTATAAAGTACTTCCAATAATAATTTAGAACAACTCTTTTGCATATACTGGGAGAGTTCACGAATAGTCCAGTCTGATTGAATCTTAAAAACTTCTTTGAGTAAGACATCACCTTCGTCTAAACCCGCCGTCATATCCATTATGCTCATAGCGGTTTGCTTGTCGCCCTCAATTAAACATCGCTCCATAGGCGCGGCGCCCCTCCAACGTGGTAAATCAGATGCATGACCATTAAGAAAAGAAAATCTTGCTGTATCCAAAATTCTCTGTGGCAAAATTTGTCCATAAGCCACCACTACACCAAAATCTGGATTAATTTCCCTTAACTGATATAGAGGCGCTAATTTCTTCATCGATATTGGTTGCTCAACCGGTAATCCAAACTTTAGCGCCACTTCTTTGACCGGTGGAGCTTTCAAAATTTTTTTACGTCCATAGGGTCGATCCGGCTGAGTAAAAACGGTCTGTACTGTGAATTGCTTGCTTAAAGCTAAGTCCTCAAGAACTTTAGCCGAGAACTCAGAGCTTCCAAAGTAGACAATTTTAGTCTTGTCACTCATGTTTTTGTCCTTTCTAGTGAAGCATAATGATACACTGGAGTTGGTGAAGACTTCTAAGAAAATCAACAACGCCGATCGCTTGAGATCCCTTATTCTCGACTTGTTAACTCAAAACTATCGAACAGGGCTCTCATTCAAAGGAATTTTGCAAAATCTTCCGGCTCAATACGCTCACCGACATGCCGTGAAAACAGAGCTAAGTCAATTATTAAGTGAAAGATTGATTAACCGTAAAGGCAAAGGCTATAGAATCAATCTGAAATTTAAACCATCGGGCCCAAAGATTGATAGTGAAAGTCTTGAGGGATATGTTCAAAAGCACAAATCTGGAGCTTTAATTATACCCACAAATGATAAAGTCGTTAAAATTTATCCCGAGAATTCTAAAGGTGCTTTAGCTGGCGATAAAGTGCGTTTACAAATTACCCAGCGTCGTAATAACGGCGCATTGATTGGCCGTATCAGCAAAATACTTGAACGAGGTAACTCAAAGATTCTATTTCAAAAAAACAAGGGAAGACTAATCCCACGCACTCCAATGCCTCTACCACTGATGTTGAGCCCTAAATTCAAGAAAAAAAAACTTGAAGAAAACTGTTGGTATATCGCTGAACCGACAGACAAAGTGGCTCCTGATTATATAGAAATTGATATTTTAGAAAAAGCTTCTGATCGATATGATCTCGACGCACAAGATTTGTTAGCACAGTATGGCATTCCTATCGAATTTACACCCAAAATCATCAACTCGATTCAAAGAAATCCAAATGAATTATGCGATCGCTTGGACATTACTAATCAGGTTTGTTTTACAATCGATGGAGCTACGGCCAAAGACTTTGATGATGCCATAAGCATCTGCAAGCAAGGTAGCGACTTCAAACTAGGTGTACATATTGCTGATGTCAGTCATTTTGTTCGGCCAAATACCTTACTAGACGATTGTGCAAAAGAAAGGGGTACATCCCTATATTTCCCTAAACTCGTAGTTCCCATGTTGCCTGAAGAGCTGAGTAATAATCTATGTAGTCTAATCCCGAACGAAGATCGACATGCCATGACTTGTGAAATGCTATTTAGCTCTAGGGGACATCTCAAAAAGGCATGGTTTTATCCGTCTAAAATTAGATCTAGACAACGCTTCACATACAAGCAGGTCCAAAGCATTTATGAGGATAAAGAGTCTCACCAGTATGAGTCACAAATAAGAGATTGTTTCGAACTGTACCGAGCCCTGTGGAGTCAGCGACTAAAAAGAGGCACTATTGATTTTGATATACCCGAACCTCAAATAATCTTAGATGAAAATTACAATGTAGAAAGTATCGCACCTTTAGAGAGGATAGATGCTCATAAAATGATTGAAGAGTTCATGATCGCTGCCAATGTCTCCATGGCAAGGTTTTGTGCACAGCAATGCATTCCTGCTCCATTTAGATACCACGGAACTCCTCGTGCTGAAGGTTTAGAAGAATTACGCATTACCCTTAATTCGATTGGAATTAACACCAATAAATTGGATCTTAATTCGCCCAGAACATTTCAAAGTATCCTCGAACAGTGTAAAGAAGATGTAAAACCCTTTATCCAGCCATTAATACTTAGATCAATGCAACAAGCCGTATACTCTATTGAAAAATCTGAACACTTTGGACTAGCTTTAGAATACTACTGTCATTTCACATCACCTATTCGTCGCTATCCAGACTTGATAGTTCATCGCCAAATGCGTCAATTTGTAATAGATAACGATCTTAAATTACCATTTCCAATTCACCCCTTTAAAATTGGCTATCGCAAGAAACTACAAAGTCCACAATTATCACAAGCGCCTAAAATCGCACAAAAAAGCTCTCAATTAGAAAGGCGTGCTGTTGATCTAGAAAGAGATTATCAGCAACGTAAAAAAGTAGTTTTCATGCAACAGTTTATCAATCAGGAGTTTTTAGTCAGAGTAAGCGGTATAATTAAATCAGGTATATTTGCCTGTATTCCTGAATATGGAGTAGAAGGCTTCATATCACTTGCGGAATTGCCAGGTTACTGGGAATTTAATGAACAAAAGTCGGAATTCAGGCAGAAATCTCAAGCTCAATATCGATTACGACCCGGCGATACACTTGTTATTTGCGTTTCTAAAGCAAATAAAGATGAGTCTCGTATAGACTTCAGACTTAGTAAAGAGCAATGGATAAAACTTGAAAATCTCGGTAGATCATCAGGTAAACGCAGATAAACCATTGATTTTATAAGGTCTATTTTTTTGTAACCCTCAAGCGGCTTATACGCCGCGCATCTGCTTCTAAAATCAAAATCCTCAAACCTTGCAAAGTTATCAGTGTGCCTTTACTAGGAATACCCCCACAATATTCTAGTAGAAACCCGTTAACGGTTTTTGAGCGAGTTTCAGGCACACTCAGTTGGAAATATTCTATAAATTCCTCTAGCTCCATTACAGCATCTACCAGGTAGCTATCACTACTGAGTTTCCTAAGACTTGATTGATCAAACTCATCTTCGATCTCACCTACCAACTCTTCCAAAATATCTTCTATAGTCAATACTCCGAAACTCTCATCCTCATTATTTACAACAGCGAACTGTCGTTTATTCTGCTGAAAAATCTCCAAAGCTTCATAACATGAGCATTCCGGATCAATGGTAATTACGTCATCCATATGAAATTTAATAGATTCACCTAGATGCTCTAGCAGGGGCAATTGATTCGCTCTAAAAATACCTACGACCTTATTATTAGTAGACACTACGGGATAACGAGAAAATCCATGCAATCTAGCTTTATCTAACGCTTCAATAGTGGTGCAGACTTCCGGTAGAGTGATTACCCTCGCCAAGGGCGTCATAATACTTTCAATACGAGTCTTAAATAAATTGTCTACTTGACGCAAAATCTCACGTTCTTCATGATCTAAATCTTGTTCATCCTGCTTTTGAGCATGATCTAATGATGTTCTCATCATGTATTCTTTTAAACGGGTATTAAGCTGACTCCACAATGCCGGACCCAATACCCCAATGGCAAGACTTTCTTCTAGCTTACTAAGAGCTATAAAAGGATTCGAAAATCTTTCATAAAGACCTATCAAAGCTTGTATCGTTGTACTATTTTCATTCAAAATCAACCGATGCAGCCATATACAAAAAACCACATAGACTATAAAAATTGCACAGCAAATTATAACTAAATCAAAAGGTTTAAACCAATCTTGATATACAGCTATCAGAAGTGGAAAAAAAGCTAAGATAAAATAAATATAGTTAAACCATAATTCTCGGCTACAATAATAGGCCTTCAACTCATCAAATCTACTTTGATCTAAAACTTGTACATCTAGACGAGGCATACATCCAGATAAACAAACTACACGAATAATTCCAAGACGCCTTAAGCACAAAAAAAACAAACCCCAAACAATACAAAATGCTGTCATAAGATGACCTTCTTAACAGCTACTTTACGAAGACGATAATTTTCTAATTCAAGTACATGAAACTCTAGATCTTGGAGCTTTAAACAATCCCCTGCACTGGGCAAATAACCAAATTGCTGAAAAACATAACCACCAAGAGTTTCAACCTCTTCATCTTCACTGGATAAAGAACAGCCAATAATCTCCTCAACATCATCTAAATCGATTTTGGCATCAAAAACCCATTGCTTACCTTCAGAGGTATGCAATAAGCTCTCATCATCATTTCTACGATCTTGAACATCTCCAACAATAGTCTCCATTAAATCTTCTAGAGTTATAATTCCTGTGATTACTCCAAATTCATCAACGACAATTGCCATCTGAATCATACGCTTTTGAAACTCTTGCAAGAGAACCAACTGTGACATCAATTCCGGCACATAATAAGCCTCTTTTATATGTTCCTTTACAAAGTAAGACTCTAGTTCAATATTTGAAAGCTGAGTATCGTCACAATTTTCGTATGCATCCGAGATTCGACTGATTAAGTTTTTGGTATAAACAATCCCTACTATGTTGTCTTTTTCTCCCTTAAAGACCGGAATTCTGGAATAAGGTGTAAAATCACTATGTGCCAGAAGACCGGCGATATTCTGCTCAGCAGAAATCTTAAATACATCGTTGATTGGAACCATTGCCTCCTTAACAGTGCCATCTGCAAAATCAAAAAGACCTTCTCTCAATCGCTCTCTCGACCCTTGATCTAAATCATCCGCCGGAGAATCTACTCTTGAAGTAGAAAAACAAAGTATTCTGAGTAAATAATAAGAGAAAACAAGTAGCAGTAGCAGAAAAAAGCGACTATACAGGCTACCAACTCCAGATAAATATGCCTTAAGTTCATAAAGCAATAAGCTAAGCATTAATATTACTAGTAATTCATATAATAAAGCACTGCGCAGAAAGCCTAATAAGTCTCTATTAAACTCTAAACTTCTTCGCAAAAACCTGTAGCACGCAAATGCTAAAGATAAAATTAATATAGTCCACAACTCATAATTCACAAGCTTAGGATTCCTGCTCTAAAAAACTATTCAATATCTCATATTGAAATTTCATCATATGCTGATAACCATTTGAATCTTCATGTGTCCAACCTTGTAAGTGCAACAAACCATGAACCACTAAAAACAATATTAGCTTTAGACTAGAATTTAATTCAAACTGGTCTTCCATTGCGCTAACACATAAATAAATATCACCCATTGAACCCAGTGGATCATCAAAGGGAGCTTCAAGTTCAAAAGTCAATATGTCGGTAGCGCCCTGCCTGCCACGATACTTTTGATTAAGCTCCATCATTTGCAGCTCACTTAGGAACGTAATACTTAATTGTCGATATGGAACAGTCTCACCTTCATCACTTATTTTCTCCCAGCAGTGCATCAAGAAAGAATTAAAAAGCTTTCCTGGTATATCAACCGGCAAGTCATTTACTTCAAAAACAGGGTTATCACTCAACGAAACTTGTGACTGAGAAAAATTCATTTGTGGAAGAAATCCATCCAAATCAAGCCTACCCTTCTGTGATTTAAATCTCTGCAAGATTAACCTTCCACAACGATCTCTATCCACCCTTCGACCGCCTAAAAAATAACCTTTCTCTTCAGCTATATCCTCTAAAAATTGATCCCAGTTTTGTACAGCCCGATCTAGGTTAATACCTAAAAAACTATTTTCAATCCCTTGATCAAAAGACTTTTTCACGATGAAAAATGCCAACTCCTCGTTATCATACTCCTTATTAGAGATCATTCTACACAATGCAAACTTAAGTCTCTGATCAGTATCGTTAGCTTGCGCCAGAGTTGCTACCCCTGGGGTATCTAACAAATAGCAATTCTCCGATAACTTAATCCATTGACGACCTTTAGTGATCCCGGGGGCATTCGCTACCCGAACCACACGTTTCTTTCTTAGGGTGTTTATAAGTGTAGACTTCCCAACATTTGGAAGACCTACTATACAAATTCGTAAGACTTTTAGTACAGAACTTGAAGGCATATATTGTCGAGTTAATTGGTCGAAAATCTTTAGTAGTTGACCTGGCTTTTTTGTCGTTTCAATAGCTATAGCCGTTAATCCTCGATTTTTGAATTCTTCAATCACGGCCTCTTTGTAGGCTATGCTAACCAAATCCGCCTTGCTTAAAAAAATAACCCTGGCCTTTGACTCAAATTTGGTATCTAAAAATCGGACCCTCGAACTTTCTGGTAAACGAATATCTCGTATTTCAATTACAAGACTACAATCCTTGATATCCTGGTAAATGGTTGGTGTAGACGATTTACCAACTCTCGATTTTTGCTTATTTTTAGGTGCAGCCTTCGTTGAAGAGCTTTTATTCTTTCGCTTAGAACTAGAACTTCCGTTCAAGTCACAGCTATTCTTAACACAGGCCTTAGAGATTTTACTTTTGGATTTTGTACGTTTTGCTCGGGGCATCGTGACGTAATCTTAACAATTTAGAGCGTACTACAAAAGACCGGTCGTTGAATAACAAACCGGCCTCTTGTCTCGAAAAATGATTTTAATGGCAATAGTTACTATTTCTCGCCGTCTTTACGAGTACGTATCTTGATCTTGGTAGCACGCTTACCCACTCTATCTCTTAGGTAGAATAATTTAGCTCTACGTACCTTACCAGACTGTATAACTTCCACCTTATCGATGGTGGGTGAATGGTATGGAAAAACACGCTCCACGCCTATACCACCACTGATCTTTCTTACCCGAAAAGTGCGATTGGTACTACCATGCTTGCGTCCAATACAAATACCTTGAAACTGCTGGATACGTTCTTTGTTTCCCTCAGTTACTTTTACGTGAACACGAACAGTGTCTCCCACTCGAAAATCGGGATAATTCTTCTCGATTTCAGCTTCTTTATTTAACTGTTGGATCAAATCCATGATCACTCTTCCTCTCCTCGATGAGTTTCCCCATCTTGTACTTCTTCAACAATTTTTCCTGATTCTCAGCCAGCGGATACTGGGACCACAAATCTGGACGCTTCTCAGCCGTCCTTTTTGCCGCTTCCAAAAAGCGCCATTCAGAAATCATCTTGTGATTTCCAGACAACAACACTTCTGGTACATCGTACCCTTTAAAATCTGCAGGCCTCGTATACACAGGTGCTCCCAAGAGCCCCTCATAATGACTGTCTGAACGAATACTTTCATAATCTGAAACAGCCCCAGGCAACAATCTCGCCAGCGAATCAATTATAACAAGCGCCGGTAATTCTCCCCCACTAAGTACATAGTCACCGATGCTTAAAACACCATCCACATACTCACGCACTCGTTCATCAATCCCCTTGAAATGACCACACAACAAAACAATATGCTGTTCCTGGGCCAGCTCAAGTGCAAGCCGCTGATTATACACACAACCATCAGCTCCTGTCATTAATACTTTTTGATCCGATGATTTTTTTTCTGGATCGCAACCAAGTAGGTCACGCAAACATTTATAAAATGGCTCAACTCCCAAGACCATTCCAGCCCCACCACCATAGGGAGTATCATCCACACTTTGATGTTTATCTCTTCCATATTTCCGAAGAGATACTAATTTTATACGAAGTGCACCCGCCTTCTGAGCATTCTTTACTATGCTACTTTGTAGCACATCGTAAAAATTGCTCGGAAACAACGTTACCACATCAATCTTTAACAACTAGAACTCCTTGAGGAACTAAATTACAGAGGATGAAGTAAATTGGTCAGTTAATATTATCCTACCTGACTGCAAATCAACCTCCTGAACCAGAGCCTTAACAAATGGCACGAGAGTTTCTTCGCGACCTTTGACAACCTGCATTACTGGGTTTGAAGGGTATTCTTCGAGTCGCTTCACAATCCCCAAAACATTACCACTTGAGGTAATCACTTGTAGACCAAGAAGCTCATCCGCGTAAAAATCACCCTCATCCAACTCGAGCCGATCTACCTCAGGAGGAAGACACAAGTATGCATTGCGAATATGCTGCACCGACTCAACACCGTCGTAGCCCTCAAACTTAACTAGCACATCCTCACCATGCCAACGGCTGTCCTCGATAATCAATTGTTTACCTAAGGATTGATCACCCATCTCCAGAACTATCGCATCTCCAGGCGCAAAACGCTCGTCAACGAATTCTGTTAGCGGAGTAACCTTAATAAATCCATGCAAGCCATGAGGCTTTCGGGCAAAACCTACCTTGATAGCTCGTCTGTTCTTAGCCATTAGAAAAAGCTACAACTTGACTTCGGTTTTACGCAATTGCTGGACTACACCATCGTCTAAAACAACCTCAACACCAGTCATAACAGCGTGCCAATTATCACCTATCTGAACTTCCACCGGAGAGTCAACTGTGCCGTGAACAAATTCTTCGCCCAACTTCAGCTGGCCAAGTTCCGCCAATTTCTGCTCCATCTGTCGCCGAGTTCCCTTGAAGCGCTCTTCCTCCATAGCCATCTTTTTCATGATCTCATAATCAGGCTTTACATCTTTCTCACGACACTGCGCAATATAGCCATCTCGATGTTCTTGAAAACGCCCATAGTCGCCTTCCATAGCATCCATTTGACCACGAGTCTCGGTAGATAAGATACCTTTAAGCTTTTCAGTTACTATAGATTTAACCACTACTTTACGAATTACTCGAATAGCCTCACTCATGAAAGCACCTCAATTACAACTTTCTTATCGTTCTTATTCAATGACGAACGAACCAACTCACGTAATGCATTGATTACCTTACCTTGCTTACCAATAACTCTACCAAGGTCATCCTTGGCCACAGCTATCTCCAAGATCGTGGTCGTTTCGCCTTCTATTTGCTTAATATCTAAATTGTGTGGAGCGTCTACAAGATTGGAGAGCACGAAGCGAACTAACTCAACCATATTAACCCTCTTGTTCAAGAACTCTATTTTTCTTGACGAAATTACGTACAGTATCACTCATCACAGCACCCTTATCTAAATAGTGCTTAAGACGATCCACCTTAACCTCAAACTTAGGTGGGTTAGCACAAGGGTGGTAATAACCAATTTCCTCAACGTTCCGTCCATCACGTTTATTTTTGCTCTCTGCAGCTACTATACGATAATGTGGATTTCGCTTAGCACCGCCACGCTTTAGTCGAACTACGACCATGATTCCTCCTAGATTTTAAAGGGCAACCCACCGCCACCCATGAGCTTGGTGGGGTTTAACATTCCCATTTTCTTAAATTGTTTCATCATTTGCTTCATCTGCTCAAACTGTCTTATGAGCTGATTAATTTGCTGTACATCTGTTCCTGAGCCTCTGGCTATTCTTCTTCGGCGAGAAGCATTGAGCACTTCGGGGTTATACCGTTCTTCAATCGTCATGGAACGTATAATTGCTAAGGTCCTCTTCATTTCATCGCCGACCCCTCCGAATTGTCCCTTAAACTGGGCCATACCCGGAATCATCTTCAACAAGTCCTCAAGTGGGCCCATTTTGTTCATCATTTCCAACTGTTCAAGAAAATCTACCAGATTGAACTGACCACTACCCATACGCCTTTGCATACGCTTAGCCTTGGATTCATCCATTACCCCACTGGCTCTTTCAATCAGCCCCATAACATCGCCCATACCCAAAATTCTTTGAGCCATGCGCTCGGGATCAAACAACTCTAAACCGTCAAGCTTCTCACCAATCCCAATAAATTTAATAGGTTTTGCTATAGTCTCTCTAATGGAAAGAGCTGCTCCGCCCCTAGCGTCACCGTCTATTTTACTCAAGATTACGCCAGTCAAACCTAAGCGCTGATCAAATGCTTGAGAAACTCTAACAGCCTCCTGGCCAGTCATTGCATCAATCACAAGCAAAATCTCTTGAGGTTTCACTTCATCCTTAAGACGTTCTAGCTCACCCATTAAATTATCATCGATTTGTAAACGACCCGCTGTATCAACTATTACTAATTGATGACCCTCAGCCTTTGCCTTTTCAATGCCTGCTTTTGCTATTTCAACCGGATCTTTATCCACGCCTTGTTCATAAAAACCAGCGCTCACTTGAGTCGCAACGGTTTCAAGCTGCTGAATAGCTGCAGGTCGATACACATCACAAGCAACCAATAAAGGATTATGTTTGGCGTAACGCTTTGCCAATTTACCCGTAGTGGTTGTTTTACCGGAACCCTGCAAACCTACCATTAGGATTTTATTTAGACGACCATTATCGATAGCAAGGTCTTCTGGAACTTTCCCCATGACCTCTACAAGTTTTTCATGCACCAACTTGATAAACTGCTTACCAGGGTCAAGGTTGGGGTCAACATCGTTACCTAAAACCTGGTCTCTTATAGAATTCACGAAAGACTTGACAATCTTCATGTTGACGTCAGCTTCTAGTAAAGCCATCTTAACTTCACGAAGGGCTTCCTTTATATTATCCTCAGTTAGCTTGCCTTGACCCTGCAAATTGCGCAAAGTCCCTTGCAACCTTTCAGATAAATTGCCAAATACTTCCATAATTCTTTCTTTATAGTACCAATTTGATGTACAGCAAATACTCCGCCTTCAGCGACTGCTGGGCGAATATAGAGCGAGGAAGATTACCAGATGGCAACAAACGAGTCAATGCTTATTAGAGTTTGAGCACAAGAGTTTCTCGAATTCCACAGTATCAACCATAGATTTGAAGCATGCATTAGAGCGAGCCATTTGAATATACTTAGCATCTCCTTCTACAGCACTTTTGAGATTACGGATGGCTAGCTTGAATTTCCCCATCAGTGAATATATAGATGCACGGTAATAATAAAGTACAGCGAGGTCTTTGAACTTCTTTAAACCACGATTTACAGTTTTTAACGCCTCTTCAAACTCTCCACGACCCATATAAAAGAGAAACAAACTATGGAAAAGGTTTATGTTCTTTGGTCTCACCTTTTGTAAGATATTCAAGGCTTCTTGTATACGATCACATCGATGTGCAGATTCCAGATACAATAAAAAAATGTCAACTGAATCACCCTTAAGATCCAGAGATTTTTTTAAATTTTCATATGCCAGAGAGTTTTTGTTGAGCTCTAACAGAACTCGACCTAACTGATAATAACTCTGAGACATTTCATCCATATCAGATGCTAATTTTAGTGCTCCACGAAAACTCGAACGAGCAAGCCTCAATCGAGAGTTTTGAAGATGACACCTTCCCAAATTAAATAATGCCTCAAAGGTTTCTTCAATTTTTAAAGACTGGGACAAGTAAGACTGAGCCGCATCTAATCTGCCCGACTCTAAGTACATAAGACCCATATTATTAAGCACAGTAGGGTCGTCCGGAATTAATTGCAATACCTTGCGGTAAGTCCCATGAGCTCTTTCCAATTGTCCCATCTTGTATTGACAACTCGCGAGCGACATTAAAACGTCTATCAAATCCTCTTCTTCCTCAAGATTAGGAATCATCTTTTGATAACAGTCTATCGCCTCAAGAAACTTACCCATGTCTTCAAGGACTTGAGCCTTGCCTAAATTTGCCTCAAAAAATTCAGGACTAGTTTTCAAACATTGATCAAAATAAAATAGAGCTTTCTCAAATTCACCCAACTGATGCAAAATCTCGCCTAAGTAATTATGAATCCGAGGTGAACCTTTCCCTAATTTGAACAAAACGAGAAAAGATTCACGTGCCTCTTCAAGTTCACCCATTGCGTAGTGCAATAAACCTAAACGCTCGATTCCTAAGGGATCGTGCGGGTTCATAGAAAATACTTTTTTAATGAAAAATTCAGCCTCATCCCATCTTTCCTGGGTCAATAGTAGATAGCCTAAATCAGAATAAGCCGCACAGTTTGTCGGATCTAATTTTATGGAAGCTTGGAACGCTACAATAGCTTCTTCCATCCACTCCATTCGAAAGCATGTGTAAGCCTTAAGATAAAAATAAATGGAGTCATTCTGAAAGCTAGCCTCATTATCCTGTATCCAATCCCAAGCTTCCTCAAACAATTCACGATCGATAAGCTCCTGAAGTTGTTCAAGGTCAACACTCACGTTTAGCCTCATCCCACAAAAGTCTTTTTTGTTCGTAACTCGCAGTCTTTAAATCTAAACCCGATGATTGTACTTTCGATTCAAAGTTTTCCCAGCGCTTACGAAATTTATTCATAGATAATTGAGTTAACTCTTCAGGCGAATAACCATACTCCACAGCTGCCGAATACAATGCCATAAAAATATCTGCAAATTCTTCGCGCTGTCGCTCGGAGCATTCCACCAAAACACTTTGGCGAAATTCCTCTAACTCTTCGTCGATCTTACTTAACGCATGTTCGGGACTCTTGAACCTAAATCCTGTTGCCTTGATCTCTTTGTATATTTTTTCTACCTTTTGAAGCGGAGGTAATGCCCTATATTGCTCAAAAAGATTGGCAGATTTTTTTACCGATTTCTCCCTTGACTTGATAGCTTCCCAACTTTTTTCGGGACAATAATCAGTTTGATCAAAATCAGGCTCGAATACATGGGGATGGCGGCGAACTATTTTATCAGAAATCTTGCGAGCGACAGTCTCTAAGCTAATGCTACCTTGACTACTCTCCTCCAATAACTGTGCATGAAGATAGACTTGTAATAGAACATCACCAAGCTCTTCTTCCATGCCATCTTGATTGGAGTGATCTACCTCATCTAAAAACTCGTACACCTCCTCGAGAAAGTATTTTTTGAGAGTTTTGTGACTTTGTTTCAAATCCCAAGGGCAGCCCGTATCTGGATCTCTGAGGCGAGCAATAATCTCTCGGAATCTCTGCATTTCGCTAATCTGCGGTACGATTGAATCATTCATCTCCAGCCTTCGCTGCACTAGCTTTACCCTTGCGAGACACCACAGAGGCCTGCTTCGGACTTTTAACAGTTTTTTTCGACTCCGTACTGAACCTAAGGTCATCTTTTTTACGATCATACCCGATCTTAATTCCATCACCCTTTTTAAAGGTCGAACTTAAAATCATCTCAGCAAGTGGATTTTCTAGTGATTTTTGAATCGCACGTCTTAGCGGTCGAGCGCCATATTTTTCATTCGTACCTTGCTCAACCAAGCACTGCTTAGCGCGTTTAGTTAAACTCATATTAAGACCAAGTTTCTTTAAGCGATCTTGAACTTCCTTTAGCATAATATCTATTATCTCTAGATTATCGTCCATGTCCAATGCACGGAATAAAACAACCTCATCGATTCTGTTCAGAAATTCGGGTGGAAAGATCTTCTCCAAAGCTTTTCGAGTCTCACGACTCTTCACTTTGTCATCCACTTGTTCTTTACTATCCCCAAAACCAATTGCAGAGCCTATTTGATCGATTTTATCAACCCCGATATTAGAAGTCAGAATAATCAGAGCTTGATTAAATGTGACCACTTGACCCTTACTGTCGGTCAAGCGACCCTCATCTAGAATCTGTAAAAGTAAATTATGAACTTTGCGATGAGCCTTTTCAATTTCATCAAAAACCACTATTGACTCAGGCTGCTTTTTGATCGCCTCGGTCAAAAAACCACCGTCATTATGGCCTATGTATCCAGGTGGAGCCCCGATAAGTTTCGCATACTCATGAGACATTGCATACTCACTACAATCAACTCTAATCAAATCTTGTGTGCCAAAAAGGTATTTACTGAGTGCCTTACCAAGCTCTGTCTTCCCAACACCGGTTTGCCCAACGAATATAAATGACCCGATCGGACGATTAGGACTTTTTAAGCCAACCTTAGCTTTTCGAACTGCTTGAGATACAACTTTTATCGGCTCATCTTGTCCCACCACGAAACGGCGTAGCTCATTCTCCATATCCAGATAGCGCTCATCAGCCAAATTTTCTTTACTATTATCTGTAGCATCTAAGAGAGGTAAACCTTCATCTCCATCCATTAAGATAGTGATCTCTTTAATATCTAACGATGGATTTACCTTAATACAAAGATTGTAAAGCTCTTGTTCTATTATATCTCCTAACAGCGGATAGTCACCCGAATTGAAAATACTCGGTGCTATCTCATTTATATAGTTCACCACTGAAGCATTTATGATCAGACGCTTATAAGATTTCTTATCCGTAATCTTTGCATTCTTGAAAAGATCTCGCTGCTGAGCAGGTGAAAAAGACCGAATAGCGACGAAACGATCTAGACTTTCACAAAACTTCATTTTGATATTACCCGAAATGTTGTTGGAGGAACTCATTGTACTCACCTTGTCCGCATTTGTTTAATTTGGTCTTGTCTTAAACATTTTATCGACCAAATCAAGGGATTTGTTCGCTCTATCTCACTATTTATTTTACCACAGCCCAAGTTTTAAGCATCTATCCGAGGCATCCATATAGACTTAACAACTTGATCAAAAACAGCTAGAGACCTATACTCGACAGGTTTTCAAAGGAACTTAAAATGGAATCAATTTTAACCGGACAAGAGGCAACAAAACTCTATAAGCAGGATTTGACTATTGCACTGTTCCAACCGGAAATCCCTGGCAATGTTGGCTCCATTGCGCGTTCATGCGTGGCAACGGATACAGCACTAGTAATAGTGGGTCCGATACCTTTTCAAATAACTCACTCACGTCTAAAGCGTGCTGGACTGGATTACTGGCCACATTTACGCTGGTGTTATTTGGATACACAGAAACAGTTTTTCGAGTTTTTTGGAAAGCAAAGATTAGTTTTAACAAGCGTTAGAGGGAAGTCAGCCTACCACGAGTTCCAATATAAAAAAGGAGACATTTTAGTTTTTGGACGAGAAACACAAGGACTAAATGAAGAACTCATGAACAACCCCAAACACGAAAGCATTCACATTCCGATGTGGGGTCAAACTCGCAGTTTAAATATTGCAAACTCCGCCACCACAATCATGTACGAAGCTTATCGCAGATTTGGATTCCCGAATTGATTTGAATTATTTTTACAAAAAATTAAATCGTTTTATACTTGCTAAATAAAGCGGAAACAGAGGTTCCCTCATGAATTCTGCGAATTGCTTTTGAAAGTAGTTTTCCTATACTTAGCACCTTAATTCTTTCAGGGTCATATTTTCCACGAATAGAAATAGTATTTGTAACAATAACCTGCTCCAACTGAGAATTTGATAACTTTTCAATTGCATTGGCGGAAAAAACTGGATGAGTACATGCAGCATAAACCTTAGTAACACCTGCTTCCAATAAGGCATTAACACTATTCACGATAGAACCGCCCGTATCTATCTCATCGTCAACCAAAATAGCAACTTTGCCTTTCACATCACCAATAATTCCGTAGACAGCAGACCGATCCTTGTTACCATCTCGCTTCTTATCAATTATAGCTAGATCCGCCTCCAAAGCCCATGAAAAAGCTCTTGCTCTCTTGGCCCCGCCGGCATCGGGCGAAACGACTACGACGTTCTCCAGTTTTAACGATTTAATATAGTCGCATATGACAGGTAGAGCAATTAATTGGTCTACTGGTAAAGTAAAGAATCCCATAACCTGCTCGGAATGCAGATCGATAGCAATAATTCTATCGACACCAGCTGCGGTTAAAAGGTCTGCCAAGAGCCTTGCAGTTATCGAGATTCTTGGCTGGTCCTTCTTGTCTGAGCGTGCGTAATAATAATAAGGCATTACTGCGGTAACACGGCGGGCAGAAGCTCGCTTAAGAGCGTCAATCATAATCAGCATTTCCATTACATCATCATTCACGTTGTCACCAATTGTATGAATCACAAAACAGTCCATATCACGAACGTTTTCTTCAATTTTGACAAAGCTATTGGTATTCTTAAATTTGAACGTGCTAGAGCGACCAGGCTCAATATCTAATCTTTCACAGACCTCATGTGCCAATTCATTTCCATATCGACCATAAAATACTTTGAGTCTGTCTAAATACGCCATCTTTGAGCCCCCTGCAGAATTAATATTAATCTTTATCCTCAGGAGTCACATCAATTTTGCCATCTTTAGAACGCCCATTTTCCTCTTGTTTCTGATAGGCCAAATTGATCTCTTCCTGTAAGTCCTTCATTCTCTGATGAAGATCTTTAACAAATGAAATTTTAGTACTTAATATTGTGTTAATTCGTTCAGAGGGTATACCTTCTGAAACTGATTCAAAATAATCCTGACCAATCTCTAAAAATATCTTACGTTCCTCTTCACGAAACTCTTCTAATTGATTTTTTAGTTTATGAAGCTCTAACTGAAAATGAATAGTTTCCTTGATTTCGCCCGAACGTGATTCAACTTCGTCCAGCGTCTTATTAAGACTATTTTTAACCTTATCCCAAAGGTCCATAAGCTCTCCAAAGAATTAAAAATACGATCTCAGCGAACTACTATCCCTACAGGCCATCAAATATATAACAGGAGGACTCCTAACAGAAACTATTTTTGACATTTTTTCACGCCCAACACCAGTACTCAAAAAGGTTTGGCGAATATCCTATATATCGTTGTACACTGATGAACTTCATTACCTCTTAACGACTCAAAGGGTTATAAATGAGTAATAATATTGAAACCACTAAACGAGCATTCTTCGAAGAACTTGATCACAATAAAAGCATCGAGGAACTGTTACGATTCAAAGGCGCCTACCTAGGCAAGCAAGGTAAAATTAGTTCATTATTGGCTCAAATCAAAGAAATCAAACCAGAAGAACGTGGTAAATACGGGCAGGCAGTCAATCAACTCAAAAAAGAGGCAACTGCAGCCTTTCAAAAGAAAAAAGAGCAATTAGAAACAGGTAAGAAAAATGCAGCTCAAGTTGATCTCAGTATGCCTGGCACTGGACACCCCTCGGGAAATTTACACCCTCTGACTCAAACCACCGAACAAGTCATTACAATTTTTAAAAAATTAGGTTTTAGCGTAGAATCTGGACCCGAAATTGAATCTGATTTTTATAATTTTGAAGCGCTTAATATGCCAAAACATCATCCTGCGCGAGACATGCAAGACACTTTCTTTATCGACTCAAATCACGTCCTACGGACTCACACTTCTGGAATACAAATTCGCACAATGGAAAAACAAAAGCCACCAATTCGTATCATTGCGCCAGGTAAGGTATTCCGCGTAGATAGAGACACGACTCATTCGCCGGTTTTTCATCAGATTGAAGGCCTAATGGTGGACACCGATGTAAATTTCAAACATTTAAAGTTCATGCTAAGAACATTCATACAAGAGTTATTTGGTTCCGACCGAGAAGTTAGATTTCGCCCTAGCTTCTTTCCTTTTACGGAGCCGTCTGCTGAGATGGATGTTATGTCAGAGCAAGGTCAATGGATGGAAATCCTAGGTTGCGGAATGGTTGACCCTAACGTCTTTGAGGCTGTTGGCATAGATTCCGACATTTACACTGGTTGGGCCTTTGGAATTGGAATTGAGCGCATCACTATGCTGAAATATGGCATGACTGATATCCGCCCCTTTTTCGAAAACGACATTCGTTTTCTTGAACAATTCATTTAGGAGAATATATGTATCTTGGAATAGACTTAGGCGGCACCAAAACGGCTCTGGGACTAGTTAATGAAAAGGGCAAAATAACTCATCGCCACGCCTTCCCTTCTATTGCGAATGACTTCCCACAATATTATGAATCACTTGAAAATCAAATAGTGATGTTCTTCAAGCAGTGTGAATTTGACATTGAGCATGTCAAAGCTGTTGGAGTCGGGTGCGCGGGACAAATTGAACTTTCATCTGGAACCATATTTCACTCTCCTAATCTAAATTGGTCGAATGCACCCTTAGGCGACAAATTGCGCCAAACTTTCTCTAATGCTGATGTCACGGTGGATAATGATGTTCGCGCAGCAACCTTGGGTGAATATCTATTCGGCCTTTCAGAGAGACCATCAATTTACATCAATATATTCTTAGGCACAGGAATTGGATCTGGAATAATTATTAGTGATCGAATTCTTCGAGGATTTACAAACTCTGCAGGAGAATTAGGTTTAACCAGTATAGACTTTAACGGCCCTCGACACTCTTCTGGCAATCGCGGAGTATACGAATATTATGGAAGTGGTACCGCTTTAGAAAGATTTGGGCGCGAGCTCGCTCAGTCCCAGCTTGAAGAGAACCCTAGGCAACCTGGTGGCCCTAGAATTTGCGATAAGGCTGAATCCATCGAAGCAATATCGGGAAAATATATAGGCGAACTGGCCACTGATGGTCATGCTGACTCAATTATGTTAGTCCCATATAAGCTGTCGTAAAGACTCACCCACCTAGCATTTGCTGCATTCAAGGTATACCTTGCGTTCATTATTGGTACAACTAATTGAGGTCCAGCAATACGAGATATTTCATCATCTACATTTTTTGTTAAAATCTTAAAATCAGAACCTTCGTTTTTTAAATATCCAATTTTTTTTAAAAATTGTGTATATTCATCAATTTTAACTTCACTTCCTTTATTCTTAATATGCCATTCATCAATTTTTTTTTGTAAATTTTCTCTTATCTCTATTAATTTTTTGTTTTGAGGTGCAAGCTCATGTATAATTTTATCAAATTCTGACCAAAAGTGTTCAACTGAAACATTAGTGTCTTTAAGTAATTCGTTGTTAACAAACAACAATAAGTCTTCAGCGACTTTCAAATTATTGACATTTTTATAAGAAGTAGGCATTTATGATATCTAAAACTCAAGTAAAATTAAGTCAAATAATTTATAGTAGCATTGACATTATGTTGTCACTTTTAATTTTTATGACATAATTAACTACTAATGAAAAATTACCTGAATTTTGAAGCAGATATAAAATCTTTGGAGAGCGAACTTGACAAGTTGAAAGATCCTTATAATCAAGGTGGTCTTTCTGAGGTTGACACAAATAAAATTTCTAAAACTCAAGAAGAAATTGATCAAAGATTAAAAGAAATTTACTCAACACTTGACCCTTGGCAAACAACAATGGTTGCGAGACATGAGGACAGACCCAAGTCAAAATTTTTTATTGATAACTTATTTCAAGATTTTATTCCATTAGCAGGCGACAGGTATTATGGAGAAGATAAATCAGTTATTACAGGATTTGCAAAATTTAATGGTCAATCAGTTTTAGTTATAGGACAAGAAAAAGGTG